>OIZT01000036.1_pt1 | contig 114055 bp, 150 predicted proteins | sample 1588611 | NCBI WGS metagenome assembly OIZT01 (sample SAMN03283278) | human gut metagenome | biome: human-associated habitat; material: feces | host: Homo sapiens | place: Peru | collected 2012
GGGGGGGCAGAGTAAATGAACGGAATTATTACTTTGCCCATTGGATTAGGAACAAGCAAAGAGTTCGAAATAGTGTACAACAGTTCTTTTTGGATAGAATACCATGGAACAGTAATAGAAACACCAAAAGCGAACGACCCTTGTGTTTATATTCTTTACAGTTACGATTTCTCTATTGGAAAATGGGACGGAAAAACTTTTTCTGTCAGTCCAGACGCACCATCGGTTCATTTATATTTCGAAAATGGAAATATAATGGGGGCAACAAACAACAGAGAAGGATTAAATGCAAAATTCTATCGAATTTCCATAAAGTAACTTCAAAGGCGGTGACAGTATGAATGCTATTGTCACTAATAAACAGGAAACTAAAAGTGTCGGAGACACTATGGTGTTTCATGTAACACAATCATGGAATATGCCGAATGATTACAATTTAACGCTATACAATACAAATTTATATCGCACGCCGAAAAACAATATTCTTTTTAGATTTTACAGAGAAACTTCAGATGGAAAAGAAGTTATTATTTTCCCCACTAATTTTATGGGAGATATTAGTAGCGATGACAAAGAAAATAATTTCTATGTATCACCCAAAAACTATCCGAGGCAAAATTACTCATTATTTTCAGTTTGGTATAATTCCGACCGAGATGAAATACACATTAGAAGTTTAAGTGGTTATTTGAGTGACTATTTTGATAAAATTGAAATAGGCTACTTTGAATAAAAATCAAGCAAACAAAGGAGAAGAAAAAAATATGTACAATTACAAACTACAACATCGACACATCGCAAAGCTCCCCGGTGACATTGGTGTACAGCTCGACCAGTGGGACAACAAGCACAACATTCCTCGTGATGACCTCGCACGTGCGGTCTACATTAAGTGGCGCGAGGAAAAGACTGGCGCAACTCTCCTGTCCGCTGATTATCGCAAGCTACTTGCTGATAACGGTCTTTAATTTGAAATAAGGGGAGATATATTCTCCCCTTTTATCTTAAAGAAAGGAGACGATATAATGGCAGAAAAACCATATTTTCAATTTAAGGAATGCAATCCTTCCAATTTTATGTATGGTCGCACAAAGAATGGCGTAAAGCATAAGATTCAATGGATTGTTATTCACTTTACTGCTGGCAAGGGCGATACTGCAAAGAACAATGCAGATTATTTTGCTCGTTGTAGTGGGCTTAATGCAAGCGCACATTTCTTTGTTGATGAGAACGAAATTTGGCAGACTGTAAACCTTGCTAATACTGCATGGCATTGTGGTAGTGAAACAGGCTATTATTACAATAGCTGTCGCAACGTTAATTCCATTGGTATTGAAATGTGCAGCGACTGGAAGAATGGCGAATATGTAATTACTATGGAAACCCAGAAGCGTACTGTAAAGCTCGTGCAATGGCTTATGGAACAGTATGGGGTTGATATTAAGCATGTATGTATGCACTATCATGTTACACATAAGTATTGTTTACCTTTGGATTCAACCGAACTTCTAACACGCGAAGGTTGGAAGGCTCTTGGAGATATTAAGGTTGGAGAAGAAGTTATGCAGTATGACACTAATACTGATAGACTATCTTTTGGCGCTGTTAGTAGCGTGGTTGAGCCTTATGAAGCTGAAGTTCTAAGCTGTCATGGTCTTGAAGCAACTTCTAATCATCGTATGTGGGCGGCAAACAATAATTTTAATAAAAAGACTGGAACATATAAATGGCGTGAGCAACTATGGGGAGATATGCTTACAGGCTCTCGACAAAACTTAGTTAAAAACGGTGCTATGTATATTGGGTCTGGTTTACCTCTCACTGATGATGAAATTCGATTCCTTGTATGGGTACAAGGTGACGGACATTATATGAAGGGAACTTACCAAGATGTATGTGGCATTGAGTTTCATGTTAAGAAACAACGCAAGATTGATAGAGTTAAAGAGATTCTTGATAACCTAATGATTGACTATACTGTTTCTAACAAGAAAGATGGTAGTGTAAGTTACCGTAATTATGGCACAGACCTTTACTATTGGTGTGAACAGTGGCTTAAAGATAAGCATTTCCAATATAATTTATTGGAAATGAATCAACACCAATATGACGTATTTTGGAACGAATGTTTACAAGTAGACGGTTGCGAAGCAGGACATCTTTATACTTCTTCTATTCAAAATAACTTAGACGTTGTACAAGCTGTTTGCGCGACTAAGGGGTATCGTACTAACAAAACACGATTAGGTAGAAGCACTCGTTATGATTATCTTGCTATTGATCGCTTAACAGCTAATTATAGTATTGGTGGTGTTCAGAAGAGTGTAAAAACTCGTACAACTAAAGTGTCTTGTGTAAGTGTGCCAACAGGATATATTCTTGTGCGCCAAGGTACAAAAACATTTATTGTAGGTAATTGTCCAGACCCCTTCGTGCGACATTATGAACAGTGGACTAATTTCCTAAACATGGTTAAAGGAGTGGAAGATTTGACTAAAGCAGAAACCACAGCTATTGCTCAGACCGAAGCTAAGAAGGTTGCTGGCAATGTAGCTGAAGAAGTGTACGCTAAGTACAATAAGGTATATGATAGCATTGCTTCAGTTCCAGACTGGGGTAAGGACACTATCATTAAGCTCGTGAATAAGGGCTATCTCAAGGGTAATGGCAAGGGTCTTGACCTAAGTGAAGATTTGCTACGAGTTCTTGTTATTAACGATAGAGTGGGTATGTATGGGAGTGAAGAGTAATGAATCTAAAGGTGAGAATTAAAAACTATGCGTTTTGGGTAAATGTAATTCTTGGTGCATTCGCTACTGCACTTGCTTACGCAGGTCTAACAGCGGCAGATTTGACCACATGGGCAGGCGTGCTCAACGTGCTGAAGGGTACTATCAGTAATCCTTACTGTCTCTTCCTTGTCTGTGTCAACGTATGGAACGCACTTGTTGACCCGACTACACAAAATGGTGTTCTTGGTATGGGCGACAGTGAAAACGCTAAGTCTTATACTACGCCTAAGAAAGATTAAAAACAAAGGAGAAAATATTATGAATTACCAAACTATGCGCTCACTTGGGGGGGGCATTTCACAGTAACGTAAACCGTGTCATCTCTAAGGAGGTGGTACGATGAACGCGATTGTAGCTGGAAAAATTGAGAAAACAAGTGGGGCTATGATTTATAAGAAGATTGACGACTTGTATATGGGGTCTGATTTTTATAGAGAATTTTATGTTCCTGCTACAAGCTATATTTACATTAGAGACTATTACAATTCACGATTTTTGCTTTCACCGAAACTCATGTCTAATACGGGAGAGACTTGTGATATTTTAATGCAATGTCAAAATGGTGGTGTTCATTTAATTATCAAAGAATTTACTACAGGTAATGAGTATGGTTTCTCTATCAAAGTAGACGTAAAATTATCTTCTCTGGGTGATTATGGTGAAATCTCTTATGGCACACTTGAAATCTCATAAAATTTCATAATTTCTCTTGACACACAACCTCCTTTGTGGTATCATTGATACATAAACAAAGGAGGTTGTTTTTTATGGTAGGTACAATTATTATGGTTTCGTTGGGTATTACGCTGTGGACTACTATTTTTGTAGTGCTGTTATATTTAGCTATTACTTCAGAATACACACTTATTTTTGGATATATCTTAATTGTGTATTTTGTAACTTCTCTTGTTACTGTGTACTATCTTTTTGGTTGATGATTATGCCGTACATTGCTATGTTATATTAAGGAGGTTGTTTTTATGAAGGCGAAGTTAAAGTTTAAGAAAGCAAAGTTTAAGATTGGTGATAAAGTAACCAAGGAAATACCAGAATTTTTACAAGACATTTATCCTAAATTTCCGCTGGGGATTGTTACTCAAGTAAAGTGTTATGGCGATGGATATATTTATTTTGTCACAGGAGAAAATACAAGTTGTTTTGATATGTGGTGTGATGAAGAAGATAAATTAAAGCCTTATGTTTTACCTAAAACAGAATCATGGATTTATATTAAAAAGAACATTAACAAAAATGTTCTAAAGAATTTCAGCGCAGAAGAACAAGAAATCATTAAGGATTTGTTGATTGAATCTTTTAGAGCAGGTATGAACTATCATGTTTGAACGTAAATAAAGGAGAATAAATATGGAAATTCGATTTTGTGTTGGCGATAAAGTGCATATGAAGAACGATGTAGCACACATTGTTTCCCCTGAGTTCTATCCCGACTGTACAGTAATTGGTGAAGCAGTGATGACAACGAGGGATAAAAAAATGGTTCTCGTAAATTGGGGTGAAGATAGCGGCACTTCGGGTAATCATACATGGCTTGTTGAGAAAAGTCTTATTGTAAAGGTGGAAGAATAAATATGGCAAGCACATTTAACGTACTTCCAACTAAGGAAGAATATATGAAGATGATTCGTAAGAACATCGGCATCTTTAATAATCTGGTCAAGACTAAGCAGGGCTTCAAGGACGTAAGCGGTTACTCTTACCTCAAGAGCACTATGCACATTGAAATGATGAAGCGCATTAACGACGCTCAAGCGGTCAATCCTCGTATCGTGTACAATGCTAACCTCATTTCTGTATTGGCTGAACAGCGACTTATGAGAGCGCTTGAGCAAAAGGGATATAAGGTCGTGTCTAGTGATGTGCCAAATGACCAATGTAGAATGAGATATATCGAAGTGCTGATTGATTGGGAGCGAAAATGATGGGTAATGATAAGGTTTTTGTAGAGTTTATTCGTTGGACTGTTGTTCCAATTCTCTTGCTTGCTTTTGGTCTGAGTTCATACAATGTATATAAAGATATGAAGTATTGGCTTAGAAAGCACCAAACACCTGTACTGTTCTGGGGAAATTGGATTGAATGGTATATTGTTCTGCTGTGTATGGTTGCGTGGGTTATCCTTTTTGTATGCTAATTGTGAGGTGAATTATAAATGTTTGCTCTTTTTATTCTTTCTTTCTTTATGATGATTTTTATGACAGTAAACGCAATATGGTTAATCCTTGACGAATGGAAAGCAATACGTTTGCTGGATAAAGAATATTATGAAGAAAGCTGGGAAATTATTATGTTTGCTTGTTTATCAATTATCATTCTTTGGGTCTTTTACTTGTATGGTATAATTAAATGGTTCGTTTAATATGAACAAGAATGACAAGAAAATGCTGGCTCATGCCTTGTCTATTGCTGATTGCAGTGACTATGGTAGATACCATATGGGCTGTGTAGTGGCGCAGAAGAATACGGTGCTTAACACAGCGTTCAATACTTGCAAGACTCATCCCTTGCAGAAGAAATATAATAGAGAGCGTTTCCCAGAAGATGATAAACCGCATTATCTTCATGCAGAGATACACGCGCTTGCTCCACTGCTTAACGAAGAAATTGAGTGGTCTAAAGTAACGGTCTACATTGCTCGTAAGAGAAAATGCGATGGTGAGAATGGCATGGCAAGACCGTGCGCTGGGTGTATGAAAATGATTAAGAGTTTGGGTGTTAAAAGGGTGGTTTATACTACTAACTTTGGTACGGCTGAAGAAAGGATTGAGCAATGACTGCGCGGTATTTTGACTATTGACATAACAGATGTTCCGTGATACAATAGTCACATAAGGAGAGTGAAAACTATGGAAATCGTAAAGAAAAACATTTACTATATCCCTAACGTCTGTGATGACGCAATAAATCATAGCTATGCTAAGGGCAATGTCAGACCAATGTGCGTTTACTTAACTGATGAAGGTCTAAAACGTATTGTACCTAACGTTGAAACTTATATCAATGGTAAGCCTTGGTATGAAGTTCAACAAGTATCTTGTAAGGTCAGCGCAAAGAAATTTACCTATAAGTCGCATTGCTCCTATGAGCGTGAAGAACGTTTGATTTATCCTGAGAGCAAGGGAGCTATCCTTAACTGGCGTAGTAGACAAGCTGTATATCGGTATCTTGTTAAGGGCTGGCTTGTACCAATTTCTTATAAGAACGTATTCTACGTTGATTCAAACGCTAAAAAGGACGGTAATGGTTATATCCTTACTGAGAGAAGTTTCAAGCGCATGACACTGGATTCTTTGGCAAGAGCCGTGCTGATAGTATCAGATGTTTTGAGAACGAGATGTTTTTTACCTATGAAGAGTGTGAAAAATATATTGCTTATAGACAATTCCGTGCCAAACAAGAACTTGCACTGTCCGATGAAGAATATTCTGTGTGTAAAGCGTGTCAATATTTGAAGAATAAAGGTTTTAGTGCAATAGATAGAAAGAAGTATTTAGACGCTTTCAAAAAGGTAGATAACATTGCTGATAAGGAGCTGTGGGTTCGTGATGGCAAGGTATATGTAGATAGTGAGTGCTATAAGGAAATGCTAATGAAGAACCCTAATTATCCAGACAATTATGCTCGTAGTAAGAAAGCGCGAGAAGAATATAATAAGAAGTGCGCTGAAGTAAGACGTTATAATTGGACGTTGATACATAAGCTGTTGGAGGTATAATCAATGAATATTCGTGAAGGCATGGGAATTAAGACTATCGAAGGTGCGTTGGGAATTATCACCAAAGCTGAAATGAAAAGCCATAACGGCGAAGTATGGTATGACCTTTGCATTAAGCCAGTAAATAATAACGGATATGTTAGCGAATATCACGGTCTTGAAAAAAATATGTATAAATACTTTGTGTTTGTTGGCAGTGAGAATCTGCAAACAGTTAGTATGAGCGATTTCAAGGCTTTGCGAGAACAAGTTATTAGGCTGACTGAAGAAGTTAAAGCTATCAAAGAAACGTTGAATAAGGCGGTGTTACATACATTATGAACCTTAATGATATTTACATGGGCGATATTGCTATTACCAAAGAAGGCGTTAGATATAAAATTATAAATTTTTATTACACTTATAGAAAACGCGGAGAAATTCGACTTGATTTGCAACCCCTTGATTTTAGTTCTGTAAACACTATAAACAAAAGTGATTCTGAAACCATTTATGCGTATACCGATTATGCGTGGGTGGGACAGATTGACAATCTAAATAAAACTTTTGATAAGATTGGAGAGAATGTATTGAATCCAGTCAAGAGTGTTGTGTTGGAGCAATATGAAAAAGTTGCTCGTAAGATTGACAACGCTTTTTGTGAGTTGAACGCTTGTGGTGACGAACTCAGAAAACTTAGAAAAATGATGTTAGAATTTCTTGACAAGGAGTAATCAAAGGTGAGACAGTATGAATGTAAACGATATTAACATTGGTGACATTCTTATCTCTAAAGATGGAGATAAGTTTAAAATCACAGACTTCTATCCTTTGAATAATGATTATAATGATTATCAAATAGTTTTGTCATTCGTAGACGCTCCTATAAGTGATTGGATAGATGAACGCATATGGACAGGTCGCCTTAATGATTTATACCAAGGCTTTGTTCAGATTAACGATAGAAAAATAGATATGCCAAACACAACAATTATGGAAGAGTTCAACACGCTTAGACAAGAGATTAAAGAACTGAAGTCAATGATAAAAGAACTTCTTGACAAGGAACAATCAAAATGATAATGACAAATTTTCAATTTGAAAGATTGGTTATGATGCTTGCAAGGTGCATTGAATTAGACAATAAGTCCAGTGTATTCAAAAAGCACAATGGTAGTATTGAACTTGTGGTCAATAATTTTTTGAATGCTATGGAAATAGACAATGCACGAGCAATCGCTATAAAAGAATATCCGTATATTAGATTTGAACTTGACAAGTGAATAGATATGTGATAGAATGGGAGTAGTTAAAAGCTATTCCCATTTTTGTTTTAAGGAGGGGTTGATATTGGAAGAAATTTGGAAAGACGTTGTAGGTTATGAAGGATTCTATCAAGTAAGCAATCTTGGTAGAGTTAAGAGTTTATTTACAAACAAAATTATGTCCACCTATATTGGAAATAATCAGTATGTAAGTTTAAGATTGGCACGTTGCAATTACGGAAAAACAAAACTTTGTCTGTTGCATCGTATTGTTGCTGAAGCGTTTATCCCTAACCCTGACCATCTTCCGCAAGTAGGGCATAAAGACGAAACAAGAACAAATAATTGCGCTGATAATTTGTATTGGACAACCAGTGTAGAAAACAACAATACGCCACAGCATTGTCATCGTATCGCAAAAGGTCGAAAGGACGTTAAAACAACTCATATTCAAAAATCCATTATTTGTGATGGCATAATTTATCGTTCGCTACCAGAATTTTGTCAACAGCACAACAATATGAATCCACCAACAGTTTGGCGTTGGCTTAACAAGGTTACTAAAATGCCTAAAGAATGGCAAGAAAGAGGACTAAAATATTATGATTAACACATATACTTCACTACACAATCACAGTGAATACAGTTCCGCTGTTCTTCGTTTTGCTGACGCTATTTGTAATATCCCTAAATGTGTAAACTGGTGCTATGAAAATGGTCTGAGAGGTTATGCTATTTCAGACCACCAAACTGTAAGTGGATATGTAGAACTTGAAAAAGCATATAATGCTTTGGACAAACAGCGTCCATTTCAGCATATCTTTGCCAATGAGTTCTATCTACTATCAGAAGAAGAAGATAATCTACGTTTTAGTGAAAACGACCGTCCATACTATTGGCATTATTTGGTAATTGTATTGGATGAGATTGGTCTAAAGCAAATGTATGAATTATCTGCAAGAGCATGGCTTAGAAGCTATACTTATAAAGGTCAGTTGCGTAGACCAAGTTTCTACTCAGACTTTGAAGAAGTCGTAGGCAAAGACAAGGGTCATTTGGCTGTTAGCACAGGATGTATCGGCGGGTTCTTGCCTAAGTGTATTCTTACTGGCAATACGGCTAAAGCTAAAGAATTTATTCAGTGGAATTGGCGAACGTTTGGCAAGGATAATTTCTATCTTGAATGTCAGCCTTGCTGGGAAGATAACGAAGAACAGATTACGGTCAACAATTCATTGTGGAAGTTGCATGAACAGTTAAACATTCCTATTATTGTTACTACTGATTCTCATTTCATGCGTCTAGAAGATAGAAAGATTCACACAGCTTTTCTAAAGTCTAAAGACGGCGGTGATTCTCGTGAACCTGAGAAGTTCTATCAGACCACCTATCTGTTTACTCCGCAAGAACTTAGAGAACAAATGTATGTAAGTGGTTTTAATGACGAAATGATTGACGTATTGTTTGACACGACTAATCAGATTGCTGACAAGGTTCAGCCTATTACCATTAAAAAGACTACTCGTGTACCTGCATTGCCTAAGATTCCAGAATTTGAAATTAAGCATTACTATAAGGACTATTATGATAAATTTCCTTTTGTGAAATATTATGCTACTGAAGGTACGCTTAATGAACGATACTACTATTATCAAGTAGAAAAAGGACTGTACGAATACAATAATATTCATCCAGTGAACATTAAAGAATATCTTGCTCAGATTAACATTGAAATGGAGCAAGTTAAAGGATTGGGTGAAGCATTTGATGGTGAATGTATGGCAGATTATTTTACTGTTGTGCAAAAGGTAGTAGACCTTATTTGGACTGAAGGCGATAGTTATGTTGGCATTGGTCGTGGTTCGGCTGGTTGCTATCTTACTAATAAGTTATTGAACATCACTGGTATTGACCCTATGCTCCCAGAAACGAAAGAATTTTACCCTTGGTGGCGTTTCTGTTCTATTGCTCGTTCGGAAAGCATTTTCGATTGTGATATTGATATTCAAAGTTTTAAGAAAGAGCGAATTATTCAAGCTATTAAAGACTATTTTGGTTGGCGCAGAACTTGCCAATGCGTAACTTGGGGTAGGTTGTCTGCAAAAACAGCACTTGAACGTGCCGCAACTGGATTGGGTATTTCTTCTGATACTGTAGGATATATTAAGTCTTTGATTCCTACTGTCCGTGGCTCTATTTATTCTCTTAAAGATTGCTTATATGGCAATGAAAAGAAGGGCAGAGCACCCGTGCCAGAATTTGTCGCAGAAGTAAAGAAGTATGACGACTTGCTTGAAACTGCGCTTGCGTTTGAAGGTATGATTGTTTCTTCTGGCGTTCACGCTGGCGCACTTAACGTGCTTCAAGGCGATTACACAGAAACAGGTAGCTACATGGTATCTTCTAACGGTGCAGTATGCAGTCAATTTAACTTGCATGACGCTGAATATGCGGGCGACCTCAAGTTCGACCTGCTATCCATCGACTGTCTACAAACCATTAGAACGTGCATGGAACTACTGTTAAAGAACGGTAAAATTGAAGATAAGGGTTCGCTCAGAGATACTTACAATTATTACTTGTCTTATGACAAACTTGATAAGACAACAAAAGAAATGTGGGACTTGTTGCCTACTATGGCTTCTGCGTTTCAGTATGACTCTAAGGCTGGCAAAGAAGCATTACGTAAAATCGGTGCTCAGAATCTTACTGAACTTACGCTTGCCAACGGTCTAATGCGTCTTGCTGTTGCTGATGGTGAACAGCCTATGGATATGTATGTTCGCTATCGCAAGAATATCAATGAATGGTATCAAGATATGACCAATTATGGTATTCCACAAGAAGAACAAGAAATCCTTAAAGAACTACTTGGCAACTACTGCGGTCTTATGATTGCTCAAAGTACCATGATGAGCGTGTTAATGGATGAGCGTGTATGTAACTTCAATCTAAAAGAATCGGATAAGGCGCGTAAGGCAGTTGCGAAGAAAAATGCTGAAGCACTTGCTGAAACCGAAGAAAGATTGTACCGTAAGGGCGCAGAATGTGGCAGAACCAAGGCTTTTCTTGACTATCTATGGAAAGTGCAAATTGAAATGTCCAAATCTTACGCCTTCGACTTTAGCCATTCAAACGAGTACAGCACCGAATGTTTGCAAGAACTAAATCTTTACTATAAGTTCCCTAAGATTTATTGGAACGCCGCTGTTGTAATTACTCAAGCTGGCGTAGAAGATGAACGTGATAATGTGGCTAATACTACGGACTATGGTAAAATTGCTGGCTCTGTATATAAAGCTAAAGAAAATGGTATTGCTGTTGCTCCACCACCAGCTAATCATGCAGAAATGTCTTTTGGCGTTGATGAAGCAAATAACACTATTCTTTTCGGTTTAGGCGGTATTTCATCCATTAACGCAGAAATTGCTCAACAAATTATCGCAAACCGCCCCTACACTTCTTTCCGTGACTTCTATACACGCAACTCATACCAAGGTACGCTTATCACGCCATCCAAGTTTATCCAACTAATCAAGGCTGGTTGTTTTGATGAGTTCTGTCCTGACCGTATGCGCGTCATGCAAGCGTACTTCGCCCTTTCTACCCCTCGCAAACAAACGCTTACCACTGCTAATTTAGCTGAATTACAACGCATTGGCTGTAAGCTACCCAACACTCTTATCATGCCACTTGCCTTCAAAAAATACGTTTGCTCAAAGCAATTCCTCTATGGTACACACCCCAAGTTCAAATCAAAGAAAATCTATTGGCTTGACGAACGAGCATTAGTTTTCTTCGATTCAATGTGTCGTAGTCAACTTGAAGAAAATGTAGATTGGTGGTATGATGAGGAAGGCAGAACCCTTGTTGTAGATAAGTCGCTTGAGAAGCTATTCAAGAACGTCACTGAAGAACTAAAGGCTTATATTAACCAGCCAGAGTTCCTAAAGATGTATAACGAACAATCTATCAAGGCTCGTATGCGTGATAAGTTGCCTAACATGAACGTTAATCATTGGAGTTTTGAAGCACTGTCCTATTACTCTAATGAGCATGAATTGACTTGCATTGACGCTGATAGATACAATGTTACTACATTTGATAAGTTGCCTACTGAGCCAGTGTTTGTTACTAAGAAGTACGGCAAGCGTGAATGGCGACAGTATCAGCTTAGTCGAATTATGGGTACAGTGATAGCAAGAAATGATGCTCATTCAACTATTACTGTACTTGATTCTAATAACAACGTAGTACAGGCTCGTTTCGACAATCATAGTTATCCATTTTACAAAGCCCAATTTAGCGAACAGCACGCAGACGGCACAAAGACTGTCATGGACACAAGCTGGTTTACTCGTGGTCAGGGTCTTGTACTTACTGGTTATCGCAGTGAAGATACGTTCCGTGTCAAGTCTTACAAGAACAGCATTTTCCCTCACAAGTTACAAAAAATCTTGACAATCAATGAAGATGATGGTACAATGGAGTTACAAAGTTACAGATACGGTTATGAGCCGAAGGAGGAATAGGTGAAAGCAATGAAACTGATTAACTATGAAGAATATAAGAACAAGTTATTGGAAGTCAGAGATAGCATTCCACTGACTGTTCCTGCCGCAACGTATGAACTTATGCTCGAAAAACCGGATGCACATGGTATGTCGATGCGTGGGGGTATTCGTAAGGCTTTGAGGTGTTTGGAGGAATGCCAAAATGTTTCTGACGTTGCGCCAGTAGTGTATGGAGAATGGGGCGCGGGACGGTTCAATCTGGAAACAGGAAACTATGAAGAGCAATGCACCCATTGTCGGAATTTTTCGCAAGAGTACGGCAAGCCTTATTGCCCCAACTGCGGGGCAAAAATGAAAGGAGGAACAGAATAATGCGAAATCAGTGTAAAGACTGTATCTATTACAACAAAGTGAGTAAAACTTGCCAGTTGAAGAAATGCGCCACTTATGGCGACGGAAAAGTATCTTTGATTGATATATTGTTTTGTTCTCCGCGAAAAGATGAATGGAGGTGAAGAGATTGACAGTAACACCAATTAAGAATGGTGGTCAAGCAATTATTCAAGACCTTGAAGATTGCTACTATTATATTCATCAATATATGGGCGGTGATTTTCTTAGAGAACTCAAGAATTGCATAGAACCTATTAACGTTCAAAACGATTTAGACGCTACTAAATACGAACTTGAATCTTATGAAGCAAACCTTGAATCGGCTCAACGTGCTCTTATAGACATTAAGGAAATTGTTCAGCGCATTTCTGGACTGGGGAGAGTTCGTCAATCTCAAACTGCTTTAGACGCTTTGCAAGAGATTGTCGAGATTGTAGACCAAGAGGTGTAATTATGGCTATTCTAAAGCTAAACTGCCAAGGCTGTCATAAGCGCTTTGAAGTCGATGAAGATACGATTGATTGGAAAGTTAAGGATAATTGGTTCTCTCTTATACACTATCGCGTAGCTTATTGCCCTTGGTGCGGTTATAATAATTACATCGACTGGATTGAACAATTTAGTCGAGAAGAAGAATAAAACCGAATAAAATGCTTGACAAGACCTTCGTTCTGTGGTACAATAATCGCAAGAACGGAGGTCTTATTTATATGGACGTTAAATGCAAAATTAGAAAGCAAGTATTCGTCAATTATCTTGATGAGTTCCGTATTTTGGGCTGTAAACCCATTGGAAACTATAATATGGAACTTGATAAGTGGGGTGGTTTCTCTATCTCTGGTAGCAATCTGTTTGGTTTTAAGGAAGGTGATGAAGTTGAAATTACTATTCGTCCTAATCAGAACGCCAAACGTCCAGCAAGTTATATTCTTGTCGGTTATCCGGGTCTAAAGATGGAGAAAGACGAGATTGTAGTTGAAGAAGAAAAAGAAATATCTATTCTAAGCACGATGATGGAGTATATTCAAGCTGAACGTGTGCATGAAGCATATCCTCATTTTGTTCAAATGGTGCTTCGCGGTGAAGAAAAAAATATTGATTATCATAACATTTACAACGTAGGCAAGGTTCGTGTTGAAATGTATATTGACAAAATTAAGAAGAACCTTGAATCCATTCTTTTCTTCCCCGTTTGTGCTGAACTGGGTATCACGCAAGACAAAGATGTACAGAAACTTTCGGACAAATACGCGAGTCCAGAACTGCTTCAGCAAGACTTTGAAGAAAATCCTTACCGTATTTATCACGATGTTATTAACTGGTCGTTTGCTAAGAGTGATAGAGAAGTGTTGAAACGCTATCCTGACCTAAAAAACAGCAAACTTCGCTGTGAATATGGCTGTGTTAATATTCTACATGAGAACGAACTTGAAGGTGATACACGCATTGAAGCAGAAGTTCTCGGTTATATGGCAGAAGAAATGATTCCAGAATGCAAAGAGCATATTCCAGAAGTAGTAAACGGTTGTCGTTTTATTCATCATGATGAAACTACTGGTTATTCGGCGTTGATTGACACTTATGAAGCTGAAGAAACGATTACAAAACATATTAAAGATAGACTGCTACAAGGCAATATCTTTGAAACAGAATACACTATGAGCAAGCCAGACTTTGAAAAGTTCAGAGAAGTTGACGGCTTTAAGTGTACTGACGAGCAGATGCAAGTGCTGTATAATACTTGGGAGCAGAATATTTGTGTCCTTCGTGGTTATAGTGGTTCGGGTAAGTCAGCGTCTACCAAAGCGCTTGTTCGTATGTTGGAAGATATGTGCGCAGACTATATGTTATTAGCACCTACTGGTATTGCAAGTAAAGTATTGGCTAATAGCACAGGGCGTAAGGCTTCTACTATTCATCGTTTTCTTGCACAGCATAGCATGGATGAACAAGAAGGTCAGTGTATGCAGTATCGTGGTGTTGTTATTGTGGACGAGAGTTCAATGGTAAGCGTACACCTTATGGCACAACTTCTCAAGAAGGTTGGCTATAAATGCAAACTTGTATTTGTATGTGACCCTGCACAGTTAGCATCTATTCAATGTGGCAATTTTATCGTTGATGTTATCAATAGTGGAATTGTACCAGTGGCAAGTCTAAATAAGATTTTTCGCTATTCTACAAGCGGTCTAATCACGATTGCAACTGATACTCGTAACGGTAATATTGACCATATAGCAGAAAAGTATGACGATTATGAGTTTGAGCCGATTTCAAATCCTATTAAGCAAGCGATGACAGAATATCAGCATTTGCTCGATGAAGGATATACTAAGGACGATATTATGATTCTTTCGCCGTTTAACAAGGGTGAAGCTGGCTCAGTAGCAATCAATCGTGCTATCCAAGCACATTTCAACGATAAGGACTATACGCCTGTTGAATATGAAGATAACAACAAGGGTGGTAAGATTCAGTTTAAGTGGGGCGATAAGGTACTAAACACTAAGAACAATTATCGCATGACCGCTGTTGCGCTGAATGATGAAGGTTCTTTTAGCCCTTCTTTCCCTATCGAAGTAATGAATGGTGATATTGGTTATGTGCGCGAAGTTATGGAAACTGATAAAGGGTATGCGCTTATTGTCGAATTTGAGAACGGCTACGGTGTCTATGAAGGTGCTGACCTTAGAAACTTGATTCTGGGTTATTGTATTTCTACACACAAGAGCCAAGGGTCGAGTGCAAAGGCAGTAATTTTCCTTGCCGACCAGTCACATAAACGTCTACTATCTCGTAACTTGTGCTATGTAGCTATGACACGCTCTCGTGATAAGCTAATTGTTATTAGTGATACAGATGTGCTGAGAGATGCCCTGAAAGTGCAAGAAGAAACTACACGAGATACTTGGCTGAAAGATATGTTGAAGGAGGACTAAGCAATGAACGAAAAGCAACAAAAAGATTTAGAACTTACTTCCACTATCGTAAAAACATATATAATGGGGCTTTATATACAGCAAGAACCCAGTAACTATACCGCTTCACTGTCTGGAACATACTATGTTTCTGTGCCTAAGGATGGCGTGAAAACCATTATGGGCGAACCAGCAGTATATGGCAAAGAATTAGCGAAGCAATTCAAAGATGCTCTAACAAATTATGGCGTAGATTGTGTGGTTAAATACAGGATTCGTGATGAATATTGGACAACTGATGACGCAGAAATGATGTATGAAGTGCTGTCAGAAGGTATTCAAGATTTGGTTAAACAAAATTCTGGCTATAATTCTCTCTAAAAACTTAAAATAAATGCTTGACAGACCTCCTTGATAATGGTACAATAGTATCAAATCAAGGAGGTTTTTAATTATGGAAACTATGAAAGTATACATCAAACCGTGGATTGAAGCGCTGAAAGAAGCCAAAAAGCATGAAGGGTTTGTAAACTTCTTTCCTGACCATGCGAAAATTTTGGGCGTTTCTCGCCGCATAGGTGACTGGGGACATATTTGCACGGTTACGAAAAACAGTGATGATGAATACACTTCTTATACCGTAGTTCATTCTCGGTCTAAAGATATAGGTTTTTCTTATGATGCTTGCTGTGTAAAAGAAATCACACCAGACTGGCTTGAAGAACACGCCGAAGTATTTGCCAAGGACTGGTATAAGGTAGACATGGCTTGTGAGCCGACAGATTGGGATTTTAATACGCACTTTAATATCATTTATAAGGTCAAAGATGCGCTTAACACATATTTCTTCTATGTGCATAAGTTTTATGAGCATGGGTGTGGAGACCCTGTAATTACGGATTTTAGAGAGATTAACTAAGGAGAGAACAAACATGATTGATATTAAGAATGGCGATTGCCTTGAACTTATGCCCCATATCCCCTCCCAGTCGGTGGATATGATTCTATGTGATTTGCCTTATGGAATCACAGCCAGAAACAAATGGGATACGGTTCTTCCTTTAGACGCTTTATGGAAACAATATAATAGGATTATTAAAGAACATGGAATGATTGCGTTATTTGCTGACGGCTTGTTTATGGCTGATTTAATGAACAGTAATAAGAAAATGTGGCGTTATAATCTAATTTGGCACAAAACCACTCCAACAGGATTTCTTAATGCTAATCGTATGCCATTAAGAGCGCATGAAAATATATGTTGTTTTTATAAAAAATTGCCAGTATATAATCCTCAAAAAACTACCGGACATCAAAGGAAAACAAGCACCGCAAATCAAAAACGCAACTGTATTAAAACATTAGATTATGGAGAGTATAATTTAACTACTTATGATAGTACAGAACGATTTCCTACAAGCGTATTAACGTTTTCAACTGATAAACAAAAATGTGCTTTACATCCCACTCAGAAGCCAGTAGCCCTACTTGAATGGCTGATTAAAACTTATACCAACGAAGGAATGACCGTTCTCGACAACTGTATGGGGTCTGGCAGTACAGGCGTAGCTTGCGTCAACACAAATCGTAATTTCATCGGTATGGAGCTTGATGAAAATTATTTTGAAATCGCCAAAGAGCGTATTGACAAAGCGATTGATGTAAGGTAAAATATAATCAATCAATTAAAAGAGGTGTAAATAATGGTTTTCCTGCCAATAATTGTTGTGACAAAGAATGATGATACTAAATGTGTGTGTACGATTATGCAACATAAATTTACTAAAAAATATTCTTTTGTAAATATTACTAAAGGACATATTTGCTCATGTGAATTTAATACACAAGAAGAAGCAGTTAAAGATTTATGCAACAAGTGCGATAACAACGAAATTGCACATTTCATTCTTTATAGAAATGTTCCAATCGCAAAAATCATTCAGTATCAAGTTGAAGAAGTTGTAGATAGAACAATGGGATGTATGCGAAATTAGAGAGGATTAAAATGAAAAGGTTTAAATATCAGCCACGAGTGGGCGAAAATCATGGCAAAAACAAGATTAAAGAAGAATGGCTAAAAGAACAATTCGGCAAACAATTTAAGTTAATTTGGAATGAGCATAGTCATTTTGCTTTAGATGAAAATACTGGTGAAATGTTTTATATCTTCAAAACACCAATGTATCTATGTCCAGTTAATGAGTTTTGGCAATATAATATGTTCCAAAAATATCCGATTAAAGATGGAAAGGAGAAAACCAATGGTTAAATGTTTTTGTGACGTATGCGGTAAGGAACTGTCTGCACTTGAGCAAGTAAACGTATATAATATTACGATTATTAGCAAAAATAGAATGTGCCGTGCTCCACACACGAGGAATTATCCAGAGGTGTGCGAAGATTGTGCAAAGGGAATTGCTAATATTATCGACGCACTAAAGGAGAAAACCAATGGCTAAGTATCTAATTGTTGAACTAACTAAGCACTATCACATTGTTGAATGTGAAGATGAAATTGACCCAGAACAGCTAATTGACAAGGCAAACCATGATGTTCATAGGTTCGATACAGGCTATGAAGCTATCGAAGGTGTGTTGCAAGGTTATGAGAAACAGTATGGCTTTGAGTATAAGGTACAGCCGAACGCTTGTGGTACTGAAACAGTGAATATGGACTTGCAGGAGGAATTAGAATGAGAACAATCTCTCAAAAGCAATTCAATGAATTAAACGACTATCTTGAATACGATGGCGTTGACGAAGTGTTTTTCACTAAGTTGTATGATGCCACTGGTATCACAGCAAAGCCTTATACTTCATACAGCTTTTATGATGAAAATGGCGATTATGTGGGCAATTTAAGCGAAGATTTATACGATATTCTAAGATACGCTGGTATTGATATTAGAAAGGAGTGATATAATTGACAATTAACGAAGCTATCAAAGAATGTAAGGAATACTTAAAGCCCGAACCAATTCGAGGAACAAATCACGCATATAGCTCACGAGATGTAGCGCTTTATACTATTCTTTTAGAGCTACTGGAAAGAGAAAAACAGCGAGAGGAAAAAGAAACATGGTCAACCTAAAATCTTGCAATGATATTTTAATTTTAATCAACGGCGTTCGCAAAGACCTTGACACAATTCGTCAAAACTTGAACGAAATACAAAATATGATGTATCGTTGTTCTACTGACAAGGAATTTAAGGATTGGTTACGCAAGCATGACCCCGAACATGGAACTAAATATATTATGATTTTTGGAGAGTGAAGAAAATGGTTATGAAATATCGTAAGAAGCCCGTGGTTATCAAAGCTGTCCAGTGGACAGGTGAGAACCGAGAGGAAATCCGTACTTTCTGCACTCACGGTGCGTTTTTTACTCCCGCCCGGCAAGACACGGAAGGACGTACCACGGAGTGGAGATTACTCATCGACAGCCTTGAGGGCATAATATACGCTGAAATCGGTGACTACATCATCAAGGGTGTAAACGGTGAGTTTTACCCCTGCAAGCCGGATGTGTTCGAGAAAACATACGAAAAGGTATAACTTTCATGGCACGAGATTACTTTGGTAAAGAACTTCGTGTCGGAAATACTGTTGTTTATATTCATGAAACAAGCACTTCAGCCAACTTTGAAGAAGGAACTATCGAAAAGGTAACTGAAAAGCAAGTAAAAATTAACGGTACACGACACGGTGGACACAAATGTATTAAAATTAGTAAAAGGAGAAAACACTATGAAAACACAGATGAAGGAACTAATTGATGTTGACGACCTGATTGAACGACTCGAAACAAATAACGTGCCATATTGCGGCAAGATTGAAAATATTATTGCAATTATGCCGAAATTTACTGTATACAGTGTTAAAGTTGAAGCAGAAAATTATCCCGAAAACGGAAATGGCAACTTTGAATTTAAGGTTGCCCTTCGTAATGACTCTTGTGATTGCGAGAATGAGCCTACTGAAAACGAACCTGTCGAAGAAGTTCCTGCTTATGTAAGCCGTATGATTGACGAGTATCACGAACTCAAGAATAAATACACCCTTCTACACCATATGCTGGTAAAGTATGAAGCTGGAAAACTTGACTTTGAGCCGAATTGTCCTATTGAGCTTCTTGAACATCAAGCAAATGTAATGAGCGAGTATCTGCATACGCTTGAAGTACGCGCTGAAATCGAAAACGTAGAACTATAAACCATTTAATGGAGGAATCAAAATGACACTATATGATATTAACTCTCAGATTCTCGACTTTATGAACAACATCGAGATTGACGAAGAAACTGGCGAAATCCTTACCGATATGTCGCTACTTGACCAGCTTCAAGTAGCACATGACGAAAAGATTGAGAACATCGCTTGCTATATTAAGTCTGTTGAAGCTGAGTGTGACGCTATCAAGAAGGAAGAAGTCAATCTTGCAAAACGCAGAAAGGTCAAGGAAAATCTTATCAATCGTCTAAAGGCTATGCTGTCCGATGACCTGCAAGGTAGCAAGTTTGAAACCGCGCGTTGCAAGATTTCTTTCCGTAAGTCTACAAGTACCGAAGTCAACGAAGAAGAATTTCTCAAGTTCCACAAAGACCTATGCACTAAGATTGAAACTTACAAGTATAGTAAGGCTGACCTCAAGAAGATGGTACAAAGTGGTACTCCGCTACATGGCGTTAAGCTGGTGGAGAACAAGAGCATTAGCGTGAAGTGAGGTGTAAATTGATGGATAAGCCACAGACACTTAGAATTATTTCGTCACAGGGTACTTCGCTATATCTTTACAACGTTGTAAACTACCAATTTATTAGCAGTGAAGAATACTGGATGATTAAGAAAGCTAATGGCAATCATATCTTTGTTCATAAATCAGAAGTTGGCGTTATTGGTTTTGATGAGGACTTAAAGTAATGTTTGATTTACACAATGAATTTCAAGTTAAGTTCTTTGACGACCCAAGCAACCCAACATACATTGACTACTTTCAAGAGTACCAATTTAAATATGAATCGCAAAGGCTGATTTTTCAATACTTGGTAGACCAATACAATTATGTATACCAATGCCTGTTTAAGCGAGGTTATGGCATGCTCGATTTACGCGAATATGAAGCACTAAGCGTAATATACGGAAAGATTTGTCAAATCGAACGCGAAACGAAAGTAAAGTATAGAAATAATTGTTAATAATTTGTTTACAATTTGTTCATACCATAGTAACATTTTTATGTTACTATGGTATTCTACAAAATATTGTAGGTTATAAAAATTTATATACAAGGGAGTGTGATAATTTATGATTAAAGTCCTTAAAAAGAATGGGGCTATCGTAAATTTTGACGGAAACAAGATTCGCAAAGCTATCCAAAAAAGTGCGGAACGTGTATGTATGCCTTTATCTAAGAATGATGAAGATAAGGTTGTATCAACCGTTCGTGGCAAGTTACAGTACAATGAAACTCCTGTTCCTGTCAATACTATTCACAATATGGTAGAAGTTGCTCTTGATTCGGTTAATTCAGCGGTAGCAAAATCTTATCGTGAATATCGTGACAATAAGAGTGCCTTTGCTTCAATGTTGGATAAGGTATATAGCAAAAAGCTGTCTCTATCTTTTATCGGAGATAGAAGCAATGCTAATGCCGATAGTGCTCTTGTAACCACACAAAAGGCTATTGTCTATAACGAATTAAACAGTGAACTTTACAAGAAATTCTTCCTTACTATCGAAGAAGAACAAGCTATGTCTGAAGGCTATATCTATATTCACGACCGTGGCTCAAGACTTGATAGTGTAAACTGTTGCCTTGCTGATATGAAGTCAATTCTTACTGGTGGATTTACTATGGGTAATCTCGATTATGAAGAACCACATAGCCTTGATGTAGCTTTTGACCTTGTAGCTGATGTTGCTATGAATATGGCGGCGGCTCAGTATGGTGGCTATACAATCAGCGAAATTGATAAACTACTTGCTCCTTATGCTCAAAAGAGTTATGAAAAATATTACCAAGATTATTTTACAATCGTGGAAGATTGGCAAGGTGATACTGGTGGCAAGGACTTCGAACAAGCGGCAGATACTTATGCTTTTAATAAAGTTGCTCGTGAAGCAGAGCAAGGTTTCCAAGCATGGGAAATGAAGTTTAATTCTGTGGCTTCAAGTCGTGGCGATTATCCGTTTACTGCTGTTTCTTTTGGTCTGGGTACTAACCGTATGGAATCTATGCTATCTTCTGTTTGCCTAAGAGTACGCAAGGAAGGGCAAGGTAAGAAAGGTTTCAAACATCCTGTACTATTTCCTAAACTAAGTTTCCTTTATGATAAAGAACTTCACGGCGAAGGTAAAGAACTGGAATGGCTGTTTGATGAAGCGATTGATTGCAGTAGCAAATGTATGTACCCTGATTTTATCTCGTGTACAGGTGACGGTTATGCGCCAGAAATTTATAAAAAGTATGGTGTAACTATTAGTCGAATGGGTTGAAATGACACGATAGCCCATGTAAAACTTCGTGAACATATAAATATATGGTGTGGAGATAACGTAAGTTCAAACAGGAAATGGTTTGTTAATATCTCTGCTAACAGGGAAGGTTCATACAAAAGTATGAAATAATCGCTGTGCTAAGCATATTCAAATAATTTTATACGAAAGAAGGTGATAAAATGCAATATAAAGAATACAACGGATTTTTGGTAGATGAAAATTTTAACTTTTATAACTCTCGTACAGGTAATCAAGTCGCCCCACATAAAGGCAGTGATGGATATATACAAGTAATGCGTAGTTTACCTGACCACACTTTTGTACATGAACGAGTTCATGTTATCTTAGCGCATTGTTTCATTCCAAATCCTAATAATTATAAGTACGTTAACCATATCAATTCTGATAAAACAGACAACCGTCTTGGAAACCTTGAATGGTGTACTAATGCTTATAATGTACAACATGGTTGGGATAGTGGCAATAGAACACATAAAAACAACACGGCTGTTCGCGCTATTGACAAAGAAGGCAATGTGCAAAATTTCACTTCTATTCGTGAAGCTGGTAGGTGCTTACATATGGATAGGCACAAAATTGCGCGAGTGCTAAAAGGCGAACTAAGTCCTAATTATTTTGATAATTACAAATTTGAATATGTATGTTAAACGACTATCAAAAGGGTATCTGATATGTAATTTGGGTTGTATCAGAAAGTAACCGAGTAGAGTACATAGCAAGTGCAATTCTTGCTATGGAAGCGCGAAGAATTGACCAAACAATTATGATATAGTCTAAGGGATATAATTCCCTTGTGTCGAGCAAATCTTTCACCTTGGTATGAGCGTGGCGGTATGTACCCCGCAGATGACCAAGACAAGCCTGTATATGAAGGGCGTTGTAACCTCGGAGCAATCTCTCTTCACTTTCCTATGATTCTTGCTAAGGCAAAGCAAGAAAACAAGGATTTTTATGATGTACTAACTTATTATCTTGATATGTGCCGCGCTATTCATAAGCGCACATTTACTTATCTTTCTCACAAGAAAGCTGGTACTAACCCACTTGCTTTCTGTCAAGGCGGTTTCCTTAACGGTCACTTTGACCCAGAAGAAGAAATTGGCGAAGATTTCCTTCGTCCTATGACAATGAGTTTTGGTATTACTGCACTCAATGAAACCAGTGTACTGTACAACGGTAAAACCATTGCTGAAGATAATACTTTTGCTATTGAAGTTCTGAAGTTTATCAATGATTATGCTGAAAAGTATAAGAAAATCGACAACATTCTATATGCTCTTTACGGAACTCCTGCTGAATCCCTTTGCGGTTTGCAGGTCGAGCAGTTCCGCAAGAAATACGGCATTATTAAGGGCGTATCTGACCGTCCTTACACTTCTAATTCATTCCATTGTGGTGTATGGGAAGATATTTCACCTATTCAAAAGCAAGATATTGAATATCCAATGTTCCATCTCTGCAATGGTGGTAATATTCAATACTGCCGTTATACTACAGACTACAATATTGAAGCAATGAAAACTCTCATTCGTAGAGCAATGGATATGGGCTTCTATGAAGGTGTAAATCTACAGCTTGATTATTGTGAAGATTGCGGTGCTTCTTTCATTGATAAGGACGAATGTCCTAAATGTGGCAGTAAAAACATCACTCGTATTGAGAGAATGAACGGGTATTTAGGATATTCTAAAATCAAAGGCAGAACCATGTATGCAGACCACAAACTCGCAGAGTTCAAAGACCGTAAATCAATGTGAGGTGTCAGTATGAACTATATTAAAATTGACTCTTGTAACATGAATAACGGTAGCGGTTTACGTTGCGTAGTTTGGGTATCTGGTTGTAATCATCATTGTAAAAACTGCTTTAACCCAGAAACATGGGATAGCCGTAATGGCGATGAATTTAGTGAAGAACAATTTAATTTCGTTTGTGATACACTTCACCAACCTTGGTGCAGTGGAATTACATTCACAGGTGGCGACCCACTATGTCAAGACAGCACAGGCTTTCACATTATGAATCAACTTGCTTTAACCGCTCGTAGCCTTGGTAAAACAGTATGGCTATGGACTGGCTTTAAGTGGGAAGATATATGGAACGATGAATCTGACATGAGAATCTACCGCCAAAACCTAATATCATTATGTGACGTAGTAGTAGATGGACAATATGTTGATTCTCTGCGCGACCTTACGCTTAAATGGCGTGGCTCAAGTAATCAGCGTGTCATCCTTTCTCGTATGTCTATCAATCACAAAGAACCTATTCTAATGGAGGGAACTTAATGAACACACTAATCAGACTATTTGACCTTGATGCAGAAACAGGTTATTACAATGACTATGCGTATGTACAATGGGAAGTGCCACTTGGTTCTCCCACTCCGCGTGTAGGCGAATATATTTACACTTCACCTAATGGTTGTGAAATTGCTCGTGTAGATAACGTTACCTATTCTTATAACAACAACCATGTTATCATGATTGACTGTAATGTTACACTATTTAATTCTGACAACTAAATAACCCTTGACTTACAATACTTCTTGTGATATACTATCTATATGAACAAGAAGTATTGTTTTTTAAGGAGAGATTAAAATGAAGATTACTTTTGATGTGGACATTCACGATGACTACTTTAAGATTAACGGCGCAAAACAGTCTATCAAAGGTTGCTCTTATCCTTGGAGTTGTTTGTCCCATTCTCTTAACAGTTATCTTTTTAACACTTTTATTCATTCTCTTGACGGCACTTTTAATAAGAACGTATTCTGGTGTGATGAAGTTGAATATGCCGTACAGTACGCCTTGAGAAAGAAATACACTATTATCCCTACACGACACTATTTCAAGCGTGTTTCTGAACTTCACCTTCCTCATAATTGCTATAAAGCTATGTTGCACGGCGAAGTAATTGAAGCTGAATTTGAACTTGGCAACGTAACTAAGGTTGTTGTTCGCTTGCAGAATAACAAGTTCCCTGATAAAGACACCTGTGCCGCTATCATTTTGAACGCAGATGGTACTGCTGTTGTTCGCACTGTTTGGGTTAATCGCCACAATGACAAACACAGCACTATTCATAAAGAAAACTATGTACAACACTTATAAGGAGGAATCCCCAATGATTAAAATTGATAACATCCAAACTTACGGCTGGGAAGGCGCTTTTAGAGGTATGCGAAATCCTCTCAACTCATGGGCTAAGTCAGACAGCTTCTTTTACCCAGACGGTACATTCTCTCTTGGTGAAGCTGACCTTAACCTTGCAAAACGTCTTGTAAAGGCTGGTACAGAACATCGTAAGTTCCTACGCTTTATTCACGTTCAGATGGATATTGTAGCGCCGTCTTATTTCTGTGCAGAAAAAGACACCTACAAAGTCGCCACTGCTCGTAACTCATGCAGTTTCATGCACAAGGGCACTTCTGAAGAATTTGAACTTGTGGACTTTAGCTTTGAAGAAATGTGCTATCAAGACCCAGAACATAAGGCTTGGTGGGACGGCACTCTAAAGGAACTTAACCGTCTGCGTGAAATTTATCTTGATACTAAAGACCCAATTATTTTCCAAGAGATTCGCAATATGCTCCCCAGTGGTTACATGATTCGCTACACCTATGATTGCTCCCTTGAAACTCTACTTAATATGTGTAAGCAGAGAGCAAATCATCGACTTCCAGAGTGGCGCGTATTCGTTTCCACCATGCTCGAAAAAATCCCTTATTTGAAAGATTTTTACGAAGTAACTATTGACAAGAACTAAATAGCATGATACAATAAGTGTGTACTAAGGAAAGACAATTAGTACACACTTATTCTTTTATGTATCTAAATTTAAGGAGGAATCATTATGTCAATCATTCTACCCAATCAAGCAACCCCAAACTTCGACCCCAAACGAATGGGTGGTGAACCACCAATCGGTCAATCTATGCAAGTAGACCTTCCCCAGTTCGTACAGATGATGACCGCGCAGACCTTTGAGATGTTTACCAAGGCAAAGGTCAAGGTAAAGATTAAGAAGATGAACGAGGACGCTATTATCCCTAAGTACGGTAGCGCAAAGGCTGGTCTGTGTGACCTTTATGCTGTTGAAGATAAGATTGTTCCCGTTGGCACTACCGCAGTTATTGGCACTGGCATTGCTTGCGAACCGCCAGAAGGCTTCATGCTCAAGATTCGTTCTCGCTCTGGTCTTGCAAGCAAGGGCATTATTACTGTAGGCGGTGAAATTGACGAAGATTATCGTGGAGAGATTAAGGTAATTCTTCTCAATACTTCTGGCACAGATTTTACCATTGCCAAGGGCGACCGTATTGCACAGATGGAACTTCGCAGATACCAGCAGATTGATTTCAACGAAGTAAAGAATCTGAGCGATACAGCAAGAGGAAATGGTGGACTGGGTTCTACTGGCAAATAAGCGCATGAACCATGATTTATCCCACACTGCATTTCAATTATAACAACTCTGGTTACGCTGTCATTAAACTTGTTGATACCGACCTTCCAGATAAAGAAGCGTCACTATTTGGCATGACGTTTGAGAATGACCAAGAAACAGTAGCACTCTTTATGAATCTGCTATCCACATTCATTGCTCAAGCTGAAATCTTTTATGAAAAAGGTTGGTATGATGGATTTGACGATGGGCTTCTATCAGAGTTCAATGATGACGATGAAAAAAACAGGGGAACGGAATGAACCGCTCCCCTAAACGAAAGGAAATCTATATGAATCTCAAACGTGTAATTGCTGGCGCATTAGCTGGTGTAACCCTTCTATGTGCTTCTGGTTGTGGTCGTCAGAGTACCCGCGTTGCATACAACATTTCAAAAGAAGCCGATAATTTTAACGTAACTCGTAGGCTTGAAGTCATTAACGCTCGTACCGACAAGCCTGTGTTTGAACTTATTGGCAACTTCGCTATTGCAAACAACAATACCAACGAACTTGAAGTCACGGTAGAAATTGGAAAGGGCATTTACAAAAAGCACCTTGTATATCTTAACGATTGGACGATTTACGTTGTCGAAGATGTAAGTGGTGCTTACGTTGACAAGTATCACTACGAAGTCAACTTCCTGCCAGAAATGATTGCACCCGTAACCATCACTTCTAATGATTAAAGGAGAATAACCATGACAAGCTATGAAGTAATTAAGAATCTTGAAACCTTATTCCAACACCTTAATGAGCATTATTTTGAATCCGCTCTCCCACAGCCCTATATCACCCTTACTGTAGGCGCAAAGAAGAATGGTAATAACCTTGCAGGATGTTTCTGGGACGACACTTATGTCAATGTCAATGATGATACCGACATTAAGTATGAAATTAGTATTGCTGGTGAACGTCTTGGTGACGGTATCTATCAGACTGCTGAAACCCTTATGCACGAAATGATTCATCTGTATTGCAAGGTCAACCATATCATTGATTGCAGAGGTAAGTCCCATAACGCAAAGTTCAAGAAGGAATGTGAATCCCGTGACCTTATCTGTGACAAGGCGCAAGGTATTGGTTGGGGTCATACCGAAGCAACTCCCACTTTCTGCGACTTCATTCAGTCCCTTATTGACGATGGCATTGTAGACCCGCATATCTGCGACTATACTCGCAACACTACTTTCCCAGAAGTCAATCCCGCACAGAAGAAGTCTTATATTTGCCCTTGCTGTGGCGTAAAGGTAAACGCAAAGGTAGATACTGCTATTGCTTGCCTTAATTGCAATGTAGCATTTGATTACTGGGACATGACTGACCCAGATGACCCCAAGGTAATCACTGATAATAACAATAAATTAGCTTTCACTGAAGAAGGCTGGTATGGTCAGATGTTCGGAGTTGACGAGAATGAAGATTCGTAAGTGGATAAGTGAATTTATTGAAAACGTAAAATTACAACATTCACTTGCTCAATGCTATAAAAGCATGGAATATCACGGCAATGCTATCTTCGGTTGGTGCAACAGCAGAAGCGAAGGCTGTGAAGATTGCCCGCATTATTTTATAGAAAAAAGGTGAATATTATCCATGAGAATCTTAATTGATGTAGACGGCGTAATACTTAATACTCAAGAAGCATTACTCAAGCGTCTTAACAATCGTTATGGCACAAGATATACTCTTGAAAACATAACGCATTATCATTGGTTTGAAAACGTATATAGGAATATTAACCCTTGGGCTGAACTTAAAGATGTCACGTTTTGGCACAATGAAGTTACGTTAATTGACGATGCTAAAAACGCTTTTAATCTGCTTAATCAAAATCACGAAATTTACTTTGTTACTGCATCCTATGTGTTCAATCTTGCTCTTGGTGAAAAAATGTACTGTCTGAAAGACTTATTAGATGTTACAGGACAGTGGCTTAACGACCACATTGTCATCACACAGCATAAAGAACTGGTACAAGGTGATGTTCTTATTGACGATTGTGCCGAGAATGTCTATAAATGGATTATGGCTTCAAGCCCTCGCAGATTGGGCTTATTATTTGGTCAGCCGTGGAATAAAGATAACAAATATAATCTTTATCCTTATGCGTCATGGTCAGAAATTGAAAATACTCTATACCGTCTAAAGTAACAATTACCGTCTAAAAGTAACAATCGAAAAAAATAGGGAAGATAGAATTAACTATCTTCCCTATTATTTATTATGCAGTCCAAAAGACCACAAAAGGAATTGCAACATCAATAGAGTTTGTGTGATGAAAAAGAATACGACCTGCTGTGTTATCAGTTACAACACCAACCAATCTATTCCAGTTACGAGGCTGAGAAGTCCACTCTGTAAACGCTGGCATACACAAAAAGCAATTACAATCTGCTGGCATACCCGGAATACTTACAGAAACAGGTGAAGTACCAGTAGCGGGAATAGTAGCAGAAGCTACATGATTATAAGCAGGAACAGGCATAGAAATGTTCATTGCTTGAGGAACACCATTCTCGCCAAACCCCATTACTTGTCCATTTGTGCCATTTACACCAGTTAGTTTACCTTCTGCATTGCCGACAGCAACGCTATTAGCGGTAATAGTATTACCACTGGCAGTTTTAGCGTAATCAAGCTGAATATCTGCAACATCTTGCGCAACATTTTCGACTTCAGTTTGTAGTGCTTTAACATCAGATTCATTAGTTAATGCAAAACGCCCATCTGGTGTAGCGTTAGCATCACCAACAAAAACTTTATGCTGAGTAGTATCTACACAAAATTCGCCATCAGAAAGCACATAACCAGAAGGGTTAGTAGCAGATTTTAGTTTAACTTCTTTGCCGCGAAGTAGTTGAATTTTCTTCGCCATAAATAATCTCCTTTCTTACAAAATATCACCGTCAATGCCATTAACGTAAATCTCGTTATCTTCATTGACGGAAATAGACTTTTTATCTGTTTTAATTGAAATTTTGTTATCTTGAATATCAAGACCGTCACCAGCAATAAAAGATACTGTTCCACCAGAAGAAGGAATATCTGAAATTTCATATTCGCCTTTATCAGCATTCCAGATTTTCCAGTATCCGCTTGCGTCAGGGACAGGAGGATGATTATTTATTTCGTCCATTCTTTGCTCAATTTGAAAGAACTCGCTGGGGATAAATCCATCTTCCTGATATGCACCACAATAACTAAGTACAGGCTTCTTAACCCACATTTCAAACACATCTGAGTTATAGACCTTTTTGCCCGAAATACGGCGAATATTACATAAACATTTGCCTTGCGGTAGCATATTCGCTCCAAGCAAAACACTATACTCATTATCTGCGTCTTTACTCTTGGTCAAGTTAATTGTGTTGTAGAATATCTTGTTACCCAATTTGGCTTTAACATCAAGTTTATATCCCCAAGCTGGCGTAGGTATAGAATCTTCTACAACGCAAATGAACTCATTCACATCATTGTCTGTTTCAAAGCCAACAACACGGTCATTGTTAATGTACGATACGTCACGACCGTTTAGAATTATTCGCATCTCTGACTCAAACCTCCTTTTCGTAAAAAATAGGGAGAAAGGATATTTCCCTCTCCCTTAATTGTATCACACTATTTGTGAAATGTCAATAGGAATTTTGACTAATCTTAGTCCAAAGAACCGCAGTCGATTACATCTACGGTCATAGCACCGTCAGCACCAATAGCAATTTCAGAAGAACCCTTAACAGCACCAGCGGTGGTAGCAGAGCCAAGAGCCATCTTGATACCAGAAGCATCAACAGATAGACCGTTAGCGGCAACTACCTTTGCAGATACAGTGTTGTTCTCAATGGTAATACCGTTGCCAGCAACCATAGAAGAAGGAGTAGCTACGAATAGACCGTTAGCGTCCAGAGTTAGAGCATTGCCTTCGGTAGTAGATACGCCAACCTTAACGGTAGGAGCAGTAGCAGTACCGCCAACAACGATAGACTTATCTTCAGCAGTTACAGAAGCAACCTTCTTGTCAGCTTCAGCCTTTGCAGAAGCGGCATCGTCTACGCCCTTTTGTGCCAGAGCACGAGCACCGTAAACAGTGATAGCGGTAGTAGCATCAGCTTCAGTACCCTTTAGAGCGTCAACAGCGTCATCAGCGTGCTTGTTCAGGTCTGTAACAGTTGAATAAGCCGCATCCTTTAGACCGTGTACAGCAACGTCAGTGCCCTTTACAGCAATAGTACCGTTGGTAGCGCCTTCTGCAATGTCAGCCTTCTGTAGTGCAGTGTCAGCCTTACCAATAGAGTCTTGTACGCCTTGAACCAGCTTACCAAGAGCGATAGTACCGTTCTTAATAACTGCGGAAATCTTGTTATCCTCAGATACGGTAACAGTAATCTCGTCACCATCAACACCAGTGTAAGCGTCAATTAGAGTAGCAACATTGATGTAGAGAGGTGCTTCTTGGTTCTGTAGGGTCAGCTTAATGTAAGTGCCAGCAGGTTGATCTTCTGGATTTACAACAACTTCACCAGACTTAACGAACAAGTCCTTAGGAATGTTGATTGCCGCACCAACATTAGCACCATTCTTGGTCAGGTGGTAAACAGCAGAGAACTCACCTGCGTCAGCGTCCTTAACAACACTATACTCGTCAGCGGCAGGTAGGGTCAGCTTTAGACCGTCAGCACCAACAGTTAGATGCTCGTCAGAAGTCGGGTCAACAACAACCGCAACGGTCTTTTCAGTAGCAGTGCCAGTTACAGCAACGCCATTGCCAGCAGTGATAGTGTTGACTACTGCATTCTTAACAGCGTCAGCCTTGGTTTGAGCATCATCTTCAAAATACTTAGCAGTCTTGTATGCCGCATCGCCAAGACCAAATACTGCTACGTCAGTGCCATCAACGCTGATAGTACCGTTGGTCTTACCAGTGATAACTTCTTGTACAGCGGAATCAGCCTTATCAAGAGAAGCGGTAACTTCATCAGCCAGCTTTGCCTTAGTTACAGCCTTGTTAGCGATAACAGCTTGTAGCGCAACAGCACCAGTGCCATCAAATGCAACAGGAGTAGCAGTTACGTCACCTTCAATAGAGAAATTCTGAGCGTTTGCCAGCTTATTAGCAATGTCAGCACCAGAAGCCTTTACAGGAATGGCAGTGCCAGCTACGCCGTCAACACCGACATACAGCTTACCAGCGTCAGCACCAGTACCCAGTACAACAGCAAGTTCGCCAGCCTTTAGCTGTGCGGCAGTAATCTTGGCAAGTTCAGAAGTTCTCTTAATTTGAATAATAGCCATAATAAAAAATCTCCTTTTATAAAAAATATATTTTTTATTTATATGAGGTTATCCTCATATTTTGCATACTTTTGGTGGAATTACAACTCGCCACCATCGAGGTCAATCTTTTCGTGGGCGTTCGGGTCGTCATTGTGTTCTTCCACAATCTTTTTGACATCCCCTGTAGCCCCACCTACTACACTGATAACTGGTCTACCCAACTCGTCTTTAGTGATAACAAAATCATCGCCATCGAGCAGATAGCCACCATCAGGAGCCATTATAGGTTTCTTCGGCATGAAATCTCTCCTTTAATTAAGATGGTTGAACCCAAGTCGGTACACCATTTTTAATAGTGAGGACATAGCCTTCCATATCAGCGGTAAAAGATGGCACAAGTCCGTCCATCTTGGATTCCATGTTGCTAATTTCGTTATCAACGTATGTTTTGGTTGTTAAGTGGCTTGCATTTGTTGGAGCACCACCAAACACAGGAACATAAGTATTCTGAGTATTTGGCTTAACAAATGCGGCTTCACCTTCTGTAGTGCTGGTTAGTCTTACACCCTTGTCAATTTTTTCAATAACTGAACCAATGAACACAGGTGTAGTACCATCAACATGAATTTTTTGTGCGTTAATCAAAGCGTGTTCATTCATGTCAATATTACCCAACATTGTGCCACCAGTCAACGTCAACTTAGAAGCGATAGCACCTTCAACATCAATCACGCGAATATTGAAGCCGTCTAATTTCTTTTCGCAATCTCCGACTTCGCTATTCAAGGCTTGAACAGTATCTTCAAGAATCTTGAGATTATCTGGCGTTACATACTGAGTAGTATCTGGCAAAGCATGAACATCTTCACAAGAAATCTGAACATCACCTGTTTTGCCATTTACTGATTTAACAGCAGTTGTGCCAGCAGACTTAAATGTTACAATAGGTCTACCCAATTCATCCTTGATAATTTCAACTTCATTATCTTTGAATAGATACGCACCGTCAGGGGCTTTAATATAATCTGGCATTTTTCACACTCCTTTCTTTATCGAGTCCAATATATTTGTATTTTAAAATCTACTTGCGGTTTTGTTTTACAAGTAAATCTTACTGCATTGTTAGTGGAAAAAACACCCGTAATTGGATTGATACAATTAAACGCTTTTTCTTGCTGTTTCATTTGCTCTGTTGTTCCTTCAAGAACTTTTGTTATAATAGGAGCGTCAGAAGATAAAATCCCTGTAACATCAACTGTTTGTTGTAAATTTTCGTTCCAATTCATTACGCTTAAAGTAATAACTTTTATAAACACTTCGCCAAAATCAGCATCAATTACTTGGTTAGAAAAAGTTTGGGGAGATAATGTGACATATCCATTTGAAGTTTTCACCTTCATAGCAAATCCTTTATTCGCCATTTTTATTCACCCCTTATTCCATAAAATACCAAAGCAATTTTGATTGCGTTTTCTGGCATCGTGTTTAATCGAGTTATAATTACTGCCCCTTCAACAACTTGCACTTGATTAAGGGTGTTATAATCTCTTTTGTTTCCATTCAATAAATGCACTTCAAATGGCGCATTAACAATATTAGCGTTTGTCTGAATTGATATATTTTGTGTAACTCCGTTAAAAGCGGGAACTTCAACTTCTATAATTTGCGTCTTACGAAAATTTTCTCCATCGACAATAGCTCTTACAGAAGTCCGAGGAAACAAGTCAACATATTCATTGTTTTCTTTATCTGAAAGACGAAATTTTATCAACTTACTTCCTCCTTATCTAATTAGAATTTTTATCGGCAAATTTTCTGTTATTGAATGGTTTGCGGTAATAATAATTTTGCCGTTAGATACTACAACACTTTCAAGAAAATTATATTGTTTCCATTGTGCTTCGGTCATTGTACTTTCTGGTAAAATATTAACAACAGAACTTTCAGTAAAATGTGAATTGCTTATTTCTATTGTTTGATTATTCCATTCAGACTGTGTTATAATTATGGAATAATCATAACCTTTTACTGAATATTGTTCCATATCTACCAAATCAAAAACAGTATTTGGATACATTTCTTCCCAACTACCGTTTTCATGATAAACCATAAAAGTTCCAACAATAGAACTATTACCAACATAAGTATAAGGGTCTATTTTTGTCTTAAACCAAACTTTACCTTCAACCAAATTTTCTGTCGGTGCTTCAACTCCTACAAAAATATTACCTTTAATAACTTTTTGATATAAAAGCCAATTAGTTTCATCAGTTGGCGCAATACCTATATTAGTTTTAAGTGCAACGTATATTTGATTTTGATACACAACAATATCATTAACTTGATAAGTTTTTGTAGAAGAATAATCATATTGTTGTCGCACATTAACACCAGAAGCACCTTGTTCACCTTTTAGTCCAATATACAACCAATAATTATTATCTGTAGGCAATGTTCCTTTTGGAATTTCTTGCAAAGCCATGTACATATCTTCATTATATGAAACAAAATTCATTTCTTTATATTCTTTAGAAGAATCATAAGTTTCCATATTACGATAATTATCTATTAAACTTTGCAAGCTAATTGTAAGGTCAGATAAATAATTTATTACACCATTTCCATATAAATTTTCAATGGTTAAAATTCCTGTTATAATAGTATTTACACTATCGCCAATCCAAGACTTACCACGAAATTGTGCTTGATTATTAGATAATAGCTGTAATGCTTGCGCATAATTACCAACAGACATATCCGCTTCAAACTGTGAACGTAAATCCACATCTGATAATTGAATATCTTGATATTTCATCCATGAGAACAAAGTATTAGGGTTTGCCATAAAACACACCCCTTACATTGTTCCGACAATCAAGTTTCCTTGACTATCATACGCTTCAAAACCAGCAGCAATGTTAGAAGCGGTTGCAGGATTTAACAAAGGTTCAAGTTTATAATATTGAGTAGGATTACCAGAAGTGTCAAACCACAATTCGCCTTCATTTTGATTGGTTGGTTGAGTATCTTGAATAGGGTAAACAGTTACCACATATGGCATAACTAATTTCCAAATAGCGTCATTTGTACCCGGTTCTACATTTGAATTATTTGTCAAAGATTGCCATAAAGCGCCATTATGAGTTACCGCATTATCTTTCTGATAATCTTCGCTTGACGACCATTTAGCTCGATATGCTAAACCAGTACCAGATACGCCTTGTTTACCTTTTTGTGTTAATACACGCCAATAGTTACCATTAGTAGGAGTAATTCCACTATCCATATCTTTAAGAGCAATATAAATATTAGAATTGTCTCCAATAGAATATGACACAAGATTGTTCTTTTTATAAACTGTATTACTATCCCATTCACCAATATAACCAAAATTATCAATCAATGCTTTCCATGCTTCTTGTCGTTGCTCAATATCACTACTAATATCAGTAGAATAAAAACGTTCAATAGCAAGAATTGCTTCAGTCATTTTATTCAAATCGCTGGACTGAATAATTTTTTGAGTGGCAGAAGGTATCTGTGCTAAATACTGTGTTGCCAATGTTTGATTGCCAGCGTACATAGCATCTGTGTACCCTTTAATTAGTGCTCCATCTGAAGCACTAATATTCAAAAACGTCTTAAAAGTTGTATCAACACTATCGGGGAAAGTCGTTAGAGAAAGGTCAGGATAACGAGTTGACATATTACACCACTCCTTCCTTAATTTTTAACAGCACCAGCAATAAATTTGCCAGTACCAGCATTTTTATAAAATTTTAGCTCTACGCCATCATACATACCAATTTCGCCTGTTTCTTTATGACGAGCAGGAATGAGATTGCGTACAGCATTATCATCATCATAAATAACAAGACTATGGATTCTTACACCCTTGGTCTTTAGGTCAGCTTTACCGCCTGTATTACAAGCAAATATATACAAACTATTAGCGCAAGTAAACACGCCTGTATATGCGATTGTAGCCGTTTTATCTGTATTCAAAGTAGTTACATTATCATCTTTATCTACTGTAAACTGTTCTTCAAAATTTACTTCTGAAGCAAATTCAGCATAAACATTAGCATATTCTGTACGATACTTTTTGTTGTTAGTGCGAAATGTATAATGCACTGTGCCGTCCGCAGAATCACGAGCACCAAACAATGCGCCTTCCTTAGTATTCGGATATTGGCTAACCTTGGCATAAACACGAGTATCTTGCTTTGGATTGAACCCAACATCAATCCATTGGTCTCCATCAGATTCAATATATTCAAGCAACTCATAATCTGTATCAGCTTCATTTTCGCCATAATATCTTGCCATAGTAACAGTCATATTATCTGTTGGAGCAAGACCTTGCTGAATTGAAGTAATAAGATATTTACGCTTTTCACCATTGCGATTCAATGTATATTCAACAAGCATATTAACGTCAAACCAATACACAGGAACGCAAGTTAATGTTACAGTATCATTCAGATTGGTATGAAGCCATAACTCGTATTTAGCACGTTGCAATGCTAAATCATCTGTCAGACAATTCGCATAGTCTCCATCATATAATGGTAGTCGAATACGTCCTACTGAACCATTTACATAATAAGGGCTTTTTTCATTTGTATCTTCGACAAAACCATATGCTTGCAAATGTCCAAGCCATCGCCAATAAGTTGTTTTATACTGAACGCAAAAATAAACATCGCCTTCTTCAGCAACAATATTAGTGTCAGTACCATCATCATTTTTAATCGGCAATACAGCAAGGTCATTGATTTTTAGCTTTGGTGCAGTTAAACCCTTATTATTTTTCATTGTAAAACCATACACTACGTTTTCGGTATAAGCTGTTACATCTTCAATAGTCAGCTTAATAATATTGTCAGTAACTTCCGCAGTGTCGGAATAATGTGCTGGGTCGTGAGTTCGTCCCCATACTTCAATGCTATTCTTTACATTCTGAAAGTCAACTTCAATCTTTTCGTTGGTAACAATCGGAATAAACGTAGTGTCATCAACAACAACTGGGTCATTCTCACCTGTTGGCTTGCGCTTGTAAAAAAATGTACCGTTTACATCAAAATACATTTCATAGTATGGATATATGTCCCTTAAACCTGATAGCAAATCATACACAGTTGAACCTTGATTAAATTCAAGGTCTGTAGGAATTACACTTGGAAACGGCGCTTCTTCGACAACATATTGAGTAAAACCACCTAAAGCCAATGTATCAATAATTGTTTGACGAATATTTTCACCAGCTTTAAGCACAACAGGAGCACCCTTCAAATAGCCGTTTCGAGTACCTGTCAGCTTTGCCATAAGGTCAAGTAAACTAAAAGATACTGTATTAGTTTCTGGCGCATATTCATAGCTTGGAGCGTCAATAATATAAATACCACAATTTACATATTCAATCTCGCCAGTCCGCATTGATTGTGTACCAACAAGTAAACGAATATATTTATCAAGCCATACTCTTGCTCCACTGGCTACTTCAAAACTGGTATCTTTTACTGCAAGAACAATACTCGCTGTTCTTCGCACATCGGCGGTAGAATCAATGTTTATATTACCAGAAGTACAAACCCCTGATAATTCGTCTACAGTTTGAAATTGATAATTCAATAATTCAACTTTAATAAACCGAGCTTGTATGCTTTGTAAGGAAGTTTGAAATTGTGTGTTGGTGATTACCATATTTCTTCCTCCTTATGTTGGTGTATTGATAATACCGTTATTGTACAAATCTGATTGACTGTTTACATCGCCAATTTCCGTCCATGTAAACGTAACATTTGGAATGCGCAATCCAGAACTTTCTGCATAAGAAATTTGCACATCATCTGTAGCTATACAAAGCCAACTTTGCCCCGTCCAGTCACGTAAAATTTTAGGTTTTTTATTTGCTAAAAAGTCTTTAATTTTGCGTTTCTTTTCATTGATTTTTGCACTATCAATAATTCCTGTATTTTCAAAGTCATCATTCAAAATCGTACCAGAAACACTACCCGTATCATAACTCAACAAACCGTTTGAAATAACAATAGGATATTTTCTACCAAGAGGCTGAAATGTTCCAACATTTATTTTACGAGCGTTTGTACCATATTGAACATCATATAAAAAACGATAGCAAGTATCAGCATCACCAATAAAAATACCGTCTAATTTAGACAAAACCTTGTTAATAATATAGTCGCCTTCAGCATTATTCAACACAGGAACAAAAGCATACTCATATTCAATACCATGTGTATTTAATCTATCTTCAAAAATAAAAGATAAATCAGAAACAGATTTTATAGGAATTGAAGCTAACGTTAACCAATCAAAAGTCCCACGCACACGACGTTTAATTTTAACCGCAGTGATTTGCTCCAAAATAAAATCAACGTTGCCCGCACCAATTTCTCCGTCAAAAGTAGCATCCATAATAGTATCATAGTCCCAAACTGTTGGAAGTGAACTATTAAAAGCATCGCTTGTATTTTTAGTTACGTTAAACTGGTCTAAAATAGCATTGCTAAGTGTAGTATCTTGAATATCATTTACTTGTGATGGAGCAGGATTTAAGCAATCTTGCCCTGCAAAAGCACTTAGCCCTACAAATTGAAACATAAATCCTTCTCCTTTCTTATTCTACAATAGTAAAAAATGTCTGATAAATATTGTTAATTCTTCTTAGCCAAAAACAATAATACGAACTATCAGGAAGAATTGCAAGATAATCACTGTAAATATAGTAATTTGTGTGAATAAGCGAACTTACATATACTTCTATATATGCTTGTTTATCTTGAGCTTCAATATCTTTATATCCTTCACGATAATTTACTGTTATAGTTTGTCCAGAAGTATTACTAAATTTTATAATTGTTGTATTTACATTAGCTCCTCTAAACCAAAGTTTAGCAGTAAAATCAGAATTGATATTATATCCTTGTTTCCATCCTACCCACCCATTACGAACATCAATTTCTTTGTTGTTAATATAAATTGGTGGGTCGGGTTGACTAACGCCTTCTATCAAAACCATATTAGAAGTAACTGTGATATATCCTTCTTTGCAATGGTTTTCAAGTTCAATCTGAGAATATATACTTGGATTGAGATAACGCACAGTAAAATGAATTAAACCAGTAGTAACCGTTGTTCCATTGATGGTCAATCCTGTAATTTCAACATAATATTCAGTTGTGTTTTCAAAACCGCTAAACAAATAACTTCCATCATAAGGTGGAGTACCATCTTCTGCATAGTTAGTATTAGAAGTAGAAATTAACGTTTTTGTGCTATCATAAAGATTGACAATATAACTGTTTAATCTTTCGCCTTCAGATTGACTATAGGTAAATTCAAAATTAAAAGAAGCGTTATCAATAATGGAAGTAACAGGAAAGTTAGTTAACTCAATTTTTGGCGCAGAATAGCAATAAAATTGAATAGGAATAGATTCCCCAGATTCTTCGCCAGAATTATCTTTAACTGTTATTGTCGCATTATAATAGTTACCATTTGTTAATGTATTAGCAGGAAGATTATGTTCAAATCTATATGTAGTTTGTGTTTGTTGATAAACAATACTATTATCAGATTGATTTCTAATGGTTAATTTGTTTGCTGTAATTTGAGCACCAGACCCATATACAGTAAACGTAAAGGTATGAACTTGTGTAGCGTCAAATGCGGGTTGTGTATTTAACACTGGTCTTGGTAAAGCCATTGCCATACCTCCTTATATAAAAAATGTTAAATTAGCATTGCCTTGGGGAATGAATACTTTAACGATTTTACCAACTTTTACTTGATTATCGCCATATTGTTTGATAGAATGAACTTGTCCATTATATCTTACATTCCAATTAGTCCCATTTTGCCCAATAACAAAGCCGTCATAAATTTTCGTAGTATTGTTGATTGCTTCTTTAAGCAACAAATTAAAGCCTTCAAGCATAACTTGTACAGCTTCTTGGTTCATTTCATCCATAATGTCCTCCTATATAAAAGAGGGGTGAGCATTACGCTCACGCCCTCCCCATAGTTGTTTTATACTGAATAACATTACGCCAGAAATTATTCTTGAGATAATTAGCAAAACCTTCACCATCCACAACATTGGGTAGAGAAGGATTGAAGTTTTCTATGCAAATTGTCACACCAGATTGGTCTTTTTGAATACCAGCGAACGCAGAAACAATATCACTCGGTTTAGTTTCGCCCCACTCCCAAAGATTAGAAGTTAAGTCGTGTGGAATAATGCCATCGCCTTGATTCAGAACTTGAAGTTCAGCACCTTCTTCGCCTGTAAGAGCTATACCACGAGGCGCATACTTTGTACCAGAAGCACGCTTTGTAGTCGCTTTAACTGTGTGGGTTGTTCCGTCTTTTGTTTTAATAGTAGTAGAACCATCTTTGTTCTTAGTCCACTTAGAGCCATCACCACCAGTCATTGTAGAACCCGATGGTGCACTATTAACAAAACTTGTACCCTTATTTGTAGTGATAGTATATCCTTTATCGGAACTAATTACACTATTACTACTACTTGAAGAAGAACTTCCCTTACTTGAAGAACCCTTACCACTACTCGTTCCTTTAAGCGCACCTGTAGCAGTACCAATAATCGTTCCGATTACACCGCCAAGAATACCTCCTGTAGCAGTGCCTATGACTGAACCGATTGCGCCACCAGCAGAAGCACCCGAAGATACTTTGTTGGAATCCACAGTAATATCTTTTTCTGCTTCAAGTTCGGCGTTAATTTTGGTAAGTTCTTGCATATATTTCTTATATTGAGAAACATAATCTTCAAGATTACCAAGACGTTCTTTCCAGTTTTCTGCTTCAAGGTCAACACCAAGTTTTTGAAGAACATTAAGACGTTTTTGTTCTTTCTCATATTCAGAAACAACGTTAGACCATTCATCTTTATACTTTTCCCAAGCATCAATCTGGTCATCAATAGCTTTTAGAGCGGCTTCTTTTTGCTTTTCGAGATTTTCTTTTTCTCTTTCAAGCGCTTGGTCACGTTCGATTTTATCAAGATTAGCTTTAGCTTCAGAAACTTCATCCGCGTCATTGATATATTGGAATCGTCCATCTTGATAAACCATAACTTTAGTGGAACGAGCACGAGCCAAAGCATCAAGTGCTTCTTCCTTTTCAATCTGGTCATCAAGTTCATCGTTCGCCTTTTCAAGCGCATCAATTTTATCGTCCCAATATTTTTCAACTGTATCACGTTGTTCTTCCAGTTTGTCGATTTCGTCTTGTGCCTTATCAGCTACAAGGTCAAACAAGTCCTCATAAACATCTTGCCAATCTTCAAGACGTTTTTTCTCCGCTTCTTTGGCTTCTTTCCACGCTTTTTTCTCTGCTTCGGCGGCTTTCTTTGTAGCTTCTTTACGCTTTTCAAGATAATAGTCATAAGAAATAAGTCCATTCTTATACCATTCGTCCATCCATGTTTCTACACGATGCCATGCTTCAATCTCAGAGTCAGCGCCCCAATCTTCAAGGTCATTGCGGTCATCAATATAATCTTTAGATTCTTGATAACGTTCATCAAAAGCTTTCTTCTGATAAGAAGTTATGTCATCTTCTACTTGCCACCAAAGTTTTTGTAATTTGCGAATTTCTTCTAAATCATTGTCATAACCTTGACTACGCCACCAGTCAGCTTGCTGTTGAATCTGCTTTTGATAGTCACGATTCATCTTAATGAGCTTTTCATAAGAAGCGCCATTCTTTTCAGCAAGGAAAATATGATGCTCAGTTACATCGTTGGCTTCTTCAAAGGCATCTTTCTGCTTTTTCTGTGCATCTGTTAATTCATCTGTTGCTTCAGTAGCTTTAGCACTTGCAGAAGCGTTTGCGGACTTTGCAGAAGTATTAGAATTGGTTGCCTTAGTATTTGAAGAAGTAGCTTTTGTGGCTTTAGAAATAGAAGCAATTTTTTCACCAGTATAACGACTGGTAATATCACCTATTTTAACATCATGACTTGCGTTCGCGACACCAGTACCACTTGCAGTAGTTCTACCACGCAAACCACCATCATATCCATTAAGCTCACCTTTGCGAATCATTTCTGTTGCATCAGCGGGAATAATAGTATCGCCTTTGTTTACTTTTACAAACTCTGCGCCATTTTCACCAACGAGTTCTTTTTTACCGTCCTTGGTAATACGGAACTCAGCGCCTTCTTCACCAACAAGAGACATTCCGCTTGATTGAGCACGCATAGGCTGCGTACCTTGTAATCCGCTTGCATAAGCAGGAGTTTGACCAACAGCGGTTGTACCTGATTGTGTATATCCTAATGGAATAGTTGGTAATTTCCACTGTGTTGTATCTGCTTTGAATTTTGCAGTAAAAGTGTGGTCTAATTTAGAAGCGGAATTATATAAGCTGTCTACTTGTCCTTGAGCAGTATTAGCATTATCTCCCGTCTTTTTAATACCGCTTTGAATACCGCTTAGATTTACACCATTCAAATTTTGAGAGGCGGTTTGAGCGTTTTTGGTCGCTGATTCATAGTCGTTCATGCCTTGAATAGCAAGACCCATATCAGAAGCTACTTCAGCACCTACACCATTAATGGTAATTTGAGTGGTATTAAGTTTAGTTTCTACTGAAGTTTTAATTGCATCAGCAAATTCTTGACCAACACCTTCGGCAGCAGAAGCATCAACGGTGACACCTTCAAACAAGTTAGATATAATCGTTTGTCCGGCATCAGAACCAATTATATCAGAATAGTCCATACCTCCAAACGCTTCAGAAAGTTGAGATTGAAAAGCCGATACCGCTTCGTCTGTATTAAAAGTAATTTCGTCACCGTCAAGTGTGATGGCTTCATCTCCAAGAGCGCTATTAACACTGTCTACGAGACCTTGTAAATCCCAGTCCCCAGACTCGGTAGTAAGGTTCTGCAAAGCTGTAGCAAAACCCGTAAGCTCATCACTGGCAACGTCCAACTCTCCTCCTGTAAGACTACTAAAATCATAGTCAAAGGTCATATTGGTGTATTTACTTAAACCATTTAACTGTGTTTGAAGTTCTTGCAAGCGGTCTGTGCGAATATCAACTTCGCCAACAGATTGAAGTTGCTTTATTTCATTTGCAATGGCACTAATACTACCAGTACCAGTAGCACTTATCGCTTCATGTAAATTCTGAATGGTAGTCGTTACTGCGTCAATGGTATCACCCATTTGAAAATCGACAGTACCACCGAGACTATCCATAAAGCTCTTTAGAACAGGGTCGCTGAGTCCAAGAACTTCAGACAATTTGCTAAAATCATTGATTGCGATTTGGAATGTGCCGTCATCAAATTCTTGAAAATCAAGAAGTTTACCATACTTACTAATGGCGGTAGCAGAAGTGCTAAGTTCTTTTAAGCGGTCAAGAAGAAGGTCGCCTTGGAATACGCCGTCAGAAAAATATTGTTCGATATTGCCAACAAGAGTTGCTTGACCTTCCGCTGCTTCTTGAGCAACGTTACGGAAGTCAGACATTGCCGCATTTTGCTCGGTGATTTTAATAATATTTTTATCTGTTGTGCCATAAATTCCTTGCAAAGAAGCATTATATGCTTTAAGATTAGTAATACCATTTTCAGTAGACTGAGTGATGTAATCCATCATCTCATAAACTTCTTTTAATGGTGCAGAATAATCTGTATTTAAAGCGTTTTCAAAATCAGAATATGCTTCTCCCGCACTTCTAATATCGCCACTTAATCTACGAAATACTTCGTCAATGTAAGAAACGGCTTCAGCCCCAGACATATTGCTGATTTGAGCCGCTAACCAATCAGAACGATTACCTAAATCGTCTATCAAAGAATTGAGCTTTTCTACTTGAGATGAATCAAGACTCTCAAGCCATTCTTGCATAGAATCTGCATCTTTAGGCTTAATAGAAATATCGCCCAATTCTTTTAGCTTAGAAACAAGTTTAGAAGTTTGTTCTTCAACGCTTGCTTCACCATCAGCAGTGCTTTCGAGAACTTCTTTAATAGTACCGCCATCTACAGAATCGGCGGCTTCAGCCATATCAATCAAAGATTGAATATATTTAGCTTTTGTGGTATCGCCTGCGGCTTCAGCGGCAGATTTGTAATCTTCAAGTTCTGTAATAATACTTACAATAGAATCTTCTGCTTCAACAGCAGCATCCTTAAAGTCAAGATTCTGGGTTTGCGTAAACTTGTGAATAGTTACTTGTAAGTCACTAAGTTTTTTCTTGTAGGCATCCTCACCTGTAAGAGTAACCGATACTTGTTCACCACGAACATTTTGTTGCTTTGTAGTATAGCGCATTTTTTCGCCATAGGTACGTTCAAATTGTTCAGATTGGTCTTTCCAAAGAGCTGCTTGCTCTATTTTTAATTTTTGCTCTTGAAGTTGAATTTGACGTTCGATAAGTTGGTTTTGATGCTCAAGAGTATCGGCTTCAGTTTGAAGTGAACTGTTCCAATCAGACGTTCCTTTTACGCTGTTGATTTCTTCGATTCTTTGCTTATTAGATTCAAGAGTAGAATTATATTCATCAATCTGAGACTTTGTATTGTTTATAGTGGTTTCTTTATCTGCAATAGATTGTGTTAATTCTTTATCTGATACATGAAGTTTATTGTAAATTGCAATAAGCCCCGCTATTGCGGCGACAGCTATTTTAACAGGTAAAGGAAGTGCAGAAATTGCGCCAACAATATTTTTGATAGCAGAAACACTTGTGCTTGCTCCACTACTCAATCCAGAAAAAGAACTCCCAAGTTGAGAAATAATCCCTCCCAATCCAGAAGAAGCAGCACCCGCTTCGGTTGCACCAGAAGTAAATTTGACGAATATTTCTGACGCTTTCTCAAAAATAGTATTCAATCCACCCATGGGATTTAATACTTTTGATATGTTTGCGCCAAACAAGTCAAGTATACCACTAATGCCATTTACTGTTAAATTAAATAGTAAAATTTTAGAAATGGCTTGACCTAAATCCGTATTAGCAAATTTAAGAATAGATGTACCTGCTTGTAAAAATCCCTTAACAAGGTCAGAAGAAAGAATGTTTGTTGCAAATTCTTGGAACTCCGCTTTAAGAGCTTGAACTTGCGCTTGCAAACTTTCCATATAACGCTCATTCTCTTTGGTTGCCGAGCCAGCAGAATTTATCGCTGTTTCAGTCGCTTCAGTCGCATGACCAAAGTTATTCATGAGAGCAAGGAAAGCATTAAGCTGATTGCTACCCGCTGAAGTTAGGGCAATGTAGTTCTGTTGATTTTTGGAAAGAGAATCCCATTTTGTAGACAAATCGGAAAGAATATCATAAGAACTACGCATTTGCCCTTCGCTATCATAAAGGGCAATATTCAATCCGTCATAAATATCAGTTAATTTTTTACCAGTATCACTATTTTCATCGGTCACTTGAGATAAGCGACTAAAAATTGTATTAAGGCTTCTCGAAGCCTTACTTGCATTACGAGTTTGCTCGGTAATGGCTGTAACCACATATTATTTGAAAATATTTGTTAATATATCTAAATATTTTTTATTATCCATATCCCAATAAGGAATACGAATAATAGTTATATTATTGTCTTTGCAAAATTTGTCTTTTATTTTATCATGTTTTGTTGTTAACTCATAGGAAATTTTAGCTTGCTCATTTGAACATTGGTTAAAATTTGCTACAAAATAATGCCCTTGTCCATCCACTTCAATCACCATATTTTTAGAAGGGAAGTAAAAATCAAACGGCAAAGCGATTTTATCTTTACATCCTTCAAAACATTGCTGTTGAATATAAGAGATTTCGTGTTTGTCAAGCCAATTTTTAACAAATGCTTCATAAGCAGATATGCTTTTTGCACAATGAGCACATCTAAATTTGCCTAAACGAAAAGCATTAAGAGAAGTATCAAATTTATTTCCACACTCACATTGAACTTTAATACCGCAACTTTTCCACTTTTGATTATCAGCATACCCTACTATTTGACAAGTGTAATTATTCAAATCTGCATAATGTTGAACATTATACAAGAAATATTTCTCATTAACACGTTTGTCAAATCTTGAAATAGAAGAACCTCTCAGTAAATTACGAAAATTACAAAATCCTCGATAACCTTCTGAATCTTCACATTCAAGCATTTGGTCATTATTACCATAAGGAACTTCTAATAATTTTAAGTTGTGTTCTTCAAACTTCTTTTGAGTTTTTTCAATAGAATTTCTGCGTCCAACCCCTCTAAGAATTGCGCCACATTCTTTACATTCACAATAAGTCGCAGTTGATAAATCCAACCACGTTCTTGTAAAAATTTTTTCGCATTCTCCACATTTGAAATATAATTTATCTTTTTCTCCACGAAATTCTGTTGAAAGTATTTTTGTTTTAGACCCTTTCAATTCCATAAATTTCTGAATATTTTCAATCGTATAAGGATTGGTTGTAGAAAAATAGCAAGGATTCTTTCCACTTCTTAAATTTCCAAGATTCATCATAGCTTTATAACCTTGACAATTCATAAAAGACATTTTAACAGAAGCATTGATATAATCTTTATCTAATAAAATCAGCCCTTTATCTTCAAAAGATTTCTTCGCTTCTTCATAACTTAATTTATTAGGCATATAACAAATATTCTCCTTATAGTTTCCCATAAGATTGACTATATCTTCACCATAGGCGCAGAGCACTTCGGATTTCTCCTACTCTACTCACTTCGTATGATTTTATTATCATCTTATTCTATTCATATTGTATCATAAATAGTTACATTTGTCAAGAAATAATTCTTGATTGTTTTCGATAGTCGATGAAGGTTATACCGTATTTCAACGGTATCTTCCCTGCGGATTGACCATATATCCTTATCTCTTTTACGATATTTCGGTTAATTACTCCGAACCCTTACCTATGTTACCATGATAAGTTCGTGTATAAGGCTTTAGGCAACCATGCTTTTGCACAGTTGAAATCGTACCCCGTAGAGCCGTATTTCCTTTCCCGTCAATTCACTCTGTTTTACTTGACCTGATTTCAGCCATGCCAAGGGTTTCTTCCATTGAGTTACCCATTGCACCAGCAGTAGATGCAACATTACCCAATGCTTTAGAAAGGTCGCCCGAAGAAACCGAGAACTGGTTTGCAACCTCGTTAACACTATCAATAATGGATGACGCATTATCAGCTTCTACGCCAAACGCAATCATTTGAGAGATAATAAACGATGCACTATCTCCTGCTGTGATTGCTTCATCACTTACATTTTGAAATTTAGCCGCAAGTGTGCCTAATGTTGCGGCATCTTGGTCATTAAAACCATTTTTACGAAATTCTGTAGTAGCGTCCAGCATTTCAGACGTTATTTGGCATTATTTCCATTTATTAAAAAAGTGTGTAATAAAATAAGATTCGTCCATATAAACTCGCTTATTCCGACCTTTGCAATAAACTCCCAGACTAATCAACAAAGGAATAATTAGCCACCCTTCTTGAGTCAATAACAAAGTGTCAAAAGATATAAGCAAGCATACCCCCCAAATAAAATTCGGCGTGGTTGCTATTTTAAGAATAGCAAGAATACTAAAGATTACTACAAATTCTAACATAGTATCATCTCCTTCTGATACTATTATAGCACACACTTAAATAATGTCAAGATAATTCCATAAGATTTCTCTTACAGCCCGAATACTTCTTTTCCCTATATTCTTGGAGGGAAGTGAACTTTTACTCTGTTGACACATCCCTCATCAGGACTTCGCGCCCAAACTGCCATTTTTTATATAAATACTTTACACTATTGATATTTCTATATCAACACTATACAATATTTATATCAATACTTAGGCGTTGCCACCATATATCATCCTTACTGTTTTTTGAGTTTCCATACCGTCACACTTAGGCGTATCTCATCCTTATGTTGTGGTAGTAAGGCTCTTAGGCTTTCAAGGGTTTTGAACACTTCTTAGTGCATATTTACCATCTATACACTCCGGTTAGTATATCAGCCGGTACGACCTACTGTGCTACCTAAATCTTGTAATTGATTTACATACTGATTAAGCGATTCTCCACTAAGGTCAGATACTTTCTTAAATTCGGTGAGTGCATCATCTACTTCAAAAACTTGCTCTGAAATAGATTGATACACTTGCACCATTTGTTGAAAAGTCGTCATTAACTGTGCATAGGACTCGCCAGCCGCTACACCAGATTCAGTAAGACTATTTACTTGAGAAGCAGCTTCACTACTTGCACTACCTAATTCTTTTACTTGAGAAGAATCAGCATTAACTTTAATAGTAGATTCTTTATTTAACCCGGAAGTAAGACTTTCAACAACTGATTTAGCTTCATCAGCATTAGCAGTAATCTTAATCGCTTGTGGTTTTTCACTAATTGATTTAAGAATGGCATTTATATCGGTTTTAGCACTTTCAGTATCTAAAGTCACCTTAATGTTTTTTAAAGCATTTTCAAGTTTAGACTTTATTTCTTGTACTTGACCATCAATACCAGTAGTTTTTAATTCAGTATCAATAGAAATCTTAAAATCTGCCATAAACTCACTCCTTCACTTTCGGATTTTTGGCAAAGTGAACTTTGCTTATCTGTGAGTATGCTACCAAAATAGCATCAGCAATATCATCATCGTTCTTCTTGCTACAAGGCGATACCCACTTTAGTTTAAGACCGAATCGTTCATTTGCTTTTTCTATTGACTTTCTTTTCATTTCATCCCTATGAGTACCAGCTTTCGTACCATCAAAAAGTCCAATTGGACTCCTCCAAGAACTCGGCAAAATAAACTCGGTAGGAATATTCATAGAAGATGTTACTCCTAATAACATTCCTTGCACAGCACCAAGGATAACCAAAGTTTTCTTACCTCGTTTATCCATCAAAGGAACATCTTCTAATATCACCTTATCAACATGATACTTCTCTAATAGTTGCTTAATGAAAGGCGCGATTTGCTGAGTGCGGTCGCGCCAATCATCACCATTAGGTCTAAAGCACCCATAATCAATAAGGTCAGTACCATTGAATATACTCCATCCTACCGCAGTAGTTGAAGCATCAATACCACAATAAACCATAGTTATCCTCAATTCTGTACTACACCTTATTTTTATCTTTCTATTGGCAGTCCTGCTTGTCTACAGCCTTGATAGAACCACTCTTTAATAGTGTCTTCGCCACAAGCGTTTAATAAGGCTTGCCATGCGTCACGAGCCTGTGTCCAAGCGCCTTCGCCGTAAATCTTACCTGCCAGACCTTGGTATACAATTTCTGCCAAATAAGGAACAGCTTCGCCAGTTAGATTAGAATGAGCACTAATTTTACTTGGGTCATATTCAAACGTTGCATGACCGTTTGCACCAGAAGCACTGGCTTCGTCCTTCCACGCTTCTCGCAATTCAAAAGTACGAGGGTACATTTGAGGAGAATAAACAGCGTATACTATCTGATTAACAACTTGCTCATTCTTTTCCTTAATCTTTTCCACTGTATACTTTAACGCGCTTTGAATTGCAGGAGCGCATATTGCCATCAAGGCTTCAATGCTTGTTATCGCCATCGTTCATTGCCTTACGTGAAAATTTCTGCACTGCATTCTTTCCAACAGGTGTGTCCATAAACTTGTTGATTTCGCCAAGAATTTGAGCAAGCGCACGCTGAGTAGATTCATGGTAATCAAGAGCATCATAAATCTTATAAACATTGTCAATGTGAAGCATTACTTCATCAATAAGACCACACTGCAAAAGTTCGTCATGTGTATGCTTCTCAATTTCTTCAACAGTCATATCCGTAGCATGGAGAAGAATCAGCATATCGATATTCTGTTGGCGTTCAGCCCAAGTATGAAATTTCATAGTTGCTTCAACAATTTGTTGAATCTGGGCATAAGTCAAATAACGATTAACAGTAACACCATACTTCTCAAGATATGTAGTTTCTTTCTCTGGAATAATTGCCATTTCCTTTTAGTTCCTTTCTTTCATTACAAGAGATTAAAATGTTTTGCAACGTAAGCACCAACAACCACGCCAGTAAGGATAATTGTTGGTAAATTTGTTTTAATATAAGTTAAGAAATCAAATTGTCCTCTTTCTTCAAGGTCATCAAGTCGATTATTTAATTTCTTATTAGATTCTACAGAATTTTTCTGTAACATTTCAATCGCTTTTGATTGTTCATCCATCTTTACGTTCATTTGCACCATAGACAACTGAACAGCATCAAGAGTAGCATCTAATTTTTCACTTACTTTAATTTCTCTCTCTATCATTTCCTGCATAAACGGTCGGGTGCTTTCTAATTCTGTCACTCGTTCAGACAGGTCGTTCACCTTATGATATAAGATACCGATGTCATCTGCCATTTAGCAACCCTCCCATCATTCCTTTAATCGCCATGTTCCATTTTTCAATTTTGTCGCTTTAACATAAAGTGGAACGTGGTCAAAAGGATTTGGAACAATAACTGCTTGTTCTCCAATTTCAATATAAAGTTTGCCTTTTCGTTCTTGAATAACTCTGCGATAGCCAGCAGGAATTTTGGCTTTTATCTTTTGCGGACAATCGTCAGGCATATATCTTGACGGCTTATATCCTTGAATTTTTTCGCAGTACATCATATAAGGACAAACAGAATTGGTAACTTTGCACAAATTACCATTAGTATATTCACACATAATGTTACCTCCTGTTATAAAAAAATAGGGAGAAAGGAATAACCTTCCTCCCTATTCAGATTAACCAACAGTTACGGTAGCGTATGCGGGCGGTACGTTCGCATAGCCAGTGAGTGTAATAGAAATTACAGCAGTACCAGCTTGAGTACCAGCAGTTACAATGCCAGTATTAGCACCAACAGTAGTACCAGTTGCAGTAGAAGCAGGAGCATCTACAACAGCGAAAGTAAAGTTAGAATTATCCTTACGCTGAGAAGCAATTGCGCCACCAAATACTGCGCGAACAATTAGAGTATCAGTACCAGAAGTAGCAACATCAAGGTCAGCGTTCTCGCAAGCGAGTGCCACAACATCATCTTGCCACTTAGAGCCAAAAATTTCCTGAGTCATAGTGCCATATACCGGGTCTACTTCGCAAGATTCGGTATCAGCATATGCCAGTGCCTTACCAGACAGGGAAACAGTTGCCGCAGAAGCTGCCGCCCATGCCAAATTTTGTGCGCCTAATGTTCACATAGAGTCGTTAATTCTATGCCGTTCTTTTATGAACTGCTCATGCTTTCACATGAGAGCAGACTATATGTTCAACTTAATTATTCATATCAATATAACCTAAAGAGTGATTATTCAGCACATAATCTACTTCTTCTTTAAGTCTTTCAAGTGTAGGCAATGTATTTCTATTATTGCCTAAAATTCTGATTACTTTATAACCCTGACTTATAAGCCAATGATTCCTTTTGCGGTCGTAATCTTTTCTGTCTTTATGCCAATAAATTCCATCATATTCAACGTCAATCTTAATATCGCCAATCGTTAGCAAACAATCAAGATTGGTGTTTCCAACTGGAAAATTAGGTATGCAATTTTGTTCGCCATACAATTCTTTTAACATTTCAACCATTTTACGTTCTGGCTTAGAAGAAAGAACTGTACCATTTGCGTACATAGACTGTCGCGCTTTTTCAACCAACTCAGGACAATATGTAGGGTTTTCATGACCATATCGTTCTTTCATGGTTTCTTTGAAATGCTTTTGCCCTTGCTCAGTTTGCATAGCATATCTACTTCCGTAAAGCCACTCAATAGTATCTTTTGCACGTTCTTGACAAATCGCAGAAGCGCCAACAGATTTTACACTATATTTTTGCATAAAGGTATCTTCAATTTTCTTGTTTTTGCAATTTTTACAACTTAATTTACCACGTTTAACGCTCTTTCTATAAAAAGCATAATTTGTAATAAATTCTTGTCCGCAATAATCACAAATACACTTTACTTTAGAACTACTGCTATTTTGCAACTCTTTCGCAAAAACCTGAAAAGTATCCCCGCGTTTAGTAAATTCATATCCTAAAGCAGTAAAATGCTTAACATTATTAGAGTTCCATCGTACTTCTACAAGCTGATTTTCGTCAAATATTATAATCACCTTCTTTTTTATATTTTTTTGAATAATTAAGTGCTGTATTTTTCAGCCCACTTGGGCTTACCTTCCCACAAGGAAGTAGTCGTTGGGAGTCTCCCATATACATATTATACTATATATTATAATAATAATCAATATGTACTTAGGGCTTTCTCTGCTAAAGACCCATTTACATTCACTTAGGATTTAACCTTATGAATATCCTACAAATTTTTTCTACTTTCGTAACTACACAGCTTATCGTTTCCAATTACTGTTTGAGTTTTGTAGGCTTTAGGGATTCAAAGCATTTAACACAGAGCTTATACCAGTCACCTGATATAAGTGGCGTTATTTTCAAGCACACCGCTTGAAAATTTTACCATCGAGCTGGAACTGAGGAATATCAGTAATTAGACGACCATACTTAGCAGTAGAAGCCGCTACATCAGCGGTAGAACCAGAGAACAAGTCGTTAATCAGAACAAGGTGCAGTACCTTTGGAACAAACTGAGCCTTAATAGTAATAGACTTAGCGTTCTCATTCTGATAGAAATACTTAACACAATAATGTTCGTTTTCCTTTGCGCCACCGATATTCATCTTCTTCTGGTCAGCGTCAATAGTGCCGATAGACCAGTCAGCGTCAGAAGGCTTCTTATACCAACCGATATAAGAACCAGAGAAAGCGATTGGCTTGTTAGTTAGTGTTACTGCGCCACCAACTGCGCCAACAACAACCTCTTCTTCAGTTACAGAAATGCCACCTTGTTCGAGGTTTACACCAAGGTTTGCGGCAACGTACTGAAGGTTAAACATTGCGTCTGTGATAGAAACAGTCAGTGAAGAATCATGGAAGTATTGACCGTAGAGCAGGTTGCCCTGACCACCGCGTACTTCCTCGGCGGTGATAGAAGAATCGAAAGTGGTATCACTTAGAGTAGTACCAACACCAATCAAGTCCTGACCGTAGAAAAACAGCGCACGAGCAGGGCCAGCGGTGAAAATATTAGCAGAAGCCATACTTTAATTTCCTCCTTGTATAAATAGTTGTTCCAGAGAATCGCCACGGCTCGTATCAGTAGATGTATTGGTAAAGCTACCTTCGCCACCCATCTGCTTAACAAGTTGGTTTTTCTCTGTAATATATCCATCGAACTTACCCTTCTTTTTATGGTAAATCCAATGTTCAAGTTCGTTACCCTTACCACCAAAAAGTGCCACGGGACGAACCGTTGTAAATTCAATTTCACCACAAACTTCGTCAAAAAGCATAATATGGGAACGCAACGTCATCTCAAGCTGTTCTTTCTTGGATAAACCACAATGAGCCGTAATAATTGCACACTTTCGCTCAAAAGTCGGCATATCAATATCTTTGTTTCTTAGCCTATCAGTTTCTTCCATTGCTTTTTTCAAGTCTGGGTTAATATACTCATCATCATATTTTGGAATATTCTGATAGAGAATAATTCTCCGAATATCTTCAAATTCCTTATGAGTAATTTTTATTCCTGCTTCTTCATCCACTATTAACGGTTTGTTAGTTTGTTCGTTAAAAGTTATCGCAGGATGCTCTAATCCCAAACAAAGTTTCAAAATATTAACCAGCTTTTGAACAAAAACTGGCGCTTCAGCCATCATACCAATAATAAACTCAAGATAACTCATAGAAATTATCTTTGCATCATTGACACTGTTTTTGTCAAATGCTATAATGTCAACACTGGATTGAAAAACAAGCCCATGTTTTACATCAACAGGAATAATGTTAATAGTGTTACCCCCCTTACATTTATAGGGGACTGGTTCATCGTAAGCAAAATATACTTCTTTGAGGTATTGTAAATCAATCGCCACAAGCAACATCCTTACCAGAATCGCCCACAAGCGTACTCATATAAAGTTGAACGCCTGTAAATGTTTTACTATTCCCTATGGTGCTTCGGGCAAGATTGTATCTTGACATATCATCACTAAAAGTTAATTTACCAATACCCGCTACATATGCACCATTAAGTACAGCCATAGCACGATGAATAAACAAATCTCCGCGAGATACGGGAATATTCTCATATTCTACCAAAGCCATTTGACCACCATATAGAAAGTCAAACGCATATACTGGTGTTGCCACATACAACTCTTTGGCATGAATATAATAATCATAAATTTTCAAGATGCACTTGCTTTCGGCTATGACATCTTCAACAAGGGGGGTAAGAAAAATGCCATAATCTGCTTGCGCCCCAGTTTTCCAAATAAGGTCTAACTTTTCTGCAAAAGTGAGGTCTGGTTTGCTTAAAGCATCGTAACTATTATACTTTAACAATTTCCAGATAATTTCATCATTTTTTGCTAAATAAGTTAGAATGTTATATGGAATTTGAGGTAACGCTTTCATACTGTTATACATATTATCACCTTACCCCATCATACTGAGTGCTTTAATATTAAATTGTGCTGATACATGACCATAGCTTTCTGTATCACCTTCAACATACAATGTTTGTATGTTTTTTGATGGATTGATACATTCAATAGTCATAGTTGTCCCATCACTGGATAGACGCAAGACCTTATTATTGGTCACACCCTTATCCAATATACATACAAGATTAGTTAGCTTTTCGCCATTTACACTAAATTGTGCGTGCTTAACTTCAAACTGCCTAATACTATCGAATGCGTTTTCCATTGTTACAACCGGAACAATCTCTTGCTTATCGGCAACTGTAACTTTAATTTCGGTGTAAACATCATAATTACCTTTAAGCCGTGCCTTAATAGTGGTTACACCTTTCCCGACAACTTGTAATTTTTCACCATTGGCTACAATAACAGCAGTATCGCTTGAACTCCACACAACAGGTCTATCGACTTGTTCACCGTTAAGAGTAACACAAGCCACAATATCAAGCGACTCTGTGGTATCAGGAATAGTGAAGTCAGAATGATTTAGAACTACAGCATAATCATAAATACCGTTGTTAGCTACTTGATGTACCAAATCATCACCATCATGCAATTCATCAAGTGACAAATCAAGATAAAGAATAGTCGGTTCTTTTTCTTCTACATTTGCCATTAGCGCATTTTGATATGCGGTTAATTTGAACGCACGCCCACCAATAATAAAACGTTTATTATATGTAAACAAACGCATAGTATCTGGATTAGCTTGAACAATAACAATCGCATGGTTATTTGGCGTAATAATGGCATTTGATACTTGCACCGAAGGTGAAGTCATATCGTAATCAAGCACACATGGAACAGTAAAGATTGAGCCGTTTTCTGGGTCAATAATTCTGAGAAAGTTAGTGCAACGGCGAATAGTATTACCACCCACTACACCATCAGAAGGATTTACGAAATCAGAAATCCAGTAATTATTATCGTACTTAAAATAAGTACCGCGTTCTGGAAAGTAATCTAACTCTCTGTACATTAGCGAACGATAATCTGTACCATTCTTCATAAAAGTGGTCGTAGTGCCAATAACCTTACTCATCCACACATGAACCTTATGATAAGTGTTTGCACCAATGTAATCTTGTTCTTCTACAACAGTTTCAACAGCGGTATTCTCCCATTGGTCATCAATAAAGGCTTGTTGTATTCCTCTATACGCATCATTAGGAGTCATACACATACCCATAATCATTTCATTCTCAAAAAATTTGTTAGCCATTGGCTCACTCCTTTTCAAGAATATGGATAATATCAAACACTACTCGTTTTACAGTATCATGGTGTGCGTCTGCACCCAATAAATACAATCCTTTTAGATAAGCGCTAATATCGCTATGGTTCTGACCAAAATACCGTACATATAGCTTATCTATATAACTAAGGTAAGAATCCAGCGTAGCAGAAGTATCATTATCATCAATTGCCTTTTCATATTGAACAAGCACATTGAAGATTTCATCAATTCTATCCATTATAGACCTCCAATCTTATCAAGGTCTTGCACCAGATAATCATTGATTTTCTGATATGCTGATTCACGCTTTGTATTGATAATCACTTGTTCTTCCTTCATATGCTGTGCAGGAGAATGTGTACTAAACGAAGATGTTTGCATTTTTGCGGCGTTTTGCGCCGAATCATTTGTTTCGCGTTCCCACCATTCAAGTACCCAAAAGCAAGCAAGAATATCAATCTCAGTAGGCGTAAGGTCAGATACAAACTCACGAGTTTCTTCATTGTATTCCAAACTTTGCCAACAATCGTTGACAAAGTTTGGAATAGCATTTAGCAGAAAGCCGTCGCACCAAGCATTGTAACCGTCAAGTGACTGATTGTAAATTTTGCCAAGTTTCCAATCATGTACTTTTCGTGTAGCCAAATCTTCTACACGGTCGAAAGGAGTACCCATTGGTTATTCCTCCTCGGCGTTTTGTAGTTCAAACAAGTCCTTACCACTTAGCTTAGACAAGGTGATAAGAATATTGCCATCAACTTCTTGTCCTTTATCCAACTTATCACAAATCATATCAAGAATAATCTGCTTCTGATTATCATTAGCGCCCTTATATGCTTCAATAGCATACTTTGGGTCGTTATCCAGTAGATGTTGTAATTGGTCTTTGCTAAGTAAATAACGATAAACGTCCGTTAGATTATGGTCTGCACGGAACTGCTCATCATCAATATAGATACTGCCAGAACGTACCATATTACTCATATTGGCAACAATAATACTTGCTTCAGTCTCCAAGAAATCTTGGTAATTAAACTGACCATCAATCTTCCAAATAGTAGAACCACGAAGCACTGCCATACCATTAGTCATATTAACGATACGAATAAGACGTTCATTTTTCTTAGCGGGAGTTGACACAGAAGGCGCAGTCATAGAACTCATCAACAGTTGCATTTGAGCCTTAATGTCTGCAAGTTCCTTCTTTAGTGCGTCATTTTCAGCTTCTACATTTTGCATCTGTGCTTGCGCTTCGATTTCAGCAGATTCTACCTTCTTTGGACGACCGCGCCCAGTAGACTTAGTTTCAGCCATTTTTTATATTTTCCTTTCGTTCCTTTAATTTCGATTACCAATTATTACTGGTTGATAGTGTAAATACCTGCGTATGCAGAAGTTGCAAAGAGGAAACCCCATTCCACACGTTGAGTGTAGTTGGTAGTCAGGTCTGCATTGTCATAGAACTGGTTAGAGTTAGATAGGGTTGTGGTCATTACACCCTTCAGTAGCTTATCCTGAGATGGGCTAATAACATAAATCTTGTCATCAGGCAGAATCAGTTCACCAGCCTTAGAAACAGCATTATCCAGCTTCATTACTGTGTAGCCCATAATATTGCGGAGTAGTTCGATAGAACCATTGCCTTCACCATCTACGTTTATACGATAACCAGAAGTAGAATCTGGTAGTACGTTCATTAGAGCGGTTGCAGAGCCAGCAATAATCGGCTTTACACCACCATTACGGTACTGAACGGTTTCACACATCTTAACAAGAGTTTTCATATCAAATGCGCCGTCTACATTCAGAGAACCGTTTGGAATGGTAGCAAGACCACCGTTCAGAGCAACCAGAGCGTCAGTGTACATCTCGGTCTGAACAGACAGCATTACCCATGCCATGAAGTCAGCAATGTTTACACGACCAGAAAGTACATTATACATCTTCTCAAAGATAGTAATAATGTGCTCTTCTGGGGTCAGAGTAACATCAGAATTGAACTTTCTTTGACGGAAAGAAGTGCGTTCCGCACGACCGCCCTTAGAAACAACATAGAAAGAACGTGGCTGAATAGTAAACTTGGTAATATCACCAAAGCCTTGGGTACGGAAATCAGCAAATAGATTAAACTGTGGTAGAATGGTCACAGGAATAATTGCACGGATGGTAGAGTCAATAATGCTCATTGCCGCCCAAGAAACAGACGGGTTGCCAATCCAAGCATTAACATCAAGACCTTCACGAGCAAAGTGAGACTTATGCTCTACTTCAGCCAGAAAAGCCTTGTGCATTAGTTCCTTATTATCTGCGGTCTTTTCGCCATCGCAGAAATAGCGCATAGCGGCATCATAGAAACCAGTCTGAGAATCAGCCGCAAACTTTACGAGTTCAGGATTCATAATCATATATATCTACTCTCCTTTCAATTAGTGATAGTTCTTCATACAACGAAGGTATACAGCAGGTACTTCTTTCATGCCACAAGTAAAAGTACCAAAGCCTTCTACGCGGAAGTAAGCGCCAGAAGCAGGTGCAGAAGCCTGTACAGCACCATACTTACCATTAGCGTCAGCGGGAATAAACTTGCCAATATCACCAACAACAGGCAGTGCATTAGCTGTAAATACTTCCTTAGTTACCTTAATTACATCTACACCAGCCATAAGAGCCTTGACAGACATTGCCTTACCCTTTGGATTGAAGAAATAACGCGGGTCATCGTGAAGCTGAGATTCAAGGTCGTAACCCACTTCTGGAGATGCAACAATCCATACATTGTCAGCGCCAGCTTCAGTAGGAGTTACCTCATACTCAAAACCTTCTACTACACCAGTGCTTTCAACACGGTTAATCTTCTTTAGAGAAACAAGCTGACCATTATCGAGGTCGGTGGTAGTACAAACACCAGCAATGTTTAGAGCATCATTATCCCAGTACATGGTAGAGCTACCATCAAGAATAGCATGATTCATAGCCATAATTATCTAATCTCCTTTACTTAGTTATATTTTGATTTCATTTGTGACCAAAAATCGGTCGGTACATTCGATTCAGTTTCGGTTGGTGCAGAGAAAGACCAAACAGTATTGGTCTGCTTCTTTAGACCCTTCTTCTGAATAGCAGAGAAGCAAGTAGCCTTAACCTTGTTAGACCACGCATCAAAATTGGTAGTATCACAAGCAAGACCTTCTTCGCGCAGTTCGGCAAACTTAGTGTTATCAATAAAGTCCTTAACGTCTGCCATTACCTGCTCAACATTCTTAGAAAGACCTTCCTTCTCAATGCCAGCCTTAAACTCACGAAGGTCGGAAAGTTCTGCTTCTTGCTCAGATAGCTTCTTATCCTTTTCCATAATGATGTTTTCTTTTTCTTCAACATCAGCTTGGAGTTCAGCAAGTTTCTTTTCCATTTCTTCTACAGACATTGTTGTTGGCTCTGGGTCTGACAGCTTCTTCTTTTCGTCATCATCACCATCATCACCTTCAGCTTTATCGTCTGCGTTCTTCTTATCGTCCTTGCCGTCATCACCATCTTCGCCTTCCTTTTTATCAGGCTCAGCGCACTTTTTGACTTCTTCGGCGTTCTCTGGTTCAGCAAACTTCTTTATGTTCTCAGTAGGAACAAAATCAACCTTTACTTCGGTGATTTCGTCAGCGACAGTTAGACCATCTTCTGTATAATTAAAATCAAGACGATACTTCTTAATTACATCGCTGTCATCAACAATAATAGCAAACTTTTGATTATCCTCTTCATAGATACCATCAATGTAATAGTACCAAGAATGGTCACTCATAACAGAACGCAGAGCGCTCCATAGGTTGCCAATGTCAACAGCGGCAAATTCAATTTCCTTAGACATTTTCTTTTCCTCCTTTCCTTCGGAGTCAAGACCAAGTTTCTTATAAATCTTTTCAATTTTAGAAACTACTGTGGTTTCTTCTTCTTTTTTAGCATATCCAAGCGCAGAAGATAGCGCACCACGATTATAAACAAACGTGTCGCCCTTTAACTGCATAATTGGATATTTGAGGTGTTCGGATGGAGATTCTTCCCATCCACTTTCAACCAATGCGTAAACCGATTTTACAAGACTGGATTTATTAGAAGCATCCATAATCTTATTACGCATTGAAGTCTTGTCAACAGAACCCCAATCATCGTCTGACATAGCTTCTTTGGACTTATCTACTTTATAAGATTTATCAGCCATAGCGCGTTTCCTTTCATTCACAAATTTAGTTAAATCGGTGAGATGTTGTCCATTCACTTCATTAAAATAATTCGTAGCTTCTTCTTCGGAAAAGCGAACCATAGTCATCATTGCGTCAGGACAACTGCCGTTAGTAGAAAGACCTAAACAAGTTAAACCATAGATATTAAAAGAAAGCACTTCGCCTTCTTCTTGGTCATCCTTTATCTGTACGGTCATTTCGACAGAAGTATCACGAAGATTTTGTACGTCAAAAATCTCATTAAATTCTTGACCATACTGTTTACTAATTACACAGTACGCCCACGCCTTAACAATTTTTTCGTTGTTGATTTCAACTTCTTCAAACTCAACTTCTTGTTCTTTTGGAAAATATCCGTAAATAATTTCAGAAGGTAGGTGTGTAGTAGCGTCACCAAACTGCACTTTTGCTACAAGAAAATTTCCTAAAATCGTTGAAGCGTCCCTTTTGAGGACTTCTTCGGAAATATCAAAATGATGAGAGTTCCGCGAAGTAGACAAGAAACAAGTCTTAAAGACCGTAAACTTTTCTTCGGAATAATCTTCCAACCATTCGGGTAATGCTTCTTCGATTTGAAAATTTACAATTTTATCCAATATCTCACCTCCGTTCTTTATTTATATTTGAATATCAAGGCTTAAAGGATAATATTATGTTTCTTTAACGCCTTAATCAACTTATTAGTAATACGCCAATAGCAAGTTCCATCTAATTCTCGCCACTCAGGTGGATAACCTGCTTGATGAATCTTTAGAATATCTTCAGAGTTATCCGTGCTAAAATACTTATCGGGTTGTGACGGAGTTCCAATGCGTACCATATTACTTTTCTCCTAAAATCCAGAATTTGTTAATATCATGGTCGAATGCTTGAACATTACCATACGCATCAATCTTATCAGTAAGCAGTATACCTTGCTCAACATACGCATTAAATTCTTTTAATACTTCAAGCAAATCTGCATAAACATGAATATCATTATTGTCCATAGCCACTTTACAAGCGCCCATAAGCATAGTTTGATATTCAAGTAGTAGTTCTTCAAGACGATGAATAATTTCGCTTGGTAGTTGATAATCTTCATTGCCTTCTGGCGTAGCAGGATAGTATACTGGAATATTATAGCGTTCAAGGCATTTCTCGCCCAGAACATCCGCCACAAGCGGAAAATAATGAGCGATATTAAGATGAATCAAACTGGATGTTTGATTAAACGCAAATTTAACACCCAACACACTAACCATACGGTCAATCTTGCGATTCATAAAGAATGCTTGACCAATAAGCTGTTCAACAGCATCTTGTGTTTTTTGTGTTACAATCATTAGATACCTTCCTCACTATCTCTATTCAATTCGCCCGAATCGGACAAATCTCCATCTTCTTTCTTGGGTCTGCCACTTTCACCAGCACTACCAGTATTAGCCGTATTAACATTCATAAGTAACTGGCTATATTCTTCAACCCAGCCCGTGTACTTACTTTCCGCAAGGCTACGTTCAAATACTTGTGGCTCAACACCAATAGCCGAAGCCCACTGTGAAGCATTCATAACCAAACCTTTATCAGCCATCTTGGTTAGCTTATCGAATCTCTTCTCGCGTTCAAATGGATAAGAGCATCCATCAAAAGTAAAGTGGAATTTATATTTCTTTGTCAACTTATTAACAAAGAAATCAAGAAAATTCTCAAACTGATAATACAGTGGCTTCATGGTATTATACTGGTCAATAATACCTGCTTCAATTTCAGCATTACTCATTCGGTCAGACGAATAAATAACACGACTGATACCAGAACCAACGCCAGCGGTAGTAGCAAGCGTATTTTCATACATATCGCTATTGCTATCAACAAACTGATAGAATTTGGTATTTTCAAGTGGTAGCGCCGCAATCTTTAGCAAATTACCAAGACCAGCCTTTGCCTTTGCCATAAAACCGCCAAGGGTTTTTGGGTCAATAGCAAATTGGTTAGCCTTTTGAGATTTTGCACTATCAAATAGTCGAATTTCACCCGCAAGAATAGCCGAAGCACCAATAATATCCTTATCTCGCTGTAACTTCTGGATTTCGGCAGAAGTGATAGCGTCTTTCAAGAAAGGAGCAAGATATGGCGTGGTATTAAAGTTCTCTGGATTTTGCTTAAAAACCCATGAACCATCCTCAGGGGAAGTCTGTCCCCAATAAGCATATTTACCAGTACGTCTATTCAACGGTTGGGTAGGACGATAATTATACAATCTACCATCGCCGTCAATAAACATTTGACGATACATCTTAGCCATAGAAGGGTCGAAACCTTCAATATCAACACCGGGATTTAAGAAATAGCTATAATCAAAGTCATATAGTAAGCCTTTCTCCCAATATCCAGTAAGCATACAATATTGTTGTGGCATTATTTGTAGCGCATATTTCATACCTTGATTCTTCCACTTAGTCTTTCTAAACCAAGTAAAATAAGCACCGTGTAGTAGGACTTCAACTACACATCTTCTAAACTCGTCTTTATACTTAAACTTATCAAGAAAATCATATACTCGCTTCTTATCTTCTTCATATTCTTTAGAATTATAATCTTGCTGAGAATAAGCATTAGTACAAGTTATAGACAAGTCAAAAGCAAGCACATTTGCATAACTATATAAAGTACGCTTAAATACCATATCATAGTTATTCATAAAGTCCATAAAGGACTGCAACGTGCCAGCATCTTCTTTATAAGACGACAATGCTTGTTGAATAGATTCAAGCGAAGGAATACGAGGATTGTTGTTTAGATTTTGCAATAATTGATTGCTCATCATTGGAGAATACATACCGTATTCGCCTGACATAGCGGCAATGGCTTGTGCAAAATCAATGACATCCTGTACGTCTTGTTTTGAAATAGAATCTGCCAATCAAATCCTCCTTTCTTTAATAATCACCACACAAGCTGAATTGAATCAATATCAAATTCATCTTGTGCTATATCTTTATTCCATCTGTTTTCAATTAAAGTAGCAATATAATTACCATAGGCTAAAGCAACAATACGGTCTTTTGTGCCATTTAACGGCTCAGAAAGACGCACCTTATCTTGCTTAAACTCAGCTTTAAGGTTGACTGCTTCTTTTATCAATTCTTCTGTGTGATTGTATGGAGCACAAGCAACGCCATACTGTTCAGAAGTCATTTTGAAATATTCGCCATTGTCAACTAAAGTTTCTTGGAAATCGTTAGTGTCAATCAAGAACTTAACATTACCATACTCAAGCTGACGGCGCATTTCTTTCCACACAATATCGTTAAGTGTTGAAGAACCCTTAACAGGAATAATGCAAGGAATAGCGTGTGGGTCAACTGTACGCATCTTATAATCTTCAATTTTGCTATCAATAGCCACTGCTGAAACATATTCAGTTTTATCACTGATAGTAAAACCGTGACTATTCCATGCGCGTCCTCTTTCTGGATGCTCCCAAGGTTGAGTGAACAAGTTGTAAATGACTTCACCGCCAGACTGTTGGTCGTCAACGATGTAGTCAGCATTATACTTATATATTATCAGATTCGTGATATAATCCAGCATCTTTCCATTTGAATCCGTATGCTGAATTTTCATAGCCTTTAGCACATCTAAGAATAGGAGTAGCACCTTTCGGATGCCCGATACTTCTTGCAGCTTCAGAAGCGGAAACATAAGTACAAATATAGTTTCCTTCTAAAGTGTAACATTCAACTTTTCTCATTCTTCTGTTCCTATTCGGGTTTTTGTTCATTGCTTCGCTCATTTTCTTCTTTGATTCAGGTGTATGATTTTTACCCTTCCAAGAATGCTCATGAGTTTTCCAATATTCTTTGAAAAATTCAGAAGTTGCTTGTTTTTCTTCTTCTGTATATTTATGATGATTAGACCAAATTTCAGGATAATTTTCATGTAATTGCTTGGCTTTCTCAGACATTAGTTCTTTTGTTTCTTTTGAATGAGTTCTGCCAAGCCAAATTGTTTCGCCATTAGCTATTCTATCAAGCATTCTCTCGGAACACGCTTGCTTATATTCTTCGCTTCTTTTTACACCGCGACAGCTACCTGCGATTTTGCAAATATTATATCCATAATCAGAATTATAAGACTGAAAATAATCCATCCAATATTGTTCTCGTTCATTCAACTTCTCTTTAGGAACGTCTTTTTCAAGAATTGTTATTTCAAAATTATCTATTCCATATTTATTTACAGCTTTTTTCATATAATCATTAAAATCATTTTGATTATATCTAACAAATCGTTCTCCGAGGTCTTGTGTTTGACCTACATACTTTTTGTTATTGATTAAATTTGTCCATAAATAAATACAAGAGTATCGAAATTTCTTATTGTGCTTAATTTCATAACATTTCATATCACTTATCAACCTTTCTGCAAAAAAGTTAATATATAATAGGGATAATCTTCATTATTGCAGTAAATCAGAAAGGTAGCTACTCCCTGTCTCCCTATTATATTCTGTAAACAAGTTCGTTATTCTTGTCTGCTTTCGCCTTCATATTTCTATGAAGAATAGACCATATCTTCTTCCATTTCTGGAAGTCTACTACTTCGGGGCACTTGCCCCTACTCCCTTACGGGATGGTCGTTGAGCCTTGCTCTGTTCGAGCCTTGGTTGCTGATTGTCCAATCTATATTGTTTTCAAACATTCACGTTTAGGCATATTTCATCCTTACGTTGTAGTCAATATAGCTCTAAGGATATTCCAGCAGTTAAGTAGATTTATTACTCCTATGTTACCATAAGAGAGGACAATAATGTTCATCCCAATATAGTTCACGAATACGATTTACTGCACCAGTAGAATCAGAAGCCTCCCAACCTTGAATATAATCAACATGACGCTCAAAATGATTCTCTTTCCAATGCAAAGACATACAAATAATAATCGTATTGTCGTTTGCTTTTCGACCAGCGCCCTTTACTGTATTAGCAAATGCGTAGTCAACAAGAATCAAGCGTACTTCATCTTCGCCCTTCGGTGGATTGTAAGGCACGGTTTGAGTTATAACTTCGATATTTGTTGGAGGAACAAATGCTTTTTCAAGCGTTTGGTTTTCTTTGAATTGCTGAATGGTAAAATAGGCGTGTTCATTTTCGCCTATCGCTTCATTAAGATATTCCATACGGAAAGAAAATTCTTCCGTAGTCTTTTTAGCACGGCGATAGTCGCCCCATGTCTTTAGACCGTTATCAATATTATCGAAAAAGTCTGAAGCGAAAACATTGAACACTGTCTTTTTATCGTCAAACCAACCTTTAACACATTCCTTCCAAAGTCCATACCACCATTGATATTTATATTTGGAAGAAGTTAGATAAATAGCCTTTGATTCTTCAAGCCAACGTGGGTTGTTTGCATATTCTGGATTGTTGTTCAAAAACACTGGCTGACGCGGATAAAGCATACCATCAAAGATTTGGTCGATACTCGCCTTCTTCATAATAGCAACTTCATCATAAATTGTGAAGTTTGAACGCACACCACGGCTGGACTCAACAGGAGCAAGGACACGCAATACACTATTGTTCAGCGTATTTTCAATCTTATAACCGTCTTGTGGTTTAGTAATAACAAGCCACTGCTTTTCATAAAGATACAACAAATATGGTGATAATTTTTTAACCAATTCACTTAATATCTTATCTTCTACAATTTTGTTTGCTTGGTCAATGGTAGAAGCAGTAACAACAATCCAACAGTTTGGGTAAAGCATCAGTTTACAAATTGCGGCAAGAGCGGTAATAAATGACTTTGCGCCACCACGCCCAGCACGCCAAAAGAACACATCGGATGTGCCAATCTCATGCAACGCTTCACGCTGATATGGTTTTAGACCAATACCAAGATAAAACTCTGCGTATATATCCCAATTACGTCTAAATAATGTGTCCCATTCAATTACTTTTTCTTCTTGCTCTTTTTCAAGCAAATCAGCACCGCTAACTGTCCCTCGGAGTTCTTTCGCCATAAACTTACGGCGAATACCGCCCATAGCTGGTAAGCTATTTCCCATATTATCCCTCCTGCAATGTTACATCAGGATATTCACGAGAACCAGTTACAGCATTTCTAAGAGAACGCTTTAGCATTGCTTTTTCTTTCTCGTAACCCACCATGTCAAGATATTTCTGCAAATCTTCACACTCGGCAGGTTTGCTATATTCAATCATAGCGACTTTCTTTTCAAACGCTTTTTGCTCATCGCTAATATTTTTTGATTGAAAATCATTTAATTTAAGCAAAGCCAGTTGCTTATTCAAAGCATCTTGTGCTTTACTAATCTCAGCACCGTCACCCGATTCATTAGCTTTACGCAAACGCAATTCGCATTTGCACAAATCGCGGTAACGATTCATTAAGTTAGTGTCCATTTCAAGAATATCTGCGGTATATTCATCAAAGGTTCTATTCAAAAAATCATAAGAATCTCTGTCAATCTTACCGTCAATTCCTGTAAATTTACCCCACTTCTCAATTTCTTCCTTCATATTCTTCAGCGGTTTTTGTTCAGTGCGAATTTTTTCCGCTTCTACTTCAACCGTCTTTAGAAAATCAGTCAACATATTAGTAGACTGCAAAAAACCAGTATACGGTTCGTTCCATTGCGCCATAAAACTAAGATATGTCACAAATAAACTTGGTTTCTTTGTAGAAGCGTCTTGAAGCCTAAGAATAGCTTTCTCATAAATTTCATTGATAAATGGAATATTTACTTGAGCCAACAGTAACCACAAGCCTGCGGCTTCGCTTTTCGTTTCAGCAATATATCTCTTTAACAGTATATTGCAACAGTTACGACAAATAGGAATATACTTATCGTGATATGGGGCAGGACTTTCATTGAAATAGTTCGCTAACTTAACAGTTCCGCAAATAGGACAACATCGGTCTGTTCTGCGTAACTGTTTTGGAGGTGTAGTTGCCATTTCAAATTTTCCTTTCTTTCAAAATAACAAGGGCAGGAACTATTGCTCCCACCCTGTTTTTCCAACGCTGTGCAGTATCGTGTCGAAGAACGACTTACACCGAGATAGGGCTTACGCCCAAGACCAACTCCTTTCATGCTTTAGTGAAAATTTCACAAGTGGACAAAAGTAGTGACCTCCTTACGTTGTTTATTTTACAATCTAACATATCCCATGTCAGATTACTTTGTTTAATTCAAATAATAAATTTTGCTTAAATCTCTGCCGTTTTCATTATATACGGCAAAGTAAACGCCAGCACGACTATGTTTTTGAATACTCTTAGCATATGGGTCAGTGCCTACAGTAGACGGTACACGAATCACTTCGCGGTCGCCCATATAACCAACACCCGCTGGCTTGGCTTCGCTTCTATGAAGATGACCAGCATACAAGCAATCAATCTGAATATCATAGAAATTCTCATAATAATTTGCCAATTCAATAAGATTATTTATTTCACCATGAGCAAACAGCAGATTATTACCATATAAACAAGTAAAGTATACATCACCATACGGTTCTACTGTAATATCTGGTTTGCACCCTTCAAGACGCATTTCAATAAACTTGTGAATAATCTTAGCAAATGTTTCTTCTGGGAATACGGCGGGCTGAGTTAAAATTCTATTAACATCGTGATTGCCAGAAATAATAGCAAATTTCACTGGAACTTTCAGCTTTTCTTGAACAGCAACAAGCCATTGTGACATAAACTCAGAAAATTCAATAACTGCGTCTACAACATTGGAACGTAGCTTTTGTAAACTACCCATGCGGAGGACATTTTCAATTGCGTCCCCGCAACTAACAATCAGCAGTTCATCATAACCAAAGTTATCAGTTTCAATCATAGAAAGTAATCGCCACATACGCTCTTTGAAAATTTCTTTATCATAAGCATTGATAATCTCGCCATTTAGCCCTTTGAGAACAAACGTTGAATCAAAATGCTCATCAGCAAGCACAAGAACACCTGTACTTTTAGAAGGCTTGGTAAAATGTTCGTGTTTAATCTTAACTGGTTCAAGACGCTTAATCGCGTCTACAATCATTTCGTCAAGAAGTTCGTGTCGAGCAACCTTGCGATAATATTCTTGGTGCTCAAGATTGGCGCTTTGAATTTTCTTCCGTTCCTTAACTAATTCTTCTTTTGCTTCAATAAGACGATTAACTCTATCTTCGTCATTTAGAGTTTTAATCTCATCTGCGTCAAGTCGCTCTAAAAATTCACCAAACAGCACAGCACATCGTCTTAGGGTTTCGTCAGAATAAATCTTTTCACCAACAATCGCTTTACACCATTCAGTATAAGAAATTTCGTCATTTTGCAGAGCCTTAGTTGCTTCTTCAACGAAAGCAAGATAAGACTGCGTTTCCTGTCGTTCCATTATTATTTTCCTTTCGTTGATGATTCCTCAATGGGTGGGCTAAACCCCAATTTACACACCCACCCATCGGAGGAATCCCGTATTTCTCTCCATAATAGCGACGCTTCAAAAATATTAAAATCGCTGTTTTGCAATTTTTAACTTTTAATATCTTCATTATTTTGAGAAATTTCATCATTTTCTGCAACTTTTTCTGTTTGAACGGGCGGTACAACCCTTCTTTTATGCTTCACTCTTTTAGCTTTAGCCTTTTTACAACATTCATCAGAACAGAACCGATGATTACTCTGCAATGAAACGAACCTATCACCGCATTCTTCACATACCTTACCAAGACCTGCTGTGTTCTTTTTTAAGTTCTCAACAAGTACATCACCAAAAGAAGCCCATAATGTTTTTTTCTTCATGTTGTTTGTTTTAATCATGTAAAGATACATAACCAACGTATTAACCACCACGTTAATATCTTCATTTGTTTCTTCAAGAATATGCTTGCGAATCTGCTGGAACATATACATATCTTCCTGCTTTGCATTTTCGGCTTCAGTATTAAACAAATATTGGTGTCTGTTCCAATAGTTATATCTTTCGACAATCTGATTATCTTCACTAATACTAAAACCATAATCAAGATTCATCAACATACGATAATCAAAATTATCACACATTTTCACGAACTTAACGCGAGTGGTCGGGATTAACTGGCAAATACGGTTCATAGTAGAATTATTTGGTGGTTCTACTTGTGACTTTTTCTTATCTTTAGCATAAATGAAAAAATATGGCGGCTTTGCTTTTGTGTATCGTTTCATCATTTCTTCAACTTCAGAAGGTGGGTCAACTTTCCACAGCGTCTTAGCGTAATCTCCTTTGTACCCTCGGTTTCCCGATATTTATTAGGGGAGTAGACTATATCTTCATCCCAATGGGATGGCTGGCACTTCGGGAATAGGACTTTCACCCATTCCTTACTCCCTTACGGGATAGTCGTTGCACCTTTCCGATTTCTCGGCTTGGCACAGGATTGACTTGATAATTGCTTAACCGTAAACACGAATATGTCTACGAACTGTTTCTTCTTTAATATCATACTCTTGAGCTAACTCAGAAATTTCTTTACCGTGTGTAAACTTGTCTACAATTTCTAAAATTTGCGCTTTAGTTAATCTTTTCTTTCGATGCTGTGAATAGTTTTCGTACCATTCTTCCCATCCATCTACTTTAATCGCACTATAATTATTATTAGAGATAATACTATTAACACCCTTATAAGGAATTTCCAAGCAAGAACAAATATCTTTAGATTTAACTCCTGATATTAACATTTGCTTAACTTGCTTCGCTTGCTCAAGAGTTAAAACATCATTTTTTCGTATTGGATGTTTACCTTTTCTCGTCTTAGACATTTTCTTGCGAGTTTCTTCACTTGCCTTACTGCCAAGTAATCGTTGACGATTTTTTTCTCCTACAAGTTTTCGCATCTCAGGAGTCACATACCGAATCAAATCATGGGGCTGACCACCTTCTTGAATAGAATAGCACCCAACAGTATTCCGATAACGCTCTATCCAAAATTTTTCTCTTTCGTCCAAATTATCTTTTGTTGTAATTTCAACCACTTCAAAAGAAAAATTATCTTTACCGTATTTATTCCAAGCATTTTGTAAATATTTATTATCATGCGAATTATTTTTTAATTTCCATTGATGATGCCAATATCTACGTTGAAAGTTTTGCCCAGTTTGTCCAATATAAACTTTTCCGTTCACTAAATTCACAATTTTATAAATACCGATTTCTTTCTTAAACTTTGATTCGTCTATAAAAATCATTATTATCACCCCTTTCTATAATAAAATAAGCAATTATTTTAGTTTTCCCCTGTTAGCCATTGTCTTAAACATCATTTCCTATGTTTCCTTAGCGTGACAATGACACCTTGCATTTGCAAGTTCACCAGCTAAATTTTTCTATATGTTGCCATATAGCGTGACTATTATTTAATCACTTGATTATTGATATAAGTAAACAATTTAACTGTTTTTAAAGCATCTTCATAACTTTTTGCAAGATTTGAACTATTCCAAACCTTAGTAATCTGATTACTTACAACACCAATATTGCCGCCAGTATAGGCTTTAACCATACTGTGATAAATGTTATCAGGAGTGATACTGCCAACTTTCGCTTTTTTAAGGTCATAAGACATTGGCACAATACCCTCCATATTGCGCTTTGCAATCGAAGTAAGCAATTTATCTTTAACAACTAAAGATTTATCACCATCATTATCAAACATCAGATAGCGGCTAATCAAATCATGGCAACTGGTGTACACACATTTCGTTTCCCCAAACCACTTGTTCAAATCTTCATTCTTTACATTTTTGCGAATCGCCCATTCACGGTACAAGTGTGGGCTTCTCAAGCAAGCAACTTCATCACCATTACTAAATTGCGTAGTAAACACTTCACCGTCTTGAAGCAATCCTTTTGGGTTCGCTTCGTCAAGAAACAGCCATTCACAAAACGCATATAGGTCAGGAGATAAAAAGAGATATTTACCATTCACTCTTAAACGTCCTGATTTTGCTTGTTTAATCAAACTCTTTTTAGTTTCTTTCAAAATATCACGGCTATACTGGTCACGCATAAGTTCTGGATAAATCATTAACGCTTCTTGCACATAACTTGGATTTTTGTTATATGAAGTTGCGCCAATCAATTTCATAGAAGTTTGAAAATCATTGCCAATAGCTTCAATTTCTTCGACTGTTTCTTTAGTCAATGTAGCAATTTCTTCGTCGGTCATATCGGTAAGTGTTTGAAGCATCTGATAATTGATTCTGGCACGAGGAATATCTTGTTCTTCCATGTTACAATAGCATACTTCGCAACGATATTGCTTGAACTTTTGTTTGTAATCTTCCCATGATTGGTAAAACTTATACATCTTAAACTGACTTTTTGTGAAAATATATCGAATATCTTCAGCAAGAATATCATGGTCTTGACCATAAATATCAGTTACTATTGCTTTGCCATTACATTTTTCTTGAATAAACTTATCAAAAGGAAAATATACAAGCAAACCCTTGACCCACGGAGCGCGAACCATTCTTGTAGGTTTATCCAACATTATTCCGCAACCGTCCATATGAGGAATCATTGTGCCTGTAATTTTTCGTTCAATCGTATAGTCAATAGAAATATGGTCAACTTCGGACTGAACTTCGGTTTCAAAATCATCAACTACAATCGACTTATCAATATCAAAATCTTCCCAAACATCTGTAGCTGAATTGCCAAGAGCAAGATAAGCAAGAAACTTATTCTCATTTGTGCCACCAGCTTCGTTGATTTCTTCAACGGTTAGTCCGCACATCATTCGCATCTTAATACGATTAAAAGTTGATTCTTTTATAAAAACTGCTTTCTTTGTGCGTATTTGCCCTGCTGAAGCCGTAAGAAAAATATATTTTTCTCCGTTATATATAAACCCATCACGAACAATGTTATGAAATACTTGAAAAAAATAAACGCTGATAACAAAAATATCTTCAGACAACTGATTGTGTTCAATTCCAATAGCGCGAGTAAGCGAACTAACAAACAATGAAATAACATTTTTATCCTTCAAAACTTCTGGATTCATTGTGCGTGGTTCGGTACTTTCCAGACGCTTATTGAGTAATTGTTCAAGTTGCTCTTTTTCTTTCTTGATTACTCGATTGATACACGCTATGCCCCATGAATAATTATTTTCTTTTTCTTTGTACTTGCGATTAACCGCTCGTAGCTTATATAACTTCAATAAGCGCTTATGGATAAATTGCTCGGATTCATCATAAAATGCGTCCGTACCCACCGAATAAGCATGAATTTGATTTGTTAGACTCATTGTTGCTCACCCTTGTACTTTTTCTTTAATCGTTCTTGGCGCTTCTTTTCCATCTCTTGATGTTTTTGTAAGCGCAAGCTATATGTATCATCCAGATTTTTCTTTGCTGGACGTTGCTTTTCTTCGACAATATCTTCGGAATGATATTTGTTATAACTCATTTCTGACCAAGCCAATATTCTCACCTCGATTCTAACTAAAAATCAGTTATTTATTATAACTATTGTAACACATTTTTACAAAAAAGTCAAGTCATACTCCGTTCATATTTTATTTACAAATTGTTTACAATTTAGGACTTGACTTTTTAACAAATATGTGCTACGCGCACGCGTTATAATATATAAATATATTATAAATATATGTACTACGTTAATCAAAGATTAACTGCGTATACACTTTAACATACTAAAGCGTTAAATTACTAAAGTAATTAATGCTTGAAAATTTTCTTTTAGTTATAAAATGACGGCTTTAGATATATATAAGGACTGCGTAAGCAGGACTTATATATAGATAAAATGGTTTTTTATAACTAAAAGAAAATTAAATAAAAGAAAAGGTTTGTTTCGGTTTAACCAAACTCGCCAATTTCGGCGCTTTAATCATACCGCTCTTCTACACTTTCGTCAACCCCTTCACTTGTTTCTTTTACACAACAGTTGTTTCCTTTGCTTTCAGCTACGAATTTTCCTTTTCGCATTTCACAGATAAACTTTCACTACCCTTGCTACTCAAATAAAAAATTTCGTGCTTTGACCAATGATTACTATTGACTTCAAGCCAACAGTGTGCTACACTGTCTTTAAGAAATCATAAAAGGAGTAATTATCATGGGATTGTTTGATGCGCTATTTAAGCGCGATGCTCTCGCTAAAGAAATCCAAAGTCTTGAAATGCGCAGAAACTCATTGCTTCACGATATTGCCGACCAAGAACGGTTAAAGACTGATACTGAAAACAAGGTCATGTCTGAACTTCAGCATCTTGAAGAATTACAGTCTGCCACTGGCGCTCTAAACGGTTATGTAGAAATGCAAGACATGGGTTTAGAATATACTCCATTGGACACCAATAACGAAGAAATTACCAAAAAGATTGTTGCTATTGAAAGCAACATTGCAAAAATGTATAATAATGCGACTGTATGCAAGATTATTCGTACTTATACTTTGAACAATAGTGTCCCTAAAGGGGTAAAAATGCAGAAAGAGTATAGTAATAACCTGCTTGGAGCATATAATAATTATTTTGAAAAGAAAAAGAAAGCTGTTACAGAAAATAATTATTCACGCACGATTGAACTATTAGACAACACTTATAATCGTCTTAACAAACGTGCGGACACTCTTGGTACGGCTATCAATTATGAATATCATGCGCTGTGCAAAAAGCTAATTCGATTATATCTTGACTTAAAGTTGGCTAAAGAAAAACAGCGTAAAGAACAGCGCGAACAAAAGCGCAGACTTAAAGAGCAAGAACAGCTTATCATCGAAATGAATCGCTTAAAGAAAAAGTTAGAAGAAGAAAAGAGAGCTATGGATATTGCTTTTGATAAAGCTCTGACAGACGAAGAACGCGAAAGCATTAAAGAAAAGATTGCTGATATTGATAAGCGTATGGCTGACGCTGATTATCGCCTTACTAATACTAAGTCTGGCTGGCTTTATGTTATTTCTTCTCCAAGCCTTCCCAATCTTGTGAAAGTGGGTGTGAGCAGGAGAGAAAGCCCGTGGACGCGAGTTCGAGAACTGTCCAGTTCCAGCTTGCCTATTCCCTTTAAGGCACATTGCTTCGTATTCTCCGATGATTGCTTTGAACTTGAATCAGCAATGCACAAATATTTTGATGCACAAAGAGTAAACAAAGACAGAGAGTTCTTTGCAATTACGCCACAGCAAGCTATTGACGCTCTTAAAGACCATTTCAAAGTTGATATTTGGTATGTCGATGATGAATACGCGCCAGATGAAGATTAAAATACCACTTGCATTTTTATCAAATTTATGGTATAATTAGATTATCAAAATATAGCGTAAAAAGAAAAGAGGTAAATGCAATGAAAGAAAATGTAAGCACAATAGAAGAAAATAAAATCTATTCTTCTCCGAAACTTTATAAAATTTTTGTAGAAGTTTTAAATCATATCTGTAAAACTCCCAGACATTATTTCAACGCTGAAGATATGAGTACAGCTTTTAATGATATTGGTGTTCTTAGCGAATTAGCGCTTGCAAGCAAAGATAAAGAATTGATTGACCTTGTAGATAATTTTAGAGAATATCTTATTCTTATGGATAATTGTGAGTTCAAAGAAGATGAATTTTTATATCATCATTTATTTGATATTTATGGTCAAGAAGTAATAGATTATTGTAGTTGGGGAATGTTAATTGAAACCACAGAAGAATCTCTGAATAATGGAAAAGACATCCCTGATAAATGGGTAAAAATCAATGGAAAACTCGCTCCTGTTGAAATTAAATTTGGACAATTTAATAAAGCGGCTATCAAACAACTGAAGCGATATATGACAGTTTATAATGCTGACTATGGTATTGCCATTGGCGATTGGTCAGACGATTTATATGACGTTAATGACAATATTCTCTTTATTGAAAAAGACCTGTTTCGCAAAAAATATATTAACAATGGTTACAAATGCTAACTATTAACAATTTGTTCACAATTTAATTATTGACTTTTTGCCTAAATTATGATACACTAAAAACAAAGACATAAGGAGGTCTAAGCTATGGCAGACGCTATCAACCCTTCACACTATAAGCAAGGTAAAGTCGAATGTATTGACGCTCTTGAATCAGCAACAGCAAATAAGACTGGACTTGAAGCTGTATGTGTGGCAAATGTAATCAAGTATCTTTGGAGATACGAAGCTAAAAACGGCTTGGAGGATGTTCGGAAAGCGCAATGGTATCTCGCCAAGTTGATTGATTATCTTGAGCACAAGGAAAAAATTGACGCAATGATTGCTGAATCAGATGCCGAAGAAGAACTGATTGACCACTTACCTATAACAGTATCCTACGCTAAATAAAAAGGAGAATTAACTATGCGAATGATTCTATGCTCAACTTGCGCTAACGATATGCTGGCTGATAAGCTATATGCTTTCACTAAGAAAGATAAGTGTCAATGTTGTGGTAAGAAGTGTCAGTGCGGTACATACAATGTAATTGTTGAAGAAAAGAAAGAAGAGGTTACTGCATAATGGCGTTTGAAACTTCTATTCTTAAAGATAGTGACCATAATTACCTTGAATTTGGTACAAACGAACGTAAATATATCAATCATATTTACAAGCTAAGAGAACAATATCCAAACGATGTTGAAATTGTGGCTAAAAACGCTGATGGCTATGTATATGCTCGTGTTCCTGCAAATTGGTTTAGAGCACCAAAGCCACCAATTAAGCGTGAGTTCACCGAAGAGCAAAAGGCGCAAATGGCTGAACGAATGAGAAATATCCATAAAAAAAATTAACATAAAGGAGAAATTACTATGGCTAAGAAGATTGCTGAAGAAACCAAACAGGAATTTAAGCTGATTTGTACTTCCATCAATAACGAAGGTAAGACTATTCCAGTAATTGTCGGTGGTACAGTAGAAAATGGTAAATGGGTAGACCCTCATGACATGACTTCTGAAGCTATCCAAGCTGTACGCGATTATCTTTTTGCTCAGATTGAGAATGAAGATAAGGGCAGTGGTTATCAGTGGAGACGCGAAGATGGCAAGTATGTTAAGCTGATGCTTACTATTGAAGATGAAAGTGCTGACGAAGCGCCAACTGACGAAGCTGAAGTACAGGAAGATGTTGGTATGGTATCTCAACAGCCAGCCGAAGATACAATGTACGCTACTGCTGAATAAGGAGAATTATGATGAGCCATCGCCCTGATTGCGTTCATCTTAAAGATAATTCATATAAAATCACAATACCATTTATTTTACCTTCATTGAATACTTATATTGTTCAATGCTATCAAGGAAGTTCAACTGCTCAGAGTTTTAAGCAATCTTGGGAAAACAAGATAAAGCGATATTTCAAGCCTTTGGATAGCTTAGAGCATTTAAGTATTTACATCATATATCATTGGTATGAGCCTAATCAGGTACGAGATAAGTCAAATATATGCTCTTTTGGAATGAAAGTTATCGAAGATGCCTTGATTAGGTTTCATATCATTGATAATGACGGCTGGAAGAATGTAATAGGGTTTGAACATGAGTTTCAAGTTGACACAAAGCGTCCCAGAGTTGAAGTTGAAATAATGGTAATAGACTAAGAAAAGGAGTGTTCCCTATGAGAACATTTAGCATTATCAAACCACCTCGCCACTTGGGGGGGGCATTGGTTAAGTAATCGACTGCCGAAAGGTGGTGATTGCTGATGAATGTTATTGTTGCTGGTAAGCAGGAAAAGCAAGCAGGAAGTTTGGTGTTTAAGACTGAACAAATAGCTGATTTATATAATACAGATTATACTTTTTATACAAATATAACTAATAAGTATATTAAAGTTGTGACAAAAAATAATTTAATTTCTATTATTTGTGCTTTTTGTACTGACCCGGCTGCCCTTAAATATTGGTTTTGCTTCTATCCAGAGCCTTATAATAATACGGTTTGGACGCGATTTACGAGACCTACCAATAATAGTTATGTAAATATAACAATGTACAATAATGACCAAGATTTTTTAAATCTAAATGATTATTATACATCTATTGAACTTGGAACACTCGAATAAACAAATAACTATGACGGACTAATGCTAAAGACCTTGAATAATATCAAGGTCTTTTTCTTTTGCTTATTCCTTTTCTTTTAGCGATTCTAAATAGTTAATCTGCTTCAACACTTCTTTGAAAATAACTGGTGGGTGCAGGTCAATATTATAATCTACAAATTTATCACGTTGCATAATAGTAAAGTCGCTATCAATAACTTCGTCACCTTGTTTATCATAAGTAATACCAATATGTTTACCTGTAAGAATTTTCGACTTAGACTTGCTATTGACTTCTTGTAAAGCATTAAGTTGCTCATTCACATTCTTTAACTGTTGTAAAATCCATTCGTCTTTAGACGGCTCATAAACAGTAATGCGCCGAAGTTTATAATAATCGCCCTTACCTTCAAAATATTCACTGGTAATTTCATCGAGGTACTTTTCAAAGTTCTCCCAAGTCTTGATTGAAACCCATTCTCCTCCCCAGCTTCTTGGCAAACAATGATTAACGGCTTGGTTGAACAGCGCCATACATTCTTTATTTAATTCAGTTTCTCTCGGCACATCATGCTTAGTTATATACATACCATACTGTCCTCTATGATAACGATATAGTCTAAAGCCAAATCCCGTATGAAACGTCCCACGAATAACCATCTTTTCAATCTTTCTTTTAACCCAGACTGATAGCAAACGGTAAACTGGCATGACCATATCCGACATATAAAGCAGGTTCTTATCAATTTTGTTTAATGCCTTATAGTCGATACAATAAGCGAAATTTTCATTAACTGCTCCAACGGTCTTTAGCAACTCCATATTAGATAGATATAAACTTTTGCCATTATTATTTAAGAATGCTTGAAAGAGCGCTGATTCCATAGACAACTGAATCCGCATGACATTAGAATTTAAGAAATCCATACATGGCTGTAAGTAGCTAAAGACTTCAGTAATAGTATATCGAGTTGGGCTGGAACTAATATCAAAATTACAGATAACCTTTAGGTCGTTTAATTGCGCTGTTTTAGAATTGCTGGACTTCTTCGGCAAGTTCAATGCTTCACATAGTTTAGAATAAGATAACGGCTGGCCTTGTATCTTTCTCAAGTTGCCAATAAACTTTTCTAATTCTTCTCCTTTCATACTTTCTATTGGATTCTTTTTTGGTTCTCTCATATAGAAACCTCCTTTTAAATTTTTGGACATAAGACAAAATATGTCGTATTACCTATACTGGCTAAAGCCGTTTTAATTTTTGGACATTTTTTGTATATATATCATAGCCCTTGTTATATAGACATTTTTTGTCCAAAAATTCTTAACGGTTCTGCCACTCCTTAAAACTCATGAAAAACCACAGATAATTTTAGGTATATTTTTGTTGTTAAAACAACGTAACTTTAACGCGCATCTTAATTTGACACACATTATAACATTATCACAAACTTATTATAACAATATGAATAAATTGTAAACATTTTATTAACTTTTCTTTTATTTAAAACTCGTTTGAAAAATATGTGAATTTAGATAAAAAGTCGTTTGAAAAATATGATGGTTTAGGTGAAAACTCCCTATAAAAATATGACGGAATTTCAAGGGGAAATTTGAAGGGTTGAAAATGGTGAAAATGACCGATTGGAATAGGGAAGGAAAGGCTGGTGAATGGGCAGGGGGTGGGGTAGGAAGAGGAGCGAATGGAGAGGAAAGAGGAGGGAAAGGGGGTGGTAAAATATGGGGGAAATGGGAGTAATTAGGGGTGGTGTGTTGGTAAGGACTAATGCCGAAAAAAGTTCCAAAAAATGGTTCTTCATCCAGAATTTACCCCCTCTTCAGAATGGAAAATGTTGGTAATCAGCACCGCATAATTGTGATTATATGGTAAATCTGATACCCTCCCCCCTGCATTCCTACGGGAATATAGGGATATAAAGCAATTTCCTAAAATCCTATATGAATACAGGAAATTGATACAAGCTGACAAAAAGTCGCGTTTTTGCAACTTCTCGCGCGTGTATATTACGATTTTCTTCTTTTCTGGTATAAACTCCGCACTTTCCCCCTCATTCCCCCTTCTATCTCCTCTCCATCTCCTTCCTATATAGTATTCATCTCTACATCTAATCACCTTGTAACCGACTTGTAACCATCTTACATTCTATCATCAATCATCATCACTCTTTATTCATCGTCTTGCATATTCTTGCACTTGCTCCTGCTCCTCCTCTTCCTCTCTTTATTGTGTACTCATATAGTATATGTTTATTATATACTCGTTCGGTATACGTTTGTCATGTGTGTGTAAAGTATACAATAATAGTATACATTCTATTGTATACTATGATAGTATACATTAAAGTGTACTTGTCTGATATATAATTATTGTATACTTATCTGGTATACATTCAAACGGCAATCGTATACTAAAATGATATACAATAATCATATACAGAAATAATATACATTAACGCGAACGTGTACTATAAAAGTATATAATAGAGCCGTTATAATGTGTATCGTTTAAGTATACTTTAGTTATCGTTCGTTCTGTCTGATATAGTACAACGAATACGATAATAGACATTTATATATTTAAATGTATATTATCGTTCACGTTGTTCTTTATCTCGTCTCATTTATGCAATAGTAACAAATATAAAGTCCTACTTTTATATAACATTACTAAATAGCACAGAAAACGCACAATCAATAGGCAAAGTATACAAAATTAAAGCGCTGTTTTTGACAAATCGAAGCCCGTGCGCTTTTCAGAAAGTCCGCATATAAATTCACGTTTGAAGTCAAAAAGCGCATACAGGGCATTCTCGCGCCAAATAGGGGCATATGCAATGTTATTGATACGAATTATCAATAATTTTCTGTCAAGTAGTAAAATATACAAAATGAAAGGCGTGATATTATATAAGATTATTATTGACAGGTTTTAAGAGTGGAATAGATGTCTATTGATATAAAGTATCAATAATAATCAACAGGATGCGGCGAGAATGAAAAGTATACTAAAATAGTATACGTTCTCTATTATGTATTATATAGTATAAAATATTATACAAAAGAGAAATAATAATTTTATGTAGTTTGACGAAGAAAAAGTCTTGTGTTATAGCTTACGTCATGTTATACTTAGTATGCCGAAAGGGAAAAGACAATAAATAAAATACCGACTTTTGAAAGGAGTCAATCAATTATGTTAAATTTTGGTATCTGCGCGTCTCTCGTTTCTGCTCTTATTGCTGGCAACGTTTCCACTTCTGCCGCTCCTACCGCATGGAGTGATGACAGCTTGCGTATTGAACACGCCGTCGAGGTCGTATCTGTTGACCGTGGTTTAACCTATCTGGAGACAGAGGACGGCAACGTCTGGGGCGTGTATGGAGAACTGGATGCAAGCCGCCTTTATGCTGTCGTGTTTGATACTCGCGGCACGGACAATATTGAAGATGACCGTATTTTAACGGCTATCGCTATGGATTGAAAGAGAAAGAGGGCTTTAAAGCCCTCTTTTTTTCGTGTCTATCGCTATTTATGCAGTTTTGCTATATATCCATTGAGTTTATATCGAAAATTGAACAATATATACAAAATTAGAAAATCGTGATTGAAAATGGTTGACGGATTGCAGAACGTGTGATATTATTAGGACAAGCTAAAGCGAAGGGAGTAATAAAAATGAAAATGAAGAAGATTATGAATAATGTAGCACTTCAGACTGTCGGCTATGTCATTGGCGGACTTGCGAACGTATGTATTTATGTTCGGGAAAATGGTTATCGGAAACAGGAAATTTACAAAGGTCAGTATAAGGGTTTTGTATATGGTGGAATGAACAAATACGCATATTGTAAAGTTACTGAGCTTTACGCAAATGAAAATGTGCTTTATATTGGAATTGAAGAGTAACGAAAAAGAAAAATAAAAATAATGCTTGACAGTGTGTAAATAATGTGATATATTAGTATCACAAAGTCAAGTAGACAATTTGAAAGGAGTCAATTAAAATGAAATATGTATGTGAAGATAGTTTGGACAACTTCAAATTTTGGTCTGGCGGCAAAGATACCGCAGATGACCTCACTTGTGAAGAACTGGAAACGGTCGAGACTTTATTAGAAGATGTTTTCTGCGAAATCCCAACAGATACGGAAATCAATGATTTTTTCTGGTTTGAGCGTGATACTATTGCAGAATGGCTCGGTTATACTGATTGGGAGGATTTAGAAAACAATAGAGAATAAAAAATTGGTTCTGGGAGGTTTATCTGAAAGCCTCCTACCATACGCGCAAAGCGTAAACAATTTTTGAAAATGGAGTGTTGAAAAAATGAAAACGGAAAATAAGGTTATGTCGTTCATACCCGCGCAGAATATGCCCGCAAGCTATCGAGAGCAACAGGAAAAGCATTTTTACTTTGGTTACAAAGTTGTGACCATTATAAATGATGAGATGGAAACGCTGGTCGATGCTCGTCTGGGCGCAACAGAAAATTGTCACTATTCTAGTATCTGGCTGAATACTAAGTATACTGACTATGATTATTATATTCAGTATGGTGATGCTCGCGCAAGTGCAAAGGCTGGCGGCTGGGGCTATCATCGTGCAAGCGCGGCGCTCGATTCCGCTTTTCATCGTGCAGGAATGCGTTTTAATGTCGGATGTAACGGAATGGGTGAAAGTGCAATGCGCGATTGTCTGCTTGCCGCTGGCGAGTATCTCAAACCCGTAAACGCAAAAATTTATCTTGTCGAGTGCTACGGTTAAGAGGTACGGCACAATGACAAGACAAACGAAAACCATGTTAAACGAATTACTGCTTGAGGAGTACAAGAGGGAGCACAAAATTCCCTCTTCTCTCAAGCTGGGAACGTATGGTTATTGGGTAGCGCAAGGCTACAGACCGCGCAAGGGCGAACCTGCAAAACATAATTGTAAATTGTGGACGCGCAACGGTTTAGTAGATTGCTGGCTATGGTTTGAAAAACAGGTGAATAAAATTGAAAGCTAAATTTATTGGAAGTGTACGCGATAAAAACGGCTATGCTGTACATTTGTTTTATCAATATCGCGGACATGAATATATGATAACGGCAGAAAATAACGGTTATTCTGAAACGTTACGCGAAAAGCACGAACAAGAACAAAAGCGAATTGATGACGCGATAGCAGAACAAGAAAAGCCAAAAACAGGGGAAACATTTGATTTATCTATTTTAGATTTATTATATCAGGAGGATTGAAAAATGACTGTTATTTTTCGTGACATGCTCGGTTCTGTTCAGCTTGAAGGCGTAAAGCATTTTCAAGTGCTGGACGATACCACTTATTTTGATTTTTTCGATGGAGCGGAAACTATTGAAAAAAATATTGAGATTGTCGAGGTTTTAGCTTGACAAGATAGCGCAGATGTGATATATTAGTATCACAGAAAGACAAAATGGTTTTTGAAAAGGAGATTTTTATCATGACCAAGTACACGCAGAAACAGCTTCGCGCAATGGTAGCCGATGGAGTAGCGGAGGACATCACGCACGCAGACAATAACGTGCGTGAAGAACTGGAAAAGAAAGAATTTTGGTTGCGTCAGATTGGTTATTCTACTGGCGTTTATGGCTGTAACGGGATGCTGTTACAAGGTCGTAATAGTGGTACGCTTTACGCTATCACTTCTCGTACAAACGCAGTTTTTATTTTTGGTTAAGGTCTAAAGGTTCTCGCGGATTTATCCTTAAAAAGTCCGCAACCATCCCGACAAAGGAACAAATTTGAAACGGAGCGATGAAAAAATGAAAAAGATGAGTGCTGAAAAGGTTCTTGAATATTATATTAAGTTAGCGAAGAAGGAAACAAAGCGCAGAAAAGTATATATTCAGCGTAAGGATGCGACTATTTATTTTTCTAATGGTGAATTTATCGCAAGTTTTGCCGCTGTCCGCGAAAATATGATTGATTTTCTGCAAGAAACATTCAATTTTACCGCTGGCGGTAATTTTTCCGTTGAATGTTTGGGTGATTATTGCGTTAAGAGTGAACAGACAATAGTGGAATTTATGCCGACAACGTTAGAAGATGGTTCACTGCTGTACACAGGAATTAGCGCAGAAAATACATGGCGCACGCTTTGCGCTTTTTCTGATGGTGAAAAATTGTTTGTGTATGATGAAAAATATGTAAAGCCTATTCGATGGTGCACGTTTGGCAAGGCGTTTTTGCGTAACACTAATTTTATCATGGGCGTTTACATGAATTTAGATGTTTCTATTGCAATTTTACCTAACGTTAATCATGAACAGTTTGCAAAGTTTGCAAAGCTGTTAAAGTAAATAAAAAAGCTGGGAGCGCATAACTTCCAGCTTTTTCTATTTCTGTTTTCTTTTTTTATATAGTGCCCTTTCAGACTAACATAATTATAACGCTAAAGTCAAGAAAATTCAACGTCAAAATAAACAAAATTAAAGTTTTTATTTGTGCGGTTTGACGGAAGATTTTTAGTAAATAATTCTTGACTTTATGCGGACAAATGATATAATTATAGACGTAAACAAAAGCAAGCGACTTTTGAAGGGAGACTTTTAAGATGAAAAAAATTGATAACCCTGTTTGGTGCATTCTTCACGCGCTGTATTTACTGCGTTATATGTTCGCATATGGCGCAATAATTTATATTTTCTTGTGGGTCGGTTTTAGCTGGCTTGCAGGGATAAACGGAACTTATTAAAAGGAGAGGGAAAAGATGAAAAAAAGTATATGCGGAATGGACGTTAAAAGGCGTTTTTGGCAACGACTTTTTTGATACGTGGGAAGAATATAAAAAATTTACATTCAATCCCGAAATCAATATTTTACTTGTCAAGGAGGTTTAAAAAAATGAAAAGGTTTATAAAGGAATATGCGAACTATAAACTTTCGCGTAATCCGTTTTATTATGATAATGTTAAGAATCAGCTTTATATTTATCGCATAAATAAAGCGGTTGAAAAATGCGAAGGGGGATTTATAACAATAGACGAAGCGATGGAAATGATAGTAAACGCGGAGCATTACGCATTTAAAGAGGCTAAAGCATGAAACAGATAATTAAATATCGCTATCCAGTACAAGCAATTCAAATTTATACAAACGAAATTGTTTATTTTATTTATTCTTCGGATGAACGCGGAAGATTAGACAAAAACCAATTTAGTAATTTACATTTAAGCATTCTAAAATCTTGCTGTTGTGATAATCTATTAGCCGCAAAGCGCGCAATAGCGGAATGGAAAGAAGAGGAAGAATGGAAAGGAAAAGAAGGTCGATAATGACCTTCTTTTTTGTTTGTTGCTCTGCTCGGTCTGTTCGTGCTGTTCCGTGCGGTCTGCTGTCTGATTGCCTTCTTTGGCGCGAGGATGTGCTATAATCGTTTTTGGTTGGTCTGACGTATGTTTATAGGTTTTACCCGTTCGTGCGCTTGTGGCGCGTTCTGAGCCGATTATAGACTATATACTGTAGTCGGCTATAAATGCGCTGTATTGCGTTTTAGGCGTTCAAGGTCAAGTTATACGCTTAACAGTTTAAAAACGATTATAGGCGCGTTCTCGTGCGCTTATCGTTATGTTATGGATATGCGGAGCACAAGAGCGGAACAAAAGCAGGAGTAGAGCAAAAGCGGAGTAAAGGACGGACGGAAAGCACACAAAAAGAAAATGATAATTTGTACAGTTTGTCTATTGTAAAACCTTGCGAAAGTGCTATAATATAGATACAATAAAAAATATAGAAGTGACAAGTAGTACCGAGAAAGCTAAAGTGAGGGGAAGGGGAAGATACCCATTTTGCTTTAGTCTGCTAAAGTATGAAAAAGTCAAGGGTAAAATGAACAAAATTTGAAAAAGTTTTTTGTGCAATATACAAAAATGAAAATATGGCTTGACTTGCTCTCTTTTTTGTGTTACAATAACCAAGTAAATTGAATATGGTTCAATTCCAGCACAAGCGACACTTGCCCACTATGGGAAAAGATACAGCAAGCGCAAAACTTTATTCACTGATGCTTTCAGTGTTTAGGTTTTGCGCTTTTCTTTTTGTCGCTGGTTCTGTATGGTGTATTTTCGATAGGAATACAGGGAATTAAGGTTTTCCGATAATTCCTATGGGAGTGCAGGGGATTGAGAAAATTCCGATAAGAATACAGGGTTTTAACGTACTAAATCGCTAAAGTTTTTCCAAAAATCCCCAGAGTTTACAGGATTTGGAATTTTTCCGCAAGGTGGGGGAGAGCCTTCGCGCATTACGCGAGATTAAAATTTTCCCCACATATATATGCCTATATATGGTGATGGTCACGCGCATTATGCGAACGCGAAAAATCCCCCGCTATACATATGAATAATAGATGGTATTGTTACCAGTTAATTAGTAATTCAATTCCAATTATATATTATTCGTATAATAGTTGATATTTCGCTTCACACCGCAGTTATTCTTTGTGTGACAGACAACAGAATCGCGTGTGGGATGGTCAGCATATTGATTTTACGGCTGATAGGATAGAATGAAAGGAGAACGCAGTGCATGAAGAGAAAGTTAAGAACACTGAAAGATATGTATACTGCGGACGTAGCACGGCTGATTGTGTCATCGTTTGTTGTAGCGTCTATGCTGATACTGACAATAGCTAATGCCGTGGACAAAGTGATGTGGCTGAAGATTGTTTTCTTTAACTGAAAAAAGTTGTTGACAAGTTGGTGACAACGTGATACAATAGTTACAGTCAAGGAGGTGACGAGATGGCTAAATACGATATTACGGTGAGAAGATTCCTTGTAGGGCAAAACACGGACGCAACTAACGTCTACAATTTGTTCATTAAACGATACGATGGCATGACCGCTGAAGAAGCAACTGAATGGATTCAGCATTGGTTAGCAGGAAGTATCGCGCAATATCGTGAAGGAATAATTCCTTTTGCAATTTCTAAAGAACAAGATATTGTAGATGAGTTTTATAAAATAATTGAGATCATAAACAATTTGGAGGAACATCATGTCGTTGAATCGGCAACGCTTAAAGTTTTGGATTCTTACGTCACAGTTCAAGTCATTTTCTCAGAGGAGGAATCGACATGACAGAGTTTAGATTATTGTTTGTTTGCTTCGCGCTTAGTGCGGTGATTACGATTTATTCTTTTTGGTTTTATTTCGCAATTATAAAATAATTGTAGAATTGAAATCGAAATTTGAGTTTTGGATTTCAAATCGAAATTTGTGTTTTGTGTTTGGAAAATCAAAATCGAATTTTATATTCGATAAATGAACTGTATAATCGAAATCGAAAAACGAGCAAGAAAATTCAAATTCAAAATTTTTCATCCAAAATTCAAATTTAGGGTTGACAAATTAAAAAATATATGGTATAATATATGATATGAATTTGAATTGAAGAATTGAAATCGAAAATTTGAAAAAATCTCTTGACATTTCGCGTTACTTGTGATATGATTATATTATAAGAAAGGTGGTGAGAATATGAAAGCCTATAAAGTAAGATGTTATCCAACCGAAGAACAAAAACTTCTTATCCGTAAAACATTTGGCTGTTGTCGTTGGTATTGGAACGAAGCGTTACGCGATAATATTGATTTTTATGAGAAGAACGGAAAGGGGAAAATAAATACTCCTGCGTCTTATAAAAAACGATACGAGTGGCTTAAAGAAGTTGACTCTATGTCATTATGTTTTACTCAAATGGATTTACAATCTGCTTTTTCAAAATTCTTTAAGGAAAAGAATGTTGGTTATCCAAAATATAAAAGCAAGAAGCACCCTAAGAATAGTTATAAGACAATGCAATCTTCTGGATATATCGTTACAGAAAATGATATTAAAATTACAAAGTTGGACAAAGTAAAAATTATCAATCATAGACACAAAACTGGAATAGCAAAGTCTTGCGTTATCTCTATGACACCCACAAACGAGTTTTATATTTCTATTCTGTGGAGAGAAGAAGAACCAACAGTAAAATTAAAACCAACGGATAAAGAAATTGGTATTGATTTAGGACTAAAAGATTTAGCGATTTGTTCTGATGGTGAGAAGATACCTGTATTGCGTTCTTTGCGAAAAGGTCTTCCAAAATTAAAGCGAGAACAAAGAAAACTTAGTAAAATGACTCGTGATAGTAATAACTATAAGCGACAGAAGTTAAGAGTTGCTAAATTACATCAGCACATTTCTAATCAACGTAAAGATTATTTGCACAAAGTTTCTTATAAGCTAATTAACGAGAACCAAGTTATAGCTTTAGAGGACTTAAATGTAAAAGGACTTATGAAAAATCGTCATTTAGCTTTGAGCGTTTTTGATGTTGGTTGGGCTGAATTTGTAAGTATGCTGGAATATAAAGCGGTTGCTAAAGGTAGAATCATTCAGAAAATCGGTAGATGGTTTCCAAGTTCACAGATTTGTTCGTGTTGTGGAACTATCACAGGAAAGAAACCATTGTGGATTAGAGAGTGGAAGTGTCCTGTTTGCGGTACTGTTCACGACAGAGATATAAATGCTGCTAAGAACATACTTGTCGAGGGAAAAAGAATTATAGGGGCAAGCGCGTGTCCTGATAGGTAATTTATGCTTACGAATAACCTATTACGCCCTAAAATGTAATAGCGAAGTCGTATCGAGTTACAAGCCCATCGGTTTTAGATGATGGGTCGTTGACTATAAACAGTTCAGAGATGAACAGCGCTTCAAGTTCTTTGTTAGTTGGTCAGCGTATTCTTTAAAGGATAACGCAGTTTCATTGAGGTATTTAATACAAGAATTTGAAATTAAATCAAGCTAATCCCATAATGCTTGACTCTCTTTGAGATGAAAAACTGGGATGACTGGTAATCAAGAGAATTACATAAAGGGTATGTAACAGCCAATAGATCCCTACCACGATGATAAGGCTATGTCGTGGATATTATATATGCTACTGTAACCCAATTGGCAGATAGGTGACGAACTCAAAATTCGTAAGTTGGAGGTTCGAGTCCTCTCAGTAGCACCACTTAGCGATAGGGTAGCAATAATAAAGCTAATTATTGAGACAACAAAGCCTTTTCCTTTGAGCCTTCGCTAAAATTAAAATTCAGAAAAGGTGAATTACAAATGAATAAGATTGAAGATATTGGGATTTATACAAATATCTATCAAACTGAGCAACGGAAACATGGTCACATTCTTTATCATGCAAAATGTAAAGTGTGTGGTATGGAAGTGTATAAGCCATTAAAAGAAATTCGTGAATGTCATACTCAATGTAGACATGGCGAGAATAACGGTGAGTATGCGCGAACTGTTTATGGCATGGGATATAATTCTTTGTCTAAAGATGTTCTTCGTGACGAATTTTATAAAAGAGTTTACGAGAAATGGCGACACATGATTTATCGTTGTTCAGATAAATTTCAAGAAAAATATCCTACTTATAAAGGCACAACTTGTTCTAAAGAATGGGAAGATTTCGCAAATTTTTATCGAGATGTAACAGAGTTACAAGGTTTTGAATTTTGGATTCAAAATCCTTTACAAATGATTATGTTGGATAAAGATACTCTTGTTAAGGGAAACAAATTATATAGTAAAGAAACTTGTTGTTTTATTTCTCATGCTGATTCAAACAGAGATGTTGCTGAAAGGCATCCAGAAATCCTTGAAAAAGCATCTCAAATTTTTGCTGAAAAAGCATCACAACCAGTTATCGCAATCAATAAACATACAGGAGAAGAGCAATGGTTTCCTTCTCTAAAAGAATGTTGTAGACAATTACCTAAGGTGACTTTTCGACATTTATGGATGTGTCTTTCCAAAGAAGAAAAATACAAATCACATCATACTTCCGCTGGTTATATTTTTAGATATGCAGACGAAGAATTGTCAGATGAATTAAAACAAATTCTTCATAAGTATATGGAAAGATATAAGAAACAACAAAAGAAGATTAAATAGACCACATCTTTTTCATTTTTCATGTGCTTCTATTACTACCAGAAGCACGACTCCTTTCAAAAATAATCATCACAACCGTTACCTGTGGCTTCAGGTTTGATGAATAAAGACGGGTTTATATTGACTGATGGTGTAATTGGGAACACGCGTGTGAGATACAGGTTCAAGTCCTGTTCAGCCAAACATAAATGATATAGCGTATGAAATGAGCGGCGTATGGTGCGACTACGCACAAATATTTGCAGATATTTGTTCCAAGTGTAGAGCCATATATAAACAGAGACAAGAACAAATTTCGTTTCGCTTCTTGCAGTAGTACGCAATATCAAATTAAAAATTATACTTGACAACGGCGAAAGGTCGTGATACAATGTTTAAGTGAACAAAGGAGGTAAGTATCATGGGTTATCAGTATGACAAGTCAGTAGACTTTGAAGAATGGTGTTATGGTGACTGCACCAAGCGTCACAGCACTAAGTAAAATACTGAGGGCAATATGCCCTCGATATATAGCCCGTTAGCTAAGTTGGTTAAAGCATCCGGCTCATAACCGGAAGATTTCGTGGTTTCGAGCACCACACGGGCTACCATTGTTCAAGAGAACAAAAACCAAAATAAACGAAAGGACGCGATACCAATGAAGTTTGGAAACAAACTAACAAAAAGTTTCGCTACCGTAGTGATGGTTGGTGTATGTCTTTCTACATCGGCTTTTGCTTCAAGCCAGACGAGTGCGGAGATTAAATCCAATCTCGATGAAGCAATCACAATGCGAAACACTGCTCACCAGCTTGCTGAATGTGCAAGAACTCTGGGAGCAGAAGAAGATGATTTCATTATTCTCCATGCCAAGGACAAGTGGGATGAACATAATGAAACCGTAGTAGCACTAACAGAAGATTATAACAAAGCGCTCAATGCTGAACGCGAAGCAGAAGCAAAGCGCAAGGCTGAAGAAGAAGCTAAGAGAAAAGCAGAAGAAGCCAAGCGTGGTCGACTTGTAGCTCGTATGAAATGTACTTTCTACACAGGCTCAGCCGATGAAGGCGGTTCAATTACTGCTCTTGGTACACCAGTAACACCGTGGTATACTGTAGCTGTTGACCCTCGTGTAATTCCTCTTGGCTCTAAGATTAGAATTGAAGGTTTTAATGGTGTTTTTTATTGCGCTGATACAGGCGGTGCAATTAAGGGCAACATTATTGATATTGCAGTAGGCTCTAAGTCTGAAGCAAGCAACCTTGGTGTACAATATCGTAATGTGTACATTGTAAACTGATTTTGAAAGGAACGAAATGAAAATGGCTAAGAATAACCGCCGAGCAAAGGAAAACGAAAAGAAGAACAAGCCTATGACCGAGAAGCAGAAGTATGACCTTGCAGTGCAGAATATGCTTGAGGACGCAAATCATAACCTTCTGCCGAAGTTTAAGCGATAACTTCTAAAACATAATAAACATAAGTAAATAACAGGGAACGAGATTTTTTCTCCTTCTTTTGACATACCTTCTTTCTAACTCGTTCCCTGTTATCATATGCGGATGTAGTTCAATAGTAGAATTTTAGTTTCCCAAACTGAGGACGCGGGGGCAGTACCCGTCATTCGCTCCACTAAAAATTAAAAGGAAGATACTTATGCGCGAAACAAAAATTTCAAAACTGAATAATGAACAAAGAAAGCTGGTAGAAGAAAACCACAATCTAATTTATTCTTTTTTGAATAATCAAGCTCTAAGTATCAACGAATGGTATGATATTTGTGCTATTGGATTGTGCAAAGCGGCATTAACTTTTAATGGCACAACAAAATTTTCTACGCTTGCTTATAAATGTATGCTTAATAGTATACGCAGTGTAATGAGACATGATAGCTTATTTGGCATGGAAACACTTTCTTTAAGCGCAGAAGTTTCTTCGGTCAGCGAAAAAGCAACATATGCTTTAGAAGAATTTATTGCTTCTAAGCAAAATACTGAAGCTGAAGCGCTGGGGAAGATATGGGCAGAATGGTTTATCGAAAAACTACCATTGACAACGCTTAAAGTTTTACTTGGTAGAATTGAGAATAAAACGTGCCGAGAACTAAGCGAAGATACAGGTGTTTCTTTTAGTAGATGTTCTGCTGTTGTGAGAAATTTGCGAGATTATTATAAGCGCAATTCCAGATATGTAAAACGTTATAGTGACGATGACGCTGAAAGAAAAATTTATATCGAAAAAATTCTAAAAACACTTGACAAAATGAGATAAGTGTGATACAATAGATAATGTTAGGAGGTGATACCGATGGGTGTTAAGAGCAATATTAAGCATTTCTTCCGTGGTCTCTATGAAGCAAATCTTGAGATGCAGAAGAATATGCGCGGTGTAGACCGTTACAATCTACGATAAGTGATGGGGCATTTGCCCCAATCAAATCTTCCATTAGCTCAGTTGGTAGAGCACTTGACTTTTAATCAAGAAGTCCGCAGTTCGAGCCTGCGATGGGAGACCAATGCCTTCCGTACAAGGTAAATTTTTTGTATTAAGTGCAGAAAATAAAAATATACATTCCACACACATCGTCTGGTACGGCAGACAAACAATTTAATAGACACGCTCAAACGTGTCGGCATAATTTCATATTTCTCTCCTGCGACCCGTCATCGTAGGAGAAATATAGCGGTGTAGCCAAGCGGTAAGGCAATGGACTTTGACTCCATGATTTCGTGCGTCCGAATCGCACCATCGCTACCAATGTTCCCCGTTTGTTAAGTTCACGTTTATTGCGGTTTAGCTCATGACTGTACTGCGATTCCCAGTGGAAAACAAGTCAAGTGCACATGACGTACCTTTGGGTCGCGGGACAATTTGCGCTATTAGTTTAACGGTAAGAACCTCAGTTTTCCAAACTGAAGATAGCGTTTCGATTACGCCATAGCGCTCCATATGCAAGACTGATGTAATTGTTAGCATGACAGTCTCCAAAACTGTTCGTTTAGGTTAAAGTCCTAAGTCTTGTGCCAACCATATCTGTGCCATAGAAGGCTTCGTTCTTCATGGTTTTTCACCTCCATAATTCCCGACTCATCTTGCCATGTATGAGTCGGGAAATTCTTTTCTGATTTTTTTGAAAAATCTATTGACTTTTGGCTTGTACCATGTTACAATACATACATCAAGAAACGAAGGAGAGATTTCAAATGACTAACATTAACGAGTATTACAAGGCTTCTCTGGTAGCTGATAAGAAATCCAAAAACACTATCAAGAATTATCTGCTTTATGTAGATAAGATGCTGGCGTTCGTTAACAAGCCTGTCGAAGAAATCACTTTCCTCGACTTGACCGCATGGAAAGCGTCTATCAGCAATCTGTCTACCGCATCCATGAATATCCAGATTAGTGCAGTTAGAAATTACTTCAAGTTTCTGACTTCTGCCAAGGTTATCAATGAGAATCCTGCTCTTGACTTTACTTCTCCTAAGATTAAGAACAAGGAAAAGCATTATATCTCCGCAGAGGACGTAAGCAAGATGCTTCATAACTGCAAAAAGTTCAGAGATGTTGCAGTTATTGCTCTGTATTGCTCTACCGGACTTCGTTTTAGTGAACTGACTTCTATCACTTTTGAGGATTACAATAACATGATTGACAATCAGATTGTTATTCTCGGCAAGGGTGCGAAGGAACGCACGATTTACATCAACGAACAGGCAAAGGAAAGCATTGATAACTATATCAAGTTTGAACGTGCAGATGGTGAGTATCTTTTCACTTCTGAACGTGGTGAACATCTTGATAATAGCAATCTTAACAAGATGCTGAAGTTGACCGCAAAGCGTGCTGGCATTCCGTTCTGGAATGAAATCACTAATCATGCGCTTAGAGCGGGAGCGGCTACTATTGCTAATGCTAATGGCGTAGGTGTAGCAACTATTAGTGCAATGTTGGGACATAATTCTATCGCTACTACTACTCGTTACATTAAGCATGAACAGAATCAGATTAACGAAGCTATTAGAACTCTTGTTTTCTGAATAAGAGTTCTAATTAGCCTAAGTCTTTAATGACTACGTTGTTTTAGTTATAATACCAAAGGATGTTTAACTTAGTCCTTTGCTCTATTGTTTGGCATTAAATCAGTGTGCTAAATGTAAAAAGCTATTACAACATTGGCGAAGGTTACACAACAGACTTTTGTCTGAATTACTTATTTGATAAGTGAGGTAAATAATGGTTTATGTTTTAGACGCTCAAGGCAATCCCCTTATGCCTACTTCCAGACATGGTAAAGTTAGACGTTTGCTAAAAGAAGGAAAAGCTAAAGTAATAAAACGATGTCCATTTGTTATACAACTTTTGTATAATTCTACTAAATATGTTCAAAATATTAGTTTGGGAATTGATGCAGGGAGCAAGTATATTGGAGCATCTGCTTCTACTCAAACAAAAGTAATGTATGAAGCAGAAATCGAGTTGAGAAATGATATTGTTAATTTGCTTTCTTCTCGAAAAGAATGTCGAAGAGCACGAAGATATAGAAAAACGAGGTATCGAAAGCCAAGATTTAATAATCGCGTTTCTTCAAAAAAGAAGGGGTGGTTAGCACCGAGCGTTAAGCAAAAGGTACAAACACATTTAACAGTTATTGACAATATTTGTCACATTCTTCCTATCAAGAATATAATTGTTGAAGTAGCTTCTTTTGACACTCAAAAACTCAAAAATCCAAATATTAGTAATACAGAGTATCAGCATGGAGAGCAAGAAGGCTTTTGGAACGTAAGAGAATATGTATTATTTAGAGATAATCATACTTGTCAATGTTGCAAAGGCAAGTCTAAAGACCAAATCTTAAATGTTCATCATATTAAGTCTCGCAAAACTGGTGGCAATTCTCCAAGTAATTTAGTTACTTTATGCAAATCATGTCACAGAGACTATCATAAAGGTTTGATTAAATTACCAAATACAGTTTGTAGCGGAAAATCTTTTAGAGATGCTACTTTTATGAACGTTATGAAGAAAACTTTAATTCTTGAATTAAAGAAAAAATATTCAAGTGTGCAAGAAACTTATGGATATATTACTAAGCGAGTTAGAATTTCGCATAATTTACCAAAAGGACATTATATAGATGCTCGTTGTATTAGTGGTAATCCAAATGCACAATCTCTTGGATATTATTATTTTCAAAAAAAGGTTAGATGTCATAACAGAAAAATACACAAGCAAAAAATTTACAAAGGAGGGCTTAGAAAAAACAATCAAGCACCGTATTTTGTTAAAGGTTTTAGATTATTTGATAAAGTTAAATACAAAGGTGAAGAATATTTTGTTTTCGGAAGAAGAAACAGTGGATATTTTGATATTCGGAATCTTACAGGAATTAAAGTAAATAATGGCTCTATAAATTATAAAAATCTTCTTTTTGTAAGTACAAAAACTTCGTTTTTGACTGAAAGGAGAAAAATTTGTGGGGCATTATAAAATACAAACAACAAAACGGAGGTAAAAACAATGGACAAGAACAAAGCACCTTATGAAATTGAAGGAGGTTTTATGCTGACAATTAACGGTAATGAAACCGTTATTACTCCTGTTGGCTTTGAGGACGCAGTGCATTTCTACAAGAAAAACCGCGATAAGAGTAAGAGTTACAAGTGCCATCCAGACGATAAGTTTGACGCTGGTTGGGTACTAAATGACTACTTTGAGCATAAGGACGAGATTATGGTTACTGATGAGGTAACAGTGGCAGACAATGGTTGGTGTTACCCAACGGCTCGTGATTGGATTGTTACGTTTGCTAATGCACAGCGCGACTTAGGTAATACAAAGTTGGCAAATGATATTCTTCTTGATTGGGGCGGTAGACTGTCAAATTATGATTCTGGTACATTTCGTGTTGTTGATTCCGCTGTTTTTGAACAGACTAAGGAAGTCTATCTAATTGTTAATGAATTGAGCAAGAAGTATTTTCTTGTTGGTCGAAAGGGTCTAAAGAAGGTGCAGTAATGGACGAGTTTCAGATTGTACTAAAGAAAGAACTAACCAAGCGTTTCACCGAACAACGTAACATTGGCATTCTTATTGGCTATTGTGCGGCGATGATTGCTTCTAAGCGCATCGCCAACAAAATGAATAAGAAGGACGCTATCGAGTATTTCAATGCCGAAGCTGAACGTATTCAGAAGAAGCTAAACATGGACAACAAGACGCTTAAAGCAATGGCTTCTATCGAAGATATTGTGGCAAACAAGGAATAATCGGGTTTAACCCGCTTATAATATTTATTTTCATTTATTTAAGGAGATTTATTTATGGAAACAACGCTGAATAAGACTGATTTTGTATTTGCTTGTGTAGGAACTGTAAGCGAGTTGAACCTTGAACTGGTTGATGGCACGCAGAAGATTAACCACGGTCAGGAAACTGTACCGTGTCAGGTAGTTCGTGGTACTGTGGCGATTAAGACCAATAATCTGATTACTACTATTCGCGCATACTTCCCTTCTGTCGGCTATGATGGCGGTGAAGCGCGTCAGTGGGGCATGGCACAGTCTATGCTTGAGTGGAATCCGATGATTAACGGAAATTCCAATATTCCGGCTACTCGCGTCCGCATTAAGGGCGAGATTCAGCCGAATGATTATCCTTCCTACAAGGAGAAGAAGGCAGGTTATTCTCTGCGTTACAATATTCGCTCTGCGTCTACTAACGTACCAGACGATACAGAAGATTTCTTTAACATCAATCTAAAGAACGGTTTTGTAACTAAGGTTGCTCCTGAGATTGTGAATGATGAGGAAACAGGTCGAGCACTGATTAAGATGCTTGGCGTTACCTACAATGGCGAGGTATTCCCGATTGAGATTACCACCGATGAAGATGCTGGTGAACTTATCCTCGAAGGTGACAGCGATTTTGACGCTTTTGAGCCAGCACAGACTCGTTCTAATCTAAAGATGGAGCTTGTTAATGCTATGGGTCAGCAGGTCGAAGTTAAGAAGCCCACTAAGGGTCGTGTTATTGGCAAGAAGGCTCGTACTGGCGATGACCCGTCCGAGAATAATAACTCTATGTATCGTAGCATTATGGTTCTGCGTGAGATTGACCCAATGCAGGTCGAAGAGCCAGAAGAAAAGACCTATACCGATGAAGAGGGTAATGAAGTCGCTATTGAGACTATGTGGCTTGACCCAGAAACTATCAAGGCGGCTCTAAAGGTTCGCAAGGGAAAGATTGAAGAGCTTGAAGCTGAAGCAATTAAGGGTAAGCCACAGCAGAATAGCACTCCTACCTCTGGTTCTGCGTTTAACAATAGCAAGGCTCGTGCCAAGGCAAAGGCAACTGCGTCCGCTCAGAAGAAGAAGCCGATTGCTGACCCAGTGCCAGATGGCGACCCATACGACATTGACAACATTGACTTTTAATCAAGAGGTGAAATCCAATGGCTAAAGTTAATCTATTAGACCTTGAAGAAGAATCAATCGTTGGTTCTATTAAGGGTCAGAAAATTTATCTATACGGAACAAATGGTACAGGCAAAAGCTATGTTTGTTCTAAACTTCCCAAGCCACTGTTGCTTATGCTTGAGCCGGGTGGTAATGGCGTAAAATGTTATAAGACCCCAGTCACTCGTTGGAGTGTATTTAAGGATTTTGTCAATCAGCTTGTCAATGATAAGCTGATTGATGACCCAGAGAATAAGGGAGAGAAGATTGAATCTTGGAAGGTTATGCAACGTAAATTCCAGACAATCGTTATTGACCCCGTTGAAAACCTCGTAGAGCTGGCTGAAAATTCTGTTTGTCAAGAATTTGGTGTACGCGACCTAAGTGAGATTACTGGTAAGCAGAATGGCTATTCTATTTATCGTAAGGATTTCCGCACACAGATTAACCGTCTATGTTCTGTTGGCTATACAGTTGTATTTATTGGTCACGAAGAAAAGATTGAAGTCGCTGACGAGATTTCTGGCGAGAAGTTTGAGTTTACTCAGCCAAAGGGCACTAATAATATCAAGTCCTCTACTCGTTTTGTCCGTGATATTTGCGATTTCTGTTTTTATCTAAAGCCAAACGGCATTGATGAAAATGGTGACGTAATTCCTTCTACCGCTATTTGTAAGCAAACAAAGACCGTATTCGCTCGTTCTCGTTATGCTGTACAGACTTATATTAAGCCGTTTACTGCAAAGGGACTTGAAGAAGCCATCACTAAGGCTATTGAGCGTTCCGCAAAGGAAGAAGGCGCTGAACTGTCTGACTGGACTGAAAGCCATGACGGCTATGACAAGGATACATGGATTGCTATGATTAAGCCTTACTTTGCCGCTGTTGGTCATAAGTATCCAGAGAAGGTTAAGGAAGTTGTTGCCATTGAACTTGGTGAAGGTCACAAGATTAGCGAATGTACTAATGACAATCTCGTTGAACTTGAGAATATCTACAATCAGCTTGTAACTTTTGCTTGTGATATGGGAATTGTTGTAGAAGATTAAAAATTTTTCTTGACAAACCGATAAATATGTGGTAGAATAAGACCGTAGTTAGAGATAGCTACGGTCTTTGTATTGGAGGTGAACAAACAATGACTTGTGACGTATGTGGGGCAGACATCCCCAGAGGTCAGCGATATAATGGTAAGCGTTATAAAACGAACCATTTTTGCAGTCAAGAGTGCTATGACGCATACTTACTTGCCAAGGCAGAAGAACGTCAAATTCAAGACGAAACCAAAGCAAGAGCGCGTGAAGAAAAAGCACGACAAAAGCGTGAAGAAAAACAACGCCAGAAAGATATGCGAGATAATGGTGATGGCGAATATCGCAAATTCTTGGATTTGCTTAATGTGACATATCCAGAAGATTATCGTAACTTCCCATTGTGGCAACGTCAAGCCAGCAACTATATGGAGAAATTTGGTCTTGACTATTCTCAGCTTCGTGGTATAATAGTATATGCACTAATGTACGACAATCATCAGTTCGACCCAAAGATTAGCTTGACACAATTTTTCCCTCGATATATTGAACCGTTTTATCAGTTCATGGAAAAATTGAAGGCAAATAAGACGTTTGTTCTACCCGAAGAAGAAAGTGTAGAAATCGAGCGAGAAGGAAACCGAACTAACTACAATGTGAAGGCAGTTGATTTTTAGTGACAGAAATGGCAAAGTGGTTTATCTTAGCCATTGCTATTGCTTTTTTAATAGCGATAAATGACAAAACAGATTGGGGTTGATTCCGATGGAACTTTATGATGTAAACCTTGCATCGTTGATGCTTGGTAGTTTAATGAAGCGACCACAGTTGCTATCATTACCAGAATATCCGTTGGATAAAGCTACATTTGCTCCATCAAACTTTCATCAAGTCATCTTTGTGTGTATTGCAAAGCTGGCAAGAAGTGGCGTAGGCGAAGTTACAGAAGTTGAAATTGAATCTGTACTTCAGAATCATGTTCCACAAATGGAAGTTTGTCGAGACAATAATTACCTTGACTTTATTTACACAGTAAAGGAATTGGCAAACCCAGATAACTATGAGTATTATTATTCTGTTATCCGCAAGTTTGCTCTGCTAAGAGAACTTGACGAGCAAGGCGTGGATATTAAAGAATTTTATGATACGCTTGGTAATGAATCTGATGAACGCGCAAAGCTGGAAAAGCTAACTATTGAGCAGATTCTTAATGCTGTTGAGTATAAAGCAAACAGCCTAAGGACAAAGTACGATAGCAAGTATGTGCGTGAAGAGATGACAGTAGGCGAGGATATTGAAGGATTGCTTGCTGAATTTGATGAAAAGCCGTCTTATGGCGCGTTCTTATATTCACCTTATCAAACAGAATTAGCGCATGGTTTTAACCGTGGACATTTGTTTATGCGGTCTTGTCCAAGTTCTGTGGGTAAAACTCGTATGGCTGTAGCCGATATTTGCGGTCTTTGTGTAGACCAATATTGGGACGATGAAGCGCAAGACTTTATTCCTAATCCCAATTATCAAGGCGCAGGATTCTTTATCCACACTGAGTTGGCACAGCGTACAGAGATGCAACCTATGTTTCTTGCGTGTATAGCTAACGTACCGTCAAACACAATTACTATGGGTAACTGTACTGATGAAGAACGCAAGCGAGTTATCAAAGCCGCAGAGATTATCAAGAGTTGCGACCTTAGATTGATTGATATGCCTGATTTTACATCGGCTAATATCGACCGTAAGATTAAAGAGTGCGTAGAAGGCTATGGCGCAGTGTATGGCTGTTTCGACTATATGATGCTTAACAGCGCATTGTCTATGGAGTATCGTGCAAATACAGGCGTGCAAGCGCGTGAAGATATGGCTTTAAGAGGACTGGCGACAGACCTTAAAGCATATGCAGAGAAGTACAATGTTGGCTTGCTTACAATGACGCAGACCAATGGCAATGAAAAGCAATTAGACTTCCCTGACGAAAGCTGTATTTCTTCTTCTAAGGCTTCACGAACTAAGGTTGACTTTGGTTGTGTTGTATTAGCCGCTAAAGACAGACCGAAAGAAATGAAGCTGGTAGAGCCGTTTATTAAGCACCAAAGAGAAAAGGGGCTAAATAACACGCTTGTTCCTAACCGTATTACATATATTCACAAGTCACGATTTGGCGAATATCAAGACCGTAAACTCAAGATATTCCATTATTTTGATATGAGCACTATGCGTAATACCGATTTTTTTGTGTGCGATTCTTACAATAAATTTGTATCAATCCCAAAGCCTAAGTTAAAGTGAGGATTTTCCTCATAACATAAATTAAAGGAGGGCATTTTTATGTTTAAATTAGTAAACTTTGTTTCCACTTGGGGGGGGCATACGGCTTAACGCTGTAAGCAGTAAGGAGGTGATTGCATGAACGCAATTATCTCTGGTAAAATGGAAAAGCCAGCCGGAAGTTTGGTATTTAACGAAGTTGCTGTATGGGATGTTGCGAATGACAACTCTCCGTATGAATTAAGATATTATGATTTGGTTGGAAGATTTTATAAATATACGCTAAGAATAGGTATGCAACAACCAACAGGAATAGCATATACTTATCTGTCTATAAATTCATTCAGTGTAGGTGGTTCTTTTGAACTTTTGGGTGAAAATGATTCAATTTATGAAAGTATTAAATTTTACCGCTTCCGGACACGTGATGATGACGATATATATTGGGAGAAACAACATATAGCAGGAACTTCTTCTTTTGGTTTATTAAAATCTTTAACTTTTGGATTTTTGGAATAAAAATTTTATAAATAATGTTGACATATCTCCTTTCTTGTGATATACTCTTATCATAAGAAAGGAGATTTTTATTATGAAATGTGTTTACATTGGTAAAGATGAGCTGGTATTTGGTAAAATTGGTGAAATGACAACAGATACTTTTGGGAATTGTCGTTTTGTTGCTTCGGATGGCAGTGCTTATTACCCCGATGACAGTGATGTAGTGGAAGCTGATTATTTTATTGAAAAGTGTAATGATTGGCTTCATGGTTTGGCTCTTGTGTGGGAAAGTGTTGAGCATTCTTTCCCCCACGCGCCTTCTGTTTTCGAGAAAGTTGGTTTTGATGAAAATTTCAACGAAGCAATGTTCTGGACTAAAGACGGTACTTGGAGCAGGGCTATTGATTCTAATGGCGCTACTTGGGTGATTGGTTATAAAACCGAAACAAGTATGTATGCACAGCGCCTTGACCAGTTTTTAAGAGAAAATTTTCATGAAAATCCTCAAGACCTTGACGATGAATAAATAAATAATAATATAATTATTAGAGGTGATATTATGGAATATAAAGACAAAGTGATTAACGTTGATGCTTATGGTATAAACTTTGGAAAAATGTTTAATTATCTTTGTACAGACCCTATGAAAGAAGATACCATGTGTTATGTACAAGATATGGATGGTGTTGTACACCATATTAACAACAAATACATTCTTTCCACTGATGATTTTACTGATAAGTGTAACAAAATTCTCAGAGATTGCGAAATTGGTTTTCTGCCTTTTATTGATGGCAATATTTATTGGCTTAAAAGTTATTTCAGTCACATGAGATTTTCGACCGTGATAGAAGATTTTTTTATATTCGCACAAAATGGTGATTGCTTGCGTTTATATGCAGATAATTATAAAATTTGGGTGCAAGATGATTATAGTGAAGAAGAAATTATTAAATATCTAAAGGAGAAATTTGCATGAGTAAGTTTAATGTTGGTGATGAAGTAATGATGAAGGATAAAGAACATCATGAGTACTGTCCAAAAAAATTTCCTGCAAAGGGCAGTATTGGTGTCGTGGTTCAGTGTGCGTCCAGTGGTGAAGTTGTTCTTGTTGATTGGGGTCAAGATTCGGGAGTAGATTGGAATATTTCTGAAGATAAATATGCTTGGTGGTGTACCGCAAAGAAACTGGAAAAAGTTAATGCAAATACACAAAAGGAAGTTTGTAATATGAATAAATTTAATATTGGTGATAAGGTTGTTTTCACCAATGGTGACAAGCATAAGAGATTGAGTCAATTTTATCCTGCCGTTGGGTCTGTCGGCATTATCAAAGATAAAGATAAAGATGATGGCGATGTATTGGTTGACTGGGGCGAAGCTGAAGGCGTGAATATCAACGGTAATTATGCAGCAAAAAAAGCATGGTGGTGTGAAGAAAAAGATATTAAACTTTGCGAATACACCGATGACGAAGTGTGGGAAATGCTAAAGCCAAAGATGAGACAGCTTGTTCCAGCCCATATTGAAAATCTTGATATGTATTCTCCTATTGTCAAGAACATGGTTGTCGCCGCATATCGCTCTGGATATGGTCGCGCTACCAAGGGTCGTAGCTTTATGATTAAGCCGAAGGTGGATGAGAAGCCGAGCATTGAAAAGTTGATTGATGATGTACTTGGTGGCAAGATGATTGTCACAATTTATGCAGACCTTGATAATAGCTATACAGTATCTGGATTTGACCACGCTTTTCATGGTGAGCAAGGCATGGAAATTTACAGTAATTTTATTTATGATTCCGATGGTGGTTTGTGGGCTGACGGCTTTGACGTTATTGGCGACCCAAACTGTGAAATGTATGTAGCTATTCCGTTTAGTAAAGCGGTAGGAAAGTTCGATAGTAAGAGCATTAGGGCTTTATATTGTGGCGATAAGTTAATGGCGCTGAGTGACATCAAGCCGTGGGCGATTGGTAAGTATAATGGTGTAAGGTGCTTTGGCAATAAACATTGTGCGTCTATGACATTCGAACAAGACGTTAGCAAGTCAGAGTATAATTCAGAAATTTATAACCCTAAGTTTAAGGCTCTTGTCCCAATTCGTGATTATCTTCGTGTAAATGGTGTGAACGTATGAAGGTACGCCCACTCTTAAATAAGGTTACAGGAGATTTCATTCGTGAATATCTTGTTGCTTGCGGTGTAAATGAAGAAGAGGTCGAGCATTATATCGACCTCTCTGGCAATGGTGATGTGGCTTATTGCTATGATTATGCTGGTGATTATCCTAACATTGATGTCGCTTGCGCTGAGATTAAGACAGCGGTTGAAAACGGTGGGAAAATTGCAATTTTAGTTGACTCCGATGTCGATGGTCAGTGTTCAGGCGCAATAATTTACAAATTTCTAAAAGAATATCTCAACGTGCCACAAGACAATCTTATTGTTTTTCATCACGAAGGCAAGGCTCATGGTTTGAGAGCACCAAACGAGAACATAGTACAACAAGTTATTGATTCTGGCGCAAAGCTACTAATCATTCCTGACGCGGGGTCAAGCGACAATGAACCTTGTATGACGCTGAAAGAAAATGGCGTATATACAATTTGTGTAGACCACCATGAAACCACGCCCACAAGCAACAACTACGCCACAGTGGTTAATCATCATCTTGGCACTGGGCTAAACACAGCCTTATCAGGTACAGGTGTTACCTTTAAGCTGATTGAGCGATATGGCGAACTTTATTTAGACCCAGATACCGAGATTAAAATTTATCAAGAATACACACCTTTTATCGCCGTTAGTCTAATTAGTGATGTATGTAATATGACAAGCCTTGAAAACCGAGCGTATTTTATAGACGGAATTAAGAATCTTGTCTACGCACCAGAACTAAATGAACTTGTGCAAACGCTAAATTATAAGGGTGAAACAGACCCACATGGCTTTTCATTCGGCTGTATTCCACCAATCAATGCCTTATGCCGTAGTAATGACCAAGAAAGCAAACGCATTTTCTTTGAATCGCTTGTTGGTGAACGTGATATGGCTGAAGGTATTGCCGTTCTTCGTAAGGCTGTAAACGAACAACGTAAGACTGTAGACGAGATTATGTCTAAGGTTAGCGAAGATATGGATAACGAGCATAAAGCCACTGTCGGATTTATTAAGAACGAACAAGCTAACTATACTGGGCTGGTAGCGAACAAGATGCTATCACTTGTGAATAAGCCAGCTTTTATTTTACGTCCAGTCAATCCCACACAATATTCTGGTAGTATGCGTTCGCCATTTCCTATTGCAAATATTATCAATGAATCACGACTTGCCAAAGCTGAAGGTCATGAGTGCGCTTCTGGCTTAATCATGCCTAAAGCCAATCTAAAAAAACTTCTAAAATATCTCGATTCGCACTTGACAAATGATGTGATTTGTGATACAATAGATGTTACAGCAAAGTTGTCTCCACAGCAAATCAATCTTCCACTCTGCATGAACTGTGAAGAATATAAAGATATGTGGGGTAGCGCAGGTAGCGGTGTTGTTGAGCCAGTATTCTATGTTAAGTTCACTTGCTATCAGAACTGGGTTCGCCTATTTAGAAAGAAAACAACTACAGGTAAAATCAGTGCTTATGGCGTAGATTTTATCAAGTTTAGATTAAACGAAGAACAATCCGCTGAATGGGAAAAATATGACAAGTTTACGTTTGAAGCAATAGTAACCCTTTATACAAACGAATGGAACGGTCGTTATTATCCCCAAGCTATGATTCAACAGTATGAGATTACGCCTAAAAGCAAAGTTAGGTCGCTTGCTGACAATGATGATTGGAGAGATTTATTTTGAATGAATATAGACACTTTCAGACTGTCCGTGTAAATGAGTACACACAGCTTGATATTATCCCTATTGAAAGCATTGACGAAGTTCGTTTTGTTAAACTGGCAGAACCGACTGAAATGCTTGAACATTATTATAATCGTGCCGAGAAGAAGCCGAACATCATGGTTAATGGCGGTTTGTTCAACATGAAGTCTGGACATAATGTTATGTCATTCGTTTCTATGTACGAAGAGCAGAATTATAAGAACAACTTTGAAGGCATGGGCACGGTATGGAATGGCGCACAGACTCTTATCTATGGTAAGGATGCAAGCCATGAATGGCGTGACTTCATGACAGCTTATCCCATGCTTATCATCAATGGTAAAGCTAATAAGGACTATGGAAACGCTAAAACTCTTAATTACAAGACAGCTCGTACTGCTATTGGTGTTAGAGAAGATGGCAGTGTTCTTATTCTTACTGTTGATGCACCGGGTATGACTTTTGAGCAAATGACTGCAATTTTTCTGCAATATCGAGCATTTTATGCTATGAACCTTGACGGCGGTGGTAGCGTAAGAAAACTGCATGACGGCAAGGTTGTGAATAATCCGTCTGAAAATCGTAAAGTGGATAACGCATTTTGTGTTTATCTGAAGAAAGACCCTCTGGCGATGTATGAAGATAAGGATAATGTTGATGATTGGGCGCGTGATGCTGTTGAAATCGTGACAAAGTACGGTGTTATGCAGGGCGATAATTATGGTAAGTTCAATCCTAATAAGCAAGTAACAAGGCAAGAACTTGCTGTTGCTCTAAGTAACATGATTACTAAGATTCAAACCTCTGCTTTTATGTGAGAAAAGGTTTTACTATCTCGCGCACACACTTTTATATAAAGAAATTCATTCAGAAATATGTCATAATGTATGGGAAATTATATGCAAAAAGGTATTAAATTCAGGGTCTATCCCAATAAAACACAGAAAAATTTAATAAATCGAATTTTTGGCGGTTGCAGACTTGTGTATAATAAAGGTCTGGTTATGCGTAGAGATTCCTATAAAAATGGCATTAGTGTTGGGTATAGTGGAACTTGTGCCATGCTAACGGCACTTAAACAACAAGAAGAATTTAATTTTCTTAAAGAATTGGATTCTATTGCTCTGCAGCAATCTTTAAGAGATTTAGATAAAGGTTATAAAAAATTCTTTGCTAAAAAGTCTAAATATCCAAAATTTAAGAATAAACATAACAATTATCAGTCTTATAGAACGATTAACCATGTAAATACTATTCGCATTGTAGGGAAATATATTAGATTGCCTAAATTGGGATATATAAAAATTAAACAATCTATGGAAGTTGGGCATATTAACAATGTCACTGTTGAAAGAACACCGTCTGGCAAATATTTCGTAGTTCTCAATGTTGATTTTGAGCCACAGCTTATGAACAATGCAAATGGAACTGTTGGTATTGATGTGGGAATTAAAGATTTCTATACAGATAGTAACGGTAACAAAATTCCTAATCCAAAGTTTTTAGAGAAATCTGCTCGTAAACTCATTAGAGCACAGCGCGGTCTTTCTCGTAAGCAATTAGGCTCTAACAATCGTAATAAACAACGTATTAAGTTAGCTTGTATCTACGAAAAGATTACTAATCAAAGAAATGACTTTTTACAAAAGCAGTCAACTATGCTGATACGCGAAAACCAAACTATCTGCATAGAGGACTTGAATGTAAAAGGTATGATGCGTAATCATAATCTTGCGCGGTCAATCGCAAGTGCTTCGTGGTCTAAATTCTTTGCTATGCTCAAGTATAAAGGTGAATGGTATGGTAATACGGTAATCAGTGTCCCTACTATGTACCCAAGTAGCCAGACTTGTAGCTACTGTGGTTACAAGAATCCTCTGGTTAAGAATCTGGATGTTCGTACTTGGGAGTGTCCTGAGTGCCATACTAAACATGATAGAGATATTAACGCAAGTGTTAACATCTTGAAAAAAGGGCTTGAAATAGCTTATTCATAATAATTATAAATAAACTGTAGGTTAGGGCATAACCGAGTAGGTTAGGGCATAACCGAACAGTATAATCTACGCTTGTGGAGATTGTATAAGACTAAAGCAATTATAACAATGCTATAATCTATGAAGCAAGAATTTCATTATTTTAGCGATGAAAATGTCAACAAACCATTGTTTCACTAAATATTAGCGGTAATTTAATATCAGTAAAAATTCCATAAGTTTTTCTTGACATTCTCCTTTCCTTGTGTTACAATAATATCAACATAAGGAAAGGAGATTTTTATTAAAGAAATGCTTATCAATCGCACAACAGAGGAAGAAAGAACAAGCCGTTTGTTGGTGGAAATGTAAAGGAGAATAACTATGCTTAAAGTTGGCGATAATGTAGTAATGGCGGACAAGGAAAGGCACGCTATGTATCCAAAGATTTATCCTCCTTACGGCACTACAGGCGTAATCATGGATATTGACGAAACAGATAAACATTATATCTATGAGATTCAGTGGGAAAAAGGTACTACTTCGGGTGATGATTGTTGGTGGATTTGCGAAGATGGAGTTGAATTCATAGAATGCACCGATGAAGAAGTATGGAAAATGTTGAAACCAAAAATGGAGCGGATTGTTACTTTTTTAGCAGATGTTGATATTTTTCACGATGAAGTAAAGAAGATGGTAGTAGACGCTTATCGTTCTGGTTATGGTCGCGCAATAAAGGGCAAACCGTTTAAGATTAAGCCTAAGAATACAGTTAAAAATTGATTCTTGACAAATCAACGTTCTTATGATACATTAACACATAAGAACGTTGTTCATCAAAAGGAGGTGTATCTTATGGAAATGCCAACGTGGATGTGTGTAATATTTACAATCGTTAGTTTCTTTTACACATTGGTTAATTTTATGAATGCAAAGCTACTGCTTGGTACAATTTGGTGGTGTGTACTTGTGTGTTGGCTTGTTGTTGATGGAATTAAAATTTGGAGGAAAACAAGATGACAGTGTACGAAAAGAACATGGAAGTAAAAACAATTTATGGTGACGGTATTGTAATTGATGCTGATACTATGACAAGTCCTGTGATTACTTATACAGTTATTTTGACACGAGGAAAAGAAGTTACCCTTACTGAACAGCAAGTTAAGCCACATATCGACCTTAAGTTTCTTGTTAATCATGGTAAGCTAATTGCCAGTGAGAGCATTACAAGCGCATGGGGCGATACACACAATATTTTCACCTATGAACTTAATGGTGAGATTTGGTATTATTCTTATTTTATTGATAAGGATGGCATCAAGCATATTAAATCACTATCAAAGATTGGAGAAATTACAGAATGACACTTTGGATATTTGCTTTAATTTATCTGTTCGTTGGCTGTGTAAAAACGGCTTATATGCTGGCTGACAGCGCAATGGATGGTGAACCAAAGGAAGTTAATGTTTCGGCTCAAGAAATCGGTTTTAATGTTATTTTCTGGGGAATAAATGTATTAACGTGTTTTCTTGGAAATCTTATTATTACTATGTATAATAATATCGGAGGTGATGACGAATGATTTATCTTGATAGCGCGGCTACCACTTTTCCTAAATATGCTTCATATCAATGTCATTGGCTGAACACTAATACACCTTATGGTGAAGAAAGCCGTGAAGCGTTAACTAACGCTGAAGCCAGTGTAAAGTGCTCTCTCGGTGTAAGTTCTGGTAAGGTTGTGTTTGGTGGTACGGCGAGTGTGATGTTCAAGTATCTATTTGATAAGATTAGAGAAGCTTGGAGCGATTCTATGAGTGACGCTGATGAAGATGAAAGCAAAAATGATAAAATTAAATGGCACACATTGCTTCAATCCCCCTATGAACACGAATGTATTGCTAACAGCGAAAGAGGCGTCTTTGTTTGCAATATTGATGAACTGAAAGACAAAGATATTGTAAAAGATAAGATGTGGCGTAATTGCATTCCTATCACATTCTGTCAGCTTGTTTCTAATATCACTGGTGAAGTTTTCCCTGTTGCCGATATTGGTGCTGTAGCACGAGAACTTAACGGCTTCTTTGTTTGCGACATGACCGCAAGTATTGGCAAGTATGATATTCCAAAGAACCTTGAAAATTTCTGTGACTGTATTATCGCAAGTGCACACAAGTTCCACGGCGAAAAGGGTCAAGGCTTCATTTGGGTAAGCGACCGATTTAATAAATGGTTAAACGGCATTGATTATATCGGTACTCCTGACGTTGACAGTGCAACAAGTACAGCTTATGCGCTTATGCGTAGTGTAGTGCATTATAATCATCGCTGTACAGAAGAATGGGACAATGCCGTTAGAAACGCGCTGTTTGAACAAGGTGTTAAGCACAGTACAATGGCTCTATCTGGCGCAGAAGATTACATCACTGATATTGTATGCCTTCGTATCAACGGTGTATACGCTGACGCATTGCAAGTTTTCCTTGCAAGCAAAAAGATTTATATTGGCGTAGGACACAGTTCATGTGAAGATGGTGAGGGGCGGTATCGTGTGCTGATGCACACTGGCTATTCTGAAAAAGAAGCAAGCGAATGTATTCGCCTAAGTTTTGACGGCGGTGTCAACCCTACTACACAAGCTGAGATTGACGAATTTGCTAAAGCAGTAAAGGAATTTATTGTAACTTACGGTATTTCACAAGAAGAACAGGAGGATGAAGATGAAGGTAATTAAGCACGGTGATACTAAGAGTACCGCACCCGAAATTGTAACAAAGCGCACAACTTGCCCTATTTGTGGTTGTGAATTTGAGTACGGCAGTGATGAAACGTGGCACAATGAATATAAGCAAACATATGTGCTTTGCCCCGAGTGTAGCGGGCATTGCATGGAAGAAGAAGAAATTTCACTAAATAATCCACCGCATTTTCCAGAAAATTTTTATGATTTTAATGGTGGTGTTCCGCAGAGAGACCAAATCATTAACGGTTGGATTCGCGAAGCCGCTGATTATTTTCGCACTCATCCAGAAGAGCCACTAAAGTTTATTGCTTGTGGTGATTCTGTCTTGTTTGCACTGAACAGGGACGATGGGATTTACTTCTATGTAGCTAAAGGATATTACGAAGCAAGTATCGACTAAGTAAAGGACGGGCTGGAAATGGCTAAGATAAATACTAAGGCTCTGAAAGCCCGATTAACTATTGACGACCACAAAAAGATAATGAAGTCGTTGGGTATTCCTATCTACATGGAACACCCAAATGAAATTGTTTACTTTACTGGCGATAAGAATGTTAATGCTTTAGATGGTTCAGCAAAGTTACTATTTTATCCAGATACAAGCATTTATCTTGGCTTAACCGCTGGACGTTCATACGACATTATCTCACTAACCCAAACACGATTATCTCTACTAAAGCAACCTTGTTCTTTCGTAGACGCAGTAAATTACATTCTTGATGTTACTGGTATTGAATCTTCTCAAGTTCAGCGTGTAGCCAACCCTAATATCACGGATTGGTCTGGACTTGAGAAGTTCATTACAGTACGAAACGGCGGTAGTTTATTGCCGACTTATGATATTTCTATTCTTGACGCTATTCCCAATGTACCATGCCAAGAATGGGTGAATGAAGGCATAAGCGAAGAAACGCAAGCCTTGTTTCGTATCGGCTGGTATGGACGAGAATGGGGAACGACCATTCCTGTGTTCAATGAAAATTATGACTTAGTAGGGATTCGTTGCAGGTATTGGGGTGAAAATGCAATAAATGGTAAATATCGACCTTTGCAACTGTTGGATGGCACTATCTATAAGTTCCCTACTAACGCAGTGCTATATGGATTGGCGCAGAACCAATATGAAATAGAACGTACTGGTACTGTAATGATTGCCGAAAGCGAGAAAGCGGTGCTTAAATTGCATAGCTTTCTCGGCTCACAATCAACAGCAGTCGCTATGTTCGGCTCACAGCTTGGCTTACAACGCAGGAATCAACTGTTAAAGTTGGGCGTTAATCATGTTGTTCTTATTGTAGATAATGATGCTACTGGCGGCACAGACACAGAGTTTGAGCAATGGAACAATAAGATTATGAAGCAAGCTGAACTTTGGTCTGGTCTTGCACAAGTTGATGTTGTGTGGGATAGCTTGGGTTTACTTGAACGCAAGGAAAATGCAGTAGACCGCGATTTTCAGGCATGGCAAAAGCTGTATGAAGCACGGACGATTGATATTCTAAATAATTAACAAATTATTTACAATTTACCTCTTGACAAATGTATAAGGATGTGGTATAATGCTAATATCAAAGGCGAGAGATTCGCCTAAATTTTGACAAAAGGAAGTGATTGAATGGGTTATGGAGCAATAACAGGGCAAGGTTACGTTTACCCTGTTCCAATCCCTGACGGTGGCACTGGTGCAACAACTGCCCAAGGCGCACGACAAAACCTTGAAGTAGGCAAGACCGTTTTTGGTACAGCTACTTTCTATTCTGGTGGTTGGAGTTCAAGTGGCGGTGTTTATCAGCAAACACAAACAATTAGTGGTCTTGCTATCAATATGCGCTATCAGCCAATTATTTATCTTCTGCCGAGTTCTGACGCAACAGCGGCGGCTAATCAGAAAACTGCATTTGCATTGCTTGCAGATTACGGCACAACAGGTACGAATACTTTGACTCTAAGAACTTCTGGCTCTACAAAGCCTTCAGTAGATTTTACTGTTCAAGTAGTAGGTGAGGTAGTTTAATGAAACTAATTACTAATAAGAAAACATATGAAAATGTAGAAGGTATCATCAATTCCGAACGTTGCTACATTACGCTTGATAAGGTTCATGATATTGAACTTGGTGATACAATTCGATTTGTCACTGACATTGACGAAGAACTTTGCACTCTCAAGAAGTCAGATTATAAGATTTGGGAATGCGTAGGTAATACGGTTCACTGGGACAAGGAAGAAGCTCCTACTCCTTATGAGCCGACTATTGAAGAACTTCGTGGTCAAGTTATCAATTCTCTTAACAATTCAGTTGAGCAAACTATTTATGCTGGCGTTGACGTTAAGACTTCTTATGGTGATGAACATTTCAGCCTAACAGCAAACGACCAAGCCAACATTGGTAATATCTTTAATGCAGTTGTTATGGGCGTTGAAGAATTTCCTTACCATGCTGACGGCAAGGAATGTGTAATTTATCCAAAGGCTGATATTGTCAGCTTGTACGTGAGTATGCAAACGCTCATCACTAAGCTGACTACACACGGTAACTTGCTAAAACAGTATGTAAATAGCTGTGAAGATAAGGACGCTGTTAAGGCAGTAACCCTTGCAACTGAACTAACTGGTAAGCTGGCAGAACAAGAAGTTAAGGTATTGGCTTCTGCAAAGGCTCAGATGGACGCTATGCTTGCTAAGTTGGCTTAAAGCTATGAAGCATAAACTAAATTCAATACTTGTCCATGCGCTGTTTGGTGTGATGGGTGGTATGCTTTACTTCGCCATCGAAACCATTTGGAAAGGCAAACCAACCAACTGGACTATGGCAGTTCTCGGCGGGCTATGTTTCGTTATTGTAGGACTGCTAAACGAAGGAAAACACCAATTCAAGCAATGGCAACAAGTAGTAATTGGAACCGTGGTTATCACAGTTCTTGAAGGATTAACTGGTGTAGTGCTGAATAACATCCTGCATATGGATGTGTGGGATTACAGCCACTTACCGTTTACCTTCTTTTTTGGACAGTGTAATCTATTCTTCTGTTGTGCATGGGCGTTACTATCGTTCGTTGCGATTCATCTTGAAGATAAGATGCACGAAATTGTAGACAATATGTAAGGAGAATACATATGATTAAGACTAAAACTCTCATTCACTTGGGGGGCATTGTTCTAACCTAATGATTGGAAATGCCTTTCCTTTGAGCAACAGGATTGGCAACCTCCGAAAGGAGGTCTTGTGATGAATGGTATAGTAACTGGCAAGATTGAAAAGACTGCTGGTAGTATGGTGTTTAAGAGTGAACAGTCGATTGATTTAAGTCAATCAAATTTTACTTTTGACTATAATGCTTTGAAGTATATTCGTATTATAGATAAAAGTAATAATATTACTTTAATTTGCGTGAAAAATTTCGTGATTTCGCGAGATGATGAAAGGCACATAACACTGGATTTACCAGACAACATTTATTGTAGCCAGTGGCAAGGCGCTTGTATGGTTCGAACTAATTCTGCTTCACGTTTCATTCCTTTTAGCGAATGTATGAACTCATTAGAACTTGGCATTCTCGAAATTTCCTAACCACTTAACCACCCTTCACACACGTTGCTCAATTAAATAACAAGGAGTGATACCATGCGTATCAAGTTTTCTCTGAGTGAACTTATGTTTCACTTGGGGGGGGCAATAACTTCCTAATAGGGCGAAAGTCCTTTTTGAGCAATGTTAGTCACCGAAAGCAGGTGACTGTATGAATGGGATTGTTAGCGGTAAAATTGAAGAAAAGCAAAGTATAAGTGATACTGTGCCTACAAGCATAGAAAGACCTGTTATTGATAAAACAAATTCTCCTTTCGATATATCTAAATTAAGGTGCATTAGAACATATATAAGTTCGCACGGATGCTATGAGATATATCCACAAGGAAAATATATCATATATCTCCCTCAACCCGTTGATTGGGAAGATAGAAAAATAATTACCGATACTGTCTATACTTTTTATTCTCCCGCTACTTCAACTTCAGCATTGTATACTGTCGATTTCTCAGCAATGACATTAACATATGTCGGAACGAATATGGCAGTTTTCATTTATTGGTAATTCCCTTCCATTGCTCAAATAAAAACTATACAAAAGGAGAACATTTATGTTTAACATTCAGTCAACCCTGACTTCAGTTGGGGGGGGGCAATGCGTTAGCATTCTCCTAAACTTTAATTTGAGCAATGGAACAGCACTGAAGAAAGTTGGTGCTGTTGGATGAACGGAATTGTAACGGGTAAGATTGAAACAACTGGTGGTAAAGTGCCAACTTCTGCTGTTCGGCAATACTACAATGGTAATGCAACGATTACTGATATAGATAAATATTCAGTTATTGCTACTGAAACATATCGTAGTTATTATACGACCTATTGTGTGATTTTTCCTCAAGAGAAATATGCGATTGTTATAAATAGCAGTTCTGGATATGAAACAGGGGCTATTTATAAACAATCGGTTATCACTCTTAATGGCATAGGTAGCTCTTCAGTTGCAACGCTTACCATAAATTTCAATACCAATACTATTACTACTAATGAATATAGTAATTTAGGTTTTGAATTATTTTCTTAACCCTTCCCATTGCTCAAATTACAAACAACACATAACAAAGGAGACACAAAAATGTGTATTTGTAAGTCAACCTCAGTTTCAACTGGGGGGGGGCATAGTCTCCCACTAAATTATTTGAGCAATGAGAAGTATGCACCGAAAGAAGGTGCACAAGAGTGAACGGTATTGTGACTGGTAAGCAAGAGAAACAGGCTGGAAGTTTGGTATGGAAAACTGCTTTAGTAGGCAGTGTTCCTACAGAAGCAACTGCACTCATGTATTTTTATGTGCCAAATACTTCTTATCTTGAGCCACCTTATTTCTTAAAAATAGAATCTTTTGGTGACAGAGTAGCTTATATTTCAATGCGCTTTGTAATGGTAGATAACGACAGTTCGACGATTGCGACATATCTTTCGCCTAACGAAGCAGATTGGGTAGAGGTTGTAAAAAAATATTCAGACCCCAGCATAAGACTTGCTTTGGGAGTTTCTGATAATTTTAAAATGAGAAATAACCTTTCTTCAGTAGAAATCGGCACTTTTGAATAAACCTTCTCATTGCTCAGAAAGGAATTTGAGCAATGAGCATTCTTCAGATTAAACTGGGGGGGGCAGAGTAAATGAACGGAATTATTACTTTGCCCATTGGATTAGGAACAA
>OIZT01000037.1_pt1 | contig 111375 bp, 105 predicted proteins | sample 1588611 | NCBI WGS metagenome assembly OIZT01 (sample SAMN03283278) | human gut metagenome | biome: human-associated habitat; material: feces | host: Homo sapiens | place: Peru | collected 2012
ATTACTATGTCGGCGATCGCTTGCAGTATGAAACACTCGGCGGAAGCAGTGCTTTATGGTATTTCTACGATGCGGACGGAAATCCGTCGGGAATCAGGTATAAAGATAATAGTGGCACAGTCAACGATTACTATTTTGTATGTAATTGGCGAGGCGATGTAATTCAAATCTACAACGCCGCAGGTGAGCTCGTTTCGACCTACGATTACGACGCATGGGGCAAAGTATCCGAAAACTCAACGGATAAGGATACTCAAAACATCGCAGAAATCAACCCCATCCGTTACCGTGGCTATTACTACGATTCCGAAACGGGATTGTATTATGTAAACTCCCGTTATTATGATCCTGCGACAAAGCGTTTTGTTAATTCGGATGATTCAGAAATAATTGACGGTAGCAATTCACATCTTTTGGAAAACAACCTTTTTGCATATTGTTTTAATAATCCGACTAACATGATTGATGAAGACGGAAATTGGCCACAGTGGGCAAAGAATTTATTGAAAGTTGGAATCGGAGTTGCCGCAATAGGAATTGGTGTCGCTGCGACGGTAGCTACTGGAGGAGCTGCGGCTCCTGTATTGCTTGCGTCAATAAAAATTGCCGCAACAAGTGCAGCTCTTGGTGCGATTACTGGTGCTGGTTTGGGTGCAATAAGTAGTAGATTATCGACCGGTAATTGGCAAGGTGCCGGAAAAGCTGCGTTAAGTGGTGCAGTAGACGGAGCTGCTGACGGATTTATGTGGGGTGGAATTTCTGCCGGAGCTACTTTTACAACTGTAGCAGTAAAAAAGGTTCAAATACAACAGATAGGTAGACTTAAACCACAAAACAAAAGCGGGAAAGGATATATCGGTGTTAAATACAAGAATAAAAGGGGAAGCACCAAGTCCTTTGAATTACACTCTCCGCATAAGAGTGGATCGCATAGAAGATGGCATTGGCAATTAAATAAATGGAATACCCGAACCGGGGCAATAACAGGACGGTCTAAGCATTGGACAATTTTTGGAAGGAGATTTTGATGACTTTTAAATATGAAACTGATAAAGATACACTTATAAAAAAATATGAAGAAGATATGCTAAAAAAATATGAAGAAATCATCAATAAATATGCTAATGCATTTATGATGTATGGTTGCAATATAATAGTAGGTCTTTATTGGGATGATATAACACAAAAGCATTATAATAACAGAATTCCATTTTCTGAAGGTTACAGTTGTTACGCTTATTGTAAGATACAAAGAGATGGAAAGACTGTGAAAATCCAGAGTCAAGATGGTGAGGCAGATTACTATTTGTTATCAACAACGTGGCAAGTTTCAAGTGTTGATAAAAGATATGGAAAGAAGGTTGCAACGTTATATTCAGAAAATGATCAAATTGCAAATGATTTAGAAGATTTTATATTTATGCTAGATAATAGCGGACCGACATAAGATTATTTAAAGCTAACATTACTAGGGCAATGTGGAAAATTTGCTGGTGGGGAATAAACACTATTAAAAACATTGTTTCTAACAGCAAAAAGCAAAATACGTCTTCGTACTATGACTATGCAAAAATGGAGGAAAAAGCATTTACTGCCCTTGAAACGGTTGGCTTGTATTTTTCCGATCAACTATTTGAAAAACTATTACCCGGATTAGCAAAATCTGAACTTGGTAGACAAATATTTTTTGAGGGTAGCAGATATCTTTCAAATAGCATGGGCGCTGTTTCAGCACTTTTTCTGGGATTCCAAGTAATTTGGGATTTTGATGAATATGGCGGAAACACAAAGGATTATGTCCTTGCTGTTGGAATTGATGTTGGTTGTTCGCTAGCAGCGGTTGGAGCAATGTCATTATTACCCTCGGCGGCACCAGTTGCAGTTGTTACAATTGCTGCGATTGGGATCGGATATGTATCAACACGATTATCTGATGAGATAAAAAAGAAATATATAAATTAAGGTGATGATTATAGTATGATTACAACCATTTTTTCAAAGATTACATTTGAAATGATGCTTTTGTATGCTATTGTGGCAATGCCAGTGTTAATTTGGGGCTTTTTAAAAATGAAAAAAGACCATCCAAATGAGTGCTCAAGATATATTATCCTTTCTTTTATTCCGCTTATATATACGTGCACATTTGATACATATTGTAGACAGACTCGAAATATTTCTGATAATATAAAACTGATTTTACTCGTGTCTTTTATAGTTAGTGCAATTATAATTGTCGTGACGTTCGTTATAGTAACTTATATTTCATACAAGCAAAAAAATGAATATTACGAGACTTTAAAGAGGAGAAAACCAATATTCCTCACTTGTGGGATAGGAGTGCTTGTTTGTATTGTATTTTGTTTGTTTATAAAATATGTTTTGTAAAAAATCATTTTGCATTATTTTCTCTAAAGTCACCAGAAACTCGCCAAAGCCTCCCCTTGAATGATTCAAGGGGAGGGGAACCGCTTGCGGTGGTGGGGATAAAGACTAGCTGACAACGGCGGAAATATTCTGTCAACGACGGTCTATCCGCTGACGTGGGGAAGCCTTGATGGCGTCACGGCAACGAGCACGCTGAATTATACCTACGGCGACAGCAACTGGAAGGACAAGCTGACGGCATACGGAAGCACGCAGTTAACCTACGATGCGATAGGAAATCCTCTGACTTACAGGGGCTACACGCTCACATGGCAGAACGGCAGACAGCTTGCTTCAATGCAGCTCATGCAGATGCGAATTGAATTCACCTATGATGTTGACGGATTGAGAACATCGAAAACTATTCCCAACGTAGATTTGGAGCACAAGTATTACTATGTCGGCGATCGCTTGCAGTATGAAACACTCGGCGGAAGCAGTGCTTTATGGTATTTCTACGATGCGGACGGAAATCCGTCGGGAATCAGGTATAAAGATAATAGTGGCACAGTCAACGATTACTATTTTGTATGTAATTGGCGAGGCGATGTAATTCAAATCTACAACGCCGCAGGTGAGCTCGTTTCGACCTACGATTACGACGCATGGGGCAAAGTGACCGAAAATGCCACATCAGCCGATACACAGAACATAACCGAGACAAACCCCATCCGTTATCGTGGTTACTACTACGATACGGAAACGAGATTGTATTATGTAAATTCACGTTATTATGATCCGGCTGTAAAGCGAATGCTCAATGCTGACGATGATTCTCTTTCTACAGCAACACCGCAAGGGCTTACTGATAAAAACTATTTTGCATATTGCGATAATAACCCGGTTGTTCGTGTTGATAGCAATGGGAAATTTGGAATTATGTTGTTGGTGCTGTTGTTGGTGGAGCCATAGGAGCAGTTTCAACAGCCATAGCTGGCGGAGATGCAAAAGCAGTAGCTTTGAGCGCTGGAATAGGTGCAGTTGGAGGTTTGATTGGTGCTTCTGGTCTTCCTGCAGTAGCACAAATTGTGGCTGGAGGAGTTTTAGGCGGGGCTGGAAATTTTGCAAATCAATTTTTTATTGAGAAAATAAGTCTGGAAAATATTGATTGGGGAGACATTATTATTGATTCTGCGATTGGAGCTGCAGCTTCGGCAATTCATATGGCATTACAAAAAATGCATCTCAAGCAGCCAGTAACCTTATGGGAAAAGGCGCTTACAAAGTAGTTAAAGGGGAGCAAAGGATACTAAAAGGTGACAGATATGGAAAGGCAGCTATAAAGAGGGGAATGTCTATGCTTCAAAATGGATTCAAACGAATGAATACCGCAAGAGGAAAATCATCGGTTGTTGGTTCTTTAATAAGCGGATTTGTTACTGGAGCTAAAAATATTTTTAGAAAAAATTTTAGGTGATTATATGAAAAGGATAATATTGTTCCCAATATGGAAGGTTGATGAATTGGAAAAAAAGTTGTGTGAATTTGAAAAAAAAGGATATAGGGTTACCAATATTAAATATTCATACATTTTTTTGTTCAATGAAGTTAAAGCAAATGAATCTGACTATTTCATTTCATATGCTGCATATAGAGATGAAAGCATGATTGCATGTGAACGATATGTTAATGGAAATAAAGTTCAGACTAACCTTTCTTATTATTCGTTGTACAGAATAGATGGAAATAAAGATATAATACAATTTATTCGTGGTGCTAGAATGGATTATATAAAGGCAGTCATTAGGACAAAATTATTGTTTTTCTTTGTTTTCTTTTTATTGCTTCTAATTTTTTTAATATTAAATATTGACAAATTGACTTGTAATCAGTTAATTTTTGATTCTGTTTTTTTACTAATATTCCTTTTACTTACTGTTTATTATTTATTTGGATATATTAAACAAATTAAGAAGTGTAAAACAGGCAGTCATTAAAAATAATTGCTTAAATGGATTAGTTTGTTAAAGAAACTTAAATTTATTACGAAAGGCTTTTCATGTGGTCTGCATTTTTATGTGATAATATCGTTTTATCCGCTGACATACAGGGGCTACACGCTCACATGGCGGAACGGCAGACAGCTTGCGTCAATGCAGCTCATGCAGATGCGAATTGAATTCACCTATGATGTTGACGGACTGAGAACATCGAAAACTATTCCCAATGTAGATTTGGAGCACAAGTATTACTATGTCCGCAACCGCTTGCAGTTGAAAATATTGTGTATTCCGGGAGTATATTACCTTGATTAAATGTGATTGTTTTCGATGTAAATATAATCATAAACTATACTTAAAGTAGGAGAAACTATATGAAAAAGAAGATAATTGCTGCATGTATAATAATAGTTCTTATGTTGACATCCATGGCGGCATATTTGTTTTATATTCCGTTAAGCGATGAGGTAATTATTAAAGACGGAAACATGATTTATTATCCTCAAATTCCGTATTATAGCTTTCTCGATGAATGTGGGGGAGCGTTGTATAATAATTTGTCGGTTTCAGAGGAAGATAAAAAAACCGAAGAGTATATGGATAAAATATATGAGGCGGATAATTTTTGGGTTTCTGATTATAAAAACGGAATTTGTATAAACAGATATGTCGGCAATGAAAAGGATGTTGTAATTCCCGAAAAAATAAATGGAAAAAATGTAATAAAAATCGGACAATATTTTGAAAGATCATGGGACGATGCGGCAGACGGAATATCTTGTTCGAAATACATATTTAAAAATGCATTTTATGGAACAGAAATTGAATCAGTTTTTTTGCCAGGAACTGTTAAAGAAATTGTTTCGGATACATTTTGCGATTCAAATGATAAATGTTTAAAGAAAATAAATGTAAGCAAAGAAAACCCTTATTATTTATCCGTAAATGGAATTTTGTTCAGCAAGAAGCCATTGAAAGTATTGTGTATTCCGGGAGTATATTACCTTGAGTAATTGTGGTCGTTTTCGAATGTAAACCACTGCAATGAGGTTCAATAGGGCACATGTGTCGGACCTTTAACTGTTTCGTTTTATGTTGAGGGGATAGATGAAAAAATAAAAGAGCATATTCCCGTTATTTATGCAGAGGAGAAAACAAATGAGAGATATATAATTAAATATAAAATTTAGACTCGAATTTCAAAAACGATTTTTGTAAATTGATTAGGAGAATGATAAAGATATGAAACCGATTTATATTTCAGGCGAATCGTTGCAGGGTGAGTCATATAAATTATTTATAAGCTGTTTGTTTGAAAAATCAAATATATTTTCTTACGAAGTGCTTAAAGATTTTGATATCATACACGATATGGAGGATAAAAAATATCTTGATAACATCTTGAAATCGGAAAAGATTTTTAATAATTTCTACAAGAAAAAGAATGTTGATGAAAGAAATAAATTAAAATCGTTTGTGTATTTGAATAATCAGGCAGTAAAAAAATATTTGAAAAGTGCCGACTCGATTTATCATTGGAATTATCCGAACGATATAGAAAATTTGTGCTTTTATAAAAACGATGTATGCGTCTTTGAGTCTGTAACGCATGAAGATTATTTTGCTTTTTACTCCGAGAACAAAACAGAAATTGAAAGGTTAAAAGAGTACGGACTGAAATTTATTTAATATAAAAAATACCCCTCGATAGTTTTTTGACTATTGAGGGGTTGCTGTTTTTTTAAAAATCAGAACTTTCCGCCGCCACCGCCATAGGTGTTGCCGGAGGATGATTCGTGAGTGCTGCTGCCTGAGCCGTTGTTATTGTCATTATTCTTCGGCTTGGCCGTTCTTGTAACGTTGCTGTAAAGGAAAATGTCATTGCTCTCGGTAATGTTGAGGCTGCCGCTCTTAAGATAACTGTTTGCAGCTGCCTGCAAGTTGACGGTTTTAAGCTTCCTTTTCATGCTGCCGACAACAACAAGTGCAACAATAAGTCCTGCGCCGATTGAAATGAGAATCCACATCGGGGGAGGCAAAACAAAGCCTGTATCTTCGTTATCTATCGCTCCGGTTGGCTCGCCGTAAACATTGCCGTTTTTTGCATCGGATATTAATTCGTCACAAATTTGTCCGAAATATTCCGCTGCGGCATAGCAATTTCCATCACCGAGGTCACCCTTGATTTGATTTCCTATGTACTGGATTCCTGCGTCGGTGAATGCATGAATCGCATAGCCTCTTGTTGCGATATACCAATCGTGCTCCTCAAAGCTGACAAGGAGCATTATTCCGTCCTTGTTTTCACCGTAGCCGTAATTGTGCTGCTCGTACAAAGTCTCGGTATAATCGGCTGTCTTTTTTCCGTCAAGACTGTTTGCAAAGCAGATTACAATATCCACCTTTTGCCTGCTTGCAATTTCACCGAACTGTGCTTCAAGCTTATCGTTCTCTTCCTGCGAAAGTACATCAGCATAATCCAGAACTCGGCTATATTCATTGGCAAATCCGGTGTTTCCCGTCGTACTACTGCTTTCAACCGCAAATGCCGGAATTATCATGCAAAGACAAAGAATAATTGCAAAAAGGATTGATATTATTTTTTTATGCATAGTTCAATTCCTCCTCACATTATGCCCAACAGGCGCAGCAGAATCGGAATAACATACATCAGTGCGCCCACGCCGACCGTAAGTCCGGCAAACCATTTGGCTGCCGCCGCTTTATCGACGGGAAGATTTCCGACAAACTTACCTGTCTGTCCGTTCATTGCAAATGTATATTTTTTACCGTTCCATGTCGTATTAAGAAGCCAGACAGGGTAAAGGGCATATTTCGCCTTTCCGTTTTGCAGATTGATGTTTGAACTTTCCGCAGTGACGGAGCTGTAACCCTTAACCGTCGATGCAAAAGCTTCTTCGGTTGAATGTTTGATTCTTTCGTTAGCTCTCTCGATGCTTTCTTCGGCGGTTACATCATACTTATCGGCAAGATAGCCTGCAAGATAAGCCGTTTGAAAATCCACAGCCTCATTGATATCAAACGGTTCAATGGATTCCATGAGGTCGTCGGGCGTTTTGGATGAGCCGTCGACCGGTACATTTTCAAAGCCGACCGTGCCGCCTCTGTGAACGTCATAATAATTCGTTTCCGTGTAGTCGTAATCCTCGTCAGACCACATTCTGACGGTTGTCGCACGGTAGCGAACACGAGCGTTTACATCTGCACCGAAAAGCCAGAACGGAATGTATACACCTTTTATTTCATCAATGTGGTTTTGATTTTTGAAAACCTTGGGCAGAAGTCTTTTGCCGGTCAAATGCTTCTGCAATCCCTCTTTGGCTGCCTTCTTATCCAGCTTAAACGGGATAATTATATCGGGCTTAAGTGCTCCCGAGAACTGACCCATCATAACGACGGGATTGCCGCAAAACGGACATGATGTAGCGGCGGTATTTTCATCACCGATAATTTCTCCGCCGCAGGATTTGCAAACGTATGTTTTCAGTCCGTCCGCTTCTCCGCTTTGCCATTCACTGCCTGCCGAGGTTTCCCACTCCATATTGTCGCCTGTGTCGCTTTTTAGGCTTTCATCATAGCTTTTGAGTGTTTCAACATCAAACTCCGTGTCGCAATAAGGACATTTCATATTTTGCGTTTTGCTGTTAAACTCAATAGCTCCGCCACAACAGGGACACTTATATTCCTGCAATACGCTCAAAGCTTATCCCTCCTTGGTAAGGTTCATTACTGTCTGTCGTTATCATCAAACGGATCGCCGCATTCAGGGCAGAACTTCGGCGGATTGTGTGGGTCGTCAGGCTCCCAGCCGCACTTGTCACAGCGATAAAGAGGAGCACCGTCGGGCTTCTTTGAACCGCAGTTTGAACAGAATTTACCCTTATTTACAGTTCCGCATGCACAGGTCCAGCCGTCGTCCGAAACAGGCTTCGGTGAGCCGCATTCCGGGCAGAATTTGCCTGTGACGGTTGCACCGCAGGAGCATTTCCAAGCGTTTGCTTGAACGGGTTCGGGCTTCTTTGAGCCGCATTCCGGGCAGAATTTACCGGTGACTGTTGTGCCGCAGGAGCATTTCCAACTGTCCGCAGCGGACGATGCCGGAGCTGTTGATGCCGAAGAAGCGGTCTGCTGTTGCTGTCCCATTGCAAAAAGGTTCTGGGCATTCATTCCGCCGCCGGCGTTCATTGCCATTCCCATTCCCATGAAGCCGGTCATTGCTCCTGCTTCGTTTGAAGCGGCGGCTTTCATTGCATCCGCCTGTGCACCGACAAGCGTTGCCGCTGCCATTGTCGGATCTTTCATAATTGCAGTGCGCTGTGCCTGCTTGATCATATCCGCATCATCGTCGGGAAGAGTTACCGAACCGAGAGCGATGCTGACTACCTTAAGTCCTCGAAGCTCGCCCCATTTTGCCGAGAGTGCGGCATTCATGGCGTTCTCAAGATCTGTGTTATGAGAAACGATCTGATTCGGGCGAAGCTCCATGTCCGAGAGCCTGCCGAAAGCCGGCTGCAGTGCGCTGATAAATTCGGTTTTCAGCTGTCCGTCCAGTTCATCACGGCTGTATTCCTGCTCAACATTGCCGCAAACGTTTGTATAGAAGAGCATTGGGTCGGCAATCTTATAGGAATAAACACCCGAACAGCGTACAGAAACGTCTATATCCAGTCCGATTTTTGAATCAACGACACGGAAAGGAATCGGATTGGGCGTGCCGAATTTATTGTCAATCAATTCCTTGGTATTGAAATAATATACACGCTGATCCTTGGCTGTGTCGCCGCCATAGGTGAATCTCTTTCCGATTGTTTGGAAGGTAGCCTTAACGCTGTCTCCGAGGCTGCCTGAGAAAATGCTCGGCTCTGTTGACATGTCATAGGTGTATTCACCCGGCTCTGCACAGATATCAACAATTTTGCCCTGCTCGACGATTATCATACACTGACCGTCGGCAACGGCAATTCCCGAACCGTTTGAAATAATATTGTCATTGCCTTTAGTGTTTGACGAACGGCCGCTTGTGCGTTTTTCTCCCTTTCTCATGAGCACGTCGTTAGGAAGAGCGTCGCAATAAAAAAATTCCTTCCATTGATCTGCCAAAGTTCCTCCGAGTGCGCCTATTCCGGCTTTAATAAGTCCCATAATAATTGACTCCTTTCAAATAATAATAGTTTAATTTTCTTTTTTATTCTGCACCGAGAATATCCCGGGTGTCGTTTACTGCGTCATCGGAATAGATTAAATTGTCACATACACCGTAATAACGCTCCTTAACGAAAAATTCGCCATGCTCTCGGAAAAGAGAAATCACAGCGGTTTTCGGCAATGATTATACCGTTTGCTCCCGAAATGATAGGAAATACCGAGAAAATCTTATCGCCGTTTTTGCAGCCTTTCAACAGGAATCGGTATATACTTTATATATATCAAACACTGTCGATGACTGATGCAAAATAGTTTTCGGATACCGAGCCGAAGAGGAATGCGTCAATAAGACCGCTGCGTTTTGCATGCCGAACATTTTCGGTCAAATCATTGTCACTTTCATCATCCACGAAAAGAATGATTCGGCAATCTGCTAGGCTTTGCTTGATTCTTTCTCGAATTGCCATGCGTTCCGAGAACATCCAGGGCGAAAAAGCTTTTACCTCCATCAGCAGAACGTCGGGCTTATGTGTTTCGCACCATTCGGCCGTTGAATCCGTTGATTCGGAAACGAAGATCCGGCAATCGTCCAATTCCTGCATAAGCATACGCTCCATATTGTGAGCATGAATAGCACTAAGGATATCCAAAACAATTTTTTTCATTTTTATATATCACCCTTTATAAAAATAAACTTTTACGTATATATTTTTACAGATTTACGGCTTTTTGTCACTGGCATTTGTGCCAGTGAAAGAACAAAAGTTTCTTAAAATGCAAAAGTCATCTTGGCTGTGAGACAAAAGGGGATAAGAATTATTTATCTTTACAAGGCGGTAAAAGTAAGCTTATTTCCGATGGCCGATGCCGAGACGTCACGGTTCTCAATGCCGTCTTTTCCTGCCGTTTCGTCACAGTTGTGCAGTACACGGTTCAATCCGTTTTAGCGGCAGGGGAAGGGGTAATTTTTCTCCGTTGAGTGTATGCTTTATTACATCAAAAAGCTCTGTTGTGCCGTGGTCTTTGCACCGTAAACCGTCAGCCTCTTATATGTTTATTTCGCAAAAAAGCTTTTACAATTTAGATTATAGCATAAAGTTTACTTTTTTCAACCGATTACTTTATTTTAATTAAAGATTGACAGGATATAGGCTTTGTCCCGGAAAAAGAATCAGTGTGCGTTTGATATTCGTTGTTTGGTTTATTTCGTGAATTTTCGTCAATCATATTATCGGTGATATTTATGCTTGTGACATTGGTCCGTGCTCTGATTCTATATGTTCTGATAATAATCTGTATGCGTATCATGGGTAAAAGGCAGCTCGGTGAATTACAGCCGACTGAGCTTGTTATAACGATTCTTCTTTCCGAGATTGCGGCTATCCCTATGCAGGACAATGCACTGCCGCTCGGCAATTCGATTGTGGCTGTTCTGCTTCTTGTTGCACTGGAGGTTATCAATTCCGTTGTTGTGCTCAAAAGCTCTAAATGCCGAAGCTTTTTGCAAGGCAATTCGCTTGTGGTGATCCGTGACGGAGTTGTCGACCAAAAGCAGCTGAAAAGGCTTCGCTTTACAATGGATGATCTCTTTGACCAGCTGCGGCAGAAGGATGTGTTTGATATATCCGATGTTCGCTACGCAATCGTTGAAACGAACGGACAGCTGAGTGTCATGCTCAAGCCGGAAAAGGAGACTGTAACGGCGGAAATGGCTGATATCCCGAACGAAACAAAGGGGCTTCTTTGCATGGTTATCAACGATGGAAAATTTCTCAAGCGTTCGTTCAAGGAATGTGAGATGAACGAAGAAAAGCTGTATGATATTTTGGAAAAAGAGAACACTGAAATCAATGAAGTTCTTTTCATGGTCGCCGATAAAGAGGGAAACTACACAATAGTAAAGAAGGACGAATATCAATGAGAAGAATAATAGCCGCCGTTGTGATTTTGCTTGTCATATTTGGTTCGTCAATCGGGATATATTTCAGAATAATATCCGATGTTGACAGCCTTGCCGAGACGGCCTGTGAAATCCGTGATTCCGTTAATCAAAAGAAGGAAACCGACTTTTGGGAAACAAAACGGCTCTCGGATGAATGGGATAGGTCGGAGATCTTTATGGTTTCGTTTTTGCCTCACTCGGAGCTTGACGACATTGAAATCGGGATAAGAAACATTGAAAACTATCATGAACAGGGCTTGACCGATGAATATTTGGAGGAGCTTAATAACGTGATCAATCGTCTTGAACACATAAAAGAGAGCGAAAAACCGACTATAAAAAATATTTTTTGATGAAAAATCCCGCACCGGAACGGTACGGGACAATAATTTATTTGAGGGTATATTTCATTATTTTCGGGTGGCAAATATTTCCTCGCTTGCTGCATGTTGAACAATAAACGGCGATATTTGGTGAATCCTCCCACTTCATTTCTTGCCAGCCGCAGTGTATGTAGTATTCCGGTTCTTTGGCGCAAGCCCAGATTTCTTTTACTCCAAGCTTTTTGGCTTCATCAAAAACGACAGCTTGCAGGATTTTTCCGTAGCCCTTAGACTGTATTCCGTTGCGCACGGCAATGTCGCCCAGTGAATATGCTTCGTCACGAATCTCCAAGGTAACGGCCGCCATTAGATTTCCGGTTAATGCATCGTCCATGCGCCACATTTTTAAAATGCGGTCAGGCATGCGTTCTTCAATGGTAACGCCCATTCCGCTCTCGTGGAAAAGCGTTGAAAGCGAAAGGAAGTCGGTTGTTTCTCTGATAATATATTCTTTCATAAAAATCCTCATTTTATATTTTTTCTAATATAATTGTACCAAATATAATTTTTAAGTCAATAGCTATTGAGAAAATAACAGAAAAACGGCAACATATCGCTTTGCATAATAAAGAAAAGCCGGAAAGCATTAACGCTTCCCGACTTTTATAATATGAAAGTAGAGACCAATTCTGATACGAAATGCATACCCCTCGGATAAATCGTTAAAAGATGTGCCTTTCGTTAAAAAGTGCAACTGTACCACCGTCTTTCAGGCGCATAGGAATAGGTATCCATCAAGTTCTTAGTATATGAAATTTGCAGATTATTCTTGGATTTGGCTCAAATCAAATGCACCGTTCTCAATCAACTTCAAAATTGTGTCTACCAAGTTGTTTTTTACAGTTTCACTTTCATTTTCAACGCCAGAATACTCTACATAAATAGTGTTCTCTCCCATATCAAAGGTTGCATAATATATTACGGTTTTGATGCCTTGACTATTTGACTTTGTTACGAAATATCCTGCATTGATATCAACGCCGTCTACACTTGAAGTGATTGTATTTCCATCAATGATAGTATCTAATAGATTTACACCCTGTTTAGATACTACAATTCTTGTATCACCAATTTTTCCCTCAAAACCCAGAATATTATGATTGTCAGCATCAAAGTAAGCATCTGCGGTAACAGGCAAGTCTGCAAAAAGCATTTCAATCTCAGCATCGCTCAAAGGTCTTGTTGTTACATTTAAGTTAATTGAAGATTGTGATAAGTCATTTTTAACAAAAGTAATTGTTTCTCCACCATTCAGCGTGGCAATATCGTTTTTTGTACCAAACAGATTGCTTTGAAAAACTCCCACTCCAATCACAGCAACGAGTACGAAGCAAGCAGCAACAGACACCCATTTTTGCCGATTAGTTATTTTACTTATTTTTTTCATAGGTTCAGCCTCCTTAATATACTGATTATCGACATTTCCCAATGCCCTTAAAAGTTTCTTTTCTTTCATACAGAGATACCTTCTTTCTCTAACATTTTTTTAAGTTCGTTCCTTGAACGAAATAATGACATCTTGATTTTGCTCTCGCTCTTACCATATTCTGTTGCAATTTCTTTAATGGGCGATAAATACCAATATCTTCTCATAAAGATTTTTCGCTGTTCTAATGACAGGGAAGAAAGAAAGCGGTTGAGAATATCCGTTAGAGCAATTTCTTCAACAATGTTTTCCGTACTATCCAACGATGGTATGCACTCTTGTATTTCATCAAAAATCAATGGCATTTGCCCGCCATTACGTTTCTTTGCATTGAGCAGTTCGTACCTGTCCAAAGATAAGTTGCGAGTAATTTTCCCTAAAAAAGTTTTTAGGACAGATGGACGGTTAGGCGGTATGCTGTTCCAAGCTCTTAAATAAGTATCATTTACACATTCCTCGCTGTCCTCGTCATTACGAAGAATATTAAAGGCTATGTATCTGCAATACTTTCCGTATTTTTTTGAAGTTTCGGATATAGCAGCTTCGGAGCGCTCCCAATATAAATCTAATATCTGCTTATCATCCATAGTCTTCTCCTCCTTTCCTTTGTATTAAGGCCTTTCACCCTAATAGACGGGGAAAATGTGTCATACGTCACTAAATTCAAAAAAATCTTCCTCATTTTTTAATACTCCCCATAGTGTAGTCTCGAATTTTTGTTTTTTCGAGTGTCTACTCTATGGGGAGCATATCAAGGGCGTTGACAATAACAACATCTTCGGCGCAGGTACTCGAACAGCAACAATGCAGGTACAGAAAGCCGCAGGCATCACCGTTGACGGTCTTGCCGGAGCACAAACCATCCGTGCGTGCTATGTGCTGGCAGCGAAGTGATCTAACTTGCCGGTAACTTGCAGACAAGATGAGACAGACCCCGACACGCCTCTTTACAATGTGTACCGTGTCGGGGTTGAATTTAAAAGTATTTCAATCTTTTTGCAAACTTTTAAAAAGTTTTAAAAATCGAAGTTAAAATTTAAAACTAAAATTTATCCCCGAGCTATCGCAATGATGGTTCGGGGATTTTTTGTTTTATGATTACTGATTTTTGACTGACATTTTGACTGACATTTATTACAAAATGGGGATAAAAACGACGATTATAATTTATTATAAGAAAAATAAAGACACCCGTTTTTGACATAAAAAAAGACCGCAAACCCTTATTTATAGCGGTTTGCGATCTTTGGTCCGAGTGGCGAGACTCGAACTCACGGCCTCTTGAACCCCATTCAAGCGCGCTACCACCTGCGCTACACCCGGATACCTGATTTATTTTACCACAGATTTTAGAAATGTCAAGGCTTTGTTTGAATAAACTTATAAAAAGTTTTAAAAATCGTTTATTAATGCAGATAATGAATAAATAAGCATTATTTTTTCTTCGTAAAGCATTTGAATTGTCCGCTTTGTTCCCCGTTCCGGAGAAATAGGATTTGCCGCACGATTAAAAAATTATCCCTGTGACAATTATGAATATAATTTTTATTTCGGTAAATAATAGGGGAGAGGTGAAGAAAATGATTGAACAGGATACGATTCGACTTCTGAGGGAATGCGACGCCGGGGTAAAAATGGGCGTTGCGGCGATTGACGATGTGCTTTCCGAGGTTAAAAATGATGAATTCAGGGTAAAGCTTATTGCCCTGAAGGACGACCATCAGCAGCTCAACGGTGATATTCAAAAGCTTCTCGGCAGATATCATGATGACGGCAAGGATCCGAACCCGATTGTAAAGGGAATGTCGCAGATTAAAACAAATTTCAGAATGGCTGCGGAAAATTCCGACGCTACCATTGCCGATTTGATGACCGACGGCTGCAATATGGGCGTGAAATCTCTCAGCCGATATCTGAATCAGTATAAAGCCGCCGATGAATCGTCAAAGGAACTGACAAAAAGACTGATTAAAATCGAAAGCGATTTTACTGCCGAAATAAGGCCGTATTTATAAGCTTCTGCCTGCCTTTAGAGCAGGCTTTTCTCTTATAATCATACAAAACTTAAATAATGTATAAACAACTGTATAACAATATGTCTTGATAATTGTATAATAACGTGTTATAATTTTAACAATATTTTAGATAGGAAGTGATAAAATGGCAAGTCAGCGTTCGGGTGATAAAACAAAACTGATGCTTGCAGAATCGTTAAGAAATCTGATGCGGAAAAAACCTCTTGATAAGATCAAAATCCATGAGATAGTTGATGCCTGCGGGGTAAACAGACAGACATTTTATTATCATTTTCAGGATATTTATGCTCTGGTCGAGTGGATGTACCATCATGATGCGGTTGAGCTTATCGAGAGAAACAACAAAGCGTTTCTTCACGGTGAGGTTGGTACAAGAGACGACTGGGAGAGCATAATTGAAGCTTTGTTCAAATACATAGAGGAGCATCGCAACGAGATTCTCAGCGTTATCAATTCAAGAGCAATGGTCTATTTCTCAAACTTTGTTTATGAGGGCTTGAGTTCAAGCATAAAACGTTTTATCGACCTTCAATCGAAAAATCTTGATGTTGACGAATACTATAAAAATTTTATTTCAAATTTCTATGCAATAGCTTTCGGCGGTATGATGCAGAGCTGGCTCAAAACTAACGGTGCTGCACGGATGTCGAGCCGGGAGTTTATGCATTTGCTCAACATAACCGTTTCGGGAAATATCGAAGCGGCTCTTGTTCGTGCCGCTAACGAAAAAAAGTCAAATTCTATTGACAAAAAACTTCTGTGATGATAAAATACATTCAATAAATAAAGGCAAAGACGGAGAGTATTCGATTTGTTCGGTTTTCAGAGAGGCGTCGGCAGGTGAAAGACGTCGGCCGTTATTTGGATTGTAGCTCCCGAGCCGGAGGGAAGAAAGCTTTTGCCGTAGAACCCTCCCGTTATTCTGCGTTAAGGATTTGAGTGGTATTCTTTGAATACAAATTGAGTGGTACCGCGGGTTTTATCTCGTCTCAAGGTTTTCCTTGAGGCGAGTTTTTATTTATACTGTAAATTAACTGCATTGACATAAGGAGGATATTTCAATGGCAAAAGATCTTGCTAAACAGTACGATCCCAAGGACGTTGAGGACAGAATATATAAATTCTGGCTCGACGGAAAGTACTTTCACGCAAAGTGCGATCCGGAGAAGAAGCCGTATACTATAGTTATACCGCCGCCGAACATCACCGGCCAGCTTCACATGGGTCATGCGCTTGACAACACACTTCAGGATATTCTTATCCGTTACAGAAGAATGCAGGGCTATGACGCTTTGTGGCTTCCCGGAACGGATCACGCATCTATCGCAACCGAGGCTAAAATCGTTGAAGCCATGCGTAAAGAGGGTATCACAAAGGAAGATATCGGACGTGAGGGCTTCCTCAAAAGGGCATGGGAGTGGAAAGAAAAGTTCGGTGGCAGAATCATCGAACAGCTCAAGAAAATGGGCTCCTCCTGCGACTGGGACAGAGAGCGTTTCACAATGGACGAGGGCTGCAGCAAGGCCGTTAAAGAGGTTTTCGTCAATCTTTACAATAAGGGGCTTATCTATCGTGGCGAGCGTATAGTCAACTGGTGTCCGCATTGCCTTACTTCAATTTCGGACGCCGAGGTTGAATATGAGGATCAGGCAGGTCACTTCTGGCATCTTCGCTATCCGTTTAAGGACGGAAGCGGCTATCTTGAGCTTGCAACGACAAGACCCGAGACAATGCTCGGCGATACCGCAGTTGCAGTTAACCCGAACGATGAAAGATACAAGGATATTGTCGGTAAAACGCTTATTCTTCCTATCGTTCACAGAGAGATCCCGGTCATTGCCGATGACTATGTTGAAATGGATTTCGGAACAGGCTGCGTTAAGATCACACCGGCTCATGACCCGAACGACTTTGAGGTTGGCCTCAGACATAACCTTGAGGTAATTGATACATTTACAGACGATGCACACATCAAGCCCGAATGGGGCAAGTATGCCGGAATGGACAGAATGGAAGCTCGTAAGGCGATTGTTGAGGACCTCGAAAAAGAGGGTGCTATCGTTAAAATTGAGGACTATTCGCATAACGTCGGCGTTTGCTACCGTTGCCACAGCTCAATTGAGCCGAAGGTTTCAAAGCAGTGGTTCGTTAAGATGGAGCCGCTCGCAAAGCCGGCTATCGACTGCGTAAAGAACGGCGAGGTCAAGTTCGTTCCCGAGCGTTTCGACAAGACATATTATCACTGGATGGAGAACATCAAGGACTGGTGTATTTCACGTCAGCTTTGGTGGGGTCACAGAATCCCGGCATGGTATTGCGACGACTGCGGCGAGGTCGTTGTTTCAAAGGAGACACCGACGGTTTGCCCGAAGTGCGGCTGTACTCATCTCACACAGGATCCGGATACGCTCGATACATGGTTTTCCTCCGCACTTTGGCCGTTCTCAACTCTCGGCTGGCCGGACAAGACCCCCGAGCTTGCTCATTATTTCCCGACAAGCACACTTGTTACGGGCTATGATATTATATTCTTCTGGGTTGCAAGAATGATTTTCTCGTCTGTTGAGAATATGCATGAAAGACCGTTTGACACTGTATTCATTCACGGTATTGTCCGTGACGCACAGGGCAGAAAGATGTCCAAGTCACTCGGCAACGGTATTGATCCGCTTATTGTTATTGACGAGTACGGCGCAGACGCACTCCGATTTACTCTCGCAACGGGCAACAGCCCCGGAAATGATATGCGTTTCTCGGACGAAAAGGTCGGCGCAAGCCGTAACTTTGCAAACAAGCTTTGGAATGCGGCAAGATTTATTCTCATGAATCTCGGCGAGGATGAAAAAGCCCCGCATATCCCCGATGACCTTGCTCTCGAGGACAAGTGGATTCTCAGCCTGTTCAACAAGCTCACAAAGGAAGTTACGGATAACCTTGATAAGTTTGAGCTTGGTATTGCCGTTCAGAAGCTTTACGATTTCATTTGGGATATATTCTGCGATTGGTATATCGAGATTTCAAAGATAAGACTTAATTCGGGCGACGAGAAAGCCGCTCAGACGGCAAGAGACATGCTCGTTTACATCATGTCGAACACGCTTAAGCTTCTTCACCCATTCATGCCGTTTATCACAGAGGAAATCTGGCAGACCTTGCCTCACGACGGTGAGTCAATTATGATTTCGGAGTGGCCTGTTTATAAGGACGAGTACAACTTCAGCGTTGAAGAGCAGGAAATGGACAGAATCATGGAAGCTGTTCGTGCTATCCGTAACCGCAGAGCGGAAATGAATGTTCCGCCGTCAAAGAAGGCTAAGTATTATATCGCAACGGCTCATAAGGATACGTTTGAAAAGGCCGGTATCTTCATGCAGAGACTTGCTTCCTGCTCGGAAGCCGAGATAGGCGGCAGCTTTGAGATTGACGACGCCGTTTGTATCGTTACGACCGACGCTAAGATTTATATTCCTCTCGGCGAGCTTGTTGATTTTGAAAAGGAAATCGCAAGACTTAATAAAGAAAAGGAAAAGGTCCTCAAAGACCTTGAATTTATCGACAAGAAGCTCAATAACGAAAATTTTGTTGCGAAAGCTCCGAAGGCTGTTGTTGACGGTCAGCGTGAAGCTGCTCAGAAGCTCCGTGACAAGATAGCCATGATCGACGAGAGCATCGAGAAATTTCAAAAGTAAAAATTAAAATCAACCTCCTCATTTTTATTTTGGGGAGGTAATGATTTAGCCGTCTATTCTATTTCGCATTCGTAGTTATTAGAAGCTTTCTCAATGCCTCTGCAGAAGAGGCAAGATTATAATAAAAGAGTGATACCATGAATTATAACGAAGCATTGAATTTTATACATTCGAGGGACAGGTTCGGAAGCCGTCCCGGCATGGAACGAATTGAGGCTTTGTGCAATGCCTTTGACAATCCGCAGGATAAGCTGAAATACGTTCATGTTGCCGGAACAAACGGCAAGGGCTCAACCTGCCATATGATAGCCTCTGTTCTCTCGGAGAGCGGATATAAGGTCGGACTTTTCACGTCTCCGTTCGTTGTCGATTTTCGTGAAAGAATCCAAATCAACGGCGTGATGATCCCGCAGTCCGATTTGGCCGATATTATTTCCGAGGTCAAGCCTGTTGTCGAAAAGCTTTCAAAGCGGGGAATTGAGCCGACGGAGTTTGAGATTATCACAATCACGGCTTTCCTTTATTTTCTCAGGCAGAATTGTGATATCGTCGTGCTTGAGGTCGGTCTCGGCGGACTTCTCGATTCAACAAATATCATTAAGAAATCCGAGGTCAGCGTTATAACTTCGATTTCGCTCGATCATACGAATATTCTCGGCGATACGCTTCTGAAAATTGCCGAGCACAAGTGCGGCATATTCAAAGAGGGCGGCAATGTTGTCGGTTATCCTCAGCCTGATTTTGCCGTTGAACGCTTCATTAAGGATAAGGCAAAGGAGAAGAATTGCAAGTATTATCCGCATGAATTGAGCAAAATCCGCCTTGTTCGTGAGGAAATTGACGGTTCGACGATAATCTACGCCGGCTGTACTTTTAAAATTCCGCTGACGGGCAAGCATCAGCTTTATAATTTTGCAACTGCGGTTGCCGCAATCAACGTACTCAAGCAGAACGGATGGAACGTCACATATAAGAGTTTGATCGACGGCATTTCTAAGGTCAAGGTTCCTGCGAGAACGGAAATTGTTTCTCATTCACCGCTGACGATAATCGACGGCGGACATAACGCCGAGGGTGTTGACGCTCTTTGCAATACGCTCGTTAAGTTCTGTGCAAACAGAAAAATTATCGCCGTTTTCGGAATGATGAAGGACAAGGACTACGGCTATGCCGTTAAAAAGCTTGCTCCGCTCTGCGAGAGAATTTATACGACCGAAGCATCGAATCCGAGAACGCTTGACGCAAAGTCGCTTGCAAAAGAGGCAAAGCAATACTGTAAGAAAGTTCGACCCGAACCGAGTCCCGAAAAGGCATATAACAAGGCTTTGAAAAAGGCCAAGGACGACGATGTTGTTTTGGTCTGCGGCTCGCTTTATCTCGCTTCGGATGTTAAAAAATTCATTAAATGACATCACATTACAAAAAGAAATCATTTTCTTAACCACGCTTCAACAAAATATTTTCGGACAATCCTTTATCCTATTGGGTAAGGGATTGTTTTTTATATAGATGAAATCTGTAAGATTACATTGAAGCAGAAGCTTCTTAGGCCGCTCCTTGATTGATTCAGGTGCTGCGAAGTTTCAACACGGCAGTGAGCGGAGGAGCATTTGCGGCGGAATGGTTAAAGCAAAAGATGAAGTGAGATTCCCAAATCTTCGAAAAATTGATGAAAATTTTTTAATAAAATTAAAACATAAGCAATAAACAAGGGGGTATTAATGTGCCTGTAAAAATTATAGCGACGGAGCAGAGAGTGACGGCGTTCCTTGAGGGAGAAATCGACCACCATACGGCATCAACGCTCAGAATGGAGATTGACGACGCTATTCAGACCTACAAGCCGAAGGTTCTGAAGCTCGACTACGGTGATGTGACATTCATGGACTCGTCGGGAGTCGGCCTTGTCATGGGTCGAGTCAGAACAATGTCGCCGTTCGGGGGAAGAATAATCGTTTCGAATCTTTCTCCGCAGACCTACAGGGTTATGCAGCTGGCAGGGCTTGAGAAAATTGCAAAAATCAGCAAAAGGGAGGATGTTTCCGATGAAGGCAAAAAATGATTTCAGAATGACGATTGATTCCAGGTCAATCAACGAGGCTTTTTCACGGTCGAGTGTTGCGGCCTTTGCCGCCCAGCTTGACCCGACGGTTGACGAGATAACCGACATAAAAACGGCGGTGAGTGAGGCTGTCACAAACTGCATTGTTCACGCTTATCCCGACAGTGTGGGAAAAATTTACATATACGCTGCCGTGTATGATGACAACTCCGTCAAAATTTCAATCAGGGACAGGGGAGTCGGTATCCCTGACGTAAAAAAGGCAATGGAGCCGCTTTTCACAACTCTCGGCGGTGAGCGTGCCGGTCTCGGCTTTGCGGTTATGGAAAGCTTTATGGATAAGATAACGGTCCGGTCAAAGGTGGGCAGCGGAACAACGGTTACAATGCTCAAAAAAATCAGCGGGCGTGAGGACAAATGATCCTTTCAAAAAACAAAAGAGATGAAATGATCGAAAGTAATATGGGCCTGGTTCATTCCTGTGCGCATAAATTCAGCGGCAAGGGTGTTGAATACGACGACCTTTTTCAGGCCGGATGTATAGGACTTATTAAGGCTGTCGACAACTTCAGGGAGGAGCTTGGATTTTCCTTTTCGACCTATGCCGTACCGGTTATTCTCGGCGAGATAAAACGTCTTTTTCGTGACGGCGGAACCGTTAGTGTCAGCCGCTCAATCAAGGAAAAGGGCAGAAAAATCGCATATGAACGGGAAAAATTTATAAAAAAATACGACCGTGAGCCGACGGTCGGCGAGCTGAGCGGAATACTCGGTTATAATGAATTTGAAACGGCACAGGCGATAGCGGCTTCAATGCCCGTCATCAGCCTGACAATGAACGATGATGAATCCGATTCGCAGCTTGATATTCCCGTTCCAAACCATGAGGAGAGCGTTTCAATGAACCTTGCCGTGCATCAGGTCATGGAACGGCTTGAGGAAAAAGACCGTGAGATTATTAAGCAAAGGTATTTTGCCGGAAAAACGCAGACTCAGACCGCTCGGTCGCTTGGAATGACGCAGGTACAGGTCAGCAGGAGGGAAAAGCAGATTTTGAGATATATGAAACAAAAGCTATTATAAAAACGGCCGTCTGCTCGGGAAAACCAAACAGACGGTCGTTTCAATTTTTGATTATATTAGAAGTTGAATTTGGGTCAAAAAGATGTATTCTGTCCGTAAGTATTCCGAGCTCAACGGTCTCGTTTGCCGGAGAATCGGCGGCAACTCTCGCCGTGAGCTTCTGACCGGAATAGTCAAGATAGAGATAGCTTTCGCTTCCCATAAGCTCGCTGACCTCTAATTTTGCCGTCAAAACCTTGTCCGGATTTTTTACGATAAATTCATTGTCAACGGTGACGTCCTCCGGTCGGATTCCGACCTTGACGGATTTATTGAAATACTCTTTTATTTCATTTGTTTTTGCGAAAGAATCGGTGACATCAAGCTCGTTTTCGGCGAGTGAAAGAAATATTTTTCCGTTTTTTGATTTCACCTCGGCGTCGAGAAAATTCATCTGCGGCGAGCCGATAAAGCCTGCAACAAACATATTCTGCGGATGCTTATAAAGATTCTGCGGCGAATCGACCTGCTGAATAACTCCGTCCTTCATGACGACGATTCGGTCGCCCATGGTCATCGCCTCCGTCTGGTCGTGGGTGACGTAAATAAACGTTGTTCCTAAGCGTTGGTGAAGCTTTTTTATCTCCGTTCTCATGTTGGTTCTCAGCTTTGCGTCAAGATTGGAGAGCGGCTCGTCGAGAAGAAAAACCGACGGGGATCGAACCATTGCTCTGCCGAGTGCAACACGCTGCCGCTGACCGCCCGAGAGTGCCTTCGGTTTTCTTTTGAGCAGGTGCTCGATATCAAGCACCCTTGCCGCTTCACGAACACGTTTGTCTATTTCATCTTTGGACATTTTTCTCAATTCAAGTCCGAATGCCATGTTTTTATAGACCGTCATGTGCGGATAGAGGGCGTAGCTTTGGAATACCATTGCGATATCTCTGTCCTTTGGTGCAACATCATTCACAATGCGGTCGCCGATTTTCAGCTCGCCCTTTGTGATGTGCTCAAGACCAGCAATCATTCTAAGAGTTGTTGATTTGCCGCAGCCCGACGGGCCGACAAGAATGATGAACTCTTTATCGGCGATTTCAAGACTGAAATCATTGACTGCCGTTGTGCCGTCATCGAATATTTTATATACATTTTTCAAACTGATACTTGACATAGTTTATCCTTTCACGGCTCCCGCAACGATGCCCTTTATAATATATTTTTGACACGAGAGATAGAAGACGACAATCGGTATGATTGAAAGCACAAGCATTGCCATCATTGCGCCCATATCGACCGAGCCGTAGCCGCCCCTGAGATATTGAACGGCGATCGGAACGGTTTTGTATTCGCTGCCGATTAAAAGATAGGGGAGCAGGTAATCGTTCCAAATCCACATTGCGTCGAGAATCGCTACCGTTATCGCCGTCGGTTTCATTATAGGAAACACAACGTAAAAGAAGGTTTGCAGCGGACTGCACCCGTCAATCATTGCTGCCTCCTCAATCTCAAGCGGAACGGATTTCACAAAGCCGCAGAACATGAACACCGCCAGTCCCGCACCGAAGCCGAGGTAGACGATTATAAGTCCCCAAGGCTTATCAAGACCGAGGTCGGCGACGGTTTTCGTCATTGTGAACATTACCATCTGGAACGGCACTATCATTGAAAAAACAAAGATATAATAAAGTGCCTTTGTGAATTTATTCTTCACCCTGACAATGTACCACGCCGTCATGGACGTGAAAAGAACTATCGCCGCAACCGAGAATACGGTTATAAACAGCGACCAGCCGAAAGCGGACGGAAAGCCCGTTTTTTCAATTCCGCCGATGTAGTTTTCTATTCCCGAAAATGTTTCGGCGTTCGGAAGCGCAAACGGGTCGTCGCTTATATAAAGCTTGCCCTTAAATGAGTTGTAAAGGACAATTATTATCGGAGCGAGGAACGCTGCACCTGTTGCGATAAGGAAGATATATAAAAGAACTCTGCCTGATTTTTTTGCCGTTATCCCGTTCATTGCTCCACCTCTTTATTCCTTGTGTAAATAAGCTGAGCAAACGAAATTGCCGCAACAATGATGAAGAATATTACCGCCTTTGCCTGACCGACACCCTCCCGGCCGATTTTTCCGTAGAAGGTGTTGTAAATATCCAAGGCGAGCATAGCCGTCTGCTTCGAGGGTGCCCCCGCCGTAAGGGCCAAGTTCTGATCGAAAAGCTTGAAAGAATTCGTAATTGTCAGGAAAAAGCAAATTGTAATCGACGGCATGACGAGCGGCAGTGTGACGTGTCTGAGAGTCTGACGTCTGTTCGCACCGTCAACCTTTGATGCGTCCTGCAAATCCGAGGGAATGTTTTGGATTCCGGCGATATAAATTATCATCATGTAGCCGATAAGCTGCCAGTTCATCATGAGGACGAGACCCCAGAAGCCGTATTTTGCGTCGTAGGTGATTGTTACGCCGATGTTTTGAAGAATTCCGTTGATAATAAGCTGCCATATATAGCCGAGCACGATTCCGCCGATTAGATTAGGCATGAAGAAAACTGTCCTGAAAATATTTGTGCCCTTGAAGCCCTTTGTTAAAAGAGCTGCGAGACCGAAGGAAATAACGTTTATCGTGATGACCGACACGACCGTGAACTTAACGGTGAACCATAAGGCGTTGAGAAAATCCCTGTTGGAAAAGGCCTTGATATAGTTAGCGAAGGCGACCCATTTGGCGTCAAGCACGGTCGTGAATTCGGTGAATGAAAGACCGAGACCGAGGATAAACGGCACGGCAAAAACAATCGTGAATGCCGCAAGAGTCGGTAAAACGAATATCGGAAACCATTTTTTCAGTGCCATGTTATCCTCTCCTCATTTATGATTTCGCAGCCGCCCAGCTGTCAACGGTTGTTTTCTTTACGTCGTCCCAGGTCTTTGAACCCTGAACGTATTCGAGCAGTGCACTGCCGACGCTGTCCTTGAAATCAAGGCCCGGGAACGAGTTGAACACCCATTCGACCGTCGTTTTGTCGCTCTCCATCCACTTGAGGATCTCTTTTGCAAGCGGATCGTCCGGCTTTTCGTTATCTTTAAAGGTGTTGAACGGTGAAATAAATTTGAGCTTGTTGACGACATAATCCTTGCCCGTGTCGCTTGAAAAGAGCCATTCAAGGAACTCAACCGATGCTTTCTGCTTTTCCTCGGAAGCATTCTTGTTGATTGCAAGATAATTTTCCGTTCCGATGCAAAGTCCCTGCTTTTCCTCGCCGTCAACACCGATATAAATCGGGAGATATTTGATATCGTCAGCCTTGACAGTGTTGCCGCTGACCTTTGAAATCTGCTCCCACGCCCAGTTGCCGTTCTGAACCATCGCTGCCTTGCCGAGTGCAAATTCCGACATTGAGTTTTCAACCGATTTGCCCGAGAGCAAGCCCTTTTCGGTTGTTGAATTGTTTATATATAAATCGAAAATGTTCCTGAAATTATCGGAATATTTGAAGTCAATCGTTTTGGCGTTATATGCTGCGGTTATTGCCGAATCGTCGCTTTTATCCTTCATTTCGTAATAGACGGGCATGTTCAAAAGGTGGGTCGTCCAGCGCCATTGCTCACCGCCGGACATTGAGGTCGAGGCAAAAACGCCGTCAATGCCAAGCTCCTTTTTGTGCTTCGTCATGTCCTCGGCAACCTCTTTGAGAAGCTTGAAGCTTGTGATTTCCTCAGCCTTTGAGATGCTCACGGACTTATCTTTTAGAGCAAAGTATTTCTCCATAATCGCATTGTTATAAATGATTCCGTAACCCTCAACGACGTAAGGGATTCCGAAAACTCCGTCGCCGTTTTTGATTGCAAGAGACTTATCCGAGAGGTAGTCGTATAGCTTTGTGTCCTTCAAATCCTTGCAGTATTTTGCCCACGACTGATAGCCGACGGGGCCGTTGATCTGGAAAATCGTCGGAGCGTCGGACTTTGCAATCTCCGATTTAAGCGTTGTTTCATAGGTATTGCTGGCGGCTGTTACAACTTTAACCTTGACGCCCTTTTCCGCCTCGTATTTCTTAGCTATTTCCTTGTAGATATCCGCAATTTCGGGCTTGAAATTTAAGAAATAGACCGTATTGTCCGCCTTTGCATTGTTCATGTCCGTTTCGCTCTTTTTGCCGCATGCCGAAACGGTAAACAGAAGCACGGCGGCAGTTAAACAGGCAATGATTTTTTTCATTGAGTGTTCCTCCTTTTTGTTTTGTAATCATTGATTACTCTTTTATAATTTTTAACACAATAACGTGTCTTTATTCAAAAATAATGTGAATGATTATTGACTAATTCCAAATGTTTGATATAATTAAAATAATAATTTACGGGAGGTTATACCTATGGTTAAGCACATTGTTTTTTGGAATGTCAGAAATGACGATCAGAAGAAGCACAACATGGAAGAGATGAAAAAGCGTCTGACTGCACTTGTCGGCAAGGTTGACGGTCTTATCAGTGCAGAGGTCGGCTTTAATTTCAACGAAAAGGGCTATGATCTTGCTCTCTATTCGATTTTTAAGGACAAGGCTTCGCTTGACGGCTATCAGGTACACCCGGACCATCTTAAGGTCAAGGAATTCGTTCATTCGGTAATCACCGACAGAGCGGTCGTTGATTTTGAATTTTAATTTATTCTTACAGAGGTATTAATTATCTTAAACAATCATGTTTATGTAAAAAATAACCTGAACGAAAGCTTTATCTGACGCTAAGGTTTAAAAAATTATAATTTTAGCTGTCGTATAAGGCTTACGAATAAATGCAAAATTGAACAATCTGTTTTGATGTTTCAGACTCGTTAACTCACTAAATCAGCCTCCCCTTATTGAGTAAGGGGAGGGGGACCGCTTGCGGTGGAAGGGATAAGACTTTAAAGTCTTTCTTTATCCCCTCCGTCGCTCATGCGACACCTCCCCTTAAATCATTTAAGGGGAGGCTTGACACTAAAAAGTTAACTTTAAGTTCTACATGTTCACATTGTCAATTGTTGCTTTATTTATGCCCTATGCGGCAGCTTTCTATGAGGTGATAAATATGGGACTTAACGATACGGTTTCGGCGGAGAGGGTGCATATCAGCTTCTTCGGAATGAGAAATGCAGGCAAATCGAGCCTTGTCAATGCGGTCACGGGGCAGGAGCTTGCCGTTGTTTCCGATGTGAAGGGTACAACGACTGACCCTGTTCGCAAGGCGATGGAGATTCTTCCGCTCGGCCCTGTTGTGATAATCGACACGCCGGGTATTGACGACGAGGGCGAGCTGGGCGAAAAGCGAGTTCAAAAGGCGAAGCAGGTGCTTACAAAGACGGATATTGCCGTTTTGGTTGTCGATTCAACCAAGGGGCTCGGCAGATTCGACAATATGATGATTGACTTTTTCAAGGACAAAAAGATTCCTTTCATCATCGCTTACAATAAATCGGATTTGCTCAATAATGTTCCCGATGCAGCCAAAAATGAGATCTATGTCAGCGCAAAGGACGACAGGAACGTTTACGAGCTGAAAGAAAAAATCGCTTCGTTCTGCAAGGTTAAGCAGTCGGGCAAAGACATTGTTGCCGATGTTCTTGAAAAGGGCGACACGGTCATTCTGGTTATTCCGATTGACGAGTCCGCTCCCAAGGGCAGGGTCATTCTTCCTCAGCAGCAGGTGCTCAGAGAATTGCTTGATAACAACTGTACGGCGGTCTGCTGTCAGGTATCGGAGCTTGATGCAACGATTAAAAACCTCGTCCGAAAGCCGAAGCTTGTTATCACCGATTCACAGGCGTTTGAGCAGGTTTTCGCAATCGTGCCGGAGGATATCGGTCTTACCTCGTTTTCTATCCTTTTTGCACGCTACAAAGGCGATTTGAAGCAGCTCATCGACGGCGCAAGGAAGCTTAAAGAGCTTAATGACGGCGATACAATTCTCATTTCCGAGGGCTGCACTCACCACAGGCAGTGCAACGATATCGGCACGGTTAAGCTGCCCGGCTGGATTCAAAAGTATTCGGGTAAAAAGCTGAATTTTGAATTTACATCGGGTACGGAATTTCCGGACGATCTGAGTAAATATGCCCTTGTTGTTCACTGCGGCGGCTGTATGCTCAACGAAACGGAGATGAAATACAGAATTGCCCACGCCGTTCAGGAGGGTGTCAAAATAGTCAATTACGGCGTTGCAATCGCACAGATGAACGGAATCCTCGACAGAAGCATTGCTCCGTTGAAGTTTTAAAAATTAAAGGCTGTGATGAATTGATTTCGTCACGGCCTTTTATATGCAAAAAAATATGCCCGCAAAGCCCGAAAGCCTTGTGAGCATTTTATTATTTTCTTTAATTAAAGAAGCTCATGTGCCTTTGCGTACTCATAGAAGGACTGGAGGCTTCTGATTCTCGGCGCGTTAAGCGTTGCGCCTGCTCTTGTAACCGTTGTGAAAGGAATACCCTGGAGCTGAACAAGGAACTTTGCGCTTGCATTGAAGCCGCTGTCGATAGCACAGTCAAGGAGTATGATCTCGTTGAAGGTTTCTCTTGCCTTCTTCATATCCTTCTCTACGAAATACTCGTCATACATTTTGCGGAAAAGATTTACGCCGCATGAGGTAGGAGTTGCGCAAACGCCTCTTGCACCTGCATCATAAGCGTCAAGAAGAAGGGGAATATTAGCCTGAAGAACAGCCGAATCGCCTTGAACGGCAATTTTGTCCTTAATACCGTCCATAGAACAAGTGGTATCCTTTATTCCGTGAAATCTGCCGGTTTTAACAAGCTCGCCGTATGCCTTGCCTGACATATGGCAATGGTCAAATCCCGGGAACTCGTAAAGGATAATCGGAAGCTTTGTATATCCTGCAAGCTCGGAAAGATTTTCAACTATTCTTTTATCGCAGTTACCGTAATCCCTCGTAACAAAAACAAGACCGTCAACGCCGGTTTGCTCCATGCGTTTAACCTCTTCGATCTGCTCTTTCCAGGTCGGCTCAAGGTTGGCTGTTGCAACGATTTCAACGCCGTTTGAATGTTTAACGGCTGTCTCGGCGCACTTAATTCTTTCGTCGAGAGTGAGGCATGTCATTTCCGAGCTGCCGCATACCGAGAAAAGGTGATGAGCACCCTGAGCTGCCTGGAACTCGACGTACTGTGCATATGTATCATAGTTGATGGATCTGTCTTCATTAAACGGAGTGAGAAGAAGGGCATATACGCCTCTGAACTCTTCTGCTTTACCTGTAAACATTTTAACACCTCTGATATTTTTTAGCTTTCTAAGCCTTTATCATAATACACTGAATGTATGATAAAATCAAGTATTATTTCATCGAATCTATGACTTTTTTCGCCATATCGGGATAATTTCCGATTACGGAGTCAACTCCGAGCTTATAAAGCCTTGCAACGCTGTCCTCATCGTTGACCGTCCATGTGTTAATTTCGATTCCGTTCGCTTTCATTTCGCCGACGGTCTCTTCGGTCAATGTCCAATGCATTGGGTGAATACATTCAATTCCGTGAGCTTTTGTGTATTTGCCGAATTCGAGAATCCAGCTTTCCTCAAGAAATCCGCACTTTATTTTCGGGTTAATTTCCTTGAAGCGCATAACGCTGTAATGGTTAAAGCTGGAAATAATTATTCTTTTCTCAAGGCCGAATTCAACAATCATATCGTTGACGGCTTTTTCAATACCGGGGTACTCATAAACGCCTGTTTTAAGCTCGATATTTGTAATGAATCCGTCAATCGGTTTGATGAATTCAAAATATTCACGCAGGGTTGGAATTCTGTTTATTCCGTAAACGCCCCTGAAGCCGGCAGAAGCGTCAAAAGACTGAAGCTCGGCAAGAGTGTAGTCTCTGACAAAGCCTGTTGAATCGCAAGTTCTGTCGATTTTTTCATCATGGATAATGACAAGCTGTCCGTCCTTGGAAAAATGAACGTCAAGCTCGATTCCGTCTGCGCCTGCTTCAACAGCCTTTTTGAATGCGAGCATTGTGTTCTCGGGATATTTTCCGCTGAAGCCTCTGTGTCCGAAATTTAACATAAAAATCCTCCTCAGATGTATTTTTTAATTGTGAAAGCCTGTCGGCCTTTCTTTGTAATTCCGTCGTCCTCGGTGATGAGAACCTTGCCCTTGCCCCTGACGACAATCTTGGAGCTGAAAGGCACTTTGAAATCGATTTTTGTTATCTGCACTCCGTTAATATAAACCTCGCCGGCTGAAATTCGACGAACCGCTTCGCTGCGTGAAAAAGAGAAGCAGGAAGACACCACCGAATCGCTGCGCATTGAGGAAACAAAGCAGCGTTTAGTCTCGAATTTCTCTTCGATTTTAACAGTGTCAAAGCTTTCGGGAATGTGGGTATGAACCGTTCCTCTGCCGACGGAAATGAGATTTTCGCAAAGATATTTTGCAACGCTTTTGACTGCCGCAGTCGTGCAGCCCTTGTCGTCAATGAGAATGTCGCCGAGCATTTCACGCTTGATGCCGAGACCCATTATCGCTCCGAGATAGTCACGGTGGGAGAGCGTGGAAAAATTGTCCTTATCGATTCTTAGCGGAACGATCGGCATGTCGCCGCACTCGGAGAGAAAGTTTTCGTCTGCATAATCGGGGAGGAAGATAACTATCCTTCGCTCGGAATCCTCAAAACCTCCGTAAAGCTCATGCTTAATATGAAATTTTTGAAGATATTGAATAGCCTTGCTCTGCTGATAAATGTCGAGAAAATTCGTGTTGGAAATATAGTTGTTGTTTTCGCATTCTCTCATCTTATCGTCCAGCACGGCGTAGAGAAGCTCGTCCTCGGTCATCTCGTTCCTCCGGTTTATAATTTTATTATATTTTATATCGGCGAGAGGAATAAATCAAGAGTAAAATCCCCATTATAAGTGTTGCAAATAAAAAACATGAAAATAATCGGATTATTTCAAAAAAATGCTTGACTTTTCATCTTGTTTGATGTATTATATTCAAGCGTTAAATACGCACCGCGATTCATTAGCTCAGTTGGCAGAGCACTTGACTTTTAATCAAGGTGTCCGGGGTTCGAATCCCCGATGAGTCACCAGGCCGTAAACCTTTTGGTTTGCGGCTTTTTTTGTTTTATTTGTTCAATAAATAATCTCATTTTCGTATTGATTTATTTATAAATTGTATGTATAATTTAAAGTAACATTTTGTAAGGAGTGTATTTTATGTACAGATTCCCGATTGGTGTAATTATTGACAGCTTCAGAGTTGATATAAAGTCGGCGGTCAAGAAGGCTGCGGAGGTAGGAGCAAACGGTATTCAGGTTTACTCCACAAGTGGCGAGATGGCTCCCGAAAACCTTGTCGGACAGAAAAGAGCGGATTTCCGAAACCTTGTTGCCGATAACGGCCTTGTTATCTCGGCTCTTTGCGGCGATCTCGGCGGAGGCGGATTCACAAATCCCGAAAACAACGTTTGGAAGATTGAAAAATCAAAGAGAATACTTGACCTTGCCAAGGAGCTTGGAACCGACGTTGTTACAACTCATATCGGCGTTGTCCCCGAGGATGCGAATGCGGACAGATTTAAAATTATGCAGGAGGCCTGCTTTGAGCTGAGCCGCTATGCGGACGATATCGGCGCTCATTTTGCGATTGAGACAGGTCCCGAGAGATCTGCGACACTTAAAAATTTTCTTGGTTCGCTCGGCTCAACCGGCGTAGGCGTCAATCTTGACCCGGCTAACCTTGTTATGGTTACGGGCGACGATCCGGCTGGGGCTGTACATAACCTTAAAGATTATATCGTGCATACTCATGCCAAGGACGGCAAGCAGAACTACTATGTTGATCCCGACATTATCTACGGCATGGTTGAATCCCATATCGTGACGGCGGACAGCTTTATCGAAGTCCCGCTCGGCGAGGGCAGCGTTAACTGGGATGAATATCTCAAAGCACTGGAGGATATCGGCTATAAGGGCTTCCTCACCATTGAAAGAGAGGTCGGCGACGACCCGGAAAAGGACATCAGAAAGGCCGTTGAATTCCTCAACGGTAAAATGGGTGTTTAAAATGAAAATTTCTGTCAGCAGCTACAGCTATTCTCAGCTCGGCAACAGCGATTTTGAAAGAATCGACCTTGCCGGGGAAATGGGATTTGAGGGCATTGAATTTGCCGAAATTAATCCCGGAGATAAGGATAAAATCGAATATGCAAAGGAGCTTCGTACCTATGCCGATAAAAAAGGCGTTGAGATTTCCAATTATGCCATCGGCGCCGATTTCATCAACAGAGACGTTGATTCGGAAATTGAACGGCTCAAGGGTGAGGTTGATATTGCCGAAATTCTCGGTGTAAAGACCATGCGCCATGACGCAACGATAGGTCCAGAGGCGGAAAGATTCTCAAAGACCGGCTTTGAAAAGTATCTTCCTGTGCTTGCGAAGGGCTGCAAGGCCGTTACGGAATATGCAAAGACCAAGGGCATCAAAACCTCAGTTGAGAATCACGGCTTTTACTGTCAGCAGAGCGACAGGGTAGAGGCACTTGTCAATGCGGTCAATGACGATAATTTCGGCTGGCTTGTTGATATAGGCAATTTTCTTTGTGCCGATGAAACGCCGCTTGAGGCTGTTAAGGTCGGTGTGAAGCATATCATTTATGCACACGTTAAGGATTTCTACTTTGCCGATAAGAGCGTTCCGACGCCCGAGGGATATTTTGACACGAGAGACGGAAATCATCTCTGCGGTTCGATTCTCGGCGACGGAATTGTTCCGGTTAAAGAATGCATGGAGCTTATAAAAAAATCCGGCTATGACGGCTGGGTTACTCTCGAATATGAGGGCCGTGAAACACCGTTGACGGCAGTTCCGAAGGGCTTGGAATATTTGAAGAAATTAGTATAAAGGACTTGATATGATGAGCGAAAAAAGAATTGAAACAAAGTGCGTGCAGGGCGGCTATACTCCCGGTAACGGAGAGCCGAGACAAATTCCCATTATCCAGAGCACGACTTATAAATACAACACAAGCGAGGACATGGGCAAGCTGTTTGACCTTGAGGCCGAGGGCTATTTCTACACAAGACTTCAGAATCCGACCAATGACATGGTAGCAAAAAAGATTTGTGAGCTTGAGGGCGGCTCAGCCGCAATGCTTACCTCATCGGGTCAGGCTGCATCGTTCTATGCAGTTTTCAATATCGCAAACTGCGGCGATCATGTTGTAGCTTCATCGATGATTTACGGCGGAACATACAATCTCTTTGCCGTTACGATGAAGAAGATGGGTATTGACTTCACATTTGTTGAGCCTGATTGCTCGGATGAGGAGCTTGAAGCCGCATTCAAGCCGAATACGAAGCTTGTTTTCGGCGAAACCATCGCCAACCCGGCCTTGACCGTTTTTGATATCGAAAGATTTGCCAACGCCGCTCATGCACACGGTGTTCCGCTTATAGTTGACAATACATTCGCAACTCCTATCAACTGCCGACCGTTCGAGTGGGGCGCAGATATCGTTACCCATTCAACAACAAAATATATGGACGGTCACGGTGCGGGAGTCGGCGGCTGCATTGTTGATTCGGGTAAGTTTGACTGGATGGCTCATGCCGATAAGTTCCCCGGACTTTGCACTCCCGACGACAGCTACCACGGCATTGTTTATGCCGAGCGTTTCGGAATGGGCGGAGCATTTATTACAAAGGCGACCGCTCAGCTCATGCGTGACTTCGGTTCGATTCAGTCTCCGCAGAACGCATTTATTCTTAATCTCGGACTTGAAAGCCTTCATGTCAGAATGGCAAGACATTGCGAAAACGGACTTGCCGTTGCAAAATTTCTTGATTCTCATGATAAAATCGAATGGGTCAACTATCCGTCGCTTGAGGGCAATAAGTATTATGAGCTTGCGAGGAAGTATCTCCCGAACGGTTCATGCGGCGTTGTCAGCTTCGGCATAAAGGGCGGCAGAGCTGCGGCCGAGAAATTTATGAAAAATCTTAAGATTGCGGCAATTGAGACACATGTTGCCGACGCAAGAACCTGCTGTCTCCATCCGGCGAGCGCAACTCACCGCCAGATGAACGACGCCGAGCTTGCCGCCGCAGGCGTGCCGGCTAACCTTGTTCGCTTCTCCTGCGGACTTGAAAATGCACAGGATCTTATTGAGGATATTGCGCAGGCACTTGAGAAAATCTGATTGAAGAGTGATAGCTAATGCCAATTAAAATACCGAACGGACTGCCTGCCGTCAAGGTTCTCCATGATGAAAATATATTTGTAATGACGGAAAAAAGGGCGGTTAAGCAGGATATCAGACCGCTGAAAATTCTGCTTCTCAACCTTATGCCCAAGAAAATCGAAACGGAAACTCAGTTTGCGAGACTGCTCGGAAATACTCCGCTTCAGGTCGAGATGGAAATGATGTATACGACCTCTCACAAGTCGAAGAACACCTCCGAGGGACATCTCCTCGCTTTTTACAAGACCTTTGAAGAGATCAAGCACAACAAGTACGACGGCATGATTATCACCGGCGCACCGGTTGAAAACATGGATTTTGAAGAGGTCGAATACTGGGATGAGCTTTGCAAAATCATGGAATGGAGCAAAACCCACGTCACCAGCACCTTTCACATCTGCTGGGGTGCTCAGGCCGGTCTCTACTATCATTTCGGAATTCCGAAAATTCACTTGCCGCAGAAATATTTCGGCGTTTATCCGCACAAGGTCAACTACAAAAAATCTATTCTTTTCCGTGGCTTTGATGAGACTTTTATGGTGCCGCAGTCGAGGCATACAACGGTACTGACCGAGGATATTAAAAAGGTCAAGGAGCTGAAAATCCTTGCGTCGTCGCCTGAAACCGGAGTTTATGCCATCTCTACAAATAAGGGTAAGCAGATTTTCATAACCGGACATTCCGAATACGAACGTGACACGTTGAAAAACGAATATCTCAGGGATAAGGAAAAGGGGCTTGATATCGCCGTTCCGAAGAATTATTTCCCGAACGACGACCCGTCCAAGGAGCCTATCGTCTCGTGGAGAGCTCACGCAAATCTGCTTTTCTCCAACTGGCTGAACTATTTCGTATATCAGACGACTCCGTACGATATCGATATGATTGAATGATATAATATACAACAAGTTAATTTTTAACGCTTTGTTAACCTGTCAATTTCCTTTATCTTCCGGTTTTCTTCAACAATGTCGGATTTTGTTATTTTATAATCTCGCTGATTGATGCAAAGTCGGCAATTGATAAGCTGCCGAGGTTGCAGCGGATTGCTTGCTCTATATAAAAAATCAATGATGAAAAAGGCTTCGGCAAGAATTTCTTTGGAAAAAATAATTAATTTAATATTTTCCGTGTTTTTAATTTGCTGAAAAATCTGAATATTTTTAACCTCTCGGACATATCAATTACTGATATGTAAATCCAGGAGGTTTTTCTTTTGAATGAAACAGCACGAATTCGTTCGGTTGAACTCGGCGAATATATCGTAAAAAACAAGTCGACCGTAAGAGCAGCCGCAAAGGTGTTCGGAATTTCCAAATCGACGGTACATACCGATGTTACGCAAAAATTGGAGGAGATTGATCCCGGTTTAAGCCGTGAGGTCAGGGAAATACTTGATATTAACAAGGCACAGCGACATATCAGAGGCGGAATTGCCACAAGAGAAAAATATAAAGGCAGCAAAATGAGGTGATTTTATGTGCGGAATATGCGGACAGGTTTCCTTCACAACGGATTTGTCAAAATACGAAAGTCAGTTTTATAACATGCAAAACAAGCTTTTTTCACGCGGACCCGATCAGCACGGCGAGTTTTTCTCTCCCGATGCGGTGCTGATGCACAGACGTTTGGCCGTTGTTGATATCGAAAAGGGTAAACAGCCGATGACCTACGCCGTTGACGGTGCGGTTTTCACTCTCTGTTATAACGGCGAGCTTTACAATACGGACGAGATAAGAAACACGCTTGAGAGCAGGGGATATAATTTTTTCAGCCACTCGGATACCGAGGTCGTGTTGAAAGCCTATGTCGAATACCGTGAAAAATGCGTTGAATTGTTTAACGGAATTTTTGCTTTCGCCGTTTGGGAGCATGAGACAAAGAAGCTGTTTGTTGCAAGGGATCGAATGGGCGTTAAGCCGCTCTTTTATTCCATATGCAAGAGTGGATTCGTTTTTGGCTCGGAGATAAAGGCCTTGCTTGAGCATCCGGAAATTGAGCCGATTATGGATAACCGTTCGTTGTCGGAAATTATGCTTATCGGTCCGGGAAGAACACCCGGATGCGGCGTTTTTAAGGATATAAATGAGTTAAGACCCGCACATTATGCGATTTATGACGAAGCGGGACTGACGATTTACCGTTATTGGAATGTTGAAGCGCATGAGCACACGGACAGCTTTGAGCAAACGGTAGAAAAAGTAAGATTTCTTGTAACCGATTCAATAAAGCGTCAGCTTGTTTCGGATGTTCCTCTTTGCACTTTTCTATCCGGCGGACTTGATTCAAGCCTGATATCGTCGGTTACAAACGAGGAATTCAGGAAAAGGGGAGAGGTTCTGCACACCTTTTCCGTCGATTATAAGGATAATGACAAGTATTTCAAAAAATCAAGATTTCAACCGAATTCCGACCCGGAGTTTATTCGTGTTATGGAGAAATATCTCGGCGGAGCACACCATTGGATTGTTATTGATACTGATGAGCTTGTTGATGCACTTTATTCCGCCGTCGATGCACGTGACTTGCCCGGAATGGCTGATGTTGATGCTTCGATGCTGCTATTGTGCAAGGCTATAAAGGAATTCGGCACCGTTGCACTTTCGGGCGAGTGTGCCGATGAGATTTTCGGCGGTTATCCGTGGTACAGAGACAAAACGATACGTTCCTCCGAGGGCTTCCCTTGGGCACAATCGACAGACTACAGAATCTCGTTCTTGAAAGATGAATTCTCAAATAAAATTGACGGCTCGGAATATGTTTATGCCAGATACAGGCTGACAGCCGACAGTGCGCCTCTTTATAACGACATGAACGAGGACGACTTGAAAACGGCGCAAATGATGAAGCTGAACCTTGACTGGTTCATGCAAACCCTGCTTGACCGTAAGGACAGAATGAGTATGTATTCGTCGCTTGAGGTAAGAGTTCCGTTTTGCGACCACAGAATAGTCGAGTATCTTTACAATGTTCCATGGAAGATGAAGGATCACAACGGCTACGAAAAGGGACTTCTCCGTGAGGCAATGCGGGGATATCTGCCCGATGAGGTGCTTTGGCGAAAGAAAAGTCCTTATCCCAAAACGCATAATCCGAATTACCTTGCCGCCGTTTCGTCACGCTTACAGGCGATAATCGATGAGGGCACTTCGCCGCTGCTTGATTTTATAAAGAAAGATAAATTGACAGAGCTTTTGACCGAAAACAAAAGTCAGCTGTGGTACGGACAGCTGATGACAACGCCGCAGACGATAGCATACTTCATCCAGTTCGATTATTGGCTGAGAAAATATAAGGTTAGATTTGTTTAAGGTACGGGAGAGGTGCATTGTGCAGGGGTCAATGACCTACGACAGAGTTCGATAAAGGCACATTTCGTAGGGGTCGATTACCACATCGACCCGGAGGTCAAAAATTCAGATTGAATCAGTAGGGGAATGCTTGTCCTCTATATTCAGCAGAAATTAAAAAGGACGAACGATGGTCGCTCCACGAAAAGAATGCGAATTTTATGAAATTTGTATATTGACCCGACGCTCAAAAGAATGTATTATAGTAGAAAAAGGAGGATGTGTATGAATTTGATTTATAAATTACTTTCGTTTCTCAATGTGATAACACTCTTTCTTGCGACGATCTGCGGAAATTATCCCGGATTCGCCGCAACGGAGCTTAAATATGAAACGGCTTACGGTAATCCCATGAAAGGCTTTATGCCGTTCTACAGCGAGGACGGAGCAGATTCTTCTGTTCCTTACAGCATGGAATGGCTCTATATTCCGATGACCGATCTTGTTGCCGACGACGGCACATTTACGCTCAGAGAGGGACTTGAAGAAAAGCTTGATAAAATCGCACGCAGAGGTCATCAGGCTGCAATGAGAGTGTATCTCGATTATCCCGACAAGGAGTGCGCCGTTCCGCAGTACATTTGGGATATGGGCGTTAAAAAATACGAATATTCCGAGTACGGCGGCGGGATCAGCCCCGATTACAGCGATCAGAGATTGATTGATTTTCTGCTTGATTTTATCGACCGATTTGCTCTTAATTATGACGGCGACAAACGAATTGCATATATAACGACGGGGCTTATCGGACACTGGGGAGAGTGGCACGTTTGCAGTGAAATCAAGCCGGCAATGGCTTCCGACAGGCAAAAAAGACAGATCATTCATGCGTTTGAGACTGAATTTAAGCACACAAATATTCTTACCCGCTATCCCGGAACACCCGGTTCAAACAACGGCAAAATCGGATTCCATGACGATTCGTTTACCTACAATACAATAAATCCTGACAAGAATTATTTCTTTTATACTCAGCTCAAACGTGCGCTGAAAACCAACGTTTGGAAAACCCGGCCGATCGGCGGCGAGTTCCGCCCCGAAGGTCAGGAGAATTTCCTCAACGGACAGGTGACGGACGATTTTCAGGACTATGACGAATGCGTAAACAAGACGCACTGCTCATGGCTGATGATGACGGGAGCTTTCACCGGCAATCTGACTGAAAAGCAAATCGAGACGGCGAATGAGGCTTCGGCAAAGCTCGGCTATGATTTCTACGTCGAAAAGGTTCAGGTGAAGAAGCTTTTCGGCAAGGCTTACGTCAGGGTCGGAGTTAAGAATCTCGGTGTTGCTCCGATTTATGCCGATCCGGCCGTTTACATCGGAACGGAGGACAAAGAGGTTGAAACCAAGCAGGATATAAGCAAGCTCCTGCCGGGCAAGACGGAATATTTCACGGCAATTATTGACCTGAAATCCGGTGACAATATCCATATCAGAATTGATGATGTTTCAAAATACGGTGCATTTGTCCGCTTCTCCAATGTCGGCGGCTCGGACTCACCGAACGGAGCTTTTGTAATCGGAACGGTTGAATAACATACAAAACTAACGGTGAACAGTCAATAAAAAAACAAGGCAAACCATATCGGAATGCCTTGTTTTTGATTTTTATCTTTTTATCTCCAAATGAACCAGATGAGTATGTAGCCGGTCAGCACGGCAGAGAGAGTAAAGGGTATGCCGTACTTCATGAATGTTGTCGCCTTGACCTCATATCCCTCTTTTTTGAGGATTCCGATGCCGGCAATATTTGCGCTTGCACCGATCGGGGTGAGATTTCCGCCGAGGGTTGCGCCGCAGAGAAGTCCGTAGTAAAGAAGCTTAGGCTCCATGCCCATGTCGGCGGCGATAACGGGAACAATGGTGAGCATCGTTGCCGTGTAGGGAATATTGTCGATAAACGCCGAGAGAATAACGGAAATCCAAACGATAATCGTGTAAATGATGAACTCGGAGCCGGAGCCGAGTTTTGCGATTCCGTTTCCGATGACGTCAATAACGCCTGCACTCTTGATTCCGCCGATTACGACGAAAAGTCCGGTGAGAAGGGCAATCGTGTAGTAGTCGATCTCCTTGAATGTGTCCTTGACTATCTTGTAATTCTTGTTGAAGAAAACCTCACGGATAACGCCGATTATGAAGAAGCCTATGCAGATAAGGCCGTTGGTGATATCGGGCTTATAGAACTGACCCTCGGCTGCCCCGTCCTTGTAGGGAATGAACGAAGCGGCGATGAGAAGCACGATTGTTCCGACGAGGAGAAAAGTCGGGAATTTATCCTCAACCTTGGTTCTTGCGTTGAATTCGATTTTTGCATTGTCCTTGCGGAACATGAAAAGAATAATGAGTGCACTGACGATTGCGCCTGCCTCAACGACCCAGAACATACCCGGTTTTCCGCTGTCAACGAAGAAGTCCGAGAAGTCGAGGTTAGCCGATTTTGCGAGAAGAATCGAAGTTGTGTCGCCGACGAGCGTTGCCGCACCCTGGAGATTCGAGGATATCGCAATGCAAATGATTGACGGAACAGGGGAGATGTTGACCTTTTTGCAGAAGGCGAGGGCAACCGGCGCAATCATGAGCACCGTCGCAACGTTGTCAACGAATGCGGAAACAATACCTGCGAAAAGCGAAAGACAAACGATCGCCCATTTGACGTTCGGCATTTTGGAAATCAAAATGTCAGACATGAGCTGCGGCATTTTTGATTCGATGAAAAGATAGACGGTTCCCATTGTGCCGGCTATCATCATCAGTACGTTCCAGTCGATTTCTCCGAGAGCCTGTGCGACGCCGTAGGAATATGTTGAATCGCCGACGTTGAAGAATCCGCTGCCGAAAATGTCGGGTGAAGCTGATGCGATAACGCCAAGGGCAATGAAGATTAACGCCGAGCCTATCGCAACATAGGGTCTGATCTTCTGAAAAGCCATCATCAGTATGTAAGTGACGGCGAACAGAATCAGGGCTGTGATCGTGATTGGGTTCATGGTTTGACACTCCTAAAATTATTTCGGGCGGAATCCAAGGCAAGCGGTATTGCCAAAAAAATAAAGGCAGAATCTCTACGGATCCTGCCTGAAAAGACCAAAGCTCAATTAGGTCAATATAACCCGAAACAAATAGAACATGACGTTCTATGACAGACTCCACCACTTGCTGCCGAATATCTTCGGCTCATCGGGTTACCGTATGATTATAACATATTTATGCGACAAGTCAAGCAAAATGAACAAAAATTAAAGTTTATTTGCTGATTTTCATTGATAAAATATTGTCAAATTCAATCTCGCTTCTGTCGATTAAAATCAGCTTACGTTCAATTTCTTCAATTCTCCTGACCGTGCAGGGGCGGGTGATTATCGCACCGCCGTCCTTTCTGCCGTCGGGGCGGAAAAACGTCAGCTCAACGGCCGTTTCTTTTTGCGGATTATTGCGAATTTCAAGAAGAGCACGGTTGATTTTTTCTTTTTCGGCTTCCTCAAGCTCGGGCTTAGCGTCCGTCAGTCTTGCCGTTTCCTCCATCTCGTCGTCAAGTCCGACCAATGCGGCAAACGGAGCAAACTGCGCCGCCCGTGCCGAACGTGACATCTGAGGCCTTTTTGCCGAAACATGGTGAGGGAGGTTGATTATATCGTCGTATTTTCCGCTCATGCCTTGTGACCTCCGATCTGTCTGTTCCTTTCAAGTGCCGTTGCACCCTCCTTGAGGTTCATGCCCTTGATTATGGAGTTCTTGCCGTATTTGCTCTTGATTTTGAGAATCGCCCTTTGCATGTTCTTCTCTTTCTTCAGCTCGTTTTCTTCGGCTTCCTGCTTTTTGGTGTCCGAAAAAAGATCAAGCTGGACGTACTCGCTCTCTTTTTCGGCGTCCTTCTCGGTTATAATATGATTAGCGACGATATACATTCGGCGCACGAGAAGATTTTTATCGACGATTCTGTCAAAAAGGCTCATCGCCGTTTCGCAAATGATCTTTGTCGAGGAGGTATAACGTCCGATATTCTCGCTTGAATGGGCGGTTTTCGGAATTTTTCTGCCGTAGCGGTCGGTTTCAACCGCACCCGAGTAGCTTTTATTCAGGCTTTCGATGTCATAACCTACGGTCAGAACAATTTGGTCGGTGACGATTCTTTTTGAGACAAGCTCCAAGGACAATAGGTCGGCCATTTCTTTGAGTACAAGCCTTGCCTTTGAAAATTCATACGGCTCTTGAAGCACCTGACCCGAGCTGAGGCTGCTGCTCTCCGGACGGTAGGACTTGATGTCTGAAATCTCGGTCGGTTCCCAGCCCCATGCGTGGTCGATAAGAAGCTCGGCATTGACGCCGAAAAGCTTATAGAGCAAATCCTCGTTGTAATAGTCGCTTTCCCTGCCGACAGAACAGCGGGCAACGTCGCCCATTGTGTACAAGCCGTGCTGTTCAAGCTTTTTTGAAATTCCTCTGCCGACACGCCAAAAATCGGTCAGCGGACGGTGATCCCAAAGTATTTTTCGATAGCTCATTTCGTCAAGCTCGGCAATTCGCACGCCGTTTTTGTCGGGTTCGCAGTGCTTTGCGTAGATGTCCATTGCAATTTTGCAAAGATAAAGATTTGTGCCTATGCCTGCCGTGGCGGTTATGCCGGTTGTTTCAAGCACGTCAAGCACCATTTTCATCGCAAGCTCACGGGGCGTCATGCCATAGGTCTTGAGATAGTCGGTCGCATCAATGAAAACCTCGTCGATTGAGTAAACATGGATGTCCTCGGGAGCGATATATTTGAGATAAACATTGTATATCCGGGTGCTGACCTCCATATAATGCGCCATTCTCGGCGGTGCGGTGATGAATGCAAGCTCCGCCGACGGGTCACTTTTTAATTCGGAATGAAAATGCGATTCATGGGTAAAGCTATGCTTGGGTGCTTTATATCTGCGTTGGGCGTTTATTTCACGCACCTTTTGTATAGCCTCAAAGAGCCTCGCTCTGCCGGGTATGCCGTAGGCTTTGAGTGAAGGGGAGACGGCAAGACAGATGGTTTTCTCGGTTCTTGTCGGGTCGGCGACAACAAGATTTGCGTCCAACGGGTCAAGGCCTCTGTCAACACACTCGACAGAAGCATAGAATGATTTAAGGTCTATTGCAATGTAAGCCTTGTCCGCCATCGGCAACACCTCCGGATATAGATTTCAGGCATTAAATGCCGGATTTCGGATGTTGACAGATTATATAAAAAGCATTTGATGTTTATCGAATCTAAAAGCTAACATCTATATTATAACACGAACAAACGTTCAGGTCAAGAAAATTAGTAAAAAATCTGTGATAAAAATTTAACAATCTAATATGTAAGATGTCACAATGCACAAAAAGAAGCGTGTCAGGTTGTTTATTTTGTCGCATCGAATCTTGACAATATAACGGAGAATAATTATAATATTGTTGTATTTACATACAAAATGAAAGGGTGATACACATGAGTGAATATATTAACAGAGTTCTTGCTTCGGTAAGAAAAAAGAATGCGTCCGAGCCTGAATTCGTTCAGACGGTTGAGGAAGTGTTCAAGTCAATCGAGCCGGTAGTTGAAAGACATCCGGAATATGAGAAAAGCGGTCTTCTTGAAAGACTTGTTGAGCCTGAGCGTATGTTCTCGTTCCGTATTGCATGGGTTGACGATAACGGCAAGGTGCAGGTAAACAAAGGCTATCGCTGCCAGTTCAACGGTTCTATCGGACCTTATAAGGGCGGACTTCGTTTCCATCCGAGCGTATATTCGGGTATTGTTAAGTTCCTCGGCTTTGAGCAGATTTTCAAAAACAGCCTTACGGGACTTCCTATCGGCGGTGCAAAGGGCGGTTCCGATTTTGACCCCAACGGCAAGTCGGACGGAGAAATCATGCGCTTCTGTCAGGCATTCATGAACAATCTTTACAGATTTATCGGTCCGGATATCGACGTTCCGGCAGGTGATATCGGCGTCGGCGGACGTGAGATCGGTTATCTCTACGGCCAGTACAGACACATTAAGGGCGTTTTTGAAAACGGCGTTCTCACCGGCAAGGGCCAGAGCTACGGCGGTTCAAACATTCGTCCCGAGGCTACGGGCTACGGTGCGGTTTATTATGCCGAGGAGGTTCTTGCTCACTTCGGCGAGAAGATCGAGGGCAAGACCATTGCTATCTCCGGCTTCGGCAATGTTGCATGGGGCGTTGCAAAGAAGGCGGCTCAGCTCGGTGCAAAGGTAGTAACGATTTCGGGTCCCGACGGCTATGTTTACGATAAGGACGGCGTTTCGACGGACGAGAAGATTAAATATCTTCTTGAAATGAGAGCACACGGCACCGGCAAGGTCAAGGATTATGCCGACAAGTTCGGCGCAGAGTATTTCCCGGGCGAGAAGCCGTGGGGAGTTAAGGCCGATATTGTAATGCCTTGCGCAACTCAGAACGAGGTTGACCTTGAAGAGGCAATGAAGATAATCAAGAACGGCACAAAGTATTACGTTGAGGTTTCCAACATGCCGACAACAAATGACGCTCTTGAATATCTCCAGGAGAACGCAGTTGTTGCTCCGTCAAAGGCAGTTAACGCCGGCGGTGTTGCGGTTTCCGCTCTTGAAATGAGCCAGGACTCAATGCGTTACAGCTGGTCTGCCGAAGAGGTTGACGAGAAGCTCAGAGAGATCATGAAGAACATCTACACCAATTCGGTCACTGCTGCCGAGGAATACGGCTGCGGCTACAATCTTGTTGCAGGCGCAAACATCGCAGGCTTCCTTAAGGTCGCCGACGCAATGATGCAGCAGGGTATATTCTAATAATAATAAAATGTTTATGGGGCGGATTATTTCGCCCCGTTTTTTTTGTTGTGCATGGGAGCGGTTACGCATATTCCGTTGCCATCGCACCATACGATTTGTTAAAATAATGCACATTTCGTGGTCATCGCATGATATGATAAATAAGGAAAAGGAATTTTCCACAATCGGTAAAAAAGGCCATCTCAACCGCTTTGTAACAATTTGTAATTGATTTATTTCTAAAACTTGTTATAATAATTCGGAGGTGAGTTAACAATGAAAGGAAAGCTTATCGTTATAGAAGGACTGGACGGCAGCGGAAAGTCCACGCAGATCGAGTATCTCAAAAGTAAGCTGAACGGAAAGAATGTTCATCAGATTAAACTGCCGGATTACGACAGCGAATCGAGTGCGCTTGTTAAAATGTATCTCAGGGGCGATTTCGGAAAAGACCCCGGCGACGTCAACGCTTATGCCGCTTCGGCGTTCTATGCGGTTGACCGCTTCGCCAATTATAAGATGAAGTGGAAGTCTTTTTACGACAGCGGAGACATAATTATTTCCGACAGATACACGACCTCCAACGCATATCACCAGGCAACGAAGATAGACAAAGACGAAAGAGCCGATTTCTTTAAATGGCTCGAGGACTTTGAATACGGTCTTATCGGTGTGCCGAAGCCGGATGCGGTGATTTATCTTGATATGCCGATTGAAATTTCGCAGAAGATGATGTCCGAGAGATATCACGGCGACGAAACAAAAAAGGATATTCATGAGAGCAATCTCGATTACTTATATAAATGCAGAGACGCGGCACTCGACGCCGCAGAGAAAATGGGCTGGTATGTCGTTAAATGCAGCGACGGTGACCGGCCGAGAAGCATTGAATCAATCGGAGATGAAATATTCTCCATAATTTCCACGGAGGTTTTATGACTTATTCCTTTCACAAACCCGCCTTTGATGATATTAAATGGATGAAGCAAAAGCTTAAAGAAAGTCAGCCGCAGTGCTGTGAATTTTCGGTGGGTAATCTGCTCGGATGGAGCAAATTCTATGACGGACAGGTCGGCGACGTTGAAAATTGTCTGGTCTCAAGGCTTTATAAGGACGATTCGTTCTGCTTCCCCAAGGGGAAAAACTGCGAAACCGCCGTCAAGGCCATTGTAAATGATTTTAATTCTCCGAAATTTTCTTTTCTCGAGAAGCACGAAACGGAAATTCTTGAAAGACTCTTCCCCGGAAAATATGAATTTATCGAGGAGCGGGACAGCTTTGACTATGTTTATTCCCGTGAGAAGCTCGCAACGCTCGGCGGCAAGAAATATCACGGAAAGCGTAATCATATTTCATATTTCGAAAAGACGTTTAACTGGAGCTTCGATGAGCTGAACCGCAGTAATATTGACGAATGTATTGCCATGAACGAGAAATGGTATACCCTCAATGTCGAAAAGGACAGGGAGGGGATTGAGGACGAACGGGAGGTTCTTCGTCTTAATTTTGCCCATTTTGAGGAAATCGGCGGAGTGGGCGGTGTGCTCAGAATCGACGGCGAGGTAGTTGCTTTTACATTCGGCGAAAGGCTCAACGAGAACACGTTCGTAACGCATTTTGAAAAGGCGTATTCCGATATCAGAGGAGCTTATCCGATGATAAATCAGCTTTTTGCACAGACACTGCTTTCGGATTATGAGCTTATCAACCGTGAGGACGACGTTGGCTCGGAGGGGCTGAGAAGCGCAAAGCTTTCGTATCACCCCGAGTTTTTGGTTGAAAAATATTCGGCAGTCGCAAAATGAAAGGCTTGTTGATGTCATGAAAAGAATTGTTGATATCAAAAAATACAGAAATGATATAATCTCCCTGTGGTATGAGTGCTTCGGCGACGAGGCGGAATATATTGAATTCTTTTTGGACAGGTGTCCGAATAAGCTTTGTCTCGGCTGCTTTGAAAACAACAGGCTCGTTTCGATGCTTTTTCTCCTGAACGGTGAGGTCGACGGATTCCCGGCGAAGTACATCTATGCCGCATGCACGGCTCATGAATTTCGCCGCAGAGGGCTTATGGCGGAACTTATCGACTTTTCAAAGCATTATTGTGCCGAGAACGGAATTGATTTTATTTTTCTTGTTCCGGCGGAGGAGAGCCTTTACGGCTATTATTCGAGATTCGGCTTTATATCCAAAATGCACAGAGCCGAAATTGCTTTAAAGGGCGGTTCGGGAGACTTCGATGCAACGAAAACGACAGATATAAAGGCTGTCGCAAAAAGGCGAACGGAGCTTCTCTCTTCGATGAAACGGTTTGCGTTTGACCTTGAAACGACGGAGTATACCGTGGCGGAATTTCTTTACACAGGCGGTGAAATATACTCAAAAGACGGCGAAAACGGTTTTCTCGCTTTCACGGTCAAGGACGGAAAAAATCCGGTCGTCAAGGAGCTTTTGGCCGATTTTGACACTAATTTTACAATTATTTTGGATTTATTTAAAAATTTAGGGGCGGAAAATGTTTACATTCATGCTCCTTTAGTGTATAATAGTACAGATATTGGGAGCAAAGGTACTAAATGTGGTATGCTTTACCCTATTACAAAGAAAGCAAATGATTATATCAATGATGAGGATATGTTCTATTCCGGAATGTATCTTGATTGAGAGGTAATTAAATGATTTACGTTTTTCTTGCAAACGGATTTGAAGAGATCGAGGGTCTGACGGTTGTCGACTTCCTCAGAAGAGCGGAGCTTGACGTGTGCACGGTCGGCGTCGGCGGAAAGCTCATCACGGGAGCGCACAATATTCCCGTTTTCTGTGACCTTGACGAATCCGAGGTCAGACTTGACGATGAGCTGAGAGCGGTTGTTCTCCCCGGCGGAATGCCCGGCACGCTCAATCTCGAAAAGTCGGAGACTGTGAAGAAGGCAGTCAATTACTGCGCTGATAATGACAGGTTTGTTTGCGCTATTTGCGCCGCGCCGTCAATCCTCGGCCACATGGGTCTGCTCAAGGGCAAGAAAGCGTGCTGCTTCCCCGGCTTTGAAAACGAGCTTGAGGGCGCAGACGTCGGCAGGGATTATGTTTGCTGCGACGGAAAGTTTATTACAGCCAAGGGTATGGGCGCTGCGATTGATTTCTCGGAAAAAATCACGGCATGTCTTATAAACGAAAACAAAGCGAAGAAGATAAAAGAATCTCTTCAATGTCCCTATTGATTGAAGAAGGAGGACGAGTATGAAGGACGAGAACGGCAGAGAGTATTCCGATTACGATATTGACAAGCTCATCGAAGAGTATTCGCATATCAATCGGAACGATGAGCCGGAGCAGGTTTCACAACCGCCCAAGGAAAAGAAAAAGTTCGTTGTTCACATCGATGAATCCCTGATTGATTCACCGCAGAGTGTTGAACCGAAGCCGCAGTCCGGCGGAATATATTTCTCGAATTATCCCAAGCACCACAGCACCTCCCGTGTGCAGGAGCCTCATGCGGCGGAGCACAAGGGCAATATGAAGAAAAATGCTGCGAAGCACGAGCACGCCTCACATGAGGACACCGTAAGAAAAGTTAAGGACGGAATCGAAAAAGTCGGCGGTAAGGCAGCCGTCGGATTTCTTGCGTTCATTCTTATTTCGACTATATTGCTTTCATATGTCGGAATCACGTGCTTAGGTGATATGCTTGCAATCAACAGAAGCGACGAGAATGTTACCGTTGATATCCCGGCCGATGCAACATACAGCCAGATTATAGATATACTCAAGGATAACAAGCTCATCAAGCGCAAGGGCTTTTGCAAGATGTTTACAAAGTTCAGAGGCTTTGATGAAGGAAAATATCTTAGCGGCCAGTACTATCTCAACAGCAAGATGGGTGTTGAGGGCATGCTCAAGGATATCATGGCAGCTCCCGTGACGGCGGAATCAATTTCGCTGAGCTTCCCCGAGGGCTTGACTGCAACTCAGATCCTCGAAAAGCTCGAAAAATATGATGTTTGCAACTCCGCAAAGGTTCTCACAGCTATGAGAACGGGTAAATATAATTATGATTTCCTTAATGATATCACGGATAATAAGAACAGATTCCTCAAGCTTGAGGGCTATCTTTTCCCGGATACCTACGATTTCTATGTTGATGCGGACCCGAACTATGTTATCACAAAGTTCCTTGACAACTTCAATTCCAAGTGGGAGGATGAGTACGATAAGCGTGCCGCCGAGCTTGGCCTTTCAAGAGATGAGATTATAACCATCGCTTCGATTATCCAGAAGGAAGCCGCCAATTCGGATCAGATGAAGGTTATTTCCTCCGTAATCCATAACAGACTCAACCATCAGGCGGATTATCCGACACTCGGCTGCGACAGTACGGCTCTTTATATAAGCAATTATGTAACGCCGACGGTCGGCGAGGCACAGGGTGCGGTTTATTACAGCGCATACGACACATCGGCAATCAAGGGACTTCCTCCCGGACCGATATGCAACCCGGGTATTGACGCTATCAGAGCGGCACTTTATCCGTCGGATACGGATTATTATTTCTTCGCTCACGATAAGGCGGGCAATATTTACACCGCTTCAACATTTAAGGAGCACAAGAATAACCTTGTTCTTATTATCAAGGCGAACAGCTCAACAGACTGAGAGAAATTATGAGTAATATTAAAACAGCTTTTCCCGAGCTTCTCTCTCCGGCAGGAGATATGGAAAGATTTCAGCGTGCGCTTTATTTCGGCGCAGACGCAATCTATGTCGGCGGTTCTGCTTTTTCCATGCGAGCCGCACCTGCCAATTTCACGGCAGAGGAGCTTAAAGCGGCGGTTGATGCCGCACATAAAAAGGGCGTTAAGGTTTATCAGACCTGCAACACCGTGCCGAGAAACGATGAGATTGACAGACTTCCGGATTTCCTTATGGAATCCGCCGAAACAGGCGTTGACGCTTTCATTATTTCCGACCTCGGCGTTATGACGCTCGCAAAGAAATACACGCCGAATGTTGATATCCATATTTCGACCCAGGCCGGAATCACGAACTACGCTTCCGCCAACGAGTGGTACAACATGGGTGCAACGAGGGTTGTCACGGCAAGGGAGCTTTCGATGGAGGACATTGCAACGCTCAGAGCAAAGACCCCGAAGGAGCTTGAGATAGAGTGCTTCGTTCACGGAGCAATGTGCGTTTCGTTCTCGGGAAGATGCCTTTTGTCGAACTATCTTGTCAACCGTGATTCCAACAGAGGAGAGTGTGCCCAGCCCTGCCGCTGGCAGTACAGCCTGATGGAAAAGACCCGTGAGGGTGAGTATTTCCCGATTGATGAGGACGAGAACGGCACATATATATTCAATTCCAAGGATATGTGTATGATAGAGCATATTCCGGAGATGGTTAAGGCCGGAATATCAAGCTTTAAGATAGAGGGCAGAGCCAAGTCGGCATACTATACCTCGGTTATAACCAACGCATACCGTCAGGCGATCGACGGATATCTCAGGAATCCGACGGATGATTACAAGCCCGAAAAATGGGTCGTTGACGAGATGTACAAGATCAGCAGCCGTGAGTATTGCACAGGCTTCTATTTCGGTCACCCGAGGGAGAATGCTCAGATTTATTACGACGGCGGATACAAAAGAGACTGGAGCGTTATGGCAGAGGTTCTTTATTCCGAGAACGGACGTGTGTTCTGCCGCCAAAGAAACAGATTCTTTGAAGGTGAAAATCTTGAAGTGCTTCAGCGTGGGGTTGAGCCTTACGAGGTTACGGTCACCGACCTGAGAGACGAAAGCGGAGAGAAAATAGAGAAAGCGCCGCATCCGATGATGACGGTCAGCTTTGAATGTGAAAAGGATATCCCGGCAGACGCTTTGTTAAGAAAGGCTGTCTAATCATTTTTTCGGAGGCTTCTATGCTTTTAAGCGATATTCTCAACGGTATTGACTATTCATGTGATAATTTTGCCGATTTTGATATAAAAGACATTACATACGATTCGAGAAAAGCAGGCGAGGGTAAATGCTTCTTTTGCCTGACAGGAACCCTGACGGACGGACACAAGTATGCCATGAGTGCTTATGACGGCGGATGCAGATGCATTTTTGCCGAGCATAAGCTTGAGCTTCCCGAGGACTGCGTTCAGATAATTACGGAAGATACACGTCATGCCCTGGCACTTGCCTCGGTAAATTATTTCGGTCGCCCGTGCGATAAGCTTAAGGTTGTCGGAATAACGGGAACGAAGGGCAAAACAACGACGGCGCACATCGCAAGACGTCTTATTGAGGCTTCGGGAGAAAAGTGCGGAATTGTCGGAACGAACGGTGCTTCTTTCGGTGATGTTCACGAAGAAACGCAGAACACAACGCCCGAAAGCTATGAACTTCAGAAGCTTTTCCGAAGAATGGTTGACGCAGGCTGCAAATATTGCGTTATCGAAGCCTCGTCGCTCGGACTTAAAATGCACAGAACGGACGGAATTCCTTTTGAGGTCGGCGTTTTTATGAATCTTGCTCCCGACCATATCGGAACGATTGAGCATCCGACCTTTGAGGATTACAAAAACAGCAAAAAGCTTCTTTTTTCGATGTGCAGGCATGTCGTTGTCAATGTCGACGACCCTGCTTACGAGGATATGCTCGACGGCTCATCGGCCGATGATGTTATCGGCTTCGGTCTCGGCGATGCGGATATCAGGGCACAAAACGTTGAGCTTTTGAGAAGCAACGATATATTGGGCATTTCGTTTGACTGCATTGAGAAAGGCGAAAAAATCCGGGTCGAAGCTCCCGTTCCGGGATATTTCAATGTTTATAATGTCCTTGCCGCAATCGGTATTTGCAAGGCTCTCGGCATTGAAATAAAGAATCCGTCGGATATTTTGCACGATTTCAAAGTTGATGGCAGGTCGGAGCTGGTTCATGTCAGCGATGATTTTGACGTTATAATTGATTTTGCTCATAACGGCCTGAGTATGCACAATATAATTTCCACTTTTAAGGCGTATCCGCACAACAGAATCGTTGCACTTTTCGGCTCAATCGGCGAGAAGAACCAGATTCGGCGTAAGGAACTGGGTCTTGTTGCCGGCAAGGAAGCGGATCTTTCGATATTGACGACAGAGGACCCCGGCAAAGAAGATCCGATGAAAATTGCAGAGGATATTGCATATTATATTCGTCAGGTCGGCGGAAAATATATTATGATAAAGGATAGGAAAGAGGCTATACGCTATGCTCTTTCCCACATGCAAAAGGGAGATATACTTATTCTTGCAGGAAAAGGAAACGAGACCTTCATGAAGCTGAAGGACGGAAAAGTTCCTTATTCCGATCTTGAAGAAGTAAAAAAATATATTAATTTTAAAAAGAATTAAATCCTGTTTTCAGTGAAAATTCAAGGAGGTAGTTATATGCCGCAAAAAGGATCGGGCGCAGCAAAAAAGAAAAGGAAGAGACTGAACGATTTGTCAAACGCAGGAGCTTTCTTCATTTCGCTGCTCGCTATCTTCTGCTTTACTCTCGTAATATGCGTGGGATATGTTTTCATCAACGCTGTTACGGTTGTTGCAGGCGACCCCGTTATCAATCTTGAAAGCGCAAGGAACAATCAAAATCAGACCTCATTCCTTTATGCAAAGGATTCAAACGGAAAGCAGATCGAGGTTTTGCGTCTGCACGGTGAGGAAAACCGTATCTGGGTCGATTTTGACAAGATTCCCAAGCAAATGAAGGACGCATTTATTGCACTTGAGGATAAGCGATTCAATAACCACCACGGTGTTGACTGGATTCGTACAATCGGCGTTTTTATCAAACAGAATGATCAGGGCGGTTCGACTATCACTCAGCAGCTTGTTAAGAACGTTACAGGTAACAACCAGGTAACATATGTCCGTAAATATAATGAGATTCTTTCTGCGCTGAACCTTGAAAAGAATTTTGACAAGGATCAGATACTGGAGGCTTATCTCAACACGATCTATCTCGGCCAGGGCTGCTACGGCGTTGAAACAGCGGCTGAAACATATTTCGGAAAGTCCGTTGATGAGCTTAACGTTGCCGAATGTGCCGTTATCGCTTCAATCACGCAGATGCCGTATTCATATGACCCGATAAACAATCCCGAGAACAATAGGAAAAGACAAATATATTGCCTTGACGAAATGCTTGATCAGGGCAAGATAACCAAGCAGGAATATGACGACGCCGTTGCATTTGACCTTATATATACTACGGACGACGATTATGTTCCGAGTAAGGCTGAACTTGAAAGACGCGAGAACGAGAAAAATGCAAAGGCTTCTTCTGAATTTCAGAGCTTCTATGTCGATTACGTTATCGACGACGTTATCGCAAGACTTCAAAGCGACCTCGGCTATTCATACAACGAGGCTCGTGATGCTATCTACGGCGGCGGTCTGAGAATTTATACGGCTGTTGACCTCGATATTCAGAAAACAACCGAGGATATTTATGTGAACCGCAAGGGCTTTGAGGATAAGAAAAACGCTCAGTCCGCTATAACAATTATGGACTACAAGGGCAGAGTTGTTGCCATTGTCGGTCAGGCAGGCGTCAAGGAGGGCAACCGTGTTCTCAACAGAGCAAGCTCTTCGCCGAGATCGCCCGGTTCTTCAATTAAGCCGCTCACTTCCTACAGCCCGGCGATTGAGATGAACGAGATCACATGGTCATCATATCTTCTTGATTCTGCCGTCAGCTACGGCGGATGGAGAACACGAAATGCCGACGGCGGCTATGGCTCGGGCTATAACGTTACCGTTCAAAACGCTCTTGCAAGATCACTCAATACAATCCCGGCAAGAATCGTTATTAACATGATCGGCATTAACGAATCCTATAATTATCTTGTAAACAAGTACCATATCACAACGGCTGTGGAGGCCTCGGATAAGAGTGCCGCTCCGCTTTCCATCGGTTCAATGACATACGGTACAACATCGCTTGAAATGACTGCAGCATACGCTGCTTTCGGAAATGGCGGTTACTATTACAAGCCTTATTCTTTCTACTATATTGAGGATGCCAACGGCAAGGTTCTCATTGACAACAGAGAGAATAAGGGTGAGCAGATTCTTTCCACAGGCACGGCCGAGGTTATGCGACATCTTCTTATGACCGTTACTACCAGCTCCTACGGTACAGGTACAAGCTATAAAACAAGCGGCTTTGATACCTTTGCAAAGACAGGTACAACCGATGATAACAACGATAAGTGGTTCGTCGGCGGAACGCCCTATTACGTTGCCGCTGTTTGGTACGGCTACGATATCCCCGAATACATCAGCACATGGGGCAACCCGGCAGGTGCTGTTCACAAGACGGTGTTTGACGCAATTCATGAGGATCTACCCGACAAGGATTTTGAAGACCTTGACGGAGTGGTTCAGAAGGAATATTGCACGGATACAGGTAAGCTTGCTTCATCAAGCTGTTATTCAACGGCATACGGCTGGTATAAAAAGGACAATGTTCCTGAATATTGCACGGGTCATTACTATTCGTCGTCTTCCGATGACGATGACGAGGAAGAGGAAGAGAAAAAGCCGACTCAATCAAGTACGCCGTCAACCTCTGCCGCTGCAGCGGGTAATAACGGTGGCGAAGAATAATAAATTATAACACGGAGGCGGTTGCATGGTTATTATGTCTGTCGATTACGGTGATGCGAGGACGGGCATAGCACTATGCGACCGCCTTGAAAGTTTGGCACACCCCGTTGAGGTTATTAAGCAAAGCTATGAGCCGAAGCTTCTCGAAAGAATAGCTGCACTTACCGAAATTCACAAGCCGGAGCTTATCGTTGTCGGCTATCCGAAGAATATGGATTCTTCGGCAGGTGAGCGTGCTCGGAAATGTGCCGATTTTGCAAAGAAAATCACGGAAATAACCGGTGTTGAAACCGACCTTTGGGATGAAAGGCTTACGACCGTTTCCGCCCATATGTATTTAAGCGACAATAACGTCAGAGGAAAGAAACGCAAAAATGTTGTCGATGCGGTTGCCGCCGTTATAATTTTGCAGGACTATCTTGATTACAGGAGAAATAATAATGCAAGCAAAATCTGACAATATAGTCAAAACAGTTTTATCGGGAATTTTCTCGGTCGGATACATGCTGATTTGTGCTTATGCCGGTATGCAATTCACGGGAAAGCTCGCATTTCAGATTATATTGACATTTTCTCTCTCACTGATTTTTACGGCCGTTGCCGATCTTGCTAAAATAAAAATGTCCGTTCTTGCTGTTTCGGCAAGCATATCCGCCGCATTTTGGGTCGTATATGCCGTCGCAGCTCAGATGGTTGTTAAAGGCACATTTTTTATTTTCGTTTCGGCGTGGCACTATATGTTCTATTACGACAGTATCGGCATGGTCTTTATCGTGCTTATTGTTGTGACGGCATATCAGCGAATTAAAGCATTTATAAAAAAAGACGCAGAAATAACCGAGCAGTATGATAAATTCTATTCGGTCGTTTCTGTTGCTTTTACTTTATTCTATATTGCTGTTCTTATTTACTGCTTCTTTATTTGCAGGATTCCCGGCGGAAAGCGTGTTGAGCCGAATCTTGACCCGCTTGACGTTTTTAAGATGACATTCTTCTCGGGAGCTTTGGACTATGAACGGCTTGTTCTTTTCTTAGGCAATATTGCGATTTTTGTTCCGCTCGGATTTTTGCTCTGCCACAGGCTCAACAGGGGAGTATTGAGAATTGTTCTTGTTCTTCTGCCGTTTGTCCTCAGCACTGCAATAGAAATTTCGCAGTATTATTTTGGCATGGGACATCCCGATATCGACGACGTTATTCTCAATGTTATCGGATTCTATATCGGAGTTTTGCTGAAGATTTTGTTCGATAAGGTTTTTGTTTTGAAAAGATGATTTCCTTTTCTTAGGCATCGAGCCCTACGAATTATGCTCCGGCCACACCTCTGCGTTAATTTTTTTTCGTACCATACGAATTGTTTTTCGTAAATTATACATATTTACTTTTTCTTCGGCAGAAGCAAATCCTTTGCACCGACGAGAATGAGAATTACTGCGAAAATTATTCTCAATGTCTTGTCCTCAAGGCGGTCGAGCAGGAGGAATCCGAGCACAACGCCGATAAGGCCGCAGCCGATATAGGTTAATGCGGCTTTTTTATCTATCAGCTTGTTTTTAATATGGAAAATAATTGCCAATATGGCCGAGGGAATAAAAAACAAAAGGTTGATTCCCTGTGAAACCGTCTGCGGCAAGTCTTTATAAAGCGTGAGGTAGAGAATGAGTATTCCGCCTCCGCCGAAGCCCATTGCGCCGAGAATTCCCGAGACGATTCCGGCAATAATATCAAGTATCATTTCATCAGCATCCTGATTCCTGCGTAGATTATAAAGATTGAAAATACCTTGCTCAGCACATTTTTCGGTATTTTCGGGAGCAAAAACGATCCTATCGCCGAGCCGACAAGACCCGGGATAAGGAAAACAAAGCTGTCGCTGAGCCTGACCTGATCCTTTATAAGATAGCCGACGGCGCTTATTATCGTAAGAGGAAGAATTATCGCTATCGCCGTGGCGTGCGACTTAGTCTGGTCCGTTCCTCGAAGCTTTAACGCTTCAACGGCAACGATTCCGCCGCACGAGCCGATTAAAATATTCACAACGCCCGTCAGAATTCCGAGCACCGGATTCAGTATTTTTTTCATAGTTCATTCACCGACTGCATAATTTTTATGTATGGGGTGATAATGTGAAAATCGGAATAAAGATTGTTATCGCAATTATAACTGCGTTTCTTATTATATTATCCGCCATGCTTTATCTTACATTCATGGCTAATTATTCCGCTGAGGAGACTTCCTCAAATCCGTTTATGCGGAAAACGATAATCGTTGACGCAGGACATGGCGGTGACGACGGCGGAGCAATAGGAATTGACGGAACCGTTGAAAAGGATATCAATCTCGATATTGCGTTGAAGCTTGAAAAAATTTTGAAATTTTACGGTTTTAATGTTATAATGACAAGGACAGAGGACGTTATGACCTGCGACGACGGACTGGATTCTCTGAGAAAAAGAAAGGTTTCGGATATTCACAACCGCTTTGACCTGATGCGGAAGAATCCCGACGCAGTTTTTATAAGCGTACATCAGAATAAATTTGAGGACACGTCTCAGCACGGCACGCAGGTCTTTTACTCGGGCAATAACGAAAAAAGCAAGGTGCTTGCCGAGGCGATTCAGACCTCGATAACATCGTCCGTACAGCCCGAGAACGGCAGGGTCGTGAAAAAATCGGGTTCGGGAATTTATCTTCTCTATCATGCTGAGATCCCCGCCGTGCTCGTTGAGTGCGGATTTATCTCTAATCCCGACGAGGTGAAAAAGCTTAAAGATGAAAGCTACAGAATGAAGCTTGCAATATTGATTACGGACGGACTTTTAAAATATCTGCGTAATTGTTGATTGAATCGGCAGTTGCCAATGAGGTGATAAAATGGCACAGAAAGCCAAAACTTTATATGTATGCTCGTCCTGCGGACACGAGAGTGCCAAATGGTACGGCTGCTGTCCGGGCTGCGGCGAGTGGAACACCATGGAAGAGGTGTTCAAAGCTCCCGAAAAAACAAAGGCCGTAGGAATAAACGCTCCGGTCGGCTTTACCTCAAATGTTCAGATGATAAACGACATAAGCTGTGACGGCGAGGTTCGCCACAAGACGGGTCTTGAAGAGCTTGACCGAGTTCTCGGCGGAGGAATAGTCAAGGGTTCGCTTGTGCTTCTCAGCGGCGACCCGGGTATAGGTAAATCGACGCTTCTTTTGCAGATTTGTCAATATCTCGGCAGAACGCTCAAAATTCTTTATGTTTCGGGCGAGGAGTCGGCACATCAGATCAAGCTCAGAGCGGACAGGCTCGGCGTCGATACGGAGAATCTTTTTATTCTCTGCGAGACCGACGTTCAGATCGTGGCGGAGCATATGAGAGCGTCGAAGCCCGATCTTGTTATTATCGACTCGATTCAGACGATGAATGTATCGGAGCTGAATTCCTCTCTCGGCAGCGTTGCACAGGTCAGGGAGTGTACGAACTGCCTCATGCAGACCTCGAAAAGTCTGAATATTCCGACGATAGTTGTCGGCCATGTTAACAAGGACGGCAATATTGCAGGACCGAAGGTGCTTGAGCACATTGTTGACGCAGTGCTCTATTTTGAGGGAGAAAGACATCTTTCCTACAGAATTCTCAGGGCAGTCAAAAACAGATACGGTTCAACGAACGAAATCGGCGTTTTTGAAATGAAGGACAACGGCCTGAGCGAGGTTGAAAATCCATCCGAGATGATGATTTCCGGCAGACCGAAGAACACATCGGGTTCATGCGTTGCTTGTCTTATGGAAGGTTCACGTCCGATTCTTGCAGAGGTTCAGGCACTTGTCAGTGCGTCCGGCTACGGAAATCCGAGACGAATGACGAACGGCTTTGACTATAACCGACTTGCGATGCTTGCCGCCGTGCTTGAAAAAAGAGCGGGATTTTTCCTGAGCAACTGCGATATTTATATCAACGTTGTCGGCGGACTGAAGCTGGACGAGCCTGCGTCCGACCTTTCGGTTGCGCTTGCACTCATTTCGAGCCTTAAGGACACTTCGATTCGGGATGATGTTATCGCATTCGGCGAGATCGGTCTCGGCGGTGAAATACGCTCGATAGGCAGCTGCGAACAGCGAATCAAGGAAGCGGCAAGGCTTGGCTTCAACCGCTGTATTGTGCCTTATCACAACTATAAAAATCTGAATTCAAATATTAAATCGCTCGTTGAGATCGTCCCTGCAAGGACAATAAGAGCGGCATTTGATTCGGCGATATAAAAATTCCTGCCTTTCCCGATTAAAGGGGAGGCAGTTTTTTTGAGTTATGGGAGAAAAGAATCGGTGATTTTTCGCCGCAAAGCAAAAAAATTACATAAGGTTTTCTCGGTGTGATACGGGAATTTCACCATACGATAAGTATGAAAATCAACACTACATAGAGATACGATAAAGGCACAATCCGTAGGGGTCGATGAAATTTCGTGGGCGCCCCTTTAGGGTAGCGAAGTGTCGACACGGTAGTGAATGACAGTCCGGTGGACTGTCAGAGCCGTGGCGTGACCGAGCCGCAGCGAGACGCTGGCGGCGTAGCCGACTGAGGGGTTTGTAAAGAGTTTGGAAAAGTCCATTTATAGAAAAGCAACCGTCTCCCCTATCGTCGGATAGCGGAAACGGTTGTTTCAATTTATTCTTTTTTATTCGGCTCGCTTTTTATTGTAGAAAAACATTGCAACGCCTGCGCCGATAATCAGAACATAGCCGAGGACACTGAGCCAATCGGGAATGTCGCCGAACACGAAAAATCCCAACACGGCGGCAAAAATAACCTGCGTGTAATCGTATACGGAAATCTCCCTCGCCGGGGCGAATATATACGCTTTCGTTATGCCGAGCTGTCCTATGCATGCGAACGTGCCCGCAAGTATAAGATAAAGCAGCTGCAAGAAGCTCATGTGCTCATACTCCGCTATCAAAAACGGCAGACACAAAATGCACGAAAATGCCGAGAAAAAGAAAACAATTCTGCGGCTGTTCTCCTGCTTTTGACCGAGACGGCGTACAAAAGTATATGCAATTCCAGCACCCATGCCGCCCAAAAGTCCCGCAACCGCCGGCAAAACCTGCGGATTGTCAAATCCGGGCTTGATGATGAACAAACTGCCGACAAAAGCCACCGCAACGCCGATAATTTGTGCAAATTTAGGCTTCTCTTTCAAAAGAAAGATTGAAAAAATGATTGCAAAAAACGGTGAAAGCTTGTTGAGCATATTCGCATCGGAAAGATTCAGCCTACCGAGTGCATAGAAATTGCAAAGCAAGCCCATTGTGCCGAAAAAACTTCTGCCGAGCAAATCGGGGATATGCTCCTTGGGCGGAATGAAGCTGACCTTTTCACGAAGCATCATGATAAAGATAAAAATGAGCGCAACAAAGTTTCTGAAAAATGCCTTTTGAAAAGCCGGCAAATCCCCTGCCAGCTTTACGAAAAGCGACATCATTGCAAAGCCGAACGCCGCCGCCATGATATAAAGTATTCCTTTTGATTTCTGACTGATTTTTGCCATATACATTCTCTGTTTCCGAATATAGATTTTAGACGTGAGGGGGAATATCGAACCGCTAAAAGGGTTAACCTCCGTCGCAACTTTTTATTTCAACATTATTATAATCAAAGTACACCCGATGTCAACCCATGAAAAAATATTTTTAAAAAAACTATTGACTTTTATTTGCATAAATGATATCATGCAAGTGTGATAGTACAGATATCACACTTAATACACACCGAAAGAAGGTGATGCTATGTTTGAGATCGACTCCAGGAGCAGGATTCCGATCTACGAACAGATCAAAAACCAGCTGATAACGTGCATTCGTCTTGGAATCTACAAGGCCGATGAGCAGCTCCCGTCTATCAGATCGGTTTCAACTCAAACGGGCATCAATGTCAACACGGTCAAGCGTGCTTTCGCAGACCTTGAGGACGAGGGAATAATATACTCGCTTGTGGGGCGAGGCAGCTTTGTCGCCTCCGGCGCAGCGGATAACACCTCAATAGCAGTGAAAGCACTCAAGGATATTGAGCCCGACCTGCATTCGCTCAAGTCAAAGGGAGTCAGCAAAGACTCGGTAATTGAGCTTATCAACAAAATATATGAGGAGGACTAATAAAATGATTGAAATAAGCAATATAACAAAAACCTTCGACGATTACACGGCAATTAAGGACCTCTCATTTACGGTCAACGAATCCTCGCTTTACGGACTTGTCGGCTACAACGGAGCAGGTAAAACAACGCTTCTGAAAATTATCGCAGGCGTTTATCTCCCCGACAGCGGCGACGTAAGGCTCAACGGTCAAAGCCTTTTTGAGCATCCGGAGCTTAAATCGGACCTTTTCTATGTTCCCGACGATATTTATTTCGGTCTCGGCTCGTCAATGAACTCCATGGCAAAGTTTTACATGGGCTTTCACCCGAACTTTTGCATGGATACATTCAAAAAGCTGACAGGTCTTTTCGGCCTTGACCCGAAGAAAAAGCTTATCGGCTTTTCAAAGGGTATGCAGCGTCAGGCTGAAATGATACTCGGTCTCTCCTGCCTGCCGAAGGTAATTCTTCTCGACGAATCGTTTGACGGACTTGACCCGGCAAAGAGAAATCTGACGAAGAAGATTTTGCTTGATTACATGGCGGAAAAGGAATGCTCGATAATCATTTCCTCGCATAACCTCCATGAGCTTGCCGATATGTGCGACCACATCGCACTCATTAACGGTCAGACTATTGCAATGGACTGCACCGTTGACGATATGAACGGCACACGCTGCAAATTCCGCCTTGCATTCAAAAATGAGGTTGAGCGTGAAGCATTCGGCGATCTCAAGCTCAAGAATTTCAAAAAAGACGGCAAGATAATCACATTTACGGTCTCGGAAAATGTCGAAAAAGCTCAGGAAATTATCAATTCGCTTGACCCCGTGCTTTGCGAACGCTTCCCGCTTTCACTTGAAGAGATTTTCCTTGAAGAGATGGAGGACACGGATTATGACTTTGAACAAATCTTCTCGTAATCCCTTTGCGTCAATGTTTTGGAACTCGGTCAAAAGGACACTGTTTGTTCCGATAGCGACGCTTGTTATGTTTATTCTCGCCATACTGACAGATTTTATAGCCGAATTAATCAGTAGGCCTGATTACTCCGTTAACGGATACAGCTATTACAACAAATACGGATATTTCTGGGACAACATTTTTTCAAGCATAATACTCGTTGTTATTATCACGGTTATTTTTGCAATCATCTCGGCAACTGTCCTATTCAGATTTGCGCAGAGCAAAAAGCAGGGCAACGTCATCTTTTCGCTCGGTCTCAGCCGCAGGAAAATTTTCCTTGCGAAGTACCTCGGCGGAATTGTTCCGCTTGCGGCCATTCTCACCTTTTCGGCAATCATTGAAATCATTGCCAATCTTATTTCAGGCTATATCGTCAAATTCCCGACGATCCACCTTGCGCTGATTTCGGTCGTTTCCATGCTCGGAACATACGTCCTCACCTTTACAATAGTGGCAGCGGCAATGGCTTTCTCGGGCAACATTGTCGAAGCGGGAATCTTCTCGGTCATAATCGCATTTTTTCCGAATTTTACCGGAGTTTTCTTGGGACATATGTGCAGAGTTTTTACCCATGGCGGCATTGAAACATACAGCGGAGATTTAAACTTTTTTAATCCCTTCTTTGCTTCGTTCTTTATGACCTTCGAAAAAGGAGGCGATACGAGCAGTTATTTGGCAGGACTATATACCGGATTCAACAAATTAACGATCAATGACTGGTCGAGCACGATAGCATGCTTCGTCATCTCGGCAATAATTTTCGCAATAGCTTATTTGGTATTTCCGAAACGCAGAAACGAAATCAGCGGCTTTTTCGGCAGAGCTAAGGGTCTCAACGAAATCTGCGGCGCAATGGTCGGCTTCTATGTCGGTACAATCGTTTCAATGAACATGACCGAAAACCGCAGTTCCGTAATTGCATTCGTTTCATTCGTCTTAACTTTTATACTTGTGTATTTGGTATTCAAATTCATTTTCACCTACAAGCGAATGAAAAACATGAAGCAATCGGCAAAAAGGCTCGTCGCTTATGTTGCGGCCTTTGCCGTGATAACGGTCATTTTTTCAACGGGACTTTTCGGCTATTCTTCATATGTTCCCGACGCAAAAAAGGTTGGAAAAATTGATGTTTCTATGGAAATTGCCAACCCTTACGGTGCAGTCAATTATGAGGCCGCACTTCACCGTGACGAGGTTTACGGCTACGCTCCGATGACTAAGAGCACCGTTTCGTTCACCTCGAATCTTGTTGATATTATTCTTACGGGCGAATCAACCGGTTTGGGCTTTTATTTTCCATACTACACGGTCACAGACGGCAAAGAGATTGAACAGGTTGTAGAAATACACAAGGCTCTTGCCAAGGAGGGCAAGCTCAAATCTAATGCCGATAACGTTTGCGGCTATAACATACTGATTGAATACACCCTCAAGAACGGTAAAACCGTTAAACGATTTTACGACACCGTCAGCACCGAGAGTGCAATTAAAGCACTTGGCCTCAGCGACCTTTCGGACTTCAAGAGCGGCATACAGAATTACTTCGATTATCATGCCACATCAACCGGCATGATAGCAACAACCTCAAATTATCTTGACGGCTTCTGCATGCTGCCGAAGAATCTCAAAAGCTGCAAGTATGTTGACGGACTGAAATACGACTTTATGAAAGCAATTCTCGCCGACCTTGAAAAGCAAAGCGCACAGCAGATTTATTTTCACAATCCCGAGGACGAGCTTGGAGTTATCTATTTCCCTCGTGACACAGAGCTTTCGTCAATCCTCAACCTTGCAGATAACGAAATAATCAGCAGCGACGGTGCGATCATTAATGTCGACACGGACAAAATAACAGGCACCGTTAAAGAAAGACGTGCCGATTTTCCGGATCTCCTCGGTACAAGTCTTTCAATCTCGTCGGATAAGTGCATCGTTGTCACAAAGGATATGACAAATATAATTAAATATCTCACTGACAAAAATCTTATGCAATACTTTAAATCCGACGTCACAGCCGATGATGTGAAAAGAATTAAAATCGCAACGAGAGCAGAAACAGTCGGCAAGAAAAACTCCGATATGCTTCCGATCTTTGCTGCCGGCTATGCCTCAGCCGATGAGATTGCATTGAACGACACCATGAGCATACAGGCAAGCCATGACTTTGCAAACCACGTCGGCGGCTCGATAAAGGATAAATCCGCAATTCAAACGGTGCTTGACAACGCCCTGCTCTACGGCTACAACGGAAACGACGACCGTGTGGTTGAGGTAACATACAACGACGGTTCAATCGCAACCTATGCCATAAAGGCGGACGTTTACAGCAAGCTGAATATTAAATAGGAGGGAGCAAGCTATGAAATATAAAAATACAGCGGCAGGGCCTTTCTCGGCACTGTTTAGAAATTCTTTCATAAAAACCTGTTTTGTTCCGATAATCACTTTTCTTGCACTGTTCATGTCAACTCTTGTTAACTACATTGGCATGGAAGCGTTCCATACATTTCAAAACTCACAATTTGAAAAGTACAGATTCTTCGGCTTTTTCTGGAACGATGTGGGCGACAGTGCCGTATTCGCCGAGGTGCTGATTATACTCGGCGGAGTTCTCGCCGGAACAATCCTTTTCTCATTCGCTCAGAGCAAGAAGCAATGCAACGTCATCTTTTCGCTTGGCATAAGCAGAAGAAAAATTTTCCTTGCGAAATATCTCGGCGGACTTCTCCCCTTCTGCGCCGCCGTCATTATCGCCGCATTCTTTGAGCTTGTGGCTGTATTCGGCGTCGGTTATTCGCCGAATGCCGCAATAATCAAAATAGCGGTTTACTGGGTAGTCAGCTTTATCGGAATATACTCTATCTCGTTCACGATAACCTCGGCGGCAATCGCCTATACGGGAAATATCGTTGAGGGATTAATTTTCACCGTCATAATCGCTATGCTTCCGATGGCTGCCGGTGTGCTTTTCGGCGAGATGAGAAGTTTCTACACCGTCGGCGGAATAGGTGTATATGAGGGTGAGTGGAACTTCTTCAGCCCTTACCTTTATATGTTCAGATTTTTAATTACGGACGCATATAGTGCTCCGGGGCAATATAGCGAAGGCTCAGACATGCTCTTAAGCAGATATCAGATTTATTTTACATTCAATGAAAACGGCGCACCGTTCTATAACCTCACAATTTCCGAATATTCGGGCGCAATAATGGATATCATCTATGCCGCAATAATTTTTGCAATTGCTTTTCTCGCTTTTCCAAAGCGCAGAAACGAAATCAGCGGTTCTTTCGGAAGAGCAAAGGGCATCAACGAGATCTGTGCTGTATTTTCGGGAATATATGTCATGACTTTCGGAATGCATAGCATTATCAGAAGCATGTTTGACACTCAAAGAGGAAGCTTTCTCGCCTTCCTCTACTCGCTCGGCTTCTTCATTGTGTCGTATTTCGTTTTCAAAATGATCTTCGCTCATAAGCGTAAGCTGATAATAAAATCCACGCTCAAAAGAATACCGTGCTATATCGTTTCGATAGCGATAGTGACAACCGTTTTCTCCACCGGACTTTTCGGCTACGCTTCAAGAATACCCGACGCCGAGGACATTGATTCAATCGAGTTTTCTTCTACAATCTCCAACCCTTACAGCAGCGTTAACAACTCCGACGCTCTCCATCGAAACCCGATTTACGGCTACGAAGCAATGACTGCTTACATGGGTTACTCAAGCACCGGAGGCCACGACAGGTTCTTTTACGGCAGCGGTTATCAGAATATATACTATCCCACATATTCTGTTGACGACGAGAGCATGATTCACAGGCTGATTGAGATTCACAGAAGCTTTGTTCAAAAGGGTCATATCAAGAGCACGGCTTCGGACACCTGCGCAATGAACTTCCAGATAGTTTATACGCTCAAAAACGGCAAAACAATCAAGCGTTACTACAGCGTAACAACGGAAGAAAACGCAAAGAGAATCATGGGACTTTGCGATACGACGGTTGCCAAGAGCGGAATTGAAAATTTCTTTGAATCCAAGTCGGATTATTACTATACAAGCGATGATTTCCTCAGCGAAATACCGAATGAATTGAATACCGAATATTATTTCTATCTCTATTCAAAGTATCTTAAAGACAGTTACCGCTGCGGCATGACAACAGATGAGCTGAAAAAGGCGGTACTGAAAGATCTCGAAAATCAGACGGCAAACGATATCTTCTTCCACAAGCCCGAGGATGAACTGGGCGTTATCAGCTTCGGAATCGGCAATAATTTCGTAGACGATTTGCCCGATAATTATTACTGCAACGAATATGGGGATATTATTGACAGATATACAGGTGAAATTGTAAAAGATAAAACTCTGCAAACAGAACAGGCTCAGGCATCAATGAAGCTTACCGACCTGACATCAAACGCTATGGGAACCGAACCGAAATCGTTTGTTATAACAAAAACTATGACGAACACGATAAAATATCTCACGGACAACGGATACATGAAGTATCTTGAGTCAAAAATCACGGCAAGCGACGTCAAGAGCATGAAGCTTTGCACGAAATCGGAGTCCGTCGGCAAGACCAATGCCGATATGCTGCCGATTTTCACAGGCGGATATAACAGCGTTGCGGATATAAAGAAATTTGATTCGGAAACAGACTATTATTACGGCAATTCTCCCGAATTAAGCTCCCATTATATCAAGAGAAACGTGCCAAACGAGATAACGAACAAGTCAACTATCCAGAAGGTGCTTGACAATTCATTCCTCTACGGCTACTGCGGCAACGATTATCGAATTGCCGAAATAACCTTCAACGACGGCTCGATCGCAACCTATTGCATCACCGGCGAGGTTTACGAAAAGCTGATGAAGTAACCGTCTCAGAGCAAAAGCATTAAAGTTTAACATATCATTATTAAGGTGATAAAATGAAGTTCAAAATCAAGAAAAAGCAAAGAAATATTATCATTGCAGCCGTAGTTTTGGCGACGGTCGTCATTGCCGTTTGCGTACACAGCGGAGTTTTCAGACCGAAGTACACCTACTCGGGAGACCCGTATGTTTGCCTTGATGCCGGCCACGGAGAGAACGATGTCGGCGCAGCTAACGGCGACCGTTACGAAAAAGACGACGACCTCAAGCTGACGTTGAAAATTAAAGAAAAGCTTGAAGCAATGGGCATCAAGGTTTATCTCACCCGTGACGATGACTCGGACGTTACGCTTGCCGAGCGGTGCAAGTCGGCGAACAAGAAGCATTGCACGCTCTTCATCAGCGTTCACAGAAATTCCGCCGAGGATAAAAAGGCAAACGGAATTGAAGCGTGGGTTTCGAGAAATCCCAAGGGCGACGAATACACACTCGCCGAAAATCTTGTTGCAAATATCTGCAAGCTGACAGGTCAACAGAACCGTGGAATAAAAAAAGGTTTCCGTGACAATTCATTCGGCGACTACTATATAAATTCCGACACCGATATGCCCTCGCTTCTTCTTGAGGTCGGATTTATCACCAATGATAATGACAACAAAGCCTTAGACGAAAAGCTCGACGAGACCGCCGAGGCGATAGCAAAAACCATTTACGACCACGTTCAAAAATAACATGAGACCGTTTCATTTTTCATGATGAAACGGTCTTTTTTCTCTCTTTATATTGCATTTTTCGCCGCTTGTGATATAATATCAAATCGGTGATAATTATGAAATACAACACATATATTTTTGACCTTGACGGAACGCTTCTTGACACATTGCAGGATTTGGCAAATGCCGTGAACTATGCAATGCGTCAAATGAGTTATCCCGAAAGGACGATTGACGAGGTTCGCCGATTCATCGGCAACGGAATAAGACTGCTGATAAAGCGTGCCTCTCCGCAGGACATTTCCTCGGAGGATTATGACAAAACGCTTGCGATTTTCACGGCATACTATCTTGACCATATTGCAGACTTCACAAAGCCGTATGACGGCATTATCGACGTTATAAAGACGCTCAAGCAGAACGGCTGCAAGGTTGCCGTTGTGTCGAACAAAGCCGATGAGGCGGCCAAAAAGGTGGTTGAAGATTTCTTCGGCAACATCTTCGACCTTGTTGTCGGCAAGATGGATCGCTTTCCGTCAAAGCCTGCACCCGATTCGGTGCTTTATGTTATCGAATCACTCGGAGCGGACAAGGCAAAATGCGTTTACTCCGGAGATTCGGAGGTCGACGTTCAGACGGCTCACAATGCCGGACTTCCCTGCGTCGGCGTAACATGGGGCAACCGTGACGTTTCCGAGCTTATTGCCGCCGGTGCGGAATATATTGCCGAAAGGCCTCAGGAAATTATCGAAAAAACCAAATAAAAAGTGACTGCTGCATTTAGCGCAGACCAAAGAGCAAAAAACAAATAGAAAAGGCTATAATACACAACCGGTGATTTAATTAACCGATTAAATGTGGATTATAGCCTTATTTTTGTGATTGTTAATCGAGTTTTGCTCTTTTAAACGCTTTTAGCTCTCTCGCAGTACACAAGTACAGCTTCGTGGCAAAGAAAACGCTTTCTGCATCTAAATGCAACAGACTCTTTTTTCTTCATTTGAAATCAGGTCTTTATTCAAAAACTAAACGTTCCGTAATACGACGTTTCGCCTTTTTCGGTTATCTTGTCAACCTTGCCGTTTTTCTGCTTCATTGTAAATTCAGAGCTGTACGGTGTTTTAATGTTCAGCTCTTTCACTCGGCCGTTAGCGTCAGTTACCGCCTCAATGACCGTGCCGCTGTAAGTGACGCTTCCCGACGTGTAATTCTTGATTTCCGTACCGTCCAAACCGAATTCAAACGGGAAGCCGCCGGCCGTATTGTATACCGGGTCCTTTTTCACGTCAACCTTTTCCGATTTCAGAACAAGTCTGATTTTCATTCCGCTTGACAGCTTCGTAACGGTTGCCGAGCTGAGCATATTCTCCGTGAGCTTTGTGTCCGGACCGTAAACCCATGCGGGATTGTCGTTCTCGTCAACGCCGTTTTTAAATTTGCCTGTCGTTGTGTCCGGACCGGTTTTAATCTCTTCGGATTTACCGTTGAAAGTATATGTTCCCGTTTCGTACTGCGTAACGGTAGCCGTCTTCACCTGCTGATAAGTCTTGGCAAGCGAGGCATTATAGGTCTTGACAATTTCGCTCTTAACCGTAGATGTATCGTCCGCCGACTCAAGTCCGACGGAAATTCTGAGAATTTTCAATGCATCGGAGGAATTAATTCTACCGTCCTTGTTAACATCGGCATTTGCTTTGTTGAAATTTTTCACGCTGATTCCGACGCTGTATTGAAGCACGCCGAGAGCATCGGCGGAATTGATTTGTCCGTCGGAGTTAACGTCGCCGAGCAGTGCCGCCGACGAGCTGACGGTCAAAGCCGCCGCAAGTGAAATTGCAGAAAGAATTGAAAGAAATTTTTTCATTTTGATTTACTCCTTATCGATCTATACTAATTTCATGCGTCCAATATCCGTCTTCGGCAAAGTCGCCGTAATAATAAGCATCCTCCTCATAGTCGTAAACACTTATCGTATAGTTACTGTCATAAGGTGTGTATACATAAAATGACGTGATATAGCCTTCGCTGTCGATAATCGCTTCAATCTTTGTTCCGTGATATTGAATTTCGCCGTCCTCGAATTCATACTCTTCGCCCTCGGGAACATAGTAGTAAAACGGGATTCCGCCTGCACACTGATATTCGGGGCTGTCAAAGATGCTCACCGTTTCACTTTTAATCGTTAAACTTACCTTGTAACCGTCACCGCATTTTTCAAAATAAATAGAATCCACCATATCCTCGGTAAGCATTGAATCCGGAGCATAGGCATTGGGAGGGAGGCCCTCCTCGTCATATCCGTTCTCATAGTCAATATCGAGAATCAGCGGGTCTATGTCAATCGTGGTTCCGTCATAACCGAAGAACCGATTATAATGAGCATTTTCGACCCAATGAATGTGCTTCGTTTCTGCGTATGTTTTATTGATTGCATTATTGTAATAATCAAGAATTTCCGCTTTTTCGGTCAATGCAATATCGGATTTTTCAAGTCCGACCGAAATTCTCAGCACCTTTAATGCATCGGAGGAATTGACAACCATGTCATAGTTTACATCCGCTGCGGATTCGTCAAAATTTTCAACCTCAAATCCAACGCTGTATCTCAGAATCGAAAGCGCATCGGATGAGTTTATCTCGCCGTCGGAGTTAACGTCGCCGAGCAGTGCCGCCGACGAGCTGACGGTCAAAGCCGCCGCAAGTGAAATTGCAGAAAGAATTGAAAGAAATTTTTTCATTTGATTTACTCCTTTATGTGAATTGTTCAACCGTATCACGAATAGTATCGAGGAATGCGTCCTCGCCCCATGTATTGATTTTAAAGAAAACCGCCTGGCTTCCGCCCGAGCTTATCGCCGTGAGACGCACATCGTTTCCGCAAGCGAAAAGCGTAACGCTCAGGCTGACCCGGTTGCCGCCGATGTAGCTGTAACGCTCATAAACCTTGACCGAGCAAGCGCAGTTTCCTTTCTCGCAATACGATTCGTCCTCGACCGAGGCCGAGATGCTTTTGTTAACCGCACTGTCGATGGCTTCGCTGATTTCAAGCAAAGATCCGTGAAGGTCACATTCAAGCATTGCCATAAATTTTCTCCTTTTTGTTTTCAATTTTCTTTATTAGACTCCTGCCGATATCGTGCAGAAGCTTATATGCCGCCGGGAATACCTCATCGGGAAAATTGACAAGAAAATCATCAGATTCGAATGTGAAATCGCCCTTATAATCAATATCGGCAAGAGCCTGCGTGATCTCCTCCCAGTCGAGGTCGAAGAAATATGGCGGGCAATGCCTGTCCTCAAGATAATCGTTGTCATGGACGTGCAAACAGCCGACATAATCATGACCGAGAGTCCTGAGCATCTCGGGAGCCGTCGTTCCGACAAGTCCTGCATGGCCGATATCGACGCAAGCGGTGAAATACTTCGGGTCGAGCATATCCATCATTGCTCTGAACTCCTCGCCGACGCTGCAAATATTAGGGATAATGCATTTTCTGCGTCGGTCTCTGCCGAACATATTCTCGCATGCGATTTTTATATTGTACTCCTTGCAAAGCGGAATGAGATTATTGTAAAACTCGGCGTTAAGCTCAAGATTTCTCCTGCTGTCCTTGCCGTAATAAGTCGGATGAATTACAATGTTTTTCGCTCCGAGAGTACCTGCGATTTCTATTGAACGCTTGATTTTTTCAAGAATCACAGTATTGTATGTATCCTCCCCGACTTTGAAGCTCGGGAAAGGCGCATGAGCCTGATTGAAGTATTTTCCATAGCTTTCGGCAATTTTCTTCACTTCAAGCACATGCTCAAGATATGAAGGCTGATTGAGGATATAATCGTCGTCCTGCATACGGAACATTGAATAATCCAATGCGTCAAAGCCTGCCTCACATATCATGCGAACACATTTTTCGTCACCTAAGCGTTTTGAACCCACTTCAGTCTGAGTTGATAATACCATTATAATCAAGTCCTTTCGATTTTGGCTTAAAAAGCGGTGGGAGCAGTTTAAATCCGGCAAGAACTCACTCCCCGCCCTTAACTCCTCTTATGCAAAAAGCAAAGGAATAGCTGCCGCTGTGCATTTTGTACGGCTCATGCAGACATGCCGTGCCGGGCATATCGCCGCCGACACCACGCTGTTTCGCATCAATGCAAAGCGAATAATATTCATCCTTCTTGAGTTCGTGATTGTGCATGGCCTTTTCAATTTTCTCCTGAGAATAGCTGTGCATGGAAAACTCAAACGGGAAATCCGAGCTGACTGCGAAGCCGTTGCCGCCGTCGTCCGTGATTTCAAGTGAGCGAACATCGGTTCTGTTGCCGTTCTCCTGCGGCCTCATATAGTAATGGAAAAGCTCGTCGGCCTTCTTGCGGAATTCCGAAATTCGCTGTCCTGTTTTTCTGTCACAATACGATTCTTCCGGTCCTCTGCCGTACCACTTTACATTGCAAAAATCTTTATTTATACCGAATCTTACACCCGAGCGAAGCATCGGAAGAACAGGACTGTTCATGTTCTGCCCGATATTCACACTGCCGTCGCTGTTGACGATTATATCCGTCTCAACATGGCCCGCAAACGGAGCAAACCAATGAATATTCACAATACAGGAGCCGCTGAACGGGAAGATAACAAAGCTCTTTACACTGACGGTTCTGCTTGTTATATCCCAAAGATAGAGCGGATTGAGACGCTTAAACATGGGTGCAAAATTGAAATAATTTGTGTCATTATCGGTCAGCGGGCGGAAGAAATTCGGCTTAAACGAGAGCGAGTTATCAAGAATATTTCCGTCGCCAAAGTCGATTCCGTAAAGCTTTTTATCTTTAAACGTAACGGTTGTGCCGCTTGCAATTATCTTGTGGACGTTGCCCTTTGAAAGAACCTTGATCATGCCCTCTCTTGGCTCGGGCTTTGCCTTTTCGTTGCTGAGAGTGAACTGGTTAAAGCTGATTTCATCACCTGCCTTGTGCCACTCGTTTTCATTCTTGTATCTGAATGAAAGCGTAAGAATATATTCGCCTGTTTCAAACTCCGTTGAATAGGGAACCGTAAGCGTCTTAGCCGTCTGCGGGGCTATTCCGTCGAGCGAAACTCTACCGCTTTCAATCTCCTTGCCGTTCTTGGCAACCGACCATTCGAGATAGCAATAATCAAGCGAAACAAAATAATTCTTATTCTTTATCTTAACTCTTTTTCTTTCAACGTCGATATCCTCGGCACAAACATTTGAATAAACCTGCTTGACCTCATAATATGCCGGGTGCGGCGTGCGGTCGGCGGCAATTATTCCGTTGGCACAGAAATAAAAGCTTGACCAGCCTTCATTAAAATCGCCGCCATAGAGCCATTTGCCGTCCCTGCGTATCGCCTGATCAACGAAATCCCAGATAAAGCCGCCCGTCATGTGGTCGTACTTTTCAAAATCGTCAACATATTCCTTGAAATTGCCGAGGCTGTTCTCCATTGAGTGAGCATACTCGCAATAAATTACAGGGTGATCATCGAATGCCGATTTCGGAACGTCCTTGTTATCGGCGGCAAGGGCATTGGCAATATTGTCGAACAAAGTTGCCGTGATCGCCTCCTTGCGAACAAGCTTGTCAACGACATTTTCCATCGGGTACATTCGGCTGATAAAATCCGACTTCGTAAGGTCAAAATCACCCTCATAGTGTATCGGATAAAGGTCGCAGAGTTTCAGAATGGCTTTTTTCATCTCGGCAAAGTTTGAGCCGTCGCCTGCTTCATTGCCAAGCGACCAGAAGCAGATGCAGGCGTGGCTTCTGTCACGCAAAACCGTCATCTCTGCCCTGTCAATTACCGCCGAGGTCCAAAGCGGATTGTCGCCGGGCACATTCTTCCTGCGCACGCCGTGACTTTCGACGTCACACTCATCCATTACATAGAATCCGAGCTCGTCGCAAAGCTCATAGAAGAACGGATCATCGGGATAATGACTGGTTCTTATGGCATTGATATTGGCCTGTTTCATGAGGTAAAGATCCTGATAGTATCTTTCCCTCGGTACTGCCCAGCCGTAGTCGGGGTCATAATCGTGACGGTTTACGCCTTTGATTATAACCTTTTGACCGTTTATATAATACACATTGCCTTTTATTTCAACTCGCTTAAAGCCGATTCTTATCTCTTTCTTGACCGAACAGCGTGTGCCCTCATAGAGCTTGAACGTAAGTGTATAAAGCTCGGGCGTTTCGGCACTCCATTTTCGGCATTTTTCGACAATATGATTAATTTTAAGCTCGCCGCTTGCCTTGCCCCTGAAAATCTCTTTTTTGTCAAGGTCAACACGGCACGTTACCTCTTTGTTTGTGCTGAATTTAAGTGTCAGGTCAAGTATGCCGTCGGTATAGCTGTCATCAAGGGTGGTTCTTGCGTATATGTCCTCAAGCGTGGTTTCAGGCTCGGCTACAAGATAAACCTCACGATAAATTCCCGAAAACTGCCACATATCCTGATTTTCAAGATAGGTTGCGTCGCTGAAACGCATGACCTTGGCCGCAACGGTGTTTTCGCCCTCATGGAGCACATCGGTTATATCAAACTCGGCAGGTGTCATTGATCCCTGCGAATAGCCGACGTATTCGCCGTTTACATAGACATAAAGTGCAGACTTTGCCGCACCGAAATGCAGAACAATTCTTCTGCCGTCAAAATTTTCCGGCAGGATGAAGCTGCGGCGATAGAAGCCTATTTCATTCCTTTCGTGGCTGACCTTCGGAATCTGCGATTCGACCGTTGAGACCTGCGGCGGCATTGATGAGCAAAGATAGATCGGCTTGCCGTAGCCCTGCATCTGCCAGACCGACGGAACAATTACCGTGTCCCAGCCGTTGTCGTCAAAATCAGGGCAGAAAAAGTTCTGCGGCTGATTTTCCACTCCCATCTGCCACTTGAATTTCCATTCGCCGTTAAGCGAAAGTTTGTATTTCGACTTGCCGTACTCAACCTTATCCCTTGCATCATAGGGCAGAGCAAGATTGTGTCCTTCAAGTTTATTTTCACGGAAAAATAATGGGTTTTCCCATTTATGAAGCGGTTTTTTCAAAAAAATCAACTCCTATCTGTATATATAATTATATCTGCACTTCTCCTGCAAGTCAAATAAAAATCAAACTTTTTTCTTTTATCGTTTATACTTTATATAAGCTTTGACAGAAAGCCGACTAAAAAGTATGCTTTGTGAAATAAAATCAGCAAATCTTATTGAAAAAAATTGCCGCAAGTATTATAATGAATCGAACAATGCAATTTTTGAGGTGTTGGTGTTGAAAAAAATCGGATTTGATAACGAAAAATATGTTAAGATGCAGTCTGAGCATATAAGAGAAAGAATTAACAAGTTCGGCGGCAAGCTCTATCTTGAATTCGGCGGAAAGCTCTTCGACGATTACCATGCATCGAGAGTCCTCCCGGGCTTTGCACCCGACAGCAAGGTTAAAATGCTTATGAAGCTCAAGGATCAGGCGGAGATCGTTATCGTCGTCAACGCTTCCGACATTGAGAAGAACAAGATAAGAGGCGACCTTGGCATTACATACGATCTTGACGTTCTCAGGCTTATTGACGCTTTCAGAGGAATAGGACTTCTCGTCGGCAGCGTTGTCATGACACGCTACAGTGCGCAGCCGGCCGCAGATGCATTTTGTAAAAGACTTGAAAGCCTCGGCGTTAAGGTATACCGCCATTATACGATTCCCGGCTATCCGTCCGACGTTGACAGAATCGTCAGCGACGAGGGATTCGGAAAAAACGAATATATCGAAACTTCCCGTTCACTCGTTGTTATCACCGCTCCCGGCCCGGGCAGCGGAAAAATGGCAACCTGCCTTTCACAGCTCTATCACGAGCACAAAAGAGGAATCAGTGCAGGCTATGCGAAATTTGAAACATTCCCGATTTGGAATCTTCCGCTCAACCACCCTGTTAATCTCGCTTATGAAGCGGCAACGGCAGACCTCAACGATATAAACATGATTGACCCGTTCCACCTTGAGGCATACGGCGAAATGACGGTCAACTACAACCGTGACGTTGAAATTTTCCCGGTTCTTGCGGCAACCTTTGACCAGATCTACGGCGAATGTCCGTATAAGTCACCCACAGACATGGGAGTTAACATGGCGGGCAACTGCATCATTGACGATGAGGCATGCTGCGAAGCTTCAAGACAGGAGATTATCAGACGTTTCTATGCCGAACAGTGCTCGGTTAAAAAGGGTCTCGGCAACCCCGAAAGCATTGACAAAATCAAGCTTATTATGAAGAAAACAGGAATTTCTCTTGACGAACGCCCGGTTATTGCCGCAGCGAAGGCCAAGGCGGAGGAAACCGGCGAGCCGGCAATGGCAATCGAAACAGGCAAGGATTCTCTTGTTACCGGCAGAACCTCCCTTCTCATGGGTGCTGGTGCCGCAGCAATGCTTAACGCACTTAAAAGCCTTGCGGGTATCAATGATGACATTCACCTTCTCTCCCCTGCCGTTATCGAACCGGTTCAGGAGCTGAAAGTAAAATACATGGGCAACCACAACCCGAGGCTTCACGTTGACGAGGTGCTCATTGCCCTCTCCGTTTCGGCGGCGACAAATCCGCTTGCCAAGCTTGCGCTTCAGCAAATCCCGAAGCTCAGAGGTATGGAGGCTCACGCAACGGTTATCCTCAAGGAGCAGGACGAATCCGTTTTCAAAAAATTCGGCATAAATATCACCTGCGAGCCGAAATATCAGACCAAAAAGCTCTATCACAAATGAGGAGAATGACATGGGAAAAATAATTGCAATCGGCGGCGGACGCTACAGCGACGGCGAGATAATCAATATCTTTGAAAAAATAGTCTCACTTGCGGACAAAAAGAATCCCAAGGTTCTGTTTCTTCCGACGGCAGGCTATGATGACATCAACGGCGACGAGGATATTCAGCGAAGCTTCGAAAAATACGGCTGTCAATATGATATTCTCTATCTCACGGATGAGAAAAGAACCGTCGATGATATTCGTTCCGTTATTCTCGGGGCAGATATTATTTATGTCGGCGGCGGCGATGTCCGCTTCATGATGGAAACCTGGCGTAAAACAGGGGCAGATAAAGCTCTTATTGAAGCATACAACAGCGGCAAAATCATGTCGGGCTACAGCGCAGGTGCAGTCTGCTGGTTCGACGTAGGCTATGACGACTGCGGCCCGGAGCACAGCTTCATGTTCTGCGACTGTCTCGGCATTCTCCCATACTGTGCCTGTCCGCACTATGAATCGGACCACTGGCAGACCTTTAAAAAGGCTATTCTTGACCGACCCGAGCAGGGACTTGCGATTGAAAACGGCGCAGCTTTGCTTTTCGTCGACGGCATGATAGGTACGATCAGGGGCAATGACGGCGGCGAGGTATGGATTCTTGACAAAAATAATGAACTTTGCCTCAGCAAAATTGTCGATAAAATAAACAGAATCGACTAATCGTCGGTTGACTTTACAGTTAGTTTGTGCTAACATATATACGAAAAAAATAACGGAGGGTGAAACCATGAAAAAAGTATTATCAATCTTTTTAGCTGTTGTTATTCTCATTTCGGGCGTTGTTTTTGCGTCCGCAAAGGGTAATGACAAACTTCAGTTCGACGAGAACGGACAGTTTAAGATTCTTGCTCTTGCCGACATTCAGTCCGGCTTCCCGGTCGGCGAAGCACTCAAGGCTTATATAGCTGAAGCTATTGACGCCTCGGATCCCGACCTTGTTATGTTCCTCGGCGATAACATTATGAGCCCCGAGGACGGCACGGTTGAAAGCTACTGGAAGGGCTACGACGAGGTATTCCCGATCCTCGAAAGCAAGGGCGTTCCGTTCACTTTCGTATTCGGCAACCACGATGATGAGTCCGCTCCGACAGTAACAAAGGAAGAGATGCTCAAAAAGTATCAGTCCTATGACGGCTGCCTTGCCTATGATGCAGACCCGTCGCTCCACGGCTGTGCAACTCACAATCTTCCGATTCTCTCAAGTGACGGAAACAAGGTTGCTTACAACCTTTGGATGTTCGACAGCGGAGATTATGTTTTCTACGAGAACGGCAAAAGAAGAGGCTATGACTGCGTTCGTGCAGACCAGATTGAATGGTACAAGGCAGAGAGTGCAAAGCTCAAGGCGGCCAACGGCGGCGAAGCTGTTCCGTCACTTGCATTCCAGCACATCATTCCGCAGGAAGCAACTCAGGCTGTTATGTTCTCTCTTCCGTTCCAGCTCGGCAAGCTCACTAAGAACTTCACCGACGGAACATCCGCTACATATCTTCCGAACTACTTTGCGTTCAACGGAATCCTTTCCGAAGCTCCGTGCCCGTCACCCGATAACGAGGGTCAGTGGGATGCATTCGTAGAGACAGGCGACGTTAAGGCTTGCTTCTTCGGCCATGACCATGTCAACAACTTCAGCGTTGATGTTGACGGCGTTACGGCAGTCAGCGTTCCGGGCACAACCTTCAAGTCATACAGCAGCGTTACGGATCAGGGTTCAATGGTAATTACTCTTGATGAAAGAGACCTTTCAACCTACAGCACAGAGATTCTTTACACAAGCGATCTTGCAGTTAAGGAAGGTTCAAACATTCCGAATCAGGAGCACTCGGAGACTGTTGCAGCATACAGGTTCAGAACTGTACTTCGTTTCCTTGCACACGGTATCCTCACTGTTTTGAGAGGAATTTATGCTTGGATCCCCTCACCTCTCGGCAAGTAATTCTTACTGAAAAGTAAATATTTAAGGCAACGAGATCAAAACGATTTCGTTGCCTTTTTTACTTATAATTATTTACCGATTCGCGACCGGATTGATATACAGCTTTCTTAATATCCGATTTTTGTTTTATTTATCCTTTGCATCCTTATTCTTGGCAAATATCATAACAAGTCCTGCGATTCCGCTGATTATACCGACCAAAGAGAACGGAAAATCGTAAAAGCTGCTTAAAAGAGTTTTGTTAATATCCGCACCGGCTACACAAAGAAGTATACCGAACAAAATCAAAGCGATGCCTTTTGCAATTTTATTATTCATAGCGTTTTCTCCCGAATTATAGAATCTTTTCAAGTCCCGACTTGACGGGCTTGGTTACATAGACCTGTTTAACGATTGATTTCAGGCTTTCTGCGGCACACTCGGCTTTCGACTCGTCGTCAAAAATTCCGTAAACCGTCGGGCCGCTTCCGCTCATGCAAGCCGCCAGTGCTCCGTAGCGGTTAAGAACCGATTTTATCGGCACTCGCTCGGGCACCTCAATAAGCTGCTCAAAAATATTTTTACAGCGGCGGCACATCTCATAAAGATCGCCCTGCGATGCGGCGTACAGCATTCCGCAGGTGTCAAGGTGGCGTATATTCTGCGCCGTATCAAAGGCAGCATAAGCCTCTTTTGTTGAGACTCCCCTCTCCGGCTTTGCAAGCACTATCCGGCAATCCGTTAAATCGGGCAGCGGAGAAAGAATCTCACCGATATTCTGTGCAACGCATGTGCCGCCCGTCAGGCAGAACGGAACATCCGCACCGACCTTAACGCCGACTGCACAAAGCTCCTTTAATGTCAAACCTGCCGAAAAAATATCGTTAAGTGCGGCAATGACCGCCGCTCCGTCCGCACTGCCGCCCGCCATACCTGCGGCAAAGGGAATGTTCTTTTCAATGTGAATTTTTATGCCTGTGTTTTTGATTTTTGTGTAATCAAAAAATGCCTGCGCCGCCTTGTACGCAATGTTCGATTTGTCGCACGGCAGAGCCGCTTCGCTGCACGTTATCGTGATTTTTCTGTCGTCCGTTGTCTCAACGCTCACCGTGTCGTAAAGTCCGACGGACTGCATTACCATGAACAGGCTGTGATATCCGTTGTCAAGCGTTCTGAGTATGTCGAGCATGAGGTTTATTTTGGCTGCTGCCTTGTATTCTGCTTTCATATGTTCTTTCCTTTCGGGCAGTTTAAGTCTGTATTGCGGTAGAAGGTTCATTTTTAAGGTGATTATTTCCAAATCCCCACCGCTTGCGGTGGTGGGAATTTAAAAAACATCCTAACTTTTTTAGTCTTTCCGACTCACTTTCCTATCCTCGTCTGCTTGAGGCCTGTGAACTTCTGTCCCCAAGCGTTCGCCCATGCTTCGCAATAAAGGGAATAATAGGAAACATTGTTATTTTTTCGATAGTTAATGCAGGGCTTGAAATTGCACCAGATGAATGACGGAATCGCAATGACGAGGAACCAGATCGGGCCGAGCAAAAGAGCCTGCCATGTGTGGCCGTATTCATGGATTCTTGTGTCCCGGAGCCAGTCGTCCGGTCGGTCGGGATTCATAAAAATAAATGTTCCGAATGAAATTCCGCCCCAGTCGCCGGGCACATATGTAACCGTCGCATTAAAAAATCTTTCATGCTTGCAGCCCTTGATGACCGCAAAAATTATATAGGCAATGAAGCCGATAAGGTTGATCGGCAATGCCCATGTCCATTCTATAAGATAAAACAAAAACTTTTTCATATTTTTAACCCTCCGTTCGCTTTATTCTAACATATTTTTACCTCTTTGAAAAGAGTATAAAGGCATTTAATCTTGAAAAATAATAAATAATGTGTATAATATATATAACAGTATGAAACGGAGGTTTTAATATGACAGAAGTTACTAAAGATATGCTTATAGGCGATATTCTTGATGCAGACAACGGCACAGCCGAGTTCTTCCTCAACATGGGTATGCACTGCCTCGGCTGCCCCTCGGCAAGAGGAGAGAGCCTTGAGATGGCGTGCGCCGTTCACGGTGTTGACGTTGAGCAGATGGTTGCAGACATCAACGCTTATCTTGCAAGCAAATGATTCGACTTAAGCCGAGACTTCAATCGGCGGCGGATACGGTTCGTGACGGTTCCCGTGTTGCTGACATCGGAACCGACCACGCCTACCTGCCGACAGCGCTCATTTTGTCGGGCAAAATACCGTCTGCCATTGCGGCAGACCTCAGAAAAGGTCCATTGGAAAACGCCTTGGAAACCGTCCGCTCCAATCATATTGAGGACAGGGTTCAGCTTCGCCTTTCCGATGGGCTTAAATGTGTTTCTCCCGACGATGCCGACGATATCGTTATCGCTGGCATGGGCGGCATTTTAATCTCCGAAATTCTGACAGACGCCGAATGGGTCAAGAACGAAAAATACAAGCTTATCTTACAGCCGCAGTCGCATGACGAGGACGTTCGCAGATATCTTTTTGCCAACGGCTTTGATATAACAGACGAGACGGTCTGCTTTGAGGACGGCAAGGTTTACATATGTATCGGAGCTGTTTATACAGGCTCAATAACATCACACAGCGAAGCCGAGATTATGTTCGGCAGTCTCCTCACACGCCACGACGAAGCGGCAGAAGCTTTCATAAATAAAAAACTGAAAAGAATAACCGCTCGCCTTTCCGCACTCAATGCACACGGCGGTGACGAGGGCGAAAAAGAGCAACTTGAAGCAATAATAAAAGAGGTGGAAAAATGGCAAAAGTAAAGGATTTTTACGGTTATCTTAACAGCATTGCACCCTTTGAAACGCAGGAGGACTGGGACAACAGCGGAATGCTCGTCGGCGATATGAACGCCGAGGTCAAAAAAGCCGCCGTTGTGCTCGATATCACTCACGAAGAAATCAAAAAAGCCAAAGCAATCGGTGCGGACCTGATAATCAGCCACCACCCTGTCATTTTCAACCCTATCAAATCCGTAACAAAGGGCAGCGTGCCGTATGAGCTTGTTGCAAGCTCGATCAATGCACTCTGCTGTCACACTCCGCTCGATATAGCGGACGGCGGAACGAACGACAGCCTTGCGGAACTGCTCGGAATAAACGTCACCCGTGCCGACGACCCGATATTAAGGCTCGGAACGGTTGAACCGACCACAGCACAGGAGCTTGCGGGTAAAATTGCCAATACTCTCAACACGAAAGTACGCTATGCCGACGCAGGCAAAACAATTAAAAAAATCGCAATCTGCACCGGCGCAGGCTGTTCGCTGATTGAAGCGGCAGGTGAAATTGACGCTTTCATCACGGGCGACGCATCGCATCATAACTTTCTCGACTGTGTTCAGGCAGGCATAACGCTCATTGCGGCCGGGCATTACGAAACGGAAATCATCGTTGTCCCCGTTCTTGTTAAAAAATTGCAGGCACAGTTCCCCGACATTGAAATCATTGACATTAAACAGGAAAATCCGATAAAATTCATTTGAGGTAATTATGGCACTTGACGGAATATTTCTCAGCAAAATTAAAGACGAGCTGCTCAGAGAAATCGCATTCAGCAGAGTTGAAAAGGTTCACCAGCCCTCCCGTGAGGAGCTGGTTATTCACCTACGCGGAAAAAGCGGAGCAAAGAAGCTTTTCCTTTCGATAAGGGGCAACAGCCCGAGAATTCATCTGACAGAGTACGCACCCGAGAATCCGGCTGTTCCGCCGATGTTTTGCATGCTGATGAGAAAAAAACTGCTCAACGCTCAGCTTGTCGATATCCGTCAATCGGGTCTTGACCGAATTCTTTACCTTGACTTTAACGCCACGAACGAAATCGGCGATAAAATAAAGCTCATTCTCTCAATCGAGATAATGGCAAAATATTCAAATATCATTCTCTTCGACGGCGACGGGAAAATCGTTGACGCAATCAAACGTGTTGACCTCAGCCAGTCGGCGGTTCGTCAGATTCTGCCCGGCTTCAAATACATTGCACCGCCGCCGCAAAGCAAGCTCAACATAACCGACCATACGACAGAGAATATCATCGCACAGGTTAAGACTTTCCCGTCAAAATCTCTCTCGTCCGCCGTGCTCGGCACCTTGCAGGGTGCTTCTCCCCTCACCTGCCGTGAGCTTTGCGGAGAGTACGGCGAACTTTACACTGACGAGATCAGCGACAAGGGCTTTGAGTATCTCTCAAAAAATCTTGATGATTTACGCAATATCATCATGAATGAATCCGGTGTTCCGTTTATGCTCAAGGACGAAACAGGCAAGCCGGTTGACTTTTCTTTCTTCCCTATCAGGCAGTACGGCGACCGCTACAGGACGGAGATAAAGTCAAGCTTTTCCGAGCTTCTTGACGAATTCTACTATGAATGTGACCGTCTTGAACGCACGAAGCAAAAGGGTCAGGACCTGGTTAAGCTGCTCAATTCGGCAATAGCGAGAGTTTCAAAAAAGCTCAGCCTGAGGCAGGCGGAGCTGGCTCACTGTGCGGACAGAGAAAAGCTAAGAATCAATGCCGAGCTTATCAACGCAAACCTTTACAGACTCGAAAAAGGTGCGCTTTTCTATGACCTTGAGAATTATTATGACGAAAACAAGCCGATAAGAATTAAGGCCGACCCGTCAAAATCTCCGGCGCAGAACGCACAAAAATATTTCAAGGAATATCGCAAGGCAAAGACCGCCGAACAGCTTCTTACAGGCTTCATTGAGGAGAGCAAGCAGGAGCTTGCTTACCTCGAAACGGTTGCCGACTCACTTGAGAGAGCCGATACGCAGGCTGAAATTGATGAAATCCGCAACGAGCTTTCGCTCGGCGGTTACGTCAAAAAAAAGCGTGGAACGGATAAGAAATCGTCGAAAACACTTCCTCCGATCGAATACAGAACGACTGACGGATTCCGAGTTCTCGTCGGCAGAAACAACGTGCAGAACGATAAGCTTTCGCTTAAAACGGCCGCAAAGAATGATATGTGGCTTCACACGCAGAAATTTCCGGGCTCTCACGTTATAATAGTCAGCGACAACAGGGAGATAAGCGACGAAGCGATAGTTGAAGCGGCCGAAATCGCCGCCTACCACTCAAAGGCTCGTGACGCAAAGCTTGTACCTGTTGACTACACATATGTTAAAAATCTCAAAAAGCCTCAGGGTGCGCCCTACGGCAAGGTTATATACCACGTTTACTACTCGGTCAACGTCACTCCCGACCGTGACAAAATCAACGCTAAATTAAGTAAGGTGAAATAAAATGCGACTTCTTGTTATTGACGGCAACAGTATAATCAACCGTGCTTTTTACGGAATAAAGCTTCTGAGCACTAAGGACGGCAAATACACCAACGGAATTTACGGCTTCATGAACATCTTTCACAAGCTCCTCGACGATTGCCAACCGGACAGGGTTGCCGTTGCTTTCGACGTCAAGAAGCCGACCTTTCGCCACGAAATGTATTCCGAATACAAGGCCGGCCGCCACGCCATGCCCGAGGAGCTTAAGCAACAGATGCCTGTTCTCAAGGAGCTTTTGACGCTCATGGGTTATAAGATTGTCGAAAAAGCAGGCTGGGAAGCCGACGATATTCTCGGTACGCTCTCTGCTCAGATGAAGGACGGAGACAAGTGCTTCATTGCAACCGGAGACCGTGACAGCTTGCAGCTTGTCAGCGACACGACTACGGTTCTTCTCGCTTCGACAAAGATGGGCAGAACGCAGACTATTCCCTATGACAAGGCGAAAATTAAAGAGGACTACGGCGTTGAGCCGTGGCAGATGATTGAAATTAAGGCTCTCCAGGGCGACAGCTCAGATAATATTCCCGGAGTTGCGGGAGTAGGCCCTAAAACCGCCGGCGACCTGATTCAGCGTTTCGGCTCGGTTGAAAATATCTACAACAATATTGACACCATCGATATAAAGGACAAGCTTCGTGAAAAGCTCGTCAATTCAAAGGACAGCGCAATGCTCAGCCACACGCTCGGCACGATTCGAACGGACGCTCCGATTGACACAAACATGGATTATTACATTCCGTCCGCTCCCGAAAGCGGCAAGGCTTCAAGGCTTCTCGCTTCGCTTGAAATGTTCAGCATGATTGAAAAATTCGACCTTGGCAAGGGCGAGCAAACCGATGTTGAAACGGTCAGTGTTCCAGTCAAGCACCTCGACTCCCTTTCTGAAATCCGGCTCGGCGATAAGGCTTATTTTGTCCCCGAATTTTCCGACGGCGATATAATTTCAATCGCATTCGACTGCGGCGAATTCATTGCCGTCGTCGAGAACAGCAGCTTCACCTTTGCTTCGGAGCTTGCCGATATTCTCTCAAACGAAAAAATCGAAAAAATAACATGTAACGCAAAGTCTCTCTATTCATGGGCGTTCATGCGCGGCGTTCGGATAAAAGGAAAAGTCAGCGACATAATGATCGCAGGCTATATTCTCAACCCCTCGGCGAGCGACTATTCGCCCGTCAGAATGGCGCAGGAATACGGTGCGCTCTGCCCCGAGATAAGCGAGGAAAACGAGACGGCTCTCAAAGCCGCCGCTTTAAATGGCGCATGGGAAAAGGTTATCAAACAAATTGAAGAAAATGACCAGCTTTCCCTTTTATACGATATTGAAATGCCGCTTTCAAAGGTGCTTTCTTCAATGGAGGTCACGGGATTCCTTGTTGACCGTGAGAGCATTCAGCAATACGGAGCGGTGCTTGAAGAAAAAATAAACTCCCTTGTCAGCGAGATATACGACCTTGCAGGCGAGGAATTCAATATAAATTCGCCAAAGCAGCTCGGAACAGTTCTTTTTGAAAAGCTCCGGCTGCCTGCAAAGAAAAAAACAAAATCGGGGTACTCGACCAATGCCGACGTGCTTGAAAGTCTTGCACCCGATTATCCGATAGTTTCGCTCATTCTCGAATACAGAACACTTGCAAAGCTCAAATCGACCTACTGCGACGGCTTACAGAAATGCATTGCGCCCGACGGCAGAATTCATTCAACGCTCAACCAGACCGAAACAAAGACCGGACGAATTTCTTCGACAGAACCCAATCTGCAAAATATTCCCGTCAGAACACCTGTCGGACGTGAACTTAGAAAATTCTTTATTGCCAAGGACGGCTGTGTACTTGTTGACGCCGATTATTCGCAGATTGAGCTTCGTGTTCTCTCTGACATTGCGAACGACGAAACAATGATATCCGCCTTCAACAACGGCGACGATATCCACACAATAACGGCTTCGCAGGTTTTCAATATGCCTGTTGAGGCGGTAACTCCGCTGATGAGAAGCCGTGCAAAGGCGGTCAATTTCGGCATAGTTTACGGTATCGGTGCATTCTCGCTCGCCCACGACATCGGTGTAACGAGAGCCGAGGCAGATAAATACATCAAGGGCTATCTTCACCATTTCTCGGGCGTTGACAGCTATATGAAAAACGTCATTGCCCGGGCAAAGGAGGACGGCTACGTTCAAACTTTGTTCAAGCGTCGCCGCTATTTGCCCGAGCTTACCGCATCAAATGCTATGATTCGCAACTTCGGCGAGCGTGTTGCAAGAAACATGCCGATTCAGGGAACGGCCGCAGACATAATCAAAATTGCAATGGTTCGTGTCTACGACAGGCTTGAAAAAGAAAATCTCAAGGCGAAGCTTATCATGCAGATTCACGATGAACTGATTGTCGAAGCTCCCGAAAATGAGCAGGAACAGGTTCAGAAAATTGTTCGTGAAGAGATGGAAAACGCCTGCAAAATGAAAGTCAAGCTCACCGCAGATGTTCATTGCGGCAAGAGCTGGTACGATGCAAAAGGATAATGCAAAATGAAGGTTGTTGTTACGGCAAGAAATTTCTCGACAGATGACAAAGCTGCTCTTCAAATGCTCAAAAATGCAGGATTTGAAGTTGAGGATCACAGCAAAGAGGACATAGGCAGCGGCACAAACGAGGAATATATCCGTTCACTCGTGCTTGATGCCGACGCAGTTATATGCGGTCCCGAAAAAATCAGCAACAAGGCAATAGAAGAAAGCAAAAATCTCAAAATTGTCTCCCGCCGCGGAATCGGCTACGATTCGATAGACATTGATTTCTGCAAAAAGAACGGCATTGCGGTTGCCCGTGCTCTCGGCACGGTTGAGGGCTCGGTTGCAGAAAGCGTTATGGCATATATTCTTTATTTTGCAAGACGAATCGACCTGCAAAGCGAGAGCATGAACAAGGGCGAATGGAAGCGAATCATGACCCCGGGTGCAAAAAGTCACACGCTCGGCCTTATCGGAATCGGCGGAATCGGCAAGGAAATCGCAAAGCGTGCCGTTCCGTTCGGTATGGAAGTGCTTTACTATTGCCGCCACCCCAAGGATGAATTCGGTGCACATTACGCCGAGCTTGACGAGCTTCTCGCAAAAAGCGATTACGTTTCAATCAACGTTCCGCTCAACGAAAGCACCGTCAACATGATTGACAAAAAAATATTTTCAAAAATGAAGGACGGAGCAGTCCTCATCAACACGGCAAGAAGCAAAATTGTTGATACAAATGCACTTGTCGATGCGTTGAAATCCGGCAAGCTCTCCGGTGCGGCGGTCGATGTCTTTGACAATGAGCCTTGCACGGACTCCCCTCTTATCGGTTTGCCGAACGTTGTGCTGACCCCTCACACAGCTCCGTTCACAATAGAAAATTTCCGTGAAATGAACAACAGGGCTGCCAAAAGCGTTATCGAATTCTTTAACGGAACGCTTGACAGCCGCTATCTGATAGGATGATAATATGATAATTACCTTTGTTTGCACAGGCAATACCTGCCGCAGTGCAATGGCAGAGGGCATTTGCAAAAGGCTCATTGCCGACAGAAAAATCGAAAACATAACCTGTCAAAGCTGCGGTCTCGGCGCATTTACGGGCGACAGTGCATCGCCGCTTGCACTTTGGGCGGCAAGAATGCACGGCACGGACATTTCCGACCACCGTTCAAGGCAGATCAACCAATATATTTTTAACGAAACCGACCTCATGGTATGCATGACGAAGGCACATAAGCAGGCAATCATGACGCTGAATCCGAAATTCAAGGTCATTGTTCCCGAGCCTGAAATCTCCGACCCTTACGGCGGCGACGAGGACGTTTACTCCGCCTGTGCGGATCAGATTGAAAGCTTCGTTTCAAGGCTTCTCGACGCCCTGACTGCCGAAATCAAGCCTATGTCGGCAGAACATGTTTCGGAAATTGCCGAGATAGAAAAGCTCTGCTTCTCCGCTCCGTGGACGGAGAAGGGAATCGCCGAGGAGCTTGATAATGATAACGCTCATTTCCTCGTCGCTCAGTCGGGCAAAAATGTTCTCGGCTACATCGGCGTTCACGAGGTTTGCGGCGAGGCATATATTGACAATATCGCAGTGCGTCCCGATTACAGGCGGCTCGGACTCGGCGAAAAGCTTCTCAATGCGGCACAGAAAAATGCGTTCGGCAGGAAGTGTGAATTCATTACGCTTGAGGTTCGCAGAAGCAACGAAAAAGCGATTTCGCTATATAAAAAGCTCGGCTACCAAACGGCAGGCGAGCGTAAAAATTTCTATACAAATCCCGCCGAAGATGCGGTCATCATGACATTGAAAGAATGTGATATCAAATGAAAATATTATCCCTCGAATCCTCGTGTGACGAGACTGCGGCCGCCGTCGTTGAGGACGGCAGAAAGGTACTGTCAAGCGTTGTAGCTTCCCAGGTGCAGGAGCATATTATCTACGGCGGAGTTGTGCCGGAGATTGCCTCACGCCGTCATGTTGAAGCCGTTTCCGGCGTTATCGGCAAGGCCCTGAGCGATGCCGGCTGTACCCTTGACGACATTTCGGCAATCGCCGTTACATATGCACCCGGACTTATCGGTGCACTTTTGGTCGGTGTAAATTATGCAAAGGGTCTGTCGCTTGCGAGCGGAATTCCGCTTGTTCCCGTGCATCACCTGCGTTCACACATTGCCGCAAACTACATCACCCACCCCGAGCTTGAGCCTGAATTTCTCTGCCTTGTTGTTTCGGGCGGACACAGCCATATTGTCGAGGTCAGGGACTATACAAAGTTTAAAATCGTCGGCTACACTCATGACGACGCAGCAGGCGAAGCGATGGATAAAGCGGCAAGAGCGATGGGTCTGCCCTACCCCGGCGGTCTTAACCTTGACCGTGTTGCAAAGGACGGCGACCCGACGGCATACAAAATGCCGCACCCGAGAGTTGACGGCGCACCCTATGATTTCAGCTTTTCGGGGCTGAAAACCGCCGCATTGAACACCATAAATATTGCAAAGCAGAAAGGCGAGGAGATAAATGTTCCCGACCTTGGTGCATCGTATATCAAGGCCGTTGTACGCTGCCTGACCGAAAATACGGAGAAAGCGGCAAAGGACCTCGGTTATAAAAAGATCGTGCTTGCCGGCGGCGTTTCGGCCAACTCGGTTCTCCGCAGGGATATGGAGGCTCTTTGCAAAAAGAACGGCTGGGAGCTTTTCGCCCCCGAGCTTAAATATTGCGGCGACAACGGCGCAATGGTCGGCGCACAGGGCTATTATGAATTCATCGGTGGCAATACCGCCGATATGTCATTGAACGCCTATGCGACGATGAGTATTGAATAAGAAAAGATTTCAGCCGCAAAGCAAAATTGTAACGTTTGCTTTGCGGCTGTTTTTATTTATTGTCTTTTGATTTGTTCTTTCCTGTCAGCTTATTCAAAATTGTTGCGCAAATTATTATAATTCCTATAACAATAAAAATTCCAAGCATACCTTTTCCCATATACGGGAGCGTTTCTATGAAAGCGTACGGATTAAAGCCTAATAAATTCATAAATAAATCTCCTTTCATCATGCAAAAAAGTTAAGTATGAGACCGCCGGCAATTACCGAAGCAATCTGACCCGAAACATTAACGCCCATCGACTGCATAAGCAAAAAGTTATGAGGATCCTCGGCAAGACCTATTTTGTGAACAACACGGCCCGACATCGGAAAGGCTGAAATTCCGGCGGCGCCAATCATAGGATTGATTTTTTCCTTGAGGAAAAGATTTAAGAATTTTGCAAAAATAACGCCGCCTGCCGTATCGAATATAAACGCTATAAAACCGAGGCCGAGAATAAGCAGCGTCTCCTTTTGAAGGAATTTGTCAAACTGCATCTGTGTCGCAATGGTAATTCCGAGAAAAATCGTGACAAGATTTGCGAGCACCCTTTGTGCCGTTTCAGACAGCGAATCAAGCACACCGCATTCACGGATAAGATTTCCGAACATGAGAAATCCCACAAGTGCAACGGAGTTCGGCGAAACAACTCCGGCTATTATTGTTATCACAATCGGGAACAGTATTTTTGTAAGTTTTGATACCTGACTCGGCTTATATTTCATTTGTATTTTTCGTTCTTTTTCCGTTGTAAGCAGCTTTATTACAGGCGGCTGAATGATAGGTACAAGTGCCATATAGGAATATGCCGCAACCATTATTGCACCGAGATATTTTGAATCCAGCATTTGAGCAACCACTATTGCGGTCGGTCCGTCTGCCGCTCCGATCGTTGCTATCGCTGCAGCGTCCTTGATATCAAAAAACATTGACGATGTGCAAAGGGTAAAAAATATTCCGAACTGTGCCGCCGCACCGAATATCATCAGCTTCGGATTTGCAAGTATCGGGCCGAAATCGATCATTGCTCCTATGCCGATAAAAAGTATCAGCGGAAAAAGCTCATTTGCAATTCCTGCCTTGTAGAGTATGCTGAGCGCACCCTCCTGCGGCAAGCCGTTTACCACACGGTCAACCACTCCGGAGAGCGGCAGGTTAACAAGAATAACGCCGAAGCCTATCGGCAAAAGCAGCGTCGGTTCCATATTCTTTTTGATTGCAAGAAAAATCAGCAATCCGCCTATCGCCCACATGATGAGCATTCTGTAATCAAAATTATCTACGGCATTTTGATACAGAAAAGAGAAAAAATCCATAAACAAACTCCTTTTTAAAAAATATCGGAAGAATCGGCATAAAAAAAGAGACTTCTACTGCAATAGCAATAAAAGTCTCGTCGTTTAATACAAAAGCGGGTCTTTTTTGACCGAATTGACGCTGAATGTAACGGTTTTCGCCGACTACTCCCTTTCGGTGATTATTAATATACCATATATTTTAAAATTATGCAAGCTTTTTTCTGTTTTATCCTTATATTTTCTTCCGGTAAACTAAAAATCATACTAATAATCAATCATCACTTTGTCAAATATCCTGATTAAAAAGATCCTGAACCTCTGCTTTTCATCAGAGTAAAAAGCAGTCTGTACATTTTGTTTTTAAGCAGGCGGAATTTAAGAACGGTCATTCTTGACGAACCGAAATCGGCATCGTTATCAATCGCAATTTTATAAATATCGGTATCGGTCACTGATTTGACCGTGCCGATTTTTTCTTCCATGCTCATGCCGGAATCGGAAAGTCCGAGCAAGAGAGTGTTGACAACCTTTCTCGCATAGGCTTTCCACATTGCTTCGACATCGGCATCAAAATATCCGTCATCAATAATCATCGCTTTCACGTCCGAAAGCGAATCGGAATTGAGCCTAAACGAATCAAGATCAAAGCTGTGAGAAAGACTCGAGCCGAGGTTGCGATAATGATACATCGGTCGCCGAAGATAATAGCCTGTTTTCATTTTGTAAACCTGAACTGCCGATTGAAACCAGTCCTCGCCGTGGCACATCGAAAGATATTTCAAAAAGTCAAACGACCTGCCGTAAATTTCTCTGCGGCAGCATTTTGTGCAAAGGGAATTCATGCAGCGATTCAGCAAAATCAAATACAATTCTTTTTTATTTTTTTCATCGTAAAAGCAGCTTTTTTCCGCCATCTTTTTTATTGTAACCTTGCCCGTTTTGTTGTCGAAAATCGACAGATCGAACATGACAATATCGCAGGAATATTTTTTAATAATTTCATCGACTCTTTCAATCAAGTCGAGGTCAATTATATCGTCGCAATCGACTGTTAAAATATACTCACCGGCTGAATTTTCAAAAGCGGTTTTGCGGGCAACATTTACGCCCTCATTCGCCTTATGGATCACCTTAATCCGGCTATCCTTTTTTGCATATTTATCGCAGATTTTTCCGCTTGAATCGGTTGACTCATCATCAACGACAACAATTTCAAAATCGGTAAATGTCTGAGACAAAATCGAATTAAAACACTCGTCAAGATATTTTTCGCTGTTGTAAACCGTCAACAGCACGCTGTATTTCGGCATCGGCTCACCTCTTTTTCGTAAAGCGAAACTCGCTTATCATAAAGCCGTCGAGCGGTTCGGTAATTTCAAGCTCGGCACAGCCGTTTTGCAAATATTTCTTCGGCACATCATAGACAATGCTTCTGTATCCGTCGGCAAGGAATTTTTTTTCATACTTCTCGTCACGTCTGCCGCCGAACTGTGTACCGTCATGAATAACGTTACCGTTTATTGTAACTTTATGGTGAATAATTTTATCATTCGGCCGTGATTTATACGTCACTCTCATCTCGTAATCTCCGCCCGTAAGTCCGGCAACCTTGCAATCAAAATTGAAATGGTCGTACACCTTAGTCATGCACATCGGAAGTCTTGCGTCGGCGTTATCGTCACCCTGAAAGCTCATATAGAATTCTCCCTCTTGCTTGCCGCAGACCTCAAGACCGTGCTCGGCAAAAGAGAAATAATATTCGTCCTTTTCGACCTTGTTCCTGTCAATTATTTCAACAAGATACTTCTTGTCTGGGTGATCTTCGATTTTATTTAAAAGATATTTTCTGTCGGTCACAGGCATGTCGATCGTATCAAGAACACAGCCTCTCTCAACGTTCATTCCGCCGAAATGCTCAACGTCGAGCTGCATGCCGATGAGATTGAAAAGCTTCTCGGCAAGGGAGAATAATTCCGTCCGCAGATTTTTGTATTCTTCGTCGAAATCCGTTGATAGAATTTCTTTTGCAAGTTCAATATTTCCTTTTCTTATCTGAACCTTTGCATCATCAATTAAATTGAGCTCAAAAATTCTTCTGTCACGAATAATTTTATCGCAACTCGCTCTGAAAAGAAAAAGAACATATCTCCAGTTTTTCATCAGCTTATCGGACTTCATTTCAATAAGCATTCCGTAAACATTTTCAACCGAAGAATTTTCGGCCGGGTCACCGTTCCAGCTCTGCTCCATGCCAAAAATAACGTCAACAATTTTTTCGCAATCCTCACCCGGAAAAAACGCACGGGCATAATCCCTGAGAATTTCACGAAGGTCGGCATCGGGATCAAAATCAAAAGCACCGAAAACAAATTTATTAACGTCGTCATTGACTCCCTCGGAATAGGAAACACTGCCGCAAACATATTGCTTGGTCAGACGGTGAAGCAATCTGTACTCGCTCGGTCTCGGATTGATTGCTTCACGGCTGAGCGTCGACGCATAGGCATAATGCCAGTCATCACGGTCAAAGTGAACGGGGATTTCACAGCGCAGATTATGACAAATATCCGGATAGTATCTTATCCGATATTTTGTGTCGATCGAGCGACGCATTTCATCAAGTGTAAACGGATGATTCGGGCCGTAAATAAGTCCGTCGATTTCTTCGGGCTTTTTTGCCATTTCTTTTATAAATCGTTCGCCCCAATCGGCATACTGATGCGGAGCCTGAGCCGACGGCCAAAGCTCAATATTCGGAAATTCTTTTTGCAGATCTTTTTTTATCTTTTTGCAGCGCACAAAAAATTCTTCCGCCTGCAAATCACCCGGGTCTCCTCCCGGCGGAAAATAAAAATTAAACTTAGGAATTCCGTTGCAGCAGCCACAGAAATAATCGCTGCTTTCTTCATCGGAAAGTCTCTTTGCATATGCGCAGAAAATCGAGAAATTGATATCAAGCTTTTCACAAATTTGCGACTTGATTTTTGTGATTTCTTCAAAGCTGTATTTCATTAAATCCGTGTGCTTTTCATCGTCGCCGAGACAAGCCTCAACCGTGTTCGTTCCAAACATCATCAGGTCACGGATATATCTTTCGTATTGCTTGCGGTCCCATGTTTCGTATGTATTGTTCATGTCCGTATAGCTGAGCTGATGACCTCTTATCGGCATATACGGGGAATAATCTCCGCCGATATCTTTCGTCAGAACAAGCTCGCCGTCAAACGTCCTGCACTTTCTGAGAAAAACCGAATATCCGTAAATCAGGCTGCGCAAACGATGTGCCGTGACTGTTATTTTTTTCTCGTCGTGTTGAATCGAAAAATCCTCGCTTTCGCTTTCATCAATGATTTTCAGCTCGACAAAACATTCCCCGATTTTTTTATCAAAGACGGGCGGCTTTTTGTTTGTTCTGATTTCAATTTCTTCGCTGAAAAGCTCGGCGGCAATTTTTTCTTTTTCACCGTCGGCTATAACTTTTATGTCGTCAAAAATAAAATTCATTTGATCACAGCCTTGATTATTTTTTCAATTTAGTATATCATAAAACAAGGTAATTTAGCAATAGAAAGCGATGAAATAATGATTGAAAAAATTCACGAAAAAAACGTCTGGGATTCATTGAAAGAAACCGATCTTCCCATTGTCATTTACGGCATGGGGAACGGAGCCGATATGATTATTGAAAATCTTCAAAGCATCGGTGCGGACTTTGCCGATATTTTTGCGAGCGACGAATTCGTCCGAGGCCACAGCTTCCATGGCAAAAGGGTTCTGAAATACTCCGAGGTTCAGGAAAAATATTCCGATTTCGTTATTGTGATGGCTTTCGCCGTTCATGACGAAAAAATGCTTGCAAGAGTAAAAGAGCTTTCGCAGGAACATACACTTTATTTCCCCGACGTTCCCGTTGTAGGAGACGGAATTTTTTCGAGAGAATATATTGAAGAGCACGAGGAAGAATTTGATAAAGCATATTCGTTTTTAAGCGATGAAAAATCGAAGCAAAGCTATATTGATATTCTCAATTTTAAAGTCAGCGGAAAAACGGAATATCTTTTTAAATGCGAACGAAAAAAAGAAGAAATTTACGCCGATTATCTTTGTCCGAACGACGATGAAATTTTAATGGATCTCGGTGCATACGACGGTGACACAATAAGAGAATTTCTCAACGTAACCGATAACAAATATCGAAAAATTTATGCCGTTGAAGCCGACGAAAAAAATTACAAAAAATTAATTGACAAAACATCTCATCTTGAAAGAATCGAAACATTTAACATTGCAGCATGGGACAAAAAAGAAACTCTTTTCTTTGAAAAGAAAAAGGGAAGAAATTCCAAGCTTTCATCTTCGGGCAAATTCGAATTGCAGGCAGACAGCGTTGACAACATTCTGCAAGGAAAAGAAATCACTCTGCTCAAAATGGACATTGAGGGCAGCGAGAAAAAAGCTCTCGAAGGAGCAAGAAAAACAATTCAAGAACACCGTCCCAAGCTTTACGTCTGTGCTTACCATCGCAACAGCGATATGTTTACTCTGCCGCTGAAAATTAATGAGATATGCCCCGATTATAAGATTTATTTCGCTCATCATCCGTATGTTCCCGCATGGGAATCAAATTTTTATTGTTGTATTGATTAGTTTTTAAAAGCATGATATAATAAATCATATTTTCAGAAAAAGGAGTGAGCCGATGAGTGATCCAAAAGGCAAAGCGTTACCCGATTTGATTTCAATGTACCTGATAATGCTTGTTATCTACTGTTTGGATGTATTCTTCCTTAAATCCGATCTCACGGTTCTCGGCGATAACTTTTATTCACGTTTTCTTTGCTTCACGGTGCTTTTGATGACTGTGGTTTTCAAAAGGGAACATCTAAAAAGCTTTGGAATCAGCAGAAAAAAAGAAAAATTCAAATCCGCTTTGATTTTCGGAACAGTTTTCTCTGCCGTTCCGATATTCATTGTGTCCGCTGTTGAGTTTTTTATTTTCAAGTCAACCAATCCCGATAACATTCATGTTACTTTTACTCCCCCGAGTCTCAGCTATGTCCAGACCGAAGGCTATCTTACCCCTGCGTTTTGTATTACAATTTATATTTTAACCTCCCTTTTTGCCGCATGCTTTAAGGAGATGTTTTTTCGAGGCTTTCTGCTTCATAAGCTTGAAAAGCTGACTGTCTTTAAGAGTGCAAATACCTTCCAGGCTCTTCTTTACACAACGTTTATTATTCCGAAGCTTGTGCGTAATTTTGTCATGAACTACTACAGCAAGGAAATTATAAGCATTGCAGCCTTTGTAATTGTTTTCTATCTCATACATGAGTTCATCACGGGCCTCAAATGGGGTATGCTTGCCAAGGTCAGCGGAGCAGCATACATCTCGATTGTTGATAACTTCTTATATGTTTTTCTTGCCAACAGTCTTCACATTGTTTCCCACCAATCAAAATGGCTGTTTATGATTCACATGCTTTCGGCTCAGCTGATTTCCCTTGTGCTGGTTGCCGTCTATTGCAAAAAGGCTTCCGGCAGCAAAGAAGAGATTAATGAAGCCGAGAAAAAAGAAACATCTGTGAAAAAAGCAGAGCCGATTATTAAAAACGAAAAAGAAATAATTACAGAAAAAAACGAATCCGACGAATTAAAATCCGAGGAATTTGATAAGCATACGGAAATCAGTCCGAATCAATTTAAAGAAATTATAAAAGAATCCTCCGTTAAAGCCGAGAAATCTCACAACGGAGAGCTTTCCGAGGCTGAAATTGACAGCTATCTCAAGGATTTCGGCAAGCCGAAGGCGCACTACAATCCGCCGCAGAAGCCGTCACAACCAAACTCGTCCGAAGAAGTATCCGAAAGCTTTGACGTTGACGATTTTCTCAAAGGCTTTTCAAGAACCTAAGTCGTGCGAAAAATTCGTGCGGCACTGCATTAAAACAAAAAGGAGCTGTATCTTTGTTCGCTTTACGAACTCTGATACAGCTCCTCAATTATTCTTGGATTAGCCCTCTTCCTTCATCTTTGCAAAGCACTCGCTGCAATATACAGGACGGTCTTCTCTCGGACGGAAAGGAACCTTAGCAACGCCGCCGCAGTTTGCGCATGTTGCTTCGAACATTTCACGCTCGCCTCTGGCTGCGTTCTTTCTTGCGTCACGGCAAGCCTTGCAACGCTGAGGCTCGTTTACAAAGCCTTTCTCAGCATAGAACTCCTGCTCACCTGCGGTGAAAGTGAACTCCTGACCGCAATCCTTACATACCAACGTCTTGTCTTCGTACATGATTATTTACCTCGCTAATTTTTTATTTACGCTCTGCGCACGTTTCTAACACGTTATGTACAGCGCAGGCATAGGGTATCATTTTTCCTTGAGCTTTTTTCTTGCCCTTTGCAAAGCATTGTCAACACTTTTGACGCTTATCGAAAGCACTTCGGCAATAGAACTGTAATTATGACCTCCGATATGGAGCCTCAGCACATCTTTTTCAAGACTCGTCAGCTTTTTTTCAATGCTCTCGCTGAGATCCTCAAACTGCTCCTGCATTACGATTATCGTCTGCGGGTCGGACATATCGTCGCTGATATCAACATCGTCAATATCAACGTAGCCGTTCAGCGGAATATGCTTGCTCCGCAGCTGATTACGCACGGCACTTTTGATGCGATTGGAAATGCAAACCGTTGCATAGGTTTCAAACCGCACGCCCTCATCAGGGTCGTACCCGTAAACAGAACCGAGAAGACCTATCATCCCCTCCTGAATGAGATCGCTGCGGCTCATCGGACACCGTCCGACATAGCCCGAGGCAATGCTCTCAACAGTCGGTGCAAGAGATGAAATCAGTTCATTCATTGCTGCTTTATCGCCGTAACGTGCCGCATAAACCGTATCCGAATTTATCGGAATTTTGCTCATACGCACACCTCACAGGACTAAGATACGTCTATATGATATCTCATTAGGGAATTAATGTCAATAAAAATTGTTTTATTTTTTCAAATTTTGAAGATTGTTACAAATTAAACGGTCTGTTTTTGGGCGATTTAACAATTAAATTTGTACTAATATTGATGCAGATATTTTATTTGCACAAACATTTGCCCTTTTTATTACAGCTAAAGTTCAATTTTCGACCATTGTTTGACTTTTTACCTCTAATCTTGTATAATTGTGCCTATGAGGTGATTTGATGAAAAATGATGATATTCTCGTTTCCGTTATAATCCCTGCCTATAATGCGGAAAAGTATCTCGGATTTTGCCTTGATACTGTTATCGCACAGACGCACAAAAAGCTCGAGATAATAGTAATCAACGACGGTTCGAAGGATAACACCGGCAAAATTTGCGACGAATACGCCGAAAAAGACAGCAGAGTCAGGGTTATTCATCAAGAAAACCACGGTGTAGCTTTCACAAGGAACGTTGGGCTTGACAAAGCTACCGGAGAATATATCGCCTTCATTGACAGCGACGATTATGTAAAAAGTAACTATATCGAAGTTCTCTTAAAGACCTGCACGGAGAATTGCAGTAATATTACAATCTGTAAATCAATCGACACATACAAACGAGAGCTTTTTGATTTACCTGTTTCGTATAATGCCCGCACATATGAGAGTATGTTTCTGCTTCAAAACATTTCCTACCTTGACGTATGCTATGAGGTTGTCATTTCAATGATTTTTCACAAGAGTGTTTTTGACGATCTTCGTTTCCCTGTCGGTCTTATTTATGAAGATTCCTATATTTATTATGATTTAATAAAAAATGCAGGTAAGATAACATTCATTGATACCGTTCTTTATTATTACTATCTTTCTTCCAACAGCATAATGCGCTCGGATTTTTCCGTTAAAAAATATGATATACTTACATCTTATGAGAAAAAGCTTGAAGTCCTCAAGAGAAATAATTGTAAGCAATCTTATCAAATTGTTTCAAGGGATTATCTTTACACCGTTTCCGGAATGATCGGCCAAACAAAATACTGCGATAAATTCACGGCCGAATTCAAAAAAGATAAAATCAAGGAACTGCGTAAAAAATACAGAGAGCTGAAAAGAATAAATAAGAATAATCCGTATTTCAAGGGTAGATTTAAACTGATTTCGGATTTACTTTATCTTTTCCCTATTATCAAAAAATTTCACCATTCCTCGGAGGGATAAATTTGACAGGTTTCATTTTTCTTGACAAACCGGAGGGGTTAACCTCCTTCGTTGCGGCAAACAGAGTCAAGAGAATATTGAAAATAAACAAAACAGGACACACCGGCACGCTTGACCCTATGGCAACCGGCGTGCTTCCCGTCATGCTCGGCGGAGCGACGAGATTCTCCCAATACCTGCCGACGCACGACAAGGCTTACCGTGCAAAAATTTTACTCGGCACTGTCACAGACACGCTTGACATTACAGGTACGGTGCTTCAGAAAAATCCCGTTAACGTCAGCGTTGACAGGCTCAATGAGGTAGTCAACCGTTTTGTCGGCTCAATAAACCAGCTTCCTCCGATGTATTCCGCCGTTTCAAAGGACGGCGTCCGTCTATACAAACTTGCCCGTCAGGGCATTGAAATAGAAAGAGAAGCAAGGAATGTGGTTATTCGCTATATAAAGCTTCTCGACGTTCCGGACGAAAACAACGAATTTGAGATCGAGGTCTCATGCAGTGCCGGAACATATATCCGCTCGCTTGCCGCCGATATCGGCTCCGAGCTTGGCTGCGGTGCCACGATAACCGCACTGCGGCGCATTGAAGCCAACGGAATTTCAATCGACAAAACCGTTACGCTTGAAACGGTTCAGCAATTCGCCGACAACGGACGAATTAATGAGCTGATTACCCCGTGCGATGAAATGCTTCGGTGCTACCCTGCCGTCAACATCAGTGAAAAGCAGACGGTACGCTTTGAAAACGGCGGAGAACTCGACCTCAAAAGAATCAAGGGTGAAAAGTCGGACGGCTTCCGTCGTGTTTATTCACCCGAAAAGAAGTTCCTCGGTCTCGGCAGAATCAGCCTTACCGACGGAACGCTTTATGTTGAAAAAAAATTAGTCTATTGAGGTTTTTATTATGAAATGGTTTATTTTATCTATTGTTGCTCTGCTTTGCTGGAGCTTTTCGGATTTGTTTTCAAAAATCGGCTGTGCCGACTCAAAAGATAAGCACAGTGCGCTGAAAATGGTTACGGCTGTCGGCGTAGTTATGGGTCTTCATGCGGCGTACACACTGATTTTCACCGATGTCGAGTTTTCGTTCCGCACAATGCTCACCTATTTACCGGTATCATTCCTTTATATATCGTCAATGACTATCGGCTATGTCGGTCTCCGTTTTATTGAGCTTTCAATTTCTTCGCCGATATGCAATTCCTCAGGCACTTTGGCTTCGATTATCAGCATTATCACAGGCATGGCGGTGCTTGTTAAGGCTCAGTATATTGCAATAGCACTTGTTGCAGTCGGCATTGTCGGACTCAGCATTGCCGAGATGACAGAGGATGACGATCTCAGAGCGGCACGCCAGAGCAAAAGCAACTACAAATACACAAAGAGCGTTCTCGCAATTCTTTTGCCCGTCATTTACTGTCTGCTTGATGCTCTCGGATCCTTTGCCGACAGCCTTGTTCTTGAAAAGCTTGACGAGGATGCCGCCAACACATCATATGAGCTGACGTTCCTCATTTGCGGCATACTTTGCTTCATTTATGTTAAATTCATCAAAAAGGATAAGTTCTTCCCGAAGAAGGAAGTTCCGAAATACATCGGCGCAGCCTTTGAAACCGCAGGCCAGTTTGCATATATCTATGCTATTGCCGATAAGGATCACTTCGCACTCTCGGCTCCGATTATCTCCGCATACTGTGCGGCATCGGTTCTCTGGGGCAGAATTTTCCTCAAGGAAAAGCTTTCATGGAAGCATTATTTGTGCATTCTCCTCACGGTCGCAGGTATAGTTATAATGGGAGTTTACGACGGCTGATACAATCAAATCAATTTATTAACGGCACATAGGAGCTAATCTCCCGTGTGCCTTTTCTTTTTGCGGAAAGGTCAAAGACTTTGCCGCCATTTCATAATAACTCTGCTGCTGAAATATTTTTATTGCAGACGCAAATATGTAATGAAAAACGAGATAAAAGACGAAAAAGCTTAAAAAAATCAGTAATAAAGAGTATTTTAACGATAATCTCAAAAATCGGATTACAAAAATACATTTTTGACCTTTTCTGACTTTTGACAAAAGGTCAAAGAAGGTCTATAATTTGACTTGTCAAAAGGTCAAAGAAAGTCAAAGTCAAAAGGAGATGATGATATGAGTATGAGCAATGAAATCGCCAAACTGATCCTCGACATGCTCAGCGACGACGGAGAAACGGAGATTCAAAGAAACGAGATGGCTCAGCATCTCGGCTGTGTTCCGAGTCAGATTAATTACGTCATATCCTCAAGGTTTACTCCCGAGCAGGGATATATCGTAGAAAGCAGGCGTGGAGGCGGCGGCTACATCAAAATCACCCGAGCGAAATACGACAGCAAATCGGCAATGCTGATGCACGTTGTAAACTCAATCGGTGATTCGATTGATGAGGCAAGCTGCAAAGCGCATATATATAATCTGAATTATCAGAACATTTTGTCTCCCGAAATTTCAAAGCTTATGCTTGCGGCAACCGGCGAAAGATGCCTGCGTGAGGTTCCCGCAGATCTGAGAGACAAGGTAAGAGCATCATTATTTAAACAAATGCTGTTAGCTAACCAGTAACCACGAAAGGATGATTTATATGTTGTGTCAGAATTGCGGAAAGAATGAAGCTACAACCCATGTAAAGCGTGTTGTCAACGGCGACACGACCGAAATGCACCTTTGTCAGAATTGTGCCGAGCACCTCGGCTACGGAGATTTGTTCTCCGGCTTCGGATTTGATCTCGGCAATATATTCTCGGGACTTTTGGGTGAGGATATGCCGCTTCTCAGCTCGGCTCATGAGGAAAAATGTCCGAAATGCGGATACACCTTCTCGGATATAGTTAAAAACGGACGTCTCGGCTGTGCCGATTGCTACAGAAAGTTTTACGACAGACTTCTGCCGAGTTTGCAGAGAATTCACGGTAAAATAAAGCACACCGGCAAGCAGGCAACAATGGTTCCCCACGTTGCCGAGGAGGAAAAAGCTCCGAAAATCGACCCGATAATGAAGCTCAAAGAGGATTTGCAAAAGGCCATTGAAGAACAGAACTTCGAGCAGGCGGCAGTCCTCAGAGACAGAATAAAGGAAATGGAGGCAGGCAATAATGAATAAGTGGTATATTGAAAACGGCGACCAGGGCGATGTTGTTATCAGCACACGAGTTCGCCTTGCAAGAAACCTTGAAGAATACCCCTTCCCCTGCCGACTTACCGTAAAAGGCAAGGAAAAGGTTTGCGAGGAAATCAAAAATGCCGTGCTCAGCGATGATCATTGGGGCTTCGGCTTCACATGGATGAAGGATTTCACCCGTTCACAGGCTGTATCGCTTGCCGAACGTCATCTTGTCAGCCCGGAATTCGCTTCCGACAGAGCCGGCAGAGGCTTGCTCCTGACGGACGACGAAGCAATCAGCATAATGCTCTGCGAGGAGGATCACATCAGACTTCAGGTCATGATGGCAGGTCTTGCGCTCAAGGAAGCATACAGCGTTGCCGACAAGGTTGACAACATCATCGGCAGCAAGCTCAACTACGCATACGACGAAAGAATCGGTTATCTGACCCAGTGTCCGACCAATCTCGGCACGGCAATGAGAGCCTCCGTCATGCTTCACCTGCCTGCCCTGACCCGCTGCGGACAGATAGGCAAGCTTGCCGCAACCGTATCAAAGCTCGGACTTGTAATCCGCGGTGCTTACGGCGAGGGCAGCAGCCCCCGTGGAGATGTCTATCAGCTCAGCAATCAGATAACTCTCGGAATTTCCGAGGAAACTGCGCTTGACAATCTCCAGTCAATTACATTGCAGCTTGTCGCACAGGAACGTGCGGCGGCCGAAAAGCTTTTGGAAAATCCCGTTGAGGAGGATAAAATCTTCCGTGCAAAGGGAATTCTCCAAAATGCAAGAGTTCTCAGCGGTGATGAGTTCATGGAGCTTGCATCGCTTCTCAGAATGGGCATCTCAAACAAGAAGCTTGACTTTGATATTACGAGGCTCAATGAGCTTTCGGTCAAGGTTCAGCCGGCCACAATCAACGCCCTTGAGGGCAAGGAGCTTTCTCCGCAGGAGAGAGACATTATCCGAGCCGAATGGGTAAGAAAGGCATTTGAGTAAGAGATGCAAAAGGAATTTTGAAAGCCTCGTGTTTTTGAATGACCAATGATAATTGATACGGGGCTTGTCGGATTGCAAAGCAATCGCTGACAGGTCCCGTTTTGAAAAGCAATAAGCTCCCTTCAAGGGAGGCAAATTCAATAAACGAAGGAGAGATTTTTATGTATAAGTTTACAGGCTTTACTCAGAAAGCAAATACGGCACTCAATGCCGCAATAGAATATGCGGAGAATCTCGGTCACACATATATAGGCAGCGAGCATCTTCTGCTCGGTCTGCTCTCAAGCGAGGGTAGCGTCGCATACACTGCCCTCACGGCAAGAAACATTACGGCGGATAATGTCGAAACCGCTGTCAGAAACAGTGTCGGCATCGGCACTCCGACGGTTCTTTCGCCGAACGATTTCACACCGAGAAGCAAGAACATTATCGAAACAGCAGTCACGATTGCAAGAAGTCTCGGCCACGGCTACGTCGGTACAGAGCATCTTCTGATAGCAATTCTTCGTGACAGCAGCTGCTACGCAATGGATATTTTGGATGCGATGAACGTTTCCGCCGCAGACGTTGCAGAGGAAATCACAAAATCAGTCAACGTTTCGCAGAACGACGCAAGTCCGAAGTCCAAGGCTCAGTCCAAGGGCAAGACGGAGACTCCGACCCTTGACCAGTTCGGCCGTGACCTTACCGCCATTGCACGTCAGGGCAAGATTGACCCGGTCATCGGCAGACAGAAAGAGATTGAAAGAGTTATTCAGATTCTTTGCCGCAGAACAAAGAACAACCCCTGCCTTATCGGTGAACCCGGCGTAGGTAAAACCGCTATCGCCGAGGGACTGGCTCTTAAAATCGCATCGGGCGAGGTTCCCGAAATTCTTAAGGACAAGAGAATTGTTGCTCTTGACCTGACCGGCATGGTCGCAGGTACAAAATACCGTGGCGACTTTGAGGAAAGAATTAAATCGGCTATTGACGAGGTTTCAAAGGCCGGCAACATTATCCTCTTCATTGATGAGGTTCACACCCTTATCGGTGCAGGCGCCGCAGAGGGTGCGGTTGACGCCGCAAATATTCTCAAGCCCGCTCTTGCAAGGGGTGAAATGCAGGTTATCGGCGCAACGACAATCGAGGAATACAGAAAGAACATTGAAAAGGATTCCGCTCTTGAGCGTCGTTTCCAGTCCGTTCTCGTCGGAGAGCCGAGCCGTGAAGAGGCAGTCGAGATACTCAAGGGTATCAGAGACAAGTACGAAGCTCATCACAAGGTAAAGATTACCGATGAGGCTATCGAAGCGGCAGTCAAGATGTCATCAAGATACATCGGCGACAGATTCCTGCCCGATAAAGCAATCGACCTTATCGATGAGGCGGCTTCAAAGGTTCGTCTGCGTGCCTACACTCCGCCCGAGGATATCAGAGAGCTTGAAGAGAAAATCAAGCGTATAAACGAAGAAAAGGCTTCAGCTGTCAACAGTCAGAACTTTGAGCAGGCAGCGGCCTTGCGTGACGAGGAAAAAGAGGTTAAGGCTCACCTTGAAAACGCAAAGGAAAGTTGGAAGAAGCAGAATTCCGAGACAAACGGCGTTGTAACTCCCGATGAGATTGCCGCCATTGTTTCCGAGTGGACGCACATTCCCGTTGTTCAGCTCACAGAGGAGGAAAGCCAAAGACTTCTCCACATGGAGGAGGAACTTCACAGAAGAATTGTCGGTCAGGACCAAGCCGTTTCCGCTGTTGCCAAGGCTATCCGCCGCGGCAGGGTCGGACTTAAAGACCCGAACAGACCCACGGGTTCGTTCATCTTCCTCGGCCCGACAGGCGTTGGTAAAACAGAGCTTTGCAAAACTCTTGCCGCAACGCTTTTCGGCGATGAGAGCGCAATGATAAGACTTGATATGTCCGAGTTCATGGAGAAGCACACAGTCTCCAAGCTTGTAGGTTCACCTCCGGGCTATGTCGGATATGACGAGGGCGGTCAGCTCACCGAAAAGGTTCGCCGTAAGCCCTACAGCGTAGTTCTTTTCGATGAGATTGAAAAGGCTCACCCCGATGTATTCAACATGCTCCTTCAGATCCTTGACGACGGTGTTCTCACCGATTCGCAGGGCAGAAAGGTTGACTTCAAGAACTGCATCATCATCATGACTTCAAACGTCGGTGCAAAGCTCATCACAAACGCCGGCAACGCCGCACTCGGCTTCAAGGGCGAGGAAGGCGACGGCACAATGAGCCAGAGCGATATCAAGGACGCAGTCATGGGCGAATTGAAGAAGTGCTTCCGTCCCGAGTTCCTTAACAGGGTTGACGATATCATCGTATTCGAGCAGCTCAACAAGGACGACATCAAGGAAATCGCACGCAGAATGCTCAAAACACTCAAGAACCGTGTTCGTGACATGGGCATTGAGCTTGACTTTGACGACAGTGCAATCGAGAAGATTTCCGACGAGGGCTTCGACCCGGTATACGGTGCAAGACCGCTCAGACGTGCTATTCAGTCGCAGATTGAGGATAAACTCAGCGAGGAAATGCTTGACGGTCACATCACCTCCGGCAACAAGTATGTTTGCAAGCATACCGACGACGGATTTGTATTTGAATCCGCCGAGACCAAGGCCGAATAATAAACCGAATAGGACACGCCGCCGAGCAGTGAAAATCTGTTCGGCGGTGGTCTTGTTTCGCAGCAATCGAGATATGCGATATTACAACATATGTAATATTTCAACACTATTATATCAAAATGTGTTCTAATTTTTAATAACAACATCTGTAATATTCGGAGGGCATTATGGCAGTTTACACGGACATTTTAAAAGAGCTTAGACGTGACAAGCATTTAACACAGCTTGACTTGGCTAAGCATTTCGGAATCAGTCAAACAATGTATTCAATGTATGAGAGCGGAAGAAGAACAATGAAGCTTGAAATGCTTTGCGAGCTTGCCGATATTCTTGAAACCTCAACAGATTATATTCTCGGCCGAACCGCTCAGCAAAAGCCGTATCCCAAAAGATAAATATTTATGTTAAAAAAGTTAATACTCACCGCTGCCCAACAGAAAATCTGCTCGGCGGCGGTTTTTGCTTCGCAGCAATCGAGATATGTATATAATCAGGATATACATTATACAATATAATATCCGTTTTAAATAGATATGTCAAGAGAAAAATCCGAAATAATCGGACGAATCATGCTTCTTTATACGGTATAATTAGATAGAGGTGATTCGTCTTGGATAAAAATGAATTTAGCCGTCGTGTTGAGCAATTAAGAAAAAACAAGGGAGTATCCGCAAGGGATATGAGCTTATCTTTGGGGCAAAGTCCCGGATATATAAATAGTATTGAAAACGCCGTAAACTATCCGTCAATGACAGTATTCTTTTATATATGTGAATATCTCGGAATAACTCCGGCGGAATTTTTTGAAACGGATTCCGTAAATCCGTCAAAAGAAACAGAGCTTGCACAGGCGGTTAGAGGTTTAAGCAATCAGCAGCTGGATACTTTAATTACGCTTGCTAAGGGATTAAAAAAATAACATTCATCACCGTTGAACATATTCTGTTCGGCGGTGGTTTTTGTTTCGCAGCAATCGAGCTATGCGGTTTATTAAGATAATATACGTTTAATTTATATGAATCAAGAGAGTAAAGCGGAATAGCCAATTCAACTATATGGAATTATGAAAATTGCTAATTCAATTAGATACATAGAGAGAGTCTGATGACATTATATTCCGACGCTGAATATTCGTGGCCGCCCTCTTGAGGGAGGTGGCACGACGAAGTCGTGACGGAGGGAGTTTAAGTCTGATGAAACCTTACTCCCTCAGTCAGCTTCGCTGACAGCGTCTCGCTGCGGCTCGGTCACGCCACGGCCCTGACAGTTCACCGGACTGTCATTCACTACCGTGTCGACACTTCGCTACCCCATAGGAGGAGCCCACGCACAAGAATAAATTCTGATAAACTTCTTCTGACCTTTGGGTCGATGTGGTCATCGACCCCTACGAATTGTTCGGTTCTTGCACATCATCGTAGAGTGCGATGCCCACATCGCACCTTGAAATTTACCGACCTTAGATATATTCTTAAATCCGCCTTTTTATCCCTCCCCTTGAACGTTTTAAGAGGAGGCTTGGATAATTCCTGCTTCAAAGCACCAAAAAGCTCCCCCGAGTGGAGGAGCTTTGATGCTGATAGCAGCTATACGTTTAATACCAAATCCAGCCGAAGAGGACGTAGACAATCAAAATCTGGCCGAACGAAAGCTTGACGCTGACCTTACAGGTATCTTTTACAACGTTGCCGTTGGAATCGGTTACGGTGCAGGTGATTGTTGCCGTACCGGAGCCACGCTTGGTTGCGGTGACCTTGCCGTTCTCGTCAACGGTCGCAACCTTTGCGTTCGAGGTCGAATACTCAACCTTATACTTTGCACCGTCGTCAGCCTTGATTGTCGGCTTGAGTGTCGTTGACTTCTTGTAGTTCAGCGAAATATCGTCAATCGAAACGGACTTGACATTCTTCTTTTCGACGTTCTTTTCATAAACCGCCGTAAAGGTCAGGTCGCTTGCAGGCATGGTCGAGGGAACGCTCTTGTCCCAGCCCTTGAAAGTGTAGCCGCTCTTTGAGGGAACGGTCGGCGGAGTGAGCTTATCGCCTGCGGCGTAAATCTCGGTCACGGTTTTGCCGTCGATATTCCATGTTACGGTGTAGCCCGTCTTGAACTCAACCTTTCTTGCTTCGATTCCGCTGCCGAAGTCGCCGACAACAATTACGGTTGCCTTGTCGTTTCTGCTCGGCTTGTAGGTAAGCGTCACCTTGCCGTCCTTGCCCTCGGAGCAGTCGATGTAAACGAGGTTGTCGCTCGTGAGCGTGAAGCCGTCGGTGTAATCCGTCACACCGTAGACCATGTAGCCGTTGCCGTCAACTGCTGAGCCGAGAGTAAATTCGCCGTTTTTAAGCGGTGTATAAACGGTTTGTATCGCCGGGCTTGTCTCAAGCTTTTCCTCAACCTCTGTCTCGTAAGCAGCAATCTCTCCCGTGTGGATTGAAGATGTGGAGATTGTGGATTTTCCCAAATTTAAAGCCGGAACAACGCCTCTGTGAGTGGCATAGACATTGCAGTAGAAGTTGTCCACCCGGCCGTCGTACCCGACTTCCGTAGCATAGCAGGATTCGTCAGGAGAACGCAGCCACCAGTCATAGGTTCCGCCATAATCTGAAACAACCCCTACGCCCTGACATTTTGCATAGTCTGTTCCCTTGCGCCGTCTTGCGCCGTCTTTTGTGATGCTTGTTGAATTGAATGTATTCAGCGCGTCATAATATGAGAGCAATGTGATTTTATCCGATGTAGGATTGCTGTCATACTTGCTTTCATTCGTACTCCAGTTCTCTCTCGTGAGCTTCTGTATTCTGTCCTGCTGAAGCTTGCTGAACGCTGTATTATAGAAATCCTCATTCAACCATTTTCTCAGACTGCTGTTTTCCCAGTCACTTGCATAATGATTTTTTCCGGAATCTCCATAGTACTCACCGTTTGATTCTAAAATATAGTTGTTGTATGCCTGTGAATCTATAATACTATCACAGACCACCAAGCCCGTGCTTGCGTCCAACACTCTCCATTTCAGCGGTTCATATTTAAAATAGTATACATTGCCTGTGTAATAGCCGTTATAGTCTTGATTTATGTATGATGAGGAGAATGTATCTCCTGTAAAACGTGGTCTGTACTTGCTGAAGGTGACCGCTCTGTATTTGTTGCCGTTAAATACGATGTCCGCATATTTCATATAATCCGACGGCTTCATGTTGCCATCGTACAAGCTTCCTGTTCCGCTGTAGTAGTTATACGACTTCCATGAAAGCGACTGTGAATCAAGTCCGTCAATTATTGCTTCATCCGTTACCCTGCTCTGCGGATACGCGCCGAACTGCACCGTTGCGCCCTTGGTGCCGACGTTGGAAAGGTTGTCCGCGCTGCCCGTTCCGTCGGCGTAGCCCGTCACCGGCGTGGTGGACCACGTCGCCGTGAAGGTCGTGTTCTTCGAGGGCATCACATCGGGAAGGCCGGGGTTCCATCCCGCGAAATAATAGTTGTTCCTCGTCGGGTCGTTCGGCGCGGTGATCGGGTCGCCCGCCTTGACCGTCAGGTTTTTTGTGGTCGTGCCGTCGGCAAAGGCGCCGCCGTTCGCTGAGAATGTGGCGGTGTAGTTACCCAAGTTGCTGCCACCCGTTTCGCCTCCGGGGTTGTCGCTTCCGGAGCCTTTTTCAAGGAAAACAACAAACGATTTTCCTGCATCTTTAATGGTGAAGCTTATGTCTTTGCTCTTGTACCCGGAAGCAGTTATTGTTGCCGTTTGGTCACCGTTTGTATAGTAAAGAGAGGCAACGCCATCTTTTAATGCTGCGGTATTTCCGCCCCATGCCCCGTTTCCTTGAGGATAATATCTTGCATTGCCGTTACCATTAACATTTCCTTTGCTAACCAATGCAGAGCTGTTTGCTTTAAAGAAATTGTTATTTACAAAATCATAAACATTTAATCCGGTAGAAATACTTCCGGTAATTATTCCACTCAGTATTCCTGCTCCGACAGATGAAATTTTATATGCCTTTTCATAGTCCAAATCGGCAACGGTAAATTTCACCTCATAGAATTTATGAGGACAAACACCCCAACCGAAGCCGTACGGTACTGAAATATAGAAATCCGCAATTTTAAATGATGTATTCCATAAATCAGCTCCGTATTTCCATTTTTCCGAATTAAATAGCTTTAATTCTGCACTGAATTTAATGACAAATGAAATATCGCCGTCAATACAAACTTTGCAATCATGTTTTGCTTTGCTTGTTGCGCCCTCCAGCAAATCAGTCGAAGCTTTAATTTTAAACCCGATTTCACCGGATATCGACGCATCGGCAATCTTTTCATGAATAATTGCAATATGAGGCTTCAAATTTATTCCGATAAAAACCTCAACACTAATCTCCACTTTCGGCTTAAAATCAAACGGAGATGATGTATTCTTGAAGCCCTCGTCACTGTTATAGCTGTAACCTATGCATCCTTTAATCGTTCCCGATATGCTTATTGATCCGGAAACTTCAACAACAAATTGCGGCGTAAATCCGATGTACACACCCGGACATACATATATTCCTATTTCACCAAGCTTTACAAAGGATTTTTCCGCCTTACCCGTGAGCGAAAAAGATATTGCGACGGATGGCTCAATCTTAATGGACATATCAAGATAATCATCGGCAAATGCCTTCCTCTGATAATACACATTGACGCTTGCACTTACTTTAAAAGTAAGCTTAGCGGACAATTTTACATTCTTTTTAATCTCTTTTTCCTTTATTGTAAATTCGCTGGAAACTGATTTGCTGTCATTATAGCCGAAACTACTGGTCTGTATTTCTCCCGTTTCTTCTTCGATTCTTCTGTATTCAACGCCTTCATCAGCCTCCGACATATCAACGGTCGTGTTTTCGCCGGTGGTACTGCCCTCTATTTTCACATAGTCAAACACCTCAGTCAGGTCCGTATCATCCGAGGTTACAGTTGCTGTGCTGCCGTTTATGCTGACCGACTTAACCTTTATAACAAGCACATCCTGCTCATTTTTCTGCTCATAGCGGAAAATATCACCTGCTTTGAGCGAAGAAATATCCGAATCAATATTTTCAAAAACATATATGCCCTTTTCGTCGTCAACGCTGACAAGCTTATTCTTTCCGTTCTGTGCATCAACTATTTCCGCACCCTCGGTCAAAACAACGAAATTGCTCTCTTTATTTTCATCGAGGTTTATAACCTTATCCTTGTCAAAATCGTCAACTGTTTTTTCATAGAATTCTTCAAAGTCATGGGTATGCTCTCTTGAAGTAAATTTATCGCATAATGCCGATCCGTTTTCATCAAGCAAAAAAGCATAAGCCACAAAATATTCAGGCATTTGCGTTGTTGAAATTTCGACAGAAGCGGTCTGCTCATCCTCCGAAAACTCACCGATTCCGCTCGCAAGCATACGGTTCGAATTCTCATCATAAATTGCAACGATGAGCGCACAATTTTCTTTTGCAAAGCCTGTTACCGTAGCAGTTTTTCCGTCAAAATCAAGGCCTGTTACGCCATATTCACTTTCGGCGTCCAAGCCGTTTTTCTCAAGTGCTTTTGTAACAAGCTCACCAACCGAATTGGTCGCTTTCAAGTTGACATCCGACATTACACCTTCCGCTGTGCCGTCGGTCACGTTTTCCTTTGCGAATACGCTCATCGGTGCAACGCTCAAGAGCATCACTGCCGTAAGCAGAACCGCAAGGATTCTTTTTACTGTTCTTTTCATTGGCTTTCCTCCTGTTTTTCGGGATAATGCGACAAGAAACGACAAAAGCACCGTGCGCAGGGCGAACCTGCACATCAGTGCTTAAAATTTCCATTTGCACAATGCGTCTGTCTCCATACCCCTCTGTATGGAAATATTTTACTGCATTATGTTCGTTTTGTCAATATAAAATCCCATAACGGCGCAGGAGTTTCCGGATACTCCTGCAATGCCGTTCCGCCGGATAAAAACATCATCGAGCCAACGCTCATGCGCAATGCGTTTCTTATCCTCCCAATCGACTTCTATTCGCCGACTTTCCCTTACCGAAATATTTTACATTTTTTAGACGAAAAATACAAGATGTAACAAAGAAAAACATTAACAAAAATTCTTGGAAATATAGTGTAAATCCAATAAAAATGGTTTTCAAAAAATAAATTATAAACTCAGCAGAAATAAACTCAGCAGAAATCATCCAAGCCTCCCCTTGTTGCAAGGGGAGATATTTTAATAGCAATTTTTATAACTAAAAAAATTAAACATCAAGATTCAAATCCCCACCACCGCAAGCGGTTCCCCGTCTCGCTGCGGCTCGGTCACGCTCCGGCTCTGAACGTCCACCGGACGTTCATTCACTACCGTCGCGCCGCTTTGCTACCTTGCTTCAAGGGGAGGCTCCTGCCTTAGGCAATATTCATCAGACTTTCCAAGGTGCGATGTGGTCATCGCACCATACAATGAGTTGAGGCAGAGACCTGATTTCGTAGGGGTCGATGCCCCCACATCGACCCAGAGTCAGATGAATCCGACCACGGCTTTCCCTTGGTTGAATAAAGGGGGAGCATTTTGACAACAGAAAGAATAAAAAGGCAGATTAAAGAAGACCTTCAAGGCACGATATGAATTTTACATTATACAACTCAGCCTCATTATTTTCATGCAACGTGAATCATTTTCACTGTACACTGTAAAAAGAAAAAAGACCGCCAAAGCGATCTTTTCAAGGTTTTCACACCCTCAAAACTGAACAAAGAATGAATTAGGTAAAGGATTGGGAATTGTAATAGTCTGAACCAAAGCTATGGTCAAGCCCTCGACCTATTAGTACTGCCCAGCT
>OIZT01000039.1_pt1 | contig 109306 bp, 144 predicted proteins | sample 1588611 | NCBI WGS metagenome assembly OIZT01 (sample SAMN03283278) | human gut metagenome | biome: human-associated habitat; material: feces | host: Homo sapiens | place: Peru | collected 2012
GGGAGTTCGTCCGCCAATCTTGTAGTGTCGAACCCCCCTGCACCAGCCCTGCCTCGATCAGAATCTTCATGCCGTCCGTTTCGACCAACGTCATGGAACCAGTCACCTCATGAGAGGCGTTGCCGGGGAAAGATACGCGAACCTTACCCTTTGGCTTTGCCATGGTTTACACCACCTGTTCCATGTCGGTCAGAATCTCATCCACGAAGCCATATTTTTCATGAGCGTCTTGTGCTGTGATAAACCAGTCACTGTTCATCTTTTTATTGGCAACATTCTTCGGAATCGTTGTGCGAGTGACAACAAGATCGATCAACCGTGCGATAGAGCGCTTGTAGTCCGCGGCTGTATTTTCAATGTTAATCGTGTCGCCCTCCATTGCTGCATTGCCCTTATGGAGCATAAAGCTGGAGGAGGGGAGGGCAAAACGCTTGTGGCATGCGAGGAACATAAAGCAGGCCGCGCTGAACGCCATGCCCATGTTATAGCCATAGACGGGAGTCTTGCTCATAGAAATAATATCAACCATTGCGTTATTGACGTAAAGGGAGCCGCCCGGAGAAAAAAACATCAGCTTAATCGGGACGCGCTCTTCCACTGGCTTGTCCGCATCTTCGGCGTTCCACTGGAGAATAAACTTACCAAACTCTAGAAACCCGTCCGTAACTTCTGTGTCGAGCCACAGGACGCGGCGGGCAAAGTCTTTGTAAAAACGACGCATGATTGGGTCTGGTAGGTTCTTATCTTCCATATATTCCTGCATTTCCTTATCTTCCATATATTACTCCTTACTTGCCTGCGGCAACCTTAATCAGTTCGCTCCCCTGCTCGCTATCCAGCAACGCTTTGAATTTGTCAATCATTTCGGCCGTCTCCGCAGGGTTAATATCCAGCTCACTCAACTTATCAAGCATCACTTCGAGCTTATCGGTGAGCATGGTGAGCAGATCGTCCAGTTTGCGGGCGGGGTCTGCCTTCATGCGCTCCATGTAGACCGCTTCTGTTTTGTCGGCGCCAAGCACTAGATATGTCAGTCTACTTTCGGGGATAACCTCATAAATGGCTGGCAGGACATCCGTGTGCTCGACGACGTAAATAATCTCGTCGATGGTTGCGCCCTCTGTGTCAATGTCGGTAGCCATCGTGATAAGCGCCCAGCTATGTGCAACGTCGCTCAGGTCGGGGCGATATGTATTGTCGGCGAACATAATGTTCATATAGGTCTGGAGATACTTGAGGCGCATCTCATCCGTGATATGGGTCGAAATGTGCATCTTCCGTTCGGTTTCACCGATGTGATAAACTGCGTCAACCTTAACCTGCTTCATAGCGTTCTTCGGGATCTTAATCATTTTTGTTCCTTTCGTATCAAGTCCAAGACGTATTCGCCCTGGAGGATTGCTTCGCATTCGTCTTCAGACGCGTCAATGCCTTTATTGTGTACGATCTGAATAGCCGCTCTTTTCTGTAGCGCGCGCTTGCCGTTACCGATCTTGTGAAATGCCTTCCAAGTCATCGGTGGCACCACAAAGAATTCGATGTGGCGGATAAAAAGAATTGCAAATAGTACACCTTGCATCTGGCATAATGTGCTGAAAGCTTTGTAGTTGCCGTTCTGGCATTGTGTCCCTTCTATGGACACGTAGTTCGGGGTTTCTTGGTCAATCAGCGCGGAGATTTGCTCAAACATCTCGCGCATACGTACATGGGGGTTGGTAGCCTTGGAGCGTATGATGCCGAAGCCCGCAAGTTCCCCGTCGTTATAAATCGCGTACCCGGTAATGTGGGTCGCCTGATCGAATGAGATGATTTTCATGTGAACCTTGAAAGAATTGGTTGTGTAGTTTATAATAAATGCGTACTAGTCCGTGACTATATACCGTGAGTAGTGGTGGTTTGTGGCGAAGAAACCATGCTACTTGCTGGCCTATAGAATAAACGGAGGTGAATCGTATGAGTAAGTGCTTAGATATTGTGGCAAAAGTCACAGATCTAGTACGCGCCGCCTCCCAACTTTTGATGGCGGCTGCTCTACTAGCCGCAGTGATGAAACTCGCTGCCTAGTATGCGGGGCGGTATGTGCGCATACCGCCCCTGTGTTTTACACGACGAGTCTAGCAGAGTTTTGTGCGCGGCGTATTCCGACTGGTGACGGAGGCCGCCTGATTGGTGAAATAGATGTGTTTTACAAGAAGATTTTGCCAATATAAAGCACAAGTAGCCTACAACCCGCGCTAATTTCTTTACAATTAGCCGTATAGGCTGTATAATATTGGATAAGGTTAGTCGGGACCTTAGAAGAAAAGGAACGCAAGGAATTGCAAGGGGACGCATTCCGATTGGTGAATGCTATACTCTATCGAACTTCTAAGGCGGTGATTGCATGAGCAAAGCCGAAAAGATCAGTATCGCCATCGCGATCGTGCAAACGATCGTTGCAATAATAGCAGTATGGCGTAGCTAACCTAGAACCCGCGCGGGTACATCGCGCGGGTTTTCTTTGCTTAACTGCCCATCCAGTATGGTACGGGCATTCGTAAAATATGGGCGACAATAGTGCCGCCCAGTTGCAGCACAAAGTTATTCCTTGGCTTTAGCGTGGCGCTTGCGCGTCTGTGTTTTGATGATACTCATAATCTCGTCGATCTTCTCCGGTGGAAAGCACAAGATGCTATCCGCAGTAACACCAAGGTTGCCGAGCATCGTTGCAGCTTCGTCACGGGTAATCATATCGCGCGAGAACATGATGAGTACCTGATATATTTGGTAGTGCTCCGGGGTGTCGCATACAGATCGCCACGTATGACGCTGGTCACACTGGTTGCACGCATAATACGCCGCCCCGCAAATTTTGCAAATGTGGTTTGGTGCGGGCATGATTAACCGACCTTGGAGATGTCCTCGCCATCGAAGATGATGAAGTCCCACAGCAGGTTGCCAGCGCCAGAGCAGCTATTGGACAGAGCCTCGAACTCCATGTTCTGTACAGAGGGGTCATTACCAAAGGCCAGCTCGAAGTTACCAGATGCCTTGGAGCGGCCGTAGATAATCTTGCCGTAGTAATCCTTACCATCGCAGGTGCCACGCGCCCAGACGTCGGCAACAATCTTCAGTTCACGAGAGAACACGTTGTCGGCGTTAACGATGTGCTTCGCATTCTTAGCTTCGACGTCATACCAAACAACAATCTGAGTGCCTTCAGTCATGCCGGTGGGGCAAGTGATTACGCCGGTAGTAGCGTTAAAGGAGAACTGATCGGTAGTGGCAGCAGAGTTGATTGCATACTTCTTGCCGAGGGTGCCATCAGAGTTGCGCTCGTAGATGAAAGGAACCTCATTGCCCTCTGCGCCAATGGCCTTGTAGGTCAGGGTAGCGGTCTTGCCAGCGCCGACGGTCAGAATCTCCATGTGGGGCACATGCACAGTTTCCAGCTTAATATCGGAACCTACCTGAGTAGCGATAACGCCATCCAGAATAGAGCCGGAGGTCGCGGTAATACGGGAAGCCTTGTTACGGGAACCGGAGCCGATCTTGACGCCGTTCTTACCAGTCGCGTAGACGTCTTCCTGCTCGTTAGTCATGTTGGCTTCCTGAAGGTCTTCAGCAACAAACAGGCAGGTGCCGTCAGTCAGGTCGAAGCCGGACAGGCGCTCCATATTTTGTATGATATACTTATTGGAAGTAACAGCCATGTTGAATTTTCCTCCTTATAAAAATAAAAGCCGCCGCGCTACTGCGTGACGGACAATGCCTTGGATTGATCGGCCGGTTGGCTGGCGTTCGGATCAATACGCCCGAACCACGACAACACATCCTTATCAATCTTTTTTGAGTCTATATTGCCGGTATAGATACCGAGCATTGTATTTTGATAGGACTGTATCTTATTTGCCCTGTAGAAGGCATCCCATATCTGGCTGACGTGGAGGCTCCATACGGAATCATAGTTATACTTAAAGCCAGCGGAGTTCACCAGCGCCGAAATGATGGGGGAGTATTGGGACTCAAATTGCTTATTCTTGCGGCGTCGCATTTTTGAGCGCATACTGCGGAGTAGAAACTGCTTGGCAGCCCCGTTCGCCACATCGTGTTCTACGCGCGCAGGAATAAAATGGATCATGCGTACATAGTCAACAATCTGTTGATACGCAAGTTCATCAATAACATATTTGCCTTCTGGGTCATATAAGATAGTCTGCCCATTCTCAGGGTTGGTACCCACCTTAGCATCCTTCAAATGCAGCCCAGGCAGAATGAGCGCTCCGTTTGCCAACGTGAGCCGCGCGGTCATCAGAAAAAAGTCATAATCCCTTACAGTGAGATAATCAAGCCCGATATCATCAAGCATAACAGCGGCGTCATACGGGCGCATCACAATGGCAGCGACTTCGCTGACGTATTTCTGCTCACCGTATTCTTCTATATCGGCTAGAGTTGGATTGAGCACCGTAATTTGATTATTGACTATTAAATTTGAGCCACGCTGTACGTATTTTAGCGTATCACGGACACTGACTGTCGATTGCATACGCAGTAAACTTCATGACGCGACATGGGTGCTTGGCGTCAAGCTGACTCTCATTGTTTGAGTACAGCTCAATCTCTGCCAGACCGAGCTGTCTGCCCACGGTGCGCATCACATCTTCGACGGCTCCGGCCAAATAATCCAGGCGCACATACCCTCTTGCAACACCAGTTGTAACCCTTTGTTGATCTTGGTGAGTATGTAGGCGCAACTGAATAGTGACCCTGCGCGCTTGTTTGTTACGCAGAGATACTGGGTTATCAATGTTGACAGCCATACAAATGACGGTCTTCTGCTCTAATTCAGTGTCCGGCACACGCAACGTTGGGTAGATATGTGTGTAGACCAAAGTGTTGAGGTCTGTACATTCAGCATCCAGCACGCTCGGTATGGTGCTGTCTGCCAGCAGTGCTGCGATAATCGCGTCTTTGATGCGTTTGATTTGCCACGATGTATTAATAGATACTCACCGCCTCTACTGTGATGGACGCTTCCGTGTTCAGTGATGCGGAAGATACCCGTAAGACAAATAAGGTACCAACGCTACAGAACCTTGATACTGATAGCAACGCCTTATCATTACCAGAGAGTGTGAATGTTGCACAGCTCATGTCTGTACTCTGCCACGTCCAAGTGAGATCATCTGGCAGATCGCCCTTACTCGTCAACACGCACTGATAGGCGGAAGGTGCTCCACCAATAACAGGATTAGGTGAGGCTACCGGAACGATGGACAATGTTGTGTGCGCTGGTGCGTCGCCCGGTTTCACATAATCACAAATACCAAGCTCAATGTCGTCGCGCGCCGGATCATATACGTCGGCCGCACAGTGCATGACAAGCAGTCGGCCGTTGCCCTGATTCTGGGTAAGCGGGTCGTACTTGGTAAACTTGTACACAGCTAGTTCCGGATCGCCCGTGCGGTCATACATCATACCGCCAGCAAAACGTTGGTCAATATAAAGGTACTTTGTATCGTCATCGTATGGCAGGTACACCTTATATTGTGTGTTCAACTCCGGCATAGCTAGTGTGTTTTTAACGGTAGTAGAGTATACACCGGAATCCAGCACACCCCAACGTTCATACACACGCCCGTCGTGCGCCTGAAACTTGAACTTATGGTTGCAATACTGCATATAACCGCGCTTTGAGATACTGTCGTCGAAGTCTGCGTGTATCACAATCCAGTGCGAATTAGACCACTCAACAATATTGCCGTATGTGACATAATGGTTGTCAGTTGGCATAACACGGAACTTTTTCTGGTCGGCAGTGTCGCCACCCATAATCAACATATTAACTTCGTGCCCGTCAACCAAGCACTTTGTATACGAAGGCTGATCCGGGGCGGTACGCTCAAGGTGATCCCGTGCCTGATTGATGATACGATCACGACGGGTGCGGCCACGAGCGGCTACGATAGCTTCGTATCCCATCCAATCAGTCATGTAGATCACTCTCCTGCAACTGCTTTGCCAGGCGCAACATCTTGAACACCTCGCGGCGGCAAGCCGTCACGGAGTAGCGATGATACGCCATGTAATTGATGGTGTTGACAATCTCGATGTACGGGCGGCTGGTACGCAGCACTGCGAATGTGCGGTACGCGCCGATAAGCTCGATGCGCAAACTATCAATGTGCGCCTTTAACCCATCATTCTGTTCCTCTCTGAGCGGTAGAATCTTATAAATCTTGTTGGTGAGGCTTAAAAGAAATGTCTTCATTTACATTACCTCACGGCTTGAGCTGATCGACGCCGCCATGGAGGTAGCTATAATCAATCAACGCTTGTCTAAAGGCATCCCAGGCGCCGTCGCGCGCGGCGCGCTGGGACTCAAGCATACGTCCAGGGGCAGAGGCCATGTTGTAGTCTCTGGTGTTGAGATAGTTCATCAGGTTGTCGGACTGGTTGAGCCGGTAATTATACCAAGCCCAAACCATGCCAAGAACCATGATGTGAATCTCTTCCACACCGAGAGACTGGTTGTACTGCCCAAGAACATCGTCACGATCACTAAGATCCACTGTGCATCTGGTTTGGAAATACGCCTGTGCTGCGTTCATGAAACCCATCAGCATATTGTACCGAACGTCCTCCGGCACCTTAATCATGTCAAAGTCCAAGACCTGGACACGAAAATTATCGAAGATAGTCTCATATGCTGTCATAGCTTAACCCCGCAGATCGTAGCCGGTGACATCCTCGATAACATCAATGAGTTTGTTGCTATCAAGCGTACCGTCCTGAATAAGGGCATATGCTCGACGTACTACGACATCACGCATAGCAGGAGAATAAGACTCCAGCGCGGCGCGCAGCTCTGACGGAGACATCTCAAACACGTCGTCGATGGTGTCTGGGTCAATGGACTTATTCGTATAACGGTCAAGCTGGAGGAAAGATGTGACGTCCGCGGCGTTGTCGCCGCAGAGGCACACCCAGTTGTTCACGAAGAATGATTTTTGGGTGTTGCGCATCGTCATTAGATCCTGCACGGTCATATACTGAGAAGCACCGAACTCATCCCAGTCCACACGGTATCCGTTGTTCGCAATGTAAACCAGACCCCCGTAAACACAAGAGCGCACCTCAACCAGGTCGTTGAGGTTAACATCGGCCAGGGTGGGGCGCACTTTCTTGCGAGGGGAAGGAGCCTTAGTAGAAACATCGGCGGCGGCGTTAGTCTGCTCGACCTCAGTCGCCGCAGGCTGCGTGGTCTTCTGAGTTGTAGTCTTAGATGCAGTAGTAGATTTTGCGCGTGGCATATTTTATCTTCCTTTCGTTCTGTCTACACAAATTAATTAGGAAATGGTGTAAACACCAATCTTGCCGGTGATAACAATGGCGACACCGTACTTTTCCATGTACAGGTATTCCATGGACATGTCGCGGTTGTCGTAGCTCATGCCGTCTTCATACTTGATGGTCGCAGAACCTTCGCGCACCAGCTTAATGAGCTTTTCGTCACCAGCCAGGATGAACAGCTTGTCATCGGGGAAGATGAATTCATCGGTGCCGACCTTGTGGCGATTCTTGATGGCGATCATGGGAACACCATCCAGCTTGCCGTAGAAGCCGGTGCCATACACATCGTCCTTTGCCTTATCAGAGACAACAGCGGCGGTGCACTTGCGGAGCGCGGGCTTGGTGCCAACGATGTACGCAGTCTTACCGGTGGCGGCTTCAACGTGATCGACGATCTTCATCAGATCCTCTTCGGAGTAGGAGCCGGACTTGACATAGGTGGCGCTCAGACCGACGGTGTTGGCGGTGATGCCAGACAGAGCGGTATACATATCGTTCAGCAGGTTGGCACGGAACGCTTCAGTCACCTTGTTGACGAAGGTGTTCCAGTCCACGCGACCAGCCAGCACACGGGAAAGCTCCTCGTACATACGGATGGCGTGGATGGTGGTCTTCACAGCAACCTTGGTAGCCTCACCGATGCGCTGACGACGAGGAGTGGCAACGCCGTTGGCGATCTCAGAAACAATAAAGGTAGAGTTGTCGGGAACGATGAACTCGTTAGTGTCGCCCTCGGCCAGATTGCGCTCCTCGACCAGGTTCATGAAGAACTCATCGCCCTGAAGACCCTCAATGATGAGAGGGGGCAGAGTCTCTTCAAGAATTTCAAACAGCTCAGTGGAGTTGCGACGCAGGGTCTTATAGTTGACAACGGTAGAGCCGCCATTAGCTGCGACTAGCGCGTTGACAAGCGCGGTGTTCGCGTCAGAAACAGAATAATTGCCGTCTACGGTGCCATGGAAGACATCACGAGCCAGCTTGACTACGTTCTTCTGATCCATATATGTTCCTCCTTAGTTCAATTCAATTAAGCTTCGACGCGGATAACGACGTACTCGTAAGTGCCGACGGTTTCCAGCGCGATAACGCGACCAACGGTAGTGGTGCTGGCGGTAGCAGTAGCTACGTCCTTGAGCTTGGTGCCAGCCTGTAGCTCGATGACATGACCAACCGCGGGGGTACCATCAATGCCATCCTTGGTAATGCCGACCACGCAGCCACGATTCAGCACATAACCGCGGGCATGCACGCCAACTTCGTTATAAAACTCGTCAAGGTTAACCTTGCGCTCGTCATACATCAGTTCGGGAGAAGCAACCAGAACGATCTGGTCGAGAGGAGTGCTTGCGGTGGGCGCAACGGCCTTGTATACCTCACGCTGACCATCCATCAGGGAGTCCAGCTTCAGGACGCGACCGTTGTCGATTTCGGCATAGTTGGTGCCATTATGGTACTGTAGAGATACAACGCGATTGGTATCGACGTCATCAAGACGCACAACAGTGTGCTTTGCCATGTGTTATTCCTCCTGTTTTAGTGATTGTAGGTGTCAATAATACCGCCATAAGGCTTGTCATCGGTCGCGACGTTGATCGGTACACGCACGACGGCAGGCTTCTTGGCGGGCAGAGAGAACTTCATATTCTTGCCGCGGATAGCGTAACAAGTGTTACGCAGAGCATCCTCGGACTCGGCTTCGTAAATGTGAGGCTTGAGTTCGACAAACTCGGCAGTATCCGCAATGTCCTCGAACTCTGCGATCACGGCGTCGTAAGCCTGGCGCTTGTCACCATCCTCGCGATCGGCCTTGTATTGCGCTAGCGCCTCGTACTCTTCGTTAGAGTGAGAGTGAGCGGCTTCGTACTCAGACTTCTCGTCGCTCAGACGCTTAATGGTAGCAGTGTAGATGTCCGGGATAGGCGGATCGACAGGCTCTTCGCCAGCGTTCAGCTCGACGATGGCATACTTCATGCGGCGCATGGTAGTTACGTCAATGGTGTAGACATCACCGTTCTTCGTGTAGTGAGCGCCGTAGAGCTTCCAATCCTTGTCGTCGCGCACATAAACTTCTCCGGCCTCCGCGTCGTAATCAAGAAGCCAGTAGCGCGGCACTTCATGATTCGCCCATTCGGGCTGCCATGTGGCACAGTTACGCACAGCGTCGGCTAGCAGTTCATGCTCGTTGGTATTCAGCTCAAACTGCTGCTCTTCGGTAGGCGTTTCTACGGCCTGTTCGACCGCAGGAATCTTTTCGTCCAAAGTTTCTTCCTCCTTACTTAGATTTTTGATCTCTTCCTTTAACTCAGCCAGGAACGTATCCCTGGAAAAATTGATAACAGAACCACACGCGCCAGCCATGCCGGGAGTGCGGTCGTCGCCAAGAAACGTTATACCTTTATAAAAATAATCGTGGACATAATAGGTCTTGGACTTGCTATCATAAGTGCCTCGGTTAACGTTAACTTCCATACTGAGCTTGATAGTCGAGTCGCGTTCGATGATGCGTTCCGCGTACCCGCTATACCCACGCCAGATGTAACAGTCAGCGTAAGCGTAATGGCGGTTGTCTTCCTCTACAGTTTCGTAGTGGCAGGACTCAGGGATTACGCCGATGGGCTGCTCGTCATAAACAAGCACCTCGGCGTCGTCGTTTTCTGCATCGTCTTCAACGTGCATGTCGTGGCCGCCGAATTTCGGTTTGCCGTCTGCGTCAAAGACAACGTGCGCGAGCACTGGGCTATTAAATAGGGAAGGCTTCGCCGCATCCATTCCGTCCAAACTAAAAAAAGTGCCCTTCGGATTCTTGCCATCATGGCAAATCTTCAGGCGCATCTTGATAAATTTTGTGGACATGAAGGACGAATCAACTTCGTACTCGATAGGAAGAGATAGGGATTCTAGGTCATTCATCTTTTCACCACCTTTCTATATCAGATAGGTAGTGTGTCCGAGAATACATGACGGTGCGAGTCAAAGCACATACCGTCCTTGTTCTCGAAGATATATACAGTGCCGGAGTGAGTATCAAATTCACCCAGGCAGATGTATCCTTTGTCACGCAACTCTTGCTGCGCTTCGTCAGTGAAGACGTATACGAATTTAGGCATTCTTATCCGCCTCCCTTGTGGCGTCGCCCTCGTCACTTATGCCGTCACCAGTAATAGCTGGGCGTCCGCCATCGCCGCCGGACTGTGTGTTGGCTGATTGCGGCGGGATAAATGTGTTCGGGTAGTTGAGCACTTGGTTCTCCAGGAACGTCAGCCCGTAAGTATCCATGGGTGTATAGCCATAATTGACCGCGGCGAGTAGTCCCTTGCACGGCACGCCATACTGCATGTCCTTGCGGATTGATTCGGCGTAGTCCGCGCGGTTATACATCGTCACATCTGGCATGATGACCTTAAACTTGATGCTGCCACTCATTTGTTTGAGCTTGCGGTTAAGCCATGCTTCGATCGAACGAACGATCGGGGCAACATACGAGAAGTCATTGCAAAGACTCTTGACAAGCGCTGTGCTGGATGCGATCTCGTTAGAGAAGATCATCTGTGATACACCGATGCTGGCGAATAAGTCGCGCTCGGCGCGCGCTGTTGTGTCGGCGTCCGCAGTGCTGCGGTTAAACGATACCTCGGAAATCTCAAACGGTGACATACCCAGACCGATTTGGTCGGGGAGCTGGGACGCAACCTGGTTATAGAATTTGGTCGCAATCGCATCGTCAACACGCACATCGCCGTCCTTATTGGTTGGTAGCTTCATACAGATGAGCTTATATATCTCGATAGCTGTTTTAGCACTCGCCATATCCTTGTAGTTGTCAATAAGATACAGGTCGGCGAAGCAGCCGGAGAGGGGCGGCACGATATAGTCCAAGCTCTCATCTGCGAGAATGCACACCTGAATGCTGGACGATGGTTCATACCATCGCTGGCCGTTGGTCTTTTTATAAGCGTTATACGCTGTCTGCATTTCGCCGCCCATAGTTTCAATAACCATCGGTCGTTGGTCGAAATAAGACAGGTCAACGCTGAACATAGGGCAACCATCTTCGTCGGACGTCACCCTACAATAATCGTGCGGAAAGCGATAGATCGTGTACGAGTCAGACGTAGAAACCTCAACACCAAAAAACGCGCCCTCACGCATGGCCACCTTTGCCATGATGTTGGCGTGCTTCTTGATATTCATGTTTTCCAGGGTTGATAGCACCTTAAAGTATTGCTTCCGGTATTTCGCGGCGTCTGCTGTTGACAAGTCGCCATCTTTGAGTTTTGTTGGCGCCACAATATAGTCATACGTCGGCATGTCTGCAAAGTATTTGCAGAGACGCTGATATAGCGTGACTGTACTGTATAGGTAGATACTGGCATCAATAATACGAGAGGCGTTGCGCGCAGGGTTTTGAAGGTACCCAAGAATATCGTCACGAGAATACTTCTTAAATGAAGTAATCGGGCTTGAGTTACCATTCGGATCGAAATAAGACAGGCGCTGTATCTTGGCGTACTGACCTAACTGATCTACCCACGAAAGATCCTTCTTTGTTTCCTTTTCCTGATCTGCGATATTAATTCACCACCTTTCTATCGCCTTGCCCGGAATACTCCGGTTTTACCGAAGCGACTGATTGTTGGGTTTCTAAACATGATAGAGTCAAGCGAACTACTGCTATTCTTTTTATTTGCAAGATCACGTGCAATAAGGCGTGCTACATACACGTTATAACTCAACGAGCTATAGCGGTCTTTGCGCGCACCGGACTTCTCTTGCACACGGATAACATTATCGCGCGCTTGATAATCAAGATTAACAAGCTCCTCAACAAGCAGCGCGAAGTTTTTATAGACAACGCGCAGTTGGTTCTGTTCCTCGATGCTCATGGCGGCAAAGCCCTTAATCTCATAGAGGTATTCCTCCGCCTCTATATCCGAGACAGGTAGCCTGACAAGCCCACGCTGGAACGCATCACGCAGTCCAATTGCACACTCAGAGTTCAGACGTGCCGAACCATCGATAGCCCATATGACTTTCTCCGCGTTCTGGATTGTGCAGCGCGCGGCAATCTCTTCATTATTACAGCACGATATGCCAGGATAAGTGACACCGGTATCGGGGTCATATATGTCACTGAGTAATAGGTCGATAACGCCCATGCCAACGCCAACCTTATCGATTACGAGATAATCGCACTCATACTCCTCGAATAGCTTCCTTATACGCAGCGCCTGTTTGTCGGCGGTAATGCCTTCAAAGGACTCTGTGTATACGATGTTACTGGTGTAATTGCCAGATCTGCTCTCGTTCAAGAAGTTGACAAAAATGGCCGAGGCGTCGTTGCGATTCACCCTAGAACTCATCAGCGCTATATCCATGGATATAATGCGCGTTTCGCCCGGTGGCTTCGGAGGTATCTTGAGCCGCGGGTCTTTGATCTTGCTGGAAGTTTCCGGCGGTAAGTACGGAAACTTGATCTTGCGGGTGCGAGAAACATCCTCAAAGTTGTATAGGCCGTTCGAGTTGTCGTACCACAGACAGCCCATTTCCATAGAAAACGAGGTGGGGGAGAAGTCGTCCTCGCTCATCTCGTCCGCGATCTGTGCCGCACTGAGCAGTCCTTCTTTAATAGAGAGCTGGTACGGCAAGCCGCAAATAAAGTACATCTTCGTGTCATCACGCAGGTTGTTAAAGTAACCCTTGGCCTTTTCAAAAGCCCAGTGGCTTTTATACCAACAAGATGTGAGATAAATTTCCTTGTTGCGTTCCACCGGATAGTTCGCGTATTCCGGCCGGTTCATAAACTCCGGCATGCGGGGTGCGGTCAAGAATTTGCGTAGAATGGTGTCAATGATTTCCTTCGGCACGAGCCTATACTCATCAACGATCAGGATATTTGCACGAGCGCCGCGGGCGGATTCACCAGCCGTGCGGACAAAGATCTCGGATGTGTTGTGAAAGGTGATGTGCGCGTCAACCTGATTAGTGACAATTTCCTTTATCTCTAGGCGAAGGTTGGCTGAGTTTGGGTAGAAGATGGTGCGGATTTTCTCCAACACTTCCATACCCTGTTTGCGTGTCTTACTAGCCAAGCAGATTTTAGTGCCGGGGTATAGGATGCAGCGGCACACACAGTACAGGGCTGTGAGAAATGTCTTGCCTTGCGTTTGTTATTACCCGCGAGTTTTTTATCTCGCGCTCCGGGGATTTCTCCCATTTTCATCGGTCTTGCGACCCGGACTAGCATATGTTTTCACCTACGACTTTACGGTTAGGTGGCGGGCACTCGTGGTGGTATTATATTTGTTCAACCACTATGCGTTACGGTACTCACCGGCCTTTCGCAATCCGGTTGAGTTACCTCGGCGTCGGCAGCCATCGCGTTCGCCGATTTTGTCCGCTGATAATTCTTAGCATTTCTGCTAAGAACGGCCAATATGTTGACCTCTTGCGGCAAGATATATTAAATTTGTATCGATATTCATCATAACCAACAGAATTTGTTGGAATAATTTTAGATGAACATTCAAATAATCCTTACAAAACCTGTGTGGATTGGCCCTGTAAAAGCTACACCATAAATTTACACCGCGCATAATCCTGTCGGCTTTGGCGTTCATGATTTCAGTCGCCGTCATTTTCTGCTGCGACATACTCATCAGCCTCCTCGTCGTCGGTGTATTCCGGCGGGTGGACAGTATATTTCTCGATCTCGCGCTCGTATTCATCGGCGGCGTCATTCTTTACGCCGAATATCCGGCACAGATGCCCAAGAAACCAAGTCGTGATGTAATGCTTAATGCCGTCTACGTCCTGCCAAGCTGGGTCGGGATCAGCGATAGGATCATGTTCCTCCCACTTCTTGATAAGGGTGCCGAAGGTATTCTGGTCGGCGAGCGTATTATCATTGACCTTGCTGGGCTTGATATTCGCATCGCCAGTCAAGTCTTGTATAAGCTTGACCGCTTCCATGTAAGCCTTGGTGTTGCCCTTCTCCTGTGCGCGATTTGCCATGAGTTGCAAGCGCGAGATATTCTTAAAGATTTCCTCCTGCGCCTTGCTTTGACATTCATACCTTGTGCGCCAGTCATTATACTCGTCCTGTAAAAAGACAAGCTCATTGTCCTCGAAGCCGGGACCCCAGAAGCGCAGCAACTTTTGCAGGTCGTATGTGTCGTGCTCTTCCGTGATCTGTTCAGGGTCTTTGATCTTGGCGGCTTCCTCACGGCGGGCAAGTATCACATCGTCGTAGGTGTCGTTCATATATGCGGGCATCATAACGCGGCGCATATAACAATCTAGGCGAGTCTCTTCACCGACGCGGCGAAATGACCCCTGCACAATGGTATCGCGGAACGGCAGATTAAACATGTCGCATACCCGCTCAATGGCGGCATCCTCGGAGTCAAAGCGCATAACATACTTGTTGTACAGGTCGTTCATGCAGCGCTTGCAGACCGTCAGATAACCATTGTTCGCACGGTACAGAGGGTTGCGGGTGCGATAGAAGTTTGCGGGTTGCTCATGATAAAGCTCCCCGCAGCATGTACATCTATAATCACCGGCAACGCCATGACGCAGGACGTCCTTGGCCGCGGCGGATACTTTGAGTTCGCCGCGCTTTTTGATGGAAGGCATTACTCCTCAGTGCTCCCGTTGCGGATCTGGGTCTTCATCCACAGCGACGCCTTAAAGCGGGGCGTGTTGTGGGCGGGAGTCTTATACGTTTCGTTCGTCAGCTTGCTGAGCCATTCAGTGGCATCTACATGATTAAGGGTAAAGGTGCCAAAGTTCTTGACGCTCACCTCGTTTCCCTGAGACATCTCTTCAATAATAGTAGCAAAGATTGCGTCAAATACTTCGCTAACGGTCTGGCGCGCGACGCCGGTCTGGAGGCCAACCTCCTTGACAAGTTCAATTTTACCTACAGTGTTTTTCATTTCTTTCTTTCCTTTCTTTCGGTTAGTTTGAGCTAACCACTCTTTTTATTCAAAGGGTGCCCTAAAATAGGGCACCCCTCATTGACTATGCGATGCGGGCGTTACTCTTCTGCCAGTTCCTTAACGGGCGGATGTCCGCAGTATTTATTGACGAAGTATATCTGGCCTTTGCCAGTAACATAAGGAGTCTGCACCACTTTAGTGTCACGGCCGGAGTAGATCACACTCTCGCGCACTTCAAACAAGCCCATATCCATAGACTTCTGAGTGGGGAGATTGCGGGAGTTACCGGCGCGAGAAACAAGGAAGCCTTCATTGCGAAGCCGCTCGAACAGGCGGTTCTGACCGATGTCATAGCCGTTCTGCTTTAGGATGGTTGCCAGTGTTTTTACAAGCACAGAGTCGTCAGACTCAGTGATCGCATCAGCAAGGATAACCTTCGGTTTGTCCCGCTCGACTTGCTGCTCAAGTGCCTTGCGCTTGTCCGTCTCGTTCTTGAGAGCGGTAACAACCTTTAACAGATAGTCCGGAGAGAGCAGAGCCTTTTCGAGGGCGTCTGGAGTCATATAGACACCATGCTTGCGGATAGCTGGAATAACGTCATGAGTAACCCAACGCTTGAACGCCTTGGCCTCTGGCTTACGACTGCCAAGCACAAGGGAATAAAGCCCTGACTCATTGACAATAGTCACATTGGGGTTGCCGGAGGTTCCCTGCGTTAAACGCAGGGTATTCTTCTCGTCGTCATCAAGTCTGCGGGTGGCAGTCGGCTCAATCTCAAGCGCTTTGCACACATCAGCCGCCACAAACCACGGCTCGTTGTCAATCATGGTTACACGCACATTACCAAAACGTTCGTTCTCAAAAACCTGCATGTTGTTCATCCCTTGTATTCTCCTTGCTTCATCAATTATTGGATACGCTAAGCTGCTTGTTGCAATACTTATTAACAAAGTAAATTTGCCCTTTGCCAGTGACGTAAGTGGTCTGCGTGACGCGGTGTTCACCGCCGGTGCAGATCACACTCTCCTTAACCTCGAACAGCCCGCGGTCGATTGCCTTCTGAGTCGGCATGTTGCGAGACTGCCCGCGACGGGAGACGAGGTATCCGTCGTGACGAAGCAGTTCAAAGAGCTTATTCTGCCCGATCTTGTAGCCATTCTGAGTGAGCAGCGCAGCGAGGGTCTTAACGAGCACAGAATTCTCGGAGATTTCAACAGAGTCCGCGAAGAAAACCTTTGGCTTATCCTGCTCAATCTTTTTATTGGCCTCGCGCAAGCTGACGAGGGTCTGCTTGAACATCGCCTTGGCCCCGGCGTCAAGTGTCGGGAAATAAGTGTTGAGGAAGAGTTCTTCGTTATTAACGTAGCCGCCCGTGCGGCGAATCGCGGGAATGATTTCATCCGCAACCTTAGCCTGGAAGCGTTCAGCCACCTCGTTCTTTGCCTTCATTGCCAGACGGTAGAAGATGTTTTCGGGGATGTAATCGTCTTTCCCCCACTTGTGGGGGAAGCCCAACTCAGTCAGATATTGTTCAACACGCTCCCACCGCACGGACGCATATTGCTTTCCAGCTTTATTTTGCGTTTGAGTAAAGCCAAGTCCCCAAGCAACATGCTCAAGTTTGATATACGCTGTGCCGTCTTTCTCGTAGCAATCAATTCCTTGGATGTTCATAATTGCGGTTTCGTTTATACGCGTTACTCCTTGTATGCTGTGACGTGCTGTGGGGCGAATAGTAGGAATAACATCGTGGGTGATCCAACGCTTAAATACCTTGGCTTCTGGTTTGCGGCTTCCCAATATAAGAGAGTAGAGGCCAGATTCGTTGACAACAGTAACTTCCTGTGCGCCGCCAAGGGTGTCGGTTAAAGCTACACCCTTCTCATCATCGTCAATACGAGTGAGCGCATCTCTATTATTCTTGACGTCCAGCGCCTTGCACACATCAGTCGCCACGAACCACGGTTCATTGTCAATCATGGTCACACGCACATTACCAAAACGTTCATTTTCAAAAGTCTTCAGCTCGTTCATCCTTGTATGCTCCTTATATTCTTTATTAGTTAATTTAGCTGCACCAACTTCGTGTGATCGGGCAAAATATGCCCGTCCTTATCCTGGGCTATGACAATAAAGCCCTTCTGTTGTGGCAGCGTTAACTTACCATCAGCGTAATTCATCTTTTCTACTTGGCAGCAGCACCCTTGCTCATACATCGCAATGCCACCCTGCACATACTGGCCGAGCTTATGCGTATGGGCCAGCACGATCGAGTCAAAGTCCCGGTCTTCGCGCAGGAAAAAGTTGACCGCTTTCTCAGTGGTCTTCAACATCGCGGATGAGTAAGTGAGCGGGTGGGCAAAGATTGTATGCCCGACCTTGCAGTGCCAGTTGCCGTCGTAGATCAGCTCAACCTGTCCATCTAGTACCTGCCGCAATGGCCTGTAAAAGACATCAACCTCTGTCTTGCGGTCATAATTATGGAAGCCGCTGTTGATAATAAGATCGAGCGGCGAGTCAGGCATAAGCTGGAGCAGGTCGTCATTGATGCGGTCGGTCAGGTATCGCAGCAGTCTATCCTCGTGATTGCCGCGCGTAATGTAGACGGTGCGTGGCTTGATGTACTCAATGAGGTCGAGCAGATACTGCCGCGCCGCAATCATCTCTTCTATAAAATTAACGCGGTATTTCTTCTGGAAGGCAGACACACTCTGGCAGTCCTCTACGTCACCATTAATGACCAAGGTATCGACTACGCCGCCAGCATAATTATGGAAGGTTTCCACGGGGAGCTGGAACGGCACGTGGAGGTCACTTACGCAGAGAATGCGCGCGGCAACACCTCTCTCGGCTTGTGCGCGTTCATACTTTCGGCCTCGGTTAAAGGCGCTGTACTCTTTGCGGTACGTACACTCACCAAAAGCGTTACCGTTCTGCGCATTCAATAGGTCTGCGATTTGCTGGCATGTCAACCCATACTCTGATTTGTGCTCAAAGAGCCGCACGAAGTAGTCTTCATACGGCTCGTTAGCGTGTCTCTTATACATGGCTGCGCGCCTCCATACGCTTGTCATAAGCTGACACGATGGCGGCGGCCTCGGCGTTGTCCGGCAGCAGACGCAGCGCCCGCATATCTTCTTCAACGTAGCGGCGCTTGTTGCGACTCTTCTTGCCGGTGCCGGTGATAGTGATGTAAATGGTTGGGTCGATGCGGCGGAGTCTGTCCGCCTCTTGCTTGGAAATCTGGATCATTCCTTTTCATCCCTTCTGTTCAAATGCGGCACATTAAAATGCCTAATGTACCACATGGGGTCTAGCAAAAGCGATGAAAAAGCCCTGAATTCAGGCATTCTTAAAACCTTACCTGGAAAATATGGGCTATTTTTGCGAAAAACTGCGACCGTATAGCACAATATCTCCATGGTCATCAGGTACGATGAGGGGGATCGGAGAAACGCTGCGGCGCAAAGCATCGATCAGCGCGGGGTTCGGCGTGCCGAAAAGGACGGTGAAGAGATATTGCCGCACGTCGCGGTTACTTTCTTTCTCGATCGCTAGCACTAAAGCTCGTGCTGTCTCAACCGAGATGACGAAGTGGCCAACCAGAGACGCGCAGTCAGCACGCAGCTCTGCAACCCGTTCGGCCTTCGCGGCACCTGGCATGGAGTCGTCGCGCCAAATATCTTTGGCTGTGCTTTGGCACTCGCGCACGATCCGCAGCACCTGCCTCACCTTGTCATAGTCAGCGGTGTCAGTTGAGATGCTTGGATCGAGGATAGAGGAGAGCGGGAGCAATTCCATCTTGTATTCGCGCAACTTATATTGGAAGCAATTTAGCGTGTGTTGCACATAATCCATGGCCGTATGGAACCGCTTGTAGTTGACTTTCTCTGTGTCGTAGTAGCCCTTGCTGCGGGCGAGAGGCGCAAAGAAGTTCGGGCGGATTTTGCGCCCCTTCTCATCTTTGTTCTTATAGCATTCCTTGAGCTTTTTGAGTTCGGCCACGTTGTCTACTGGGAGAATCTTTTTTGCGCGATCGATCTCAATGTTAGACATGACGTCCAACTGAGCGATGTCTTTATATAGGTTGCGAACCTCATCGGAATTCTTCGGAGTGCCAGTGTTGAGTTTGTCCCATAGCTTAGTATTCAGTTCCTGAGACATGTTGATGATCTCGCCGATCTTGTTAACGCTCGTGCGAATATCGAGGTCGGCCTTATCTTTATTGGTATAATAGAGGTTTGCCTTTGCGGCCTTAATCATGCTCGTCGGCACCTCGAAGTCAGTGTTGCGGCGAGCTACATCAATCAGTAGTTTGTTGTCAGTAAGTAATACAGTGTCTGAGTCAAACCTTTCTACCGTGGCTTTCGCCATATTTGAACGGAGTAGACTATCTCTTCGCCGGGACTCGGCGCCATGCGCTGGGCGATGGGAATTGCACCCGCCGCCACTTAGTCGTTACACCTTCTGTCGTTAATAATGCTGTTAACGATCAGCTTGGCACGGTGTTATCATATGTTGGACACTTAGACGTTCACCGTTAGCAGAATTTCTTCCACACCCCATATGTATGGGTTCACATGGTTTTCATTGCGCATTCCTACGCAACGCGACCTTTAGGGCAATCGCACCCACTCAGACGTTGTAAAATATTTTCGCCGATGCTATTGATATATAGGATCTCGTCCGTCATCACGAAGTACCGCTCAATTTCTTCATTCGCCGTATTCTGTGACAGCCATACATTAGCGATGGTAATATGTGGGCTGCGTGAGCCAAGCAACGTGATGCCCGGCGCAAACCTCTTCGACACGACACACCCGACGCCGATGCGTGACTTACCGTCAAACTCTCCGATGGAGGCATATAACATCTCAACAGGATTGCCGCACAGCGTACTATAATTGCCTTCGACCAGCACCTTACCTTTGCGCAAATCTGTCATATATGACTTGACGAGATCGCTGCGGAACTCTGCGTACTCCTTGGTCTTCGCGAAGTCTTCGTTGATGCCGAGCAGCCGGTAGACAATATCATTCTTTGTCGGCATAGGCGTGCCGCTGATTCCCTGTTTCTCCGGATACTTGATGTGCCACCGCAGCACAGCCGGATTAAAGCGTAGCTGCCGCACATACTCCAGCGACGGAGCCAGGAACTCGTCAACCTCTTTCTGCGAAAGCTGTAAGGTGTTGAGAAGCTGATAGTGTGTCTGAACCATGCGGCCGCCGAAGAAGTGCGTCGGCTTCTCGTGTTTGACAACGCCAAATGTCGGCTCGATGTTGTTAAGCCATTGCTCGAAGGTGCCGAACTTCAGGTATTTGATGCTGGACGGCGTGGTAATGAGCTTGATGTCTTCCAGCCTGGTTGCCAGCGTCTTGCCGTGTACCTGATCGATGCTTGTGATACCATGATCTGCGAAGAACTGCTGGATGTCGCAATTAAAGCACGCACTCTTGAAGAAGCGGTTGCGCAGCAGCACAAAGCCATACTGCGCGTATGGGCCGAACAACTCGGTCTGCATTAACGACTGACCGTCCCATATGGAGTTGGTCACATCTGTATCAGTATACTCTGTGTATACCTCGCCATCTCGCACGCCCGTAGCGACAACGTGATCGCGGAAGGTGCTGTCGTAGTCATCAATCATGAGAATTCCGCGCGGATCAATCTGAAATGTGTCAATGATTGAGCTAGAGGTCAGTGCGATATAGGACTCAAACCCGGCGAGGTCAACCTTGTCTCCCTCCCGCACCTTCAGACCGCACAGGTCATAGCGATGCAGGCGGCTGTACATCTTCTCATCCACGAACAGGCACTTGCCGACGCGCGAGCTGCCGCTGGATCGCTTATAGCGCACATAGTGAACGCCATCGCAGTCGAAGCCATTATCGTATAGCTCATGCCGCAGGTCAGCCACGGACAGCGTAGAGGAGATGTTGGTCTTCGCCGCGTACTTGCCGTCCTGAACAAAGAAGAACTTGCCGAGGATTTCCGGCGGCAGTGGGTTCTCTACCGGCTCGCCGCACTTGATCCCTATGAGCTGACCGTCCCGCACGCACGCGCAGTCCTCGAAGTCAACGTTGCGGGCGAGGTAGCCATTGCGGATATAGGTATCCTTGCCGAGCTTATTGAACTCCTTCACGGAATAGTTAAATGTGACGTTAATCACGCGGGTTGAATACTCTTTTTCGCCTATAAAGAAAGAAAAACGCGAGTTACGATAAACTTTATCATAAACTTCGCGTAATTTAATCATATCGAGTGAAAAAGGTATAGTTGCGTAGAACCGGTTGATGTTTATGTCGCCGCTCCGGTACTTCAGACTGAAGCCACCGGGGTTCGGGTCAACAGTGTGGTTGGCCAGGTATAGGTCTTTCGCGTCAATGGAAGGAATGTTGATTGCTCTTGGTTGGCTCGTAAGATCACTCCTTTATCTTATCCTCGGTACACATCTCCTGCACAGCCAGCACCGCCGCGTAGGCAGAGTCGAAGTCGCGCATCAGAGGAATGTGCGCGCCGTCATCCCGCACTAATGTTACTTTATAGGCGCCGCATTCTCTGTCATACCTCACGTCAAAGTCCATCACGCCCACACCTGCACTTTCTCGGACAGCCATTTGCGGCCTTTCTCGGTCCACTTCAGGGTTGGCTTTGTGTTCGCGCCGGTGTAGCTCTGGTAATCCGCGTAGCCGTCCGTCATCAGGTACTCATACTCCGCGTAGGTCTTCCAAGTGCCGGAGCCGTCGCGGTAGATGACGTTGTGATCGTTGAGCATTTTGTTCAGCTTCGCGGCGCTACTCAGTCCGAGGTCTTTTGCGATGGTAGAGGTACAAATCAGGCCGGGCTTGTTCAGCACCTCGTCGTGATATTCTGCCTTCGGGAGTAGAGCCTTGTTCTCGGCGGCCAGTCGCACGCGCTCTTCCTCGGCTGCGACCAGTGCCTTTAGCGCAGTGAGGTAATCAGTAGGCATGGCAGAATAGGAGCCAGTGCGGCGAATCGCGGGAATGATCTCGTCGGCGACCTTAGCCTGGAAGCGCTCGGCCACCTCGTTCTTTGCCTTCATTGCTAGACGGTAGAAGATGTTTTCGGGGATGTAATCGTCTTTCCCCACTTCTGGGGAAAATCCAAGTTCCTTGAGGTAAGCAATGACGCGTTCCCATTTCACATACTCAACTCCGTTTTTATTCTGAGTAAATCCTAGCCCTCTTGCCACAGCCTCTAGCTTCAGATACGCCACGCCGTTCAGCTCGTAGCAGTCAATACCTTGGATGTTCATGATACTAGTCTCGCTCATATAGTTAATCCTCCTTACGCCTCGCTGGCGTGTATTGATAACAATCGGGGTGCCCCGTTTTAGGACACCCCGTGGTGGTTGAATAATGCTTTGTAGGGGGCGGCGTTTTACCGCACCCCGATCTGCACCCATGCGTTCCGTTTTAGAACACCCTTGCAATGGTCAATGATCGCCTTGCCGGGGCGCGTATACCCCAGCGCCCTCGCCGCATCGTTGTCGCACCATCTTTTTCGATAGCTCTGACCTCATAATAAAAATTCCCGCTTGCGCGGGTACGGTGGACAAATTTGTCCTTCGTTTACTTTTGCTCATTTTTGAGCGGGTTGAATATGGACATTTTTGTCCGAAACTGGATAGCTATATTATACCATATTAAATGGATGTTGTGGGGCGGGAACGCACATTCCTCTTGCTTTTGTTGGGAAAAGATGCCATGATACGCATATGGAGGTGCGTATTATGAGTTGGCGGCGGGAACATTGTCGAAGTCGGATATACGGACGGAACCCTAGAGATTAAGTTCGCAAACGATACCGTTTATCAATATTACAACGTCCCCGCTGAGGTTGTCGAACGCTTTCTTCAAAGTTATAGCAAACAAGAGTACTTCGAGGATCGCATCAAGAGCATATATGACTATCAGAGGACCTTCTAGTCGCAGATCATAAACAAAAGGCAGACACCCTCGTAGGCATACTGCCCATTCTCCGTCACTACAACACAAGGCTCGTATGGATCGAAGTATAAATGATCCACACCGGGTCTTTTCTTTAGTTCTCTGATTAAACTTCCTGTCGATCTTGCCTTCCAGTAGCCTTTGCCGTGCATCTTTTTCGCACGCAATCTCAGTTCATAAGCACTTCTAGTCACTTTAGTTCCTCCTTTAATCATATCATTTTCGTGACCTTACGAAATTGATCTATCCATGATGGGGGTTATGTTTCACGCGCATAGTAAAGTACCAACCTTAGCGAAGCTTAGAGTCATTGGTTGCACTGGCCGGAGTCCGCAATTTGCACCCTAGGTTGAAACAAGGGTGTATTCGCCCGCGGCCAGGGAATGGATGAGGTATACGGCGCTTCACCGCACACCGGCAGTCGCATCGTTCGGCCTGCAATTCTCCTTTACATATAAATGCCCCCGTGTTACATTTGAGCCGGAGGTGTTTCTTTAGGCATTGCTAGCTCAACTGTCGCTGTGGTAGGTGCAGCAGCCAGCGTATTCCGTCGCCTAGAACGGCTAACCATCGAGGACTTGCACGGCGCCGCGTTTTCGGTTGCCCACACGAAATTTCAGCCCTACCTGTATCTTGAGCTGACGCTGCGCAATCGTCTGCGCAACGACGTTCACATTGTCGCGACCGGCTTATCGATGGGTCACACTCAGTGCGTCCCGGATTATGATGCCATCGAAACGATAGAGAAACATTCCGGCGGGCAGAACGAGGACGCGGATAAGAGCGTGCAAATCTCCTATTACGGTACATCCATACCCACAACCCTTCTCCGAACTCAAAGATGTCCCATGAGCCTACAATATAAGGTACCTTCGCTGCCGTCCACAGTTTCCGATGCCCTGCACCCGGTTTTTCAAGACGATATAGGCGGCGGTATTCGTTACACAACTCTGCCACAAAGTGGTCTTTCAGTGCCGGTGGTACTTTGGTTGTTTTCAGAGCACAAGGTTCACAAGTACAATCTAACTCTGCCGCTTGATCTCGACGTGCGCTCCCGTCTCCATGACGGGCAACGTATAGTTGAAAGCGAATTTGATAGATTGAGCAATGAGCAGCGCGTTGGTAAATGGGTAAAGTTGCCAGGCCACAAGGTGAGTGTGCAGTGGCCGCCGAGATAGACTTCTCTTGCATAGTCCCTCCTTATGAATTGCGTGAGCTTTGGTGTCACCATTGTACCATATTTAACAGATTTGCGGGGAAAACAATAAGAAAATATTGTAAAAATCCGCCGTCACGCCAGAATAACATTAAAACATCGGAGAGATATCCCAACTTGGGATATCTACCTCCGTCTGTCACACCCCTTCGCAGACGCCTCTGTAGTCTGCTACAATCGCCACATAGCGCCGTTCGCCCTGCCCGTAATCATTTATGCCTTCCGCGAACTTGCACCCTGCCATGCCGCGCAGAATCATCGCTGCCCATACATGATAGAAGGTGGCCGCGGCTCTCGGCACGATTTCGCCCCGCGCCGCACTGCGCGCAAGTTCCATCTTATCCTGCGCCCGCCACAGCTCTTTGCCCGCGTACTCATCATCCCGCAGCTTGCTCGGCAGCTCCCGCGTACCAAGGTGCTCGCAACAGTAGTCGTACCAACCGCGCAGCACTTCCACGTCATGGTCGCCCATATCATCAACGAAGCAGGTGTCGGCCTCCGCCATGGGGCACACCGCGCAATCCCCGCCCCGCATCGCACAGCAGAGTTCAACCGCCGCGAACCGATCCACGGGGTCGTCCAGATCCAGCACCGGCATCGCCCGCAGATCAGGGTTACTCTGCCCTTCCGCAAGAGCCGCCCGCATTTTCTCGACATAGGCGCGTGCCCGGCGAGTGTTGGTCTTGTCTCGGCCGGTCTGGCAGGTGGGTTCCATGTGGCAGCCGCGGCACTGACCACAGCTCAGGTGACAGCAGATCTCAAGTTCAGGCTTCATTATTCTTCCTCCTTCTGCGGGAAAGCGCAGATAACGTCATAGTTGTGACGGCCGTCGGGGAAATAGTGGCGACCAGTGTGGCGGTAATAACCAAGATGGTTGATTATGTAATCTATCACAGCAGCATAGGTGATGTGATGTTTGCCTCTCAACACCCCATATTTCTTAGCGCACTTCACCAGTTCCGCTCGTGCCTCTTTAGTGTAGATATACTTGCTATAATCACCAAGTCCGGCCGGAGTCAGCACCAACCAGCGCCTACGCACCTCGCGCGCGAATAGGTCAGCCGGGGTATCAGCCCTGCCTATCCGCACGTCTTCTTCGCGGCATTGTACAAGAGCGGCGATAGACTTGAACCAGTCAGATTTCTGCCCATAATAATAATCAACAAAGCTCTGTCGTTGTTCACTTATATAGTCGCTATGCTCTGGGTAGTTTGTTATCTCCTGCGCATAGACTACGATCAGGTTCTCCACGTCATATCTGCACCGGCCTAGGAACTGTGTGACGTGCATCTCGTCCGGCAGCACCGTCACGATGTTGCGCACATCGCTGCCCGGTGCGATTGTCACTCCTTCACGCAATGTGGTTGTGGCAAACAGCACCCGCAGACTCTTCGGCAGGTCACTATGAAGAACGATGTGCCGCCGTATCGTCTCCATCTTCTTAGTGCTGTAGTTAGAGGAAGCACTTACCAGCAATGCGCTGTCCGGCACCTCGCGCACCCACTCGCTCATCTCATTGCGGTTATTGTGCAGCACCAGTGTCTTGCCCGGCAGGGCATTCGGTTGGAGCAATTCCAGCAGATGGCTCTTATCAATGAGCCGCAGATTCTTGGCCTTATGCGGCACGAGTGGTACGTCTAGCACTGAGTTCAGCGGCAGGCCATGCTGCTGCTGAGAGGCATAGAGGATGCCCGGCGTAGCTGTCAGCCCGATGCAGATTTTATCCGTGGCCGCCAGCGCCCATTTCAGCCAGACCCGCACGCTCTCGATCCCGCGGATGAAGGTGTCGCTAACTAGTGCGTGACATTCATCCAATACGATAATACGGGCACTCGCTAGAGCAGTAGCTTCCGGGCGATTATGCTCGGTCAGAATCGTGACGAGTTTGTCGTAGGTCATGAGCCGCATCTTGTTGTTCAAGACAACCGCGGCCGGGTCGGCATTCCAATAGCCTATAACAGCAGTATCCTCCGGATCAAACTTGACAACCGCGCTTCCGTATTCATGCGCCTGCTGATCGACGGTGATGGCTCGGCTTGTCACGAAGATGATGTCGCGTGGCTCTACGTCCGAGAAGAGACTGGGTAGGTGGTGCGCCACAAAGTAACTTTTTCCAGCCCCGCACCCCGCCGTTATGAGGTTAAAGGTGTGCGGCCGGAAAGACTCGTGGCATGTAATAAGATCAGAGATATACACTTCGGCGATGCTCCTTTCGTTGAATGAGTATTATAGCACGATTGGCTGCGACGCGGCTGACATGTGTGGCAGAAATCTGGGAACGTGCCACTTCCTAAAATTCTGCCCATAAAAGAATTATGGTACATCGCAACCGCCCGCATGCAACCCTCTAAATTATACCGGCGAACGATGCCATTTTGACGCAACAAATTTATGGGCAAAAATTGGGTAGTGAGTTTGCCCACATGAATCCCATGTGAGACATTCACGGCAGCACCTTATTAGCTCGCTGTTGATCTTGTGCAATCTGTACCATATGCGCCATGGGTTATATTGCACTATGGTCAGAAAAATGAAAGCGCCACTATATATAGACGGCCCAAAATATGCCCACTGATTTTTGGGGTGGATCTCCTACGTTGTTTAATTTCATCGGCGGATATTCAGATCATGCCGTACTCAGCGGGTAGTCGGGCTTGAAGGCGTCCTTTGATGTGATGAGGTCAGAGATGTACATGGGATCACTCCTTAGATATAAAATTAGACAGCTCTCGCTGTCTGGTGTGTTGGTAGTATAGCACAAGATTGAGGCAGTGTGGGGAAGGTGCGCAGACTTTTTTTAGCCTGTAACACTCAAAAGATAAGAAGCATACCAACCGCATTTCGTACCATTTCCGCCCACCCTGTATCTGTGTTACAGCATCGTACCCTGATCTATATATACTGAATACATTGTGACATTATTATATATAGAGTACCAATTATAAAATAATAAGGATACGATATTTTTTGGTACACAGGAGCGCCAGCCCGTAGCCCATCAAAGGCGAAGGAGCTGGCGTCTCCGTCCCTAGGAAGAAAAGACCCCTACCGCTCCCTCTTCGCTTACGCTGCTTGCGCTGTAAGCACCCGGTCGCTGCCGAGTGCGCAAAGCCTATAAAGAGCAAAAGGGGAGTGCTGGAGTGACGCGGGGCCTACTTGCTACTGGGTCAGATAGATATTTTATATATGATAAAGGCCCCGGAAACGACCGGAGCCGAGGGTAGTATCTTTACCTAGTAAAGTAGTAGGTTATTATCATGAGCGGGCGGGCAGGTGAGTGTTCAATTTGGTGATATGGGCAAGCCCGCGTCAAGAGGGGTGGGTGAGATCGGAGCGAACGAGTGACCATGTGGGTGAGTGGGCATGTGTGAGCGGAGATCGAGGGAGGGGATACTTCACCTCCCTTACAACGCCGCCGCGCGGTCATGAGCGGAGGGGCTGTAAAGTGGCTCGCCTTTTGTGTGTTATGGGCAGCCCCGCAGCGAAGGAGAGAGGAGGGTGAGGAGTGAGCGCCATGTGGTGAGCATGACCAGCATGAGGGTTTAAGCGAACGACGAGGGAGGGGAGAACCGAGCAGGTGCTTCCCTCCCTTATGCCGGGCATACATTAACAACGTTGTTAATCAAACGATTTCTTGAGTTGAATGAAATTTTATTGAATGAAATGAGAAGATATTAAATGAAATAAGAGAAAATTTGCGAGAAATGTGGGATTTCTGAGAGGAGAGAGAAGAAGTGTGAAAGGGATGGGATGGAGTGGCTTGAGAGTGAGGGGGAGCCGTTTACGCGGGATTATTTTATAGAAACGTGCGCACGGTTTTAACCCGCCCCGCCTGAATGCCGGAAAAGTACAAAAACCCTGCATTGGCGGCGTGTCGGGGATGCAGGATTTTTCAGCGGGGCTGGCTGTGGATAAACTGTGGATAACTTGTGAATAACTTGTGGAAATAAGTTGTAACGGTTGCGTTACAAAGCTATATCATCCAACTAACACAGTCATGCCCACAAAAAAAAAGGCCAGCCGTGAAGGCTGGCCGTGTGCGGTTAATCAACGTCATCCGTGGGCGCGTCGCTGTGGTGCGTCCAACTGTCTAGATACTCACGCACGCCGCGCGGGTCGGCTACGGTGCTACGGCGCGGTGCGGTGTAGTCCATGCGCGGCGGGACGGGCGGGAGGACGTGGTCGGCGATGCTGGCGCTATCCGGCAGGCCGTCAACGTGCGCGGGATTATTCAGCAGCGCGAACAACTGCCGCGCGTCCGGGTGCTGCGTCGCTGCCTTGCGGATCCGGTGAATAATGGCGCGGGCGGTGCTAGGATTGATTTCACAAGCGGCGGCGGCGTCTGATACGGTGTCGCCTTGCAAGAGTCGATCAATGAGCGCGGCGGCGTTGGGACTGATACGGGCGGCCGTTTCTATAATATCGCGGGCATACGCGGCGCGGTCGTCGTCGCGCGTCGTGCGGATGTCGGCGGCAAGATCGTATTCGTCCGCCGCGCGTCCACGGGCGACGGCGTACAAGTAGCGGCGGCAAGCCAGGATCGCGTTGTGAGTGTCCGCGCGGGTGATGATGCAAGCGCGTCCGTGCGCGGGGGCGATGCTGTCAAGCAGTGATTCAGCGGCGGCGGCGATGACATCATCGACATCCGCGTTGAGCGACGCGGGGAGGTTTGCGATGTCGTCCATGCGGGCGCGGATCGCGGCGATTTCGGCGACGCTGGCATTGCGGTGCATGGGATGCTGCGCGGCATACGCGCGGACGGCGGGAATCGCGCCGGACATCATACGGTACGCAATAGCGCGGGACGATGCGCGGGCGGATGCAGCGCGTGCAACGTTAGCAAGGTCGTACTGATACGCAGTCATGCGGGCGCGGATGTCGGAGGTGTTGCGCGGGTTAGTGCTGGCGCGGGCGCGGATAGCAAGGTACGCGCACAAGCTAGCAAGCGCGTTCACTTCCAGCGCGCGGGCGGTGCTGTTCGCGGGTATATAATGGTAGTAGCGGGACGGCGTGACATGGGCGCGGACGCTGGTAGTGACGCGGCGGGTCGTGGCAAGTTTGACATTGTGCAAGGTTTTCATGATTTCCCTCTTTCCGCGCGGGCGTTCAGACCGCCCGCGCTGGTTGTATTCGGCAAGCTCCCGCTTGCTTTACTATTATATATTCGCCGCCCGCCCGTGTTTTCCTTCTTTTTGCTGCATGAATATTATGTATAGGCGGCTATTTTATGCCTGAATTGCGGGATTTCTCAAAAAACTTTTATACAATTTTATGAATAAAATGCCTATAAAATGAATAAAATTACATGCAACAGAAAGCACAACGTAAACGGTATATATATGCCCGGCGCGAACGGCAGGCAGCCGCAACGGCGGCGGGGCGCGGGGACGACCGCGCAATAACACGACGACCAACAGCGGCGCGAATAAGCGCCGCCGCTGGGCACTCTGCGTGAGAGAGTGCCGCGTTTGAGAGAACGCAAGCCCGGCTTGGGTAACTCCCTGACCACCGGCGGACTCTGTCAAAATATGCGGCGATACGGTGGAACTTCAGCACTTCCGCATCATAGTACAATCGGGATAGTTGAGCAAAATTGCATAAAAGCGGGCGCGTTCGCTATGCGGGCGCGGCAAAACCTGCGCAGCGGTTCGCCATGCGGGCTGTTGCATACAATCGAGCTTTTACGGGCTGGGCGTTCGCGTCTGGCCCTTTTATATGCCCAAAAATCGGCGGACATCTGCCGATCGGGTAGAAAGGAAGGTGCTAATCATGGCACATATGACTATCTCCGAACTCGAAACTAAGATCACCCTCCGCAACACTCTGTTCGCACTGATGCACCAGAGCAAGCGCGACACCGCGCAGGAATCCGCCATGCTCGGAAAACTCGGCGAGGCCAGCATCACGGCTGTCGATGAGAAGATTCGCGGCGAGTGGCTGCGGGACGTCAACGCAGGGCTGAAGGAATCGGCTTTCATCAAAATTCGCAGCTCGTCCGACAACAAGGTGCAGCGCATGGTCGAGGCGATCAAAACATTGACCTATCAGAAGAAGACCGTGCGTGAGGACAAGAACAGTCATGAACTCAGTCTCAACACGTCCGACATCACGATCAATCCCGTCGAGCTTGACAAGTTCTGCGGCGGCATCGGCGCGGGTGACTGGCAGACCATCATGTACAAGCTGTACTTGCAGATCAGCGCGCGGGCGCTTGCTGAAATCGGCAATGCTGATCTTGCACAGAAGTATGCGGAGCAGGTACGCTTGCCTGCCAACTTCTTTCGCGGTGATAACGAGACTCTTGCAGTCTCGACCTCTAAATCTCAGATCACTAAGACACTGCGCGACCTGCTGGCCGCCGCGATCGGCGATCACAAGGCAGCCGGATTCCTGCGCGGCGTGGACGCTCGTGACATCGCTTTCTTGGATGCGTGCATCAGCGCTCATGGCCGCGACGTAAAGTCGGTGCGAGTGCTGGCAAATCAGCGCTTTGCGCAGTATGTGCTGGAGATGTTCAGCGCGGCGTGCGAGGGTCAGCAGTACAAGCAGGAGTTCCGTGCTCGCAAGGAAGGCGCTAACCTCGTTAAAATGTCCTTCGAGGATTGATCGGCGCGTCACCTTGGATCGGGAAATTCAATATTGATTATGTCACCGTGCGGTGATATAATATAAAAGTCGAAAGTATCAGAATGAGTGTGACGTTGGCCGCGCGGCGCGGTGTTGCAGGGTCATTCATGACGAGAAATCGGCCGCGGTGCCGGGGCGCGGCGTTGGTCTGAACAACGCCGCGCCCGCGACATCATCATGGCGGGGGTGATAGCAATCATAAGTCAGAAATGGAAATCGAAACTGCATGCCGGGCTGGAAGATATATGCAAGAACAATTTGCGGCTCGAAATCAATGAAGAACGATTCGACGCATATGTGCGGATACTCTCCTACTGGTGCGAGCTGTGCCAGAAATGGGAACTCGACACCCATATCATCGAATGCGATTGCGATATCGAATTTTGGTTCGAGACGCCTGGCATCACCTTCGAGAATATCGCGGGGTTGCGGGAGGCTGTGCTCGCGGCAGATGGGTTCCAGGTCATGCCGGTTGAAGGCGAGGATGAGATACGAATTCAGGTTTTGATTCGGAATGTACTGCGGGAGGTGAAGTGAAATGCCTAAGTCTGATCTGGACAAGTTCGCAGATTGGCTGGCAGAACTCGCCCGCGAATCTGGGTACTTTGACCATTCGGATTTGGATTTTGAAGTTGATCCTGAACAGTGGGACAGGTATCAAAATGCTTTGGAATATTGGAAGAAAAAAACGGAGGACTACGGCGGTGTGTGGCGGTTGCGCGCGGAGCGTCGTGTCACACGCTGGGGTGTATTCACCATTCGATTTCCAAATGGCGTGACCTTCAAAGACAAAGAAGCGTTTTGCAATATGCTTCAATACGTCGATTCGATCGGCGTGCAAACGGCGAGAAAGACTTACGAAGTGGAATTTGAAATCGGATTTGCAAATATGTACCGATTGAAAAAGTGAGAGCTTAACGGCTCTCTTTTTTTTACCCTTAAATCCGATGAAATCACTCGGAATTGGAGGAATCGAATTATGAAACTCAATCCGAAAAACGCCGTCATCACCGGCCTTGCGGCCTTTTTGCTGGCGGCGGGTGTCTCGTCCTGCTCCCATGCCGAGCCGCGCACCTACTCGCTCGACGTGGTGCTGTGGCGCGACATGGGCGGCGTTGCGTCCTTCGTGGATGCGGACGGGAACACTTGGGAAATGGATTCCGAAAACTGGTTCGGGCAGTACGACAACTTTGAAATCACGCTCGACGATCAAGGCACAGGCACGCAGTTTGATGATAAAATCGTGGCGGTGCGGGCGCGGTGACGCGATGCGGAATCCCAACCGACTGTCATAACAGCGCAAACGAAGTGAATGCAGGGAGGAAATGAAAATGGAATTTGAAATTCGGGATGCTTATTCCCCTATGGGCGAAATCCACTCGCCCGGCTCGAACGTGTCCGACATCATCGACCGCATGGTGCGGCTGGCCGCGAAACTCACCGACCGTTATGCGTCGGATATCATTTACGATGCGGAATACCTGATGAAGTGCGTTTCGGAAAATGAAACCGCGGACTTCATCCTGGGCTTTTATGAAAGCGGAATCCATCGCCTGCCGGTGCGGGACGGCAAAGTGGAATGGGAAACTTGTAATGGATCCCATATCCAGACCTGGCGCGTAACCTATTCGCCGCAGGACGGTGGGACGATGCGGCGTGTGCAGGGGGTGGCTGATTGCGGGCTGAATGGCTATGTTCACTTGTGAAATGGATTCTGCGAACGTGGGATCCAAACTACACGAAGCTGACGCCAGGCGAAGCGCGGGAGTTGCGTGAGGCAGAGAGCGGGGAATTCGTTCCGGAATCGGAAATTGATTGGGAAACCGAGTGCGAAGCGCAAACCGAAGTGAAACAGCGTGAATGAAATGAGCGCAGCGTGATGAGCGGGACTGATGAGTCTTTGAAAATTAAGACGAAAGGGGCTTTGCCCCTCTCCCGTACAGGGACAACTAAATAATTCTAGGAGGTGCAGCTATGTCTGCCAACAGCTTCGAAATGAAAATCCGTTCCCGTTTCCCCGCGAAGGTCATCTTCAATCACGAAAACGGAACCCATGTCGCGTTCTTCCCGGCCGAGGGAATTCGAATCGTCGGCAACCTGAGCAGCCCTGTGGTCACGGTCAACTGGGGCAGCGGACACACGGCCATGGCGACGCTGTGAGAGGAGGAAAAAGAAATGGCAAACGAACTTGGTATGAGCTTTTACGGGCAATTCGTTGACACGCTGAACTTCTGCGAAGTGGAATGGCTGCGCGGCGGCGTCGAGGCAAATCTGAACGAGTACAAGAAGAACGATCTGGTTAACCTGCTGCGGCGGCATCCGAATTGGAACGAGGAAATCAAATCCGTGGTGCTGACCGTAAAGGAAACGAAATCCTGCGCGACGCCGGATGAGATGGGTATACTCATGGCTAGGTTAGCGCGCACTAGCAACCAACGCGAAAAGTGGGCAGATATCTACGACTGGAACAAGATGAATACTCGATTCCTCACATCCGATCATGAAATCAGATTCCGGGCATGGTCGGACAAGTACAACCTCGGTCTGAAGCCCAAGGCGGGGCAGAAGATGAGCAGGTTTATCCGGCAGGCGCTGCTGGCTATGGGCGAGGATCTGGAACACAATCTGGAACTGAAAACTGCATATGAAAAGCTGGCGGATGCACTTTCGGAATATGAAATCGAGCATCCGCTTATTATTTCCGCGAATCCGTGTGACTTTCTCACGATGAGTTACGGGACGAATTGGGCATCGTGTCACATCATTAACCCGGACATTGCCCGCGGCGATGAGACTTACAGCGGATGTTACAAGGCGGGCACGCTGTCGTATGCGAATGATGAATCGACTTTGATTTTGTATACGGTAGATAAGCTGCCGGACGATTTGCGTAACCTACCGACCATACCGCGGCTGACGCGCCAGTTGTTCATGGTCAATGTCGATAACGGAATTATGATGCAGAGCCGTCTGTACCCGTATACCGACAATCTGAATCTGATTGACAACTACCGCGCAGTTATGCAGGACGTACTGGCGACTTGCTACGGGAAATCGAATCTGTGGTCGTTGCGGCGAGATTGCTTCGATAGGGATGTGTTCATGACATGTTGCGGCAGTCTGCATTACCGCGATTATGAATACGCAAATCAGTATCATATCTCGACGAGCACGCTGCGCGACATCGAACAGGTCGGCACGGTGTCCGTGATTGGCAACGAAGGGTACTACCTCGATTCGGATTCGGATAATGAAATTGAGGACGCAGCGCAAGTGACGCGTGAGTTTGTGTGCGCTCAGTGCGGGGAGCATATTTGCGAGGAAGACGCTACATGGATCGATGGAGAACACTATTGCCAGGATTGCGTGCGGGAATGCGATGATTGCGGCGAATGGTGTGTGGCGGACAATATGACGGACGTGGGCGGTGATTGTGGGTATCACTGGGTGTGCCGGAACTGTCTGGAGGATCACTACTATGTTTGCTATCACTGCGATGAGTATGTCTATGAAGACGCAGTCATCACCACACGGGACGGTGAAACATATTGCCAGGATTGTGCGGACGAGCACTTAGTGTGTTGCGAGGATTGCGAAGAGTACGTGCAACTCGATGATGCAACCGAACTTGAAAACGGAAACTGGATTTGCGATCACTGTGCCCACGAAAGGGAGGTTGCGTAATGCGGGAGAAGGTTTTTGAAGCCAGCCAGCAGGAACTGCGCGGCATGCTGATCAACGAGCTGCGGGCAGCAGGTCGAGATGTGCGGACTGGGGACGGATGGATTTACTCGCCGGGCGCAGTGCCCGTGATGTTGGTTGCCCATATGGACACAGTTCACGAACGGAAACCCAAAATCGAAACCAGTGCAAACGGCGGCGTCTGGTTCGCTTCACAAGGCATCGGCGGGGATGATCGGTGCGGCGTGTGCATGGTGATGGAAACAATGCGCAAGCATGATTGCCATGTGCTGTTTACCGAAGATGAGGAAATTGGGGGTGTCGGGGCGTACAAGTTTGTCGATCAGAATATCAAGCCGGATTTGAAATTCATGATTGAGTTTGACCGCAAAGGCAGTAACGATGCGGTATTCTACGACTGCGCCAATGAAGAATTTGAGCAGTTTATTACGAGTTATGGATTTGAAACGGCATACGGCAGCTTTTCGGACATCTCAATACTGGCGCCGCATCTTGGTGTGGCCGCGGTTAATCTGAGTAGCGGATACTATAATCCACATACCGAATGCGAGTTCGTTGTGTGGGCTGATGTCGAGCGGGTGCTGCGGTTGACAGACGCAATGCTGAGAGATGTGCCGACTGCGCCGCGTTTTGAGTACATGCCAGCCCGCAAATCGGATTCCTATTTCGGAAACCTACTGAATACGGAAATCAAATCCGTAAGCCCATTCGACGGGTATCTGATGTGGGTGGACGGTGGAATGGAAGAGGTGTGCGCGGACGACATGCTTTACTTCGTCGATCAGGATGGTCGGGTCTACGTAGACGGCGCCGAATGCCTGTATCCGGTAGATGAGGCAACGGCCTATACACACAACAACACCCCGGCATTGTACGATGACGACAACGGGTTCGAGGAGTACGTCATGAGTCAGCCGTGGTGGGAATCAATGGAGGAAGTCGAATATGAAAATCAAGATCAGTAAGCAGCAGGCGCGGGGTTTGTTCCCGCAGATGATCGCGATACCGTATTGCGGGGCACAGTTCCTGCTGCGTCACAAGGAGCCGTTTGCCTATAGCGCCGGGGTGTACGGCTGGAGCTGTGACTATTACGACGTCGGCGGCGTGGGCATCTCGACCGGTTACAGGCCGATCGGGAAAACCGTGCCGTATGAGCTGGTGCATCGCTTCGAGGATCAGGCGCGGCATCTGGCTGTGGAATCGGATTTGGATTCCGAAACGGAGCGCGGGATGATTGACGATCTGCTCGGCGAATTCCTGCGCGAGATCATGAAGGAGGGCTGACCATGGAACGGAACTGGAAATTGGGGGACGATTTGCGGGGCGAGGACAATCTGCTCGACCCTATCACCTTCGACGATCTGGTGCTGACGCTGCACTGCAACGCCCGTACCATCAACGAGGAAGCAGCCAAGCGCGCGCTGCGGGAGATCATGACGACCCGCATGGAGGATTTGGAATTCCTGCTTGAAAACAACATGGACGAGATCCTGCGGGCGGCAAAGGAGGGAAGGGAATGCTGACGGAACGAGAGGCCGAGGTGGTCTACGACCTGGCCCTCAACGCGGGCTGGTTGGCTGATAAAGGCTGTATCGAGATCGATGACAGCCGGGCATTGTTCGCGGACATCCTGCACTGGGCGCGGGAGTTTGAGTCTGGTTTCGATTCTGAAAATGGAGACTATTACGAAGCCGTGGACGAATTCGTGTTCCGGCACCTTGTCAAGAAGTACCGGAAGGAGGGCTGACATGGACACCTTGATGGAACGCCTGCGGGCGAACGGCGAGACGGAGTTTCACCACTGGCAGAGCGACCTGTATGTGCGGGCTACCAAACGTAACTACGACATCATCCTGGGTTGGTTCAGAGATCGAAATATGAATCCGGATTTGTTCGTGAGCGGTTTCCGAGATTTAACAACCGGCCGCATGATGTACGAAGTCGCGTTCGCTTACGACCCGTTCTGGTCGGTTAGGAATCGCTAACATATCCCAAGTTGGTGCAAGCAACACCTGTTGCATAACGAAAGGAGATCGAAAATGACTGCTATTGCGAAAACGAATTCGGATTTGGATTCCCGGATCACTGCGTATGCCGATGCAATTGTGCGGAACGCCCACGTCATGAACGGGGTAAAGCACATTGAAATTCCGTGTTCGCTGCTGCGGTTGGATGAAGCCTACCAGCGCAAGGAGAGCGGGTACGCCGGGCGCATTGCCGAGCAGTGGGACAACCACAAGGCGAAGGACATCATCGTGAGCTACCGCGATTCGGAATTCAAAGTTATAGACGGGGCGAACAGAGTGCGGGCGGCGATGTTGCGGGGTCAGGACACACTGAACTGCATCATCTACGAGGGGCTGACGGAGGCCGAGGAAGCCAAGCTGTTCGCAACGCAGGATGAGTACAAGAAGCCCGTATCGAGTTATGAGAAGCTGCGGGCGTTCGTTGTGGCAGAAGATCCGGCAAGCGTGGCGATGACCGGGATCTGCCGCGAATTCAAAATCAAAATCGGAACCGGAAACGGCACCGGCAAACTGAGCGGAATCAAGGCCATGTCGAAGGTGTTCGGCGCGCATGGTCCCGACGGTCTGCGCTGGGTGTTCCGGGTGATCGAGCGGGCAGGCTGGCATGATGCGCCGGGTGCGTACAGTGCGGCGGTGCTGCGGGCACTCGGTTCGATTTACGGGCGGCTCGGCAGCGGGCGCGAGGGCTACGAGCTGCGCCTGATTCGGGTTTTGAAATCCAGTTCGCCCCGCAAGCTGCTGGCCATGGCGCTGCTGACTTTCCCGGATCGCGGCGAGTCCAGCGCACTGACGGCCTGCCTGGAAGGGATGATGCAGAAGTGACGGCAGAACAGATGCTGCCCCATGTGCGGCGGCTTGAGGACTTAGAGGTATTGCTCACGGATGACGGGTACGACATCCGCGACGAGGTGCGGGAGATGTTGGAAACCGAAATCAAAAACCAGAACCTGACCAACTGGCAGCTTGGAGTGCGGAGCGGCATGGCGCAGAGCAATGTGTCGAACTTCCTGCGTGGCGAGAGGGTGCCGCGGCTGGATGTGTTGCAGCGGTTGGCACACGGGTTGGGAAAAAGATTGGTCATTCGATTCGAGTAAGCGAACCCATGGTCGGTCAGGAGGTGCTATAATGGAGAAGCAATCCAAAGAGAAAATCTATGAAGCGGTGCAGAGGCTGCTGGCCGAAGCAAAGAAAGTCGCTGCGGGCGATGGCGAGTACGCGACCTTCGATGAAGTATTCGGCGACAACGAGAAAGACGATGAACGGAGGTGCCGATATGACGATTGTTGAACGTATCCACTCTTTGTTGAATTCGGACCACGATTTGGAATCTGAAAACGCAAAAGCCAGCGTAGAGAAAATGATCTACCTGGCTTATTACATTGGACGGGAAGAAGGAACGCGCCGCACCGCAGACCTGTACACGAATCTGCTGGCCGGACAGAGAGAGCGGGCGCGGCAGTGCCGGTACAGCAAGATGGCGATGCGGGTGCTGGGCGATAGGGAATTCATCTATCAACCTGATTACAGAATGGACATGACCAGGACGTTCGGCGGCGACCGGGCGGATGTGTAGGAGGTGCGAAATGGAAGAGAAGTATTTTGTCGGCGGATATGTTGATGATGTGAAAACTATGTGGGAGGTTCGGCAGATTATCGAGCAACGCGGTATGGTGCTAAATCGTCGTCAGATCCATAGCGATTATGAATTTGAGTGCACTGTCGAGGATGTGCGCAGCTATCTTGACGGAAACGATGAGCAGTTGACGGACGAGCAGATCGAGCGGGCGGCGCGGCTTGTGATGCGGGATATTGGTAACAATGATGCGCGGGCTGAAGCCTATTGGATGAGCTTCGAAAACGCGATTGACGAGGTGCGGGAGGAGGATGCACGATGATGGTTATCCCGGTTGACGTGGCAATTAAGCGCTTTTATAGGTGTCATGTGCGAGTGCCGGAGAACGCGACCGATGAACAAGTTGAACAGAAGGTGCGGGACATGATTGTTGAGGAGCAGGATTCTGTGCTGACTGAGGATCCGGATTTAGAAATTGAAAATCATGACATTGAGATAAACGATATTGATTGGGACGGAGGTTGGGAAGATGACGAGTGAAGCAATGGTGCGCGAATGGCTGGAGAAGAATTATGGGAATTGCCGCGATGCCTCCGGGTACGCGATGGAGCTGTACGCGGACTACCGCGACGAATTGGATCTGAAAACAGCAATCGAAATCCTGGACAACGATGATCCCGAAATCGCATTTTACGAAGAGCTTGGATATATGTACGAGACAGCGCAGTGCAACATGGAAAACGAACTCATTGAGAGTTGCGCCGCGGACTTGGGCGTTGAAGAGGATGATGTGCGGGACGCGATCTATGAGCTTACATACCCCGTCTACCCCGCCGACCACTTCCTCAAACAGGAATTCCGTGTGCCGATCATGGTGGACACCGGCGCGGAGAGCAATGCTGACTTCACGCTCAACGGCTTTGATGGTGAAGGCTTCATCGATCCACGTTCCGGCATCGCCTGGCTGATCGAGCAGCAGGGGCATCGCAAATCCGAAATCGAATTGGACACCGAGCGTGATTCGGAAAACGAATTTGTTAATTCAACTTTTGACGCTGTGAGCTACAAGACAGGCGACCTCAGCACACTTACATTCCTTGTCACGATGACGCTGGAACAGCTCATAAAACTCAATAGCAAATGGAAATCGGCGGACAAGCCCGGCACGATTACGATCTCCAAGGACAGTTTCACACTGTTGTTCAGCCCGTGGGACGGCGCCGGGTCTGATTTCATCGAGCTGGAGCGCGACGTTGAACTGCCCGTAAGTATGATTTGGGAAGCTCTGCCGGACTGCCCGCGCCATGTCAGCGGAGACTGGGGCGTGGATGAAACTTACGGTCTGACCGGCACGGCTTGGAGAGGACAGGTGACGATCAATGAGTAACTTCACTTACGAACGTCTGGAACGATTCGGATTTGCAAAACGATTCCTGCCGCAGCGCGAAGAGGATTCCTTCGGGGCGCGCTGGGAGCCGTACATCGGCAAGTCCTTTACCGTTGTGGCAAGGGTACAGCCGATGGAGAACAACCCCATGTGGGTGATCGAATTTGCGGACGGATTCCGCATGGCAGCGAATGCGCGGGAGGTGCTGCGGTAATGGCAGTTGCGCTCAGGGTTTGGAAACCGATTCCGAAACCGGAAACAGCGGCAGCGGGCAAGCGAATTTACGAAGCGCCGAGGTCTGGACCGGCCGAACCTGTGCGGGAAGCGGCGGACATGCGGCGGATTCGCGAGTACCTGCTGGCAAGCAGTCCATACGGGCGGCGGAACTGGATGATCTTCCTGTTCGGTTCGTACACGGGCAGACGGTGCGGGGATGTGCTGAAGCTGCGGGTCGGGGATGTGATGCGGCTCGACGGCACGATCCGCGGCACGGTGCGGTACGCCGAGCAAAAGACGAAGGTCAAGAAGTCGATGCACCTGAACGAGTTCCTGCGGGGCGAGCTGGCGGAGTACATTCGGGAATCCAATCTGAAAACGGATGACTACCTGTTCCCCAGCCGCAAATCGCACGGCAACAAAGCGAGGGAGAAGGACGGGCGCGACGTCAGCCTGCCGAATGGCATGATGAGCACGGATTCTTACGGGAAGATTCTGCGGGCGGTGCGGCGGGATTTGGAATTGAAATTTCAACTCAGCACGCATTCGATGCGCAAGACCTGCGGCTACAACATCTTCAACCAGACGCACAGTCTGGAGGCCGCGAGGGATGCGCTTGGGCAGCGGAGCACGGAAGTGACGAAACGCTACATCGGCAGCTATGAGGATCATGTGGCGGGGTTGTACGACGAGTTGAAGATTGCGGGGGCTGACGATGAAGAAATGTGAATTCTACTCGATGCACATGGAAAACGGAAAGAAAATTGCGAAGCTACACAGCGGGTACACGGACGGGACTTACAACTATTACAAGGCTGGTTTTACATGGTGCGCGATCGTGCCGGACACGGGGTTGGCTGCTGTCAATGACAAGACCACGAGGAGCGATACGGCGCAGCGGGCGCACTCAATTGAGATCACGGATAGGATAGCGCGCATCCCGGCAAAGCAAATTACGGAATGGAGAACCGAATTTGAAAAGCTGGTGTGGGAAGCGCAGGAAAGGGAAATCGAAAGTAAGGAGGAAGAGAAATGACGGAAGCGATGAAAAGGTTTTTGGAATTGAACGAACTGATGGAACGTGAGATGCAGGCGCAGAGACAGGAAGCCAAGGCGGCCGAGAAAAAGGCCATCGAGCAGGCGCGAATTATGCGCGAGAGGATTGACAAAGACTTACTTGAATTGAACAAACTCGGTGTAGGCCGCATTAAGACCAATGTGTCTCTGAATCTGATGGATTTTGAGAGCGATAGCTCTCATTCGTTTATTACGTTAAAGCTTTATAATCAAGGAAAGCCATATATTAGCGAGGACGTGTACATCAATGAGCACACATATGACACCTATATGGTCTATGCTGTAGACAATGCGTACAATGTAGATACCGTTGTTGCTCTCTACGAACACTGGCCGGAGATCATGGCGAGCGCGGAAGAGCAGATCATGAAAAAGATTGTTGCGAAGCGCGAGGCGGAATGCGCGAAATTGGAACGCGAAATCAAAACGCGGGACGAGCTGCTGGCTAAAATCAAATCGGCATTGGAGGGTTAATATGGAACAGATCGCAAAGGCAATTTACGATTGGTGTATTGAGAACGAGATGTGGCTGTACGTAATTATCTACTTCGACGGCAAGGCGTGGAGTTCCTATAAAAGATGGGGTGGTGAGGAAGGACGCCGGATCGGAGATCGCCTGTTTGAGTACGAGGACAAGAACCCGCTGGATTACTTCGAGTATGCGCACCCCGACACGCTCTCGATGAGCTTTGAGGGCGAGCTGTACGACATGCTGAATTACGGGTGGTTCGCGGAGAAATTGGAATCCTTTTCGAAACTCATAAACGGATTCGGTTACTATTATGAATTGGGAAACGCATGGAATCTGAGCCTGTATAAGATTTTTGACTGAGGAGGAAACAGGAATGCAGTATTTGCTTGGCGCGACTAAGAATCACGAGATCGTCTTTGCGGAGTTTGGCGTGCGGAGATACGGCGACGGGCGCCAGCTCTTCAGCGCCTCCTTCGCCGTGGTGTCCCCGCTGAACGGCAACAAGTTTGATGTGAATGGTTATATCTCTGACCAGTTTGAAGCCATGAGCGCTGCGGACAAATATTACATGTGTGAACGGTTCGATTGCGCACCGAGCGAGGTTGTGTCGCAGTGGGCGGACAGTTGCAATGATCTGCGGGACGTTCTGGATTGCAGCCTGTACCCGGAATGGTTCTGCATCGACGGCGAGGATTGGTATTTTGAATCCGGCGCTTGCGGGCAGTGCGATCCGCGGCAGTACGGCATGGAAAGATATATCAATAAGAAAGCGTTCGACGATCTGATGGAGCTATGGGATCAGTATCACCTCCGCGAGATCAGCGACGATGGGATGATGAAGATGCACGCCGTGCGCAAGGCGCTGGCAAGTATCGACGAGGAACAGTGGATCACGAATTACATCCGCGCGGTTCGCGCCGAACTATGAATCGAAGTCGGGAACCGACGTCGCCCGCGTTGACGATCCTGATTCGACATGATATACTGAAAGGAGGAAGAAGTGAAGTTGTATATGCGCAATTTAAGGCCGGAGCTGCGAGAAGAATATCTGAGAATGCGGGCTGAAGCGGGCGGTGTCAGCGGACTGGGCGGGACGGACATCACGACCGACGATGTGCTATGTGCCTATATCATCCTCGTGGACTTCTTCACCGATCCCTCACGGCCGGAGGAAGCCGAGAGCATGTTGGTTGGGCTGCGCAGCGGGCACTTGCTCGCGTCGGCAGTCAGTCGGCAAGTAGTCGGGCTGGGCAACCGGTACAAATACACAAGGGCGCTGGATCGCTGCGCGACGTTGTTTTACGGGCTGGTGAAAGACCACGCCTTCAGCGACGGCAATAAGCGCGTGTCACTGTTGACACTGCTTTATCACCTTGACAAGTTTGGCTACATGCCGAATGTGAAAGCCAAGGAATTTGAGGCATTGGTTGTGGCGACGGCGGCGAACGAGCTGCCCAGGCAGTACCCGTATCAGTGGCAAAAAACCGACCATAGTCTGCCGGAGTCCGACCGGCGCGTTGCCGTGATCGCACGCTGCCTGAAGCGGATGACGAAGCGGAAAGACAATGCGTTTCATGTTGACATCACGTCGCGGGAACTGTGCTCCATCCTTGAAGGGTATCAGGTGACAGCGAATGTGTCCGGCGGCAAGGTTCACTTCGAGCGCCGGATCGGGAAACAAAATTGGTTTTCGGAATCCAGGGTGCGCCGGGCGAGCATTCCGTATCGTGGTGACACGCGAGTGGTCGGGGCAAAGACTGTGCGGCATGTGCTCAGTGAGCTTGGCCTGTATGACCAAGTGGCGAGCTACCGGGAGCTGATGGATGGGGCGGATCTCCGGTACACGCTCATCGACCAGTTCGAGGCGCCATTGCGTAGACTGAAGGATAGATAATTGGAGGTGCGTTTATGAAGCTTCAGCTTATTGGTACTCAGAACGTTACGAACCGCGGCGGTTGTCGTCACCGCCCGGTCTTTGAAACTCCGAACGGAACTCTTGTGGTAAAATTGAAGCATGGATATTATCCGGTCAGCCGAACCGGTGCGATACACAGTGACAGAAAGTACATCGGCAAGGTTGGTGACTGCGAGGCGTGGGAGGCACAGAGCAAACGCCGCACAGTGACGTTGGTTGAGATTGCGTAGGAGGTGCTGGTATGAGTGTATTGATTGCACTTGGAATCGGAGCCTTAATCCTGCTCAGGCTGGCGGTCGAAGGCATCCAGGAAATGGTTGTCCAGTACAAGGTTAACAAGAGACGACATGAGCAAGTCGAATTTGAAAAGCAAGTTGGGCAAGCAGTGCTGGCCTATTTTGAAAAGGAAAAGGAGAGAGAAGAACGGGAAGCGCCGCCACCGGGGTTGACCAAAGAGAGTGCCGAGAATGCAATTTATAGGTGGGACATCAGAGAACATAAGATGTTGAGCGTGGATTATGAATCTCTACGTTGGGATCACGAGGCAGATTGTTGGGTAACAACAGCCCATACACTCGATGCTGTGAGACATTATACGATTTATGTAGACAAGGACAATCAGGTTTGGGAGGAAGTTATAGATGAACAGAGATCGTAGAGCGCGCATTCGTAAGGTGATTGAAGAGCTGGAAAACGTAGCCACTTCGCTGGAATGGATCTTCAATGAAGTGGACGATCTGAATATGGATGAACAGGCATGCCTTGACAATATGCCGGAGAGCTTGCAGGATACCGAGCGATATGAAACCATGCAGAACGCGGTGGATTCGCTGACTGATGCGTATGACACACTGGATGAGTTCCGTGACAAGCCGGACGAAGTGCTGGCGTCCCTGCGCGAGATTGACGGGGTGTAAGATGTGGATTAAGGATTACCGCGGCAGATTGTATAATGCCAATAATTTCAAGACCTTCACGACGGAAATATCGGATGTGGTTTGCCACAGGCTGTACGGCGTCGAGCAGAACGGCCGCAAGGTGGTGCTGCTGGAATACCTGAGCCTGAGTTGGGATGCGAATTATGAAGGCGCGGCGATGACGATGATTGAGAGTGGAATCGCCAACGGAGATTTGATAGTAAGACTGACCAACCTATGTGAATATGACTACACGGTTCCCGAAGAAGAGGATGCCTGCACAGAGCAGACATCTTCTTTTTCTTATACGAAACAGAAATCGAAACCGAAATCGGAAAGGCGTGACAAACCGAAACGGAAATGAGGAGGGCAACATGAAAACATACGAAGTGAAATTTCTGACCAAGCGCGGCGGTGAGAGATGGTGGGTGTTCTATGTGGAAGCCGATAATGCGAAGGTGGCGCGCTGCATCGCGGAGGAAGCGTGGCAGAGCAAACGCGAAGCCCATATGTTCAATATTAAGGTGCATGTGGCGAAGCTGGACGGAGAGATTGAACGCGGCAAGTTTATGGGGGCGAAGGGTTAAGACGATTTGGTTTATAAAATGAAATCAGAAACGAAAAATCAAAAAACGTGATTTTCTGAATTGTATTTTCTGCAATTTGTGGTATACTATAAATGATCTCAATGGAGGTGGTTTGATGTTAATTGAGTTTCGCTTCAAGAATTACCGCTCTTTCAGAGACGAAGCTGTTTTGTCAATGGAAGCTACAGGACTCAGCTCGTATAAGAGTTGCCTGATTCCGGCGTCTTCTACAATGAAATTACTCCCCGCCGCCGCGATCTACGGTAAGAATGGCGGCGGGAAAAGCAATGTGATCCGTGCGTTCTGGCTGGCCGTACAGTTTATTCGCAACGCGCAGAGAACGCAGCATGACGGAACAGCGGTACCGGTAAATCCGTTCTCGCTGAATGACTATTCCGCAAATGAACCGACGGAGTTTAACTTTGAGTATATTTCAAACGGCGTAAAGTATTGGTACGGGTTTGCGGCTACGCGGGAACATGTTATTTCAGAGTACCTTTATCATGCACCTAAAGGTCAGAAGGCGATGATTTTCAACCGCGTCGGACAGAAGTTTACCTTTACTGAAGAGAAGGTAAAGCGCGGTGTGATTGGAGAAATGGTCGCCCCGAATCAGCTCTTCTTTTCCATCGCTTGCACGACAAACGATGCTCAGTGTATAGCTGCTATGCAGTGGTTCAGGAACCAGGTGTTCTTTTCCAGAGACTACTCGGACATCCCACAGCAGCTTATTGAGTATTCGGAAGACAAAAACATGCTGAATGCAATTTCGGACTACGCAAAGGCCGCGGATGTTGGTATTCAGGATATGCGGTTTGTATTTAACAGCAAGGAAATTCACAAAGGTGAGTCCTTACCGACTGATCTCCCAGAAGAAGTGAAGGCTGCGTTAGTCAAGTTTATGCAAACCTTGTCTGAAACCTCTAACAACAATGAAGTTTATCTTAAAATGGGAAAGGTGTCCGCAAAAGCAAGTCATCAGGGTGTGAATTATGACGGACAGAAGGTGTCTTATTCGCTGGAACTCTCGGAGGAATCGGACGGCACGCGCAAGTTGATGGCGCTTGCCCCAGCAATCGAATCCGCATTGCGCACTGGTGGCGTGTTGTTGGTTGACGAATTGGAACGCGAACTTCATCCGGCCTTGGTAGACTATATCGTTGCCAAATTCCAAAGCAAAGAAACAAATCCCAACGGCGCGCAAATAATCTTCACGACCCACAACACAGAATTGATGAACCTCGAACTGATTCGCAAAGACCAGATCTATTTGGTCGATAAGCGGGACAGAGATGGGGTGTCGGAACTATACGCTATGAGTGATTTCGCGACACGGACAACTGAAAATATTCGCAAGGGGTATCTTGTTGGCAAGTACGGGGCGGTTCCTGACGTTGAGATCGCGGAGGTAGAGTGATGACGCGGCCTTTAAGAAAAGAGAAACCATATATCGTTGTGTTCTGTGAAGGAGAAAGTGAACAGGCGTATGTTGAGTTTCTACGGAAGGAATTTGATGACGTTGCTGTTATTAAGTCTCCCAGTGCGGTAGGTTTGTTCGAGATAGCCGATAACAAATTCAAAAAGGATATTAGATATCGCGATAAGGCTGAGGTTACAGATGAAATACGGTTCTTCTTTGACGTAGAGACAAAAGACATAGGGTTGTGGGACGCCAGGTTAAAGATTATAAAGCGGTTGCGCTCTCTACGAAAGAAACCGGAGATTAAGGTTCGGCTTCTGATGACAACCGGGTGTATTGAATACTGGCTGATGTTGCATTATGAGATGTATGCGCCGCCTATCCAGACAGTAGCGGAGAAAGAACAGGTTATGCGCCGCCTGCTCGCCAAAGAACCCAGTTACCGGAAGGGCGATGTTGATATTACGGCAAGAATTGCACAGCGGTATCAAGCAGCGACGGCGAATGCTAGAAGGACGGTGGCTAACTTATTGCGGGAAGGGCTGCCTGGGCTTGAAGATACTGACGAACGAAATCGTTGGTTGTGCCAGAGGTGCTTAACATTTTCAACCGTCTATGAAGCTATTGATTTCCTGACCACATTAAGGTAATTGGTAACACCACCCAGGAGAATAGAACTCCTTGGGTGGTGCTTTCTTATGGAGGTAACAATGAAAGCGGTTTCGGAAAAGGATTTGAAAACGGCTTTGCAGGCAGCGGTCGAATGCGTTTCGCCAAGCAAGGACGGCAGGCCGATTGTGGACGCACGACGGTTTACGGATATGTTGCTAGACGTGTTGCGGTGGCGCGATATGGAAGAGCCGCGGTGCCAATCTTGTAGATATATGCACTATGTGTCGCGTGATGATTGAAACGTGTTATAATAGAGACACATCAGACAACCGAATAGAGGTGATGAAAGTTGAGCTAGGCGCCCAGCTTTTTCTTTTGGGTTGCACTATGCCCACTTGTGGGCACGATGGTTTTGCTACAAGTTGCAAAAGATAATGAACAAGACGTAAAGTGAGGAGAGATTAGCTAATGGAAAACGGGATGCAGGTTTTTAAGAATGAAGAGTTCGGACAGGTAAGAGTGATTGACGAGGGCGGGAAGACGTTGTTCTGCGGGGCGGATGTCGCGCAGGCGTTGGGGTATAGCAATTTTCGTGATGCGATTCGTCGTCATTGCAAGGGGGTCGTGAAACGCGACTCCCTTACGAACGGTGGTGCGCAGTCTCTTTCCTATATTCCAGAGGGTGATGTTTACAGGCTTGTCACGCACAGTAAGCTCCCTTCGGCTGAGAAGTTTGAGCGCTGGGTGTTCGATGATGTTCTGCCGACGATCCGCCGCACCGGTGGTTACGTTGACAATGACGAACTGTTCATTAACACCTATATGCCAACACTTGATGGCGAGTCGCGGGCTATGTTCAAGGCAACGCTCAGTTCTTTGCGAAAGGCTAATGAGAAGATCGAAGAAGATAAGCCGAAGGTACTCTTCGCGGAGGCTGTAGACTCATCTGTGAATTCAATTTTGATTAGCGATTTGGCAAAGCTCATAAAACAAAACGGGGTTGACATCGGGCAGAACAGGCTGTACTCGTGGATGCGCGAGAATGGGTATCTTATTAAGCGGCGCGGTAGTGATTATAATTCGCCGACGCAGAAAAGCATGGAGGCGGGCTGGTTCGAGATCAAAGAACGCACGGTAACAAAACCGGACGGGCAGATCATCGTGACTAAAACTCCGAAGGTGACTGGCAGAGGGCAGCAGTATTTCGTAAACAAGTTCTTGGCGAGCACAAAGTAAGAGATATCCCAACTTTGGATATCTGACATTAGGTTACATTTGGAGGGCGAATATGGAAACGGATATTATGAGAATGACTATGGACGATTTCGAGAGTTTGCCGTATTGGACACCGTACAGTCAAGAGGAAGCACCAGTGTTTGATAGCGTGATTGTTTACCCAACTTGCGCCGGATCAATACACGACAGTGGTTGGAGTAACATGACATTTGTTGCATGTAACGAAGGCTATGCAGTATGCCGTATGGGCGGGTGCTCCGACGCACTACACCTAGATGGGATTGGGAACTGGGAAAGAGATAAGCGGGAGCGAAATTGGGTAATTGATTGCACTCCAAATGGGTTCCTACGAGTATTCCGCTATGAGCCACTTGAGGTTGGGGCGGCCGTGTCCAGTTTTGAAATTATTAGAAGACGGCGTGTTGCAGGATGTTAAAATAGGTTAAACGGATGTAAAGTGCTTCCCATAAGAAACAAGCTTTATGCTAAAATTGGAATCACTTAAAGGAATCAAGAATCGCCGGGCGGGCAGACTGAGATCATGAAAAATAATCTTGGATCTATCCGCTACGAGCGAGACATTACATTGCGGGCGTTGGCGAGACGCTGCGGGGTCAGCGTTGGACATCTGTCCAAATTGGAAAATGGATATTGCGATCCCACTGTGCCGGTGGCTTACGCGATATGCCGAGCACTACACCTGAGCATCTATATTGTGTTTCCAGACCAGACAGGAGGTGAGGAAAAATAGCGTTGACAACGGGAACACATGTGCTGTATAATACCACTATAGAGAGAACACCAGTTCTGTAAACGAAGGAGGAGTCAATCATGCAGCTTATCAATGTACCCTCTACGATTATGGTACTCAACCCTAATGAACTGACGTCACATCCCCGCAATGATTACTTTTTCCCTGCGGTCGCAGACGATGAGGAGTTTCTAACCTCTGTGCGTGAACGCGGCATCATCGATATGCCGCTGGTAAGCTCGACCGGCGTGATTGTCTCTGGGCATCGCCGTGTGAGGGCAGCGATTACTTGTGGTTACGAGCAGATTCAGTGTCAGGTGCGCGACTATGATAACGATGATATGATGCTGTACGATCTGCTCGCCAGCAACGTGATGAGCCGCGGCGGGCTGAGTGGGTTGCCGGTATATCAGCAGGCGAGAGTGCTGAATGAGTTGCGCCGCTTGTACGGCAATCGCGGTCATGGCGCGAGCGAGGACAGTAAGCGGTCGCCTATCGGTATGTACCGCAACATCAACGATATGTGCGAAGATCTCCACACATCGCGCTCGGCAGTGGGTCGCCTGGATAAGTTGGCCGCACTTGATGACGAAGTTGGAAACGAAATTGGAAATCGAGTGAGCGCTTCCGGCCTGATCGCAATCGCGTCTTTGCCCGCTGAACAGCAGCGCGAGGTGGCTGACGCGGTACCCGAAGGTGACGACAAGGTTTCCGAGGCGAAAATCAAAGAACTGATCCAGACAGTGCGCGACAAGGACGCCGAGATTGAGCGACTGAACGCGGAGGCCAGTGAGTTTGAGGATCGTCTGGAGCGCATGGTGCAGCGCTGTGATGCTCTGGAGGAAGGACGCGGTGGTGACGATGTTGAGAGTATCGTGCAGATGCAGGAGGAAATCCGCAAGTACAAGATCAGCATCGCCCAACTCAAGGATCACCTGCGCGAGAAGAATAAGGCGCTGAGTGAGATTCCTGAGTTGCGCCAGAAGATCGTAGAACTGGAAGATAAGCTGCCGGAAGACCCGGACGCTCAGGCGAACGAGATGCAGCGCTTGCAGGAAGAAAACAAGGCGCTCCAGGCGAAGGTGCGGGAGCTGTCCAGTATCGATAACGCGTGTAAGACGATGAGCAATGCGAAGGAAGCACTGCAAAGTATGATGAAGGGCATTGTGAGTTCTGAATTGAAACAGAGAGCCGCAGAGGTCGATACGGCGATTGCGAATTTCGTTTATACTGCGGGCAGACTGAGAGTAGCGTAATGGATTGGGCCGTTGTGGGAACACAGCGGCTCTTTATTATGGAGGATTGCCGGTGGGACTTGTTATTTACATGGCGGCGGGTGTCTTTCTGCTCGCCGCGGCATTGATAGTAAACATTATTGTGGCTGTGAGGGGAGAGTAAATGCTAACATTTGTTTCTGTGACAGATGAGCAGGTGCGCGAAATTATCAAGCATATCACGGATGTGCCGCCGGGGATTATTACGAGAGATACCGAGCGTGATATAATTGAGGTGCAGATAACAACGGTATGGGAATCTGGTGACGGTGATCTCAAGATTGACGATCAATTCACGCTCTCGAAATTGGGAATCGAATCTGAAACCGGCTTTCCATTGACATCGGAAGACCAAAGTGATTATCAGGAATGGTTGGCGGCCGTGCGGCGAAATAAGCATGGTCGTTTTAATTTGCGCGAATATCATGAGTTGCTGGCGGTGTTGCAGTTGGCGAAGGCAGCTAACGCAGCTCCGGCCTGTAATATAGAAAACGCAATAAGGGTTGCGAAAGAGTTATTAGGTTGGGATGAAGTCAGAGCATTAGAGAAAGCATTGAAAGGCACAGGGAGGAATAGCTAATATGGAATCTAAGTATATTGATAAATATAGACTACACAATGCAATCCAAGCGCGCAAAAGTCAATACCGGAGCGAGCGGGATTGGAACGACCTTGACACTAGATCTCTACCACGTGAGTTAGATGTGTTTGATATTGTGACAGAGATGGTTGAAAAGTTTGCAACGGTTGACTTGCAGGCGGTGCAGGAATACCAGTGGGAAATTCTGCTGCTACACGATGGCAAACGTCTTGTGACGTGTCCGGTATGCCACTACGCGGATGTGTATACTAATTGGTTGCCTAAATTCTGTCCAAACTGCGGCGCGAAAATGGAGGGTGATAAAAATGCGTAAGATGACACAAGCGGAGTTTGACGTACTGAAGCGCAATGAGGATGGTTATCTGGTCATCCCTGAATGCACAGACTGCACGGGAATTAGTTTTGGTGCGGCAGATAAGGTGATCTTTGGCGATGGCTGCAAGCTGGGTAGCTGCTGCACGCTGGGCATCAGGTGTATACTAGGCAACTGCTGCGAGTTGAATAATTGCTGCAAGTTGGGTAATGGTTGTAAGCTGGGTAATGAGTGCGTGCTGGGCAACTATTGCGAGTTGGGCGACGATTGTGAACTGGGCTACTGGTGCAAATTGGGCAATTATTGCGTGCTGAGCGATGGGTGCGTGCTGGACTACCAGTGCAAACTTGGCGACAAGTGTGTGCTGGGCGACTATTGCAAGCTGGGCGTAGGCTGCACACTAGGCATATGTTGCGAACTGGGCAAAGGCAATAGGTTGGGTGGAGGTTGCAGGCTAGGCGACAGGTGCAAGCTAGACGACGCGTGCGAGCTGGGCAACGAGTGCGAGTTGGGCGACGGGTGTAAGCTGGGTGACTGGTGTGCGCTGGGCTTCGGGTGCGAGCTGGGCGACGGGTGCGAGCTGGGTAGCTGCTGCATGCTGGGCAACTGCTGCGTGCTGGGAAACGGCTGCAAGCTGGGCGACGGGTGCGTGCTGGGCAAGTGTATTGACGTGCGTGCAACGTTCGAGGGCGGGCGTGTGCTGGACGGTCTGTATGTGCAAATTGGCAATATCGGCAGTGCGCATAGGACGGCCTACTTTTACATCGATAAGGACGGAGCGATATTTGTCCGCGCCGGGTGCTGGTTTAGTGGGATAGAAGATTTTCAGGTGCGCGTTAAGAGTGTGCATGGCGGCACGATCTATGAGGCGCAGTATATGGCAGCGTGCGCTTATGCAGAGGCGGTGTTGCCGCTGATGCTTAAAGAAAGTGATACCAAGAGAAAGGAGCAGCATGAAAATTAATGATTTTTTACGAAAATACAGAATGCAGCGTAATGGCATGCAGATCGTCCGTCCACGTGTAAAGTGCGCAGATGGGTATACGGTGTCGGTGCAGGCGGGGGAATATCATTACTGTTCTCCGAGAGCAGATGCGGATCATTTTGATAAAGTTGAATTAGGATACCCCAGTGACGAAGATTTTGAATTGATGGGATATGCAGAAGATGAAGAGCGGCCATGTGATACGGTATATGGTTATGTGCCAGTTGAGTTGGTAGATGGGGTGCTGGCAAAGCATGGTGGAATTGTAGATGCAGATTTTAGCAACGATAGAGCTGGGTTTTGGGAGGGCAAACCCCACGACAACGATTTAGTTCCTTTAGCGGCTCAGCCACAAAATGAGAACAATATCTGCCACGCATAAAAGAAATAAGGGAGGAAAACACATGAAAAAGAAACTGATTGCGGCGTTGGCCGTGTGCCTTGTGATGGTACTAACAGGATGCACTGAAGCCGATAAGGTCAACTACAATATGTCCCAACAAGCGTCGTATTTTGAGTCTGAGCGGCGTATCACCGTATATAATGCCCGTACCGATCTGGTTATTTTATATGCCGAAGGTTACATGGACATCTCCAACAATAGCACTAATGAGCTAGTCGTCACTGTTAAAACTGGCCCTAGTACCTATAAGAAGAATTACATCTATCTCAACGATTACACGATGTATGTTGTCGAGGATATCACTGGCACACACACCGACCCGTACCATTACGAGCTGCATTTTCACACTGAGTTCCCGGTTACGGTCGATGTTAAGCCATAAGATCGTAAAGAGATTTTCTGGAGGGATGGCAAATGAGACTTGTTGATGCTGATTTGATGCGCGCCCATATTAGACCTTATAGTGTAGTTGATGAAGGGTGGTTAGTAACAGGTGGGACGTCGATTCGACTAATGCACACCTTGATAGACGAAGCGCCGACTGTTGATGCAGTGCCGGTGATACGGTGTAAGAATTGTGGTAATCACCGTGAGTTAAATAGAGAAGATAGACAAGAAAACCTGTATGTTGAAGGAGTTTTATGGTGTACGCAATGGGATGAAGGCGTATATCCAGATGATTTTTGCAGTTATGGTGTGAAATAATAGTCATAGGGAGGAATAAGTATGCCGAATTCAATGTCGGATTTTCAACGGGGTTACGCACAAGCCCTGGCAGATATTAATCGCCCGATGTGTGTTGTTTCAGAAAAATGGAACCCGTTCGAATGCCCCAGATGCGGAAGGCATTTCGCCGGTTATGAAAATTACGATGATGGATATTATTGGAGGGTGCGCGAGCTAGAAAGATGCCCGTATTGTGGGCAAAAACTAGACTGGAGCGTAGTTGACGAATTCCCCACGGCGGTTTGGGTTCAGTCTTGACAAAACGTGTACCTTGAAGATTTTGCAGTTATAGTAATAAAGAAGGAGACAAAATAAATGAATAAAGCACTTTTATCCTCTAAAAATATGTGTTGGTGTACTCCGCAAGATTTCTACGACAAACTAAACGCCGAATTCAACTTCGTGCTTGATCCCGCGGCGACCGACGAGACAGCGAAATGTTCTTTGTATTATACGCCAGAAACAGATGGGCTTTCACAAAGCTGGGATCGCGGCGGCGCAGTATTCTGCAATCCACCCTACGGGCGTGAAATTAGTAAATGGGTTAAAAAGGCTTTTGAAGAGGCAAAAGGTGGTTTTCCGATTGTTTTACTTATCCCAGCGCGGACGGATACAGCATATTTTCACGATTACATTGACGGAAAGGCAGAAATCCGATTTGTGCGCGGGCGGCTACGCTTTACAGATGATGAAGGAAATGCTGTTGGGCCTGCACCGTTCCCATCAATGGTAGTTATTTATAATAGGAAACAGGAAGAGAAAGGTATTATGCACGATTAGGGTTTGATCTGAGAAAGGCACCAATAACGGGTGGTCTTTTTTTTCTGTCTAAAATTAGGGGTGTTGTTTATTGATAACGAAACGAGATATTGATTTTTATGAATATTGGTTTGGTTGTAAATTTACAAAATGGCAGCGTGTGCGATTGGCGCTCAGTATGTCATCAGATATATTTGCTAGACTGTATAGCGGGGCGTATCGCTCAGCGTTGAACGCCGTAGTGTCCGGTGCAGAATTCATCAGCCGTACAAGATTACTGGATGCTCTGGATAATGAAGTACCAGAAGATACGAACAAGGAGAACAGCGAGTATTGGCGCGGGTGGTGTCAAGCGATGGCGTTTATAGGAAGGTTTGGACTAAAGAAAATGACAACAAAGCATTAATGGAGGTAGCAAAATTGACAGAACTCGAATTGAACCATATTGCTTTTGCATTAATTGATGCGACAAGGCACATGAAGCCAGAACGTTTGTCGTGGGTGCCAGAACACTTAAAAAGTTATTATCTTACGGCTTATAATGATGGAGTAATGGATTTTTTGAAAGTTCTGCGGGAAGTTTTATTGGCGGAGAACGAGCAAAAATGATCTATATTTGCGTAAAACAGGAGGACGTAAAAAGATGGCATTAAAAAGGTTTTGTGATAGGTGCGGAGCGGAAATCACAGGCTGCAAGCACGGAGAACTGAGACTTAATTATCGAAAGAATGTAGAATTGTATGAGGGTCTAGCGACTGAGGGTGATCTGTGTATGAAATGCTGTTTTGAGTTGCTTAAATGGATAAAAGACGGAGGTGTCAAAATTGACGAGGAAGAAGAGAAATAATGACTAAAAAATTCTGTGATAGATGTGAGAAAGAAATCACAAAATACATAGATAATGCTAGTTTAACCTATGAGTTAAATAAAGGTCTTTTTAATAAAGGTTTTCCTATGAGCGGTACTTATATTTTATGTGAAGATTGTTGGTCTGAATTTTTAGAATGGATGAAGGAGAAAGATTAATGAAAGTAGAAACAAAATATGTTTGTGAGTTATGCGGTACTGTATACAGTGATAAGAGTAGCTGCGAAGCGTGTGAGCGCGGTCATTTTGCTAACCTGAAAATTATATCTTGTAAACAATGTGACACATATAAAATATGGCAGCAGTACATTACGGTTCAAAAAGGAGAAACAGATGAATACGCGACATACGAGTTAAAATATTCGCAAGTCTATGATTAAAATATGTAGGAGAAAATAAGAATGACAAATACCTGCATGAAATGTGGTAAGATACTCACCCACAACGAACCTGTATATGTGGCATATGGCGACATTGTAGATTTAACTTCCGATAAATTTATTAAGGGTGGAATGGGCGGCTCGTCGTCGAATCTTCAGATATTAGGATTAATGTGTAGACATTGTTATGAATTAAGTATGCAGGAGGCAAATAAGAATGACAAATAAAGAGTTAATTGCAAAGCTTACCGAATATGCAGAATGGTGCGATGAGAATGAATGGGAGATTCCTATTGACATGGGGGATCTATTAAGAGAGGCAGCTATGCGTCTGCCGACTACCTGCCAAGATTGTAAGTGGGATAAGCCGGATATACTGCTCGATAAGCATTGGTGTACGCGACTCCTTGGCAGCATAGAGGTGCGCGCGGATGATTATTGCAGTTATGCTAGTAAAAAATAATTGAGGAGGTCTTAGTACATTGGACAATGAAATCTGCGAAGTGTGCGGGGAGAGGGATGGTGTATTTGCTATGCCGTCTTGCTTGGGCGCTCTATCGTACTGGTGTTGTGACGATTGCGCAGCTCATCATTACGAGCCTTATGATTTGATTGTCTCCGGTATTGCCTGTGCGGGAGAGTGGCCGGATGATATTACGCCTGAGTTTCAGCGGTTCGTGCGTTACAACTTGAAATTTCACGGGAAGACAGAAGCAGAGTTTGTGAATGATGTCACCCATTGCTTTGACGGAATGGAGGAGCGGCTGAAAGAATTGGCAGGCGGTATTGATTCTTGCGAGGATGACCGACTTTGCATGTGAAACGTTATGTATAAAGTACAAGAAATTGCTGAATATGTTATTTATTATGCTTACACGCAAGGCAATATCGTAACAAATTTGAAGTTACAAAAAATACTATACTATATTCAAGCTGAATTTTTAGTTGGCGCGCAAAAACAGTGCTTCCTTGAGCGCATCGAAGCGTGGAGTTTTGGACCGGTGGTTCCGTGCGTGTATATGAAGTATGATATTTACGGCAATTCGTTTATCTATCCGCCGAGGAATGACATATCATATAAGTTTTCATCAGCAGACAAAAGAAGGATTGAATACATCGTTGATGCGTGTAGCGCATATTCGTCTTCCATGCTAACCGAAATAACACAGCGCCAAACACCGTGGATAGATGCGTACCATCAAGGCAAAGCAGAGATCATACCGGAAAGTATACGACAATTTTTTATAGAAAAAGAGGACGGGTAATACCGTCCTCAGCCTTTACAAGCCGCGAAACTATATCGCAGCATATCTTTTGTGGAATATGCGTTGTAAACGTCGTTAATGTTTTGCAGGTATTCCGCATGATCGAATGGCTTCTGCAAATCGGCGACTACCTCTTCATACAACTTTGCGGAAAAAGAGGTGCTAAGTCCAATCAATCGTAGCCCGCGCACGATGTGCGACCGACTATCAATAAGCACCGTTGTTGTCGCATAGCCTGTGTTCGGCGTAGGGAATTGGAACTCAGAGCATTTACTGAGATGCGGACTGTACGGCATATCTGTCCATGGCATAGAGCCAAGACGCGCCAGCAGGAATAATACACCGCGCAGCCTAACAAGCCGGAACTCATACGGCGCGCCCGTCTTAAATGCAGCGCGTTCGTCAAGTGTTGGCACCCCAAAGTTCATCACGACGAGTAACCCGCTATCGTCGATATCGCAGATTGCACCTTCTGGTATGGTATTGCCGAGCGGAGAAGGTTGACCGATTTCAAATACTGCCATAATATCACCTCACATTAATAGTAACATTGCGCACAAAAATAAGCAAGGGGAGAATCTTATCATGGTTGAGAAAAGGACATATCATACGCAGGACTGGATTGATGGTTGGAACGCGGCGGTAGATACCTTTCAGCAGGACGGAATTATTCGTGACTCTTCCGACGAAACATACCACTATGCCTTAGCTGTGTTAACACCTGAAGCATTGGCGGCGTTTTTGTGTAACTTTGGATGTCCGCCTGGGAGTTCGGATGTTGACTGCATGTCAAAAACAAACAGTGATTGTATTGCTTGCTTCACTAAATGGCTGAACTCAAAATGCGACTGGGAATTGCTTACAAAGATTGTCAGCGGGGAACATTATGATGATTAGCATGAGTATACCGCCACTCCTTTCGCAGCGCTACTTGGCAATACTCTTGGTGCAAGATTCGTCCATCGTCATTTGATTTAGATATCCCAACTTGGGATATCTTTTCTTATATGCCCGCACACGGCTCATCTTATATGGTATAATACAGACATAAGGAGTGAGAAAAATGAATATGTACCGATCACCTCCCGGTGCGGTTTATTTCCGTGCCTATAAAACAAAAGGAGATTTTTATGAGCGAAGAGCAGAAGAACGAATTGACCGTTGAACCCGTCAATGAAGTCACGAACGATGAAGCGCAGACCGCATTTGAGGACGAATTGGCTTGGTACGAGCCTAGGTTTACTGAGCTTGCGGCCGAGAACAATATCCGATTTTACGGTACTGACGAGCAGCGCACTGCGATGTTGCGTGACTTCGTAAAATACATCGGAGAGGTTCAGAACCCGACCACAACAAAGCTGAATCCCTTTACCCAGTCTAAGTACGCACCGCTAGACGAAGTGTTGAATGCGACCCGCCCCGTATTGTCGAAGTACAACCTTGGTCTGACGCAGGTGCCTATCAATGGTGATGATGGATTTATTTACGCCCAGACAATCCTGATGCACGGTGAGGGCGGCGTCATGGTATACCCGCCGTTTGGTGTGCCGACTACCAAGAGAGACGCGCAGGGTGTCATTGCAGCACTCACATATGCACGCCGCGGCGCTATCAATCCTATTCTGGCGACGCATGGCGAAGCAGATGACGACGGCAACACGGCGGCTGGTAAAACCGGCGGTAGAAACAAAGGCGAAGAAGTCAGTAAGGAATTGGCAGACAAGCGTGCCGAGGTATTGGCTTATATGAAGGAAAAGTCCGAAGAACTCGGCAAGGACAGAGTGTTCGCATGTTGCAAGAAAGTGTGTAAGAGTGCGAACCCCAACTCGCTGACCTCTGTTGCAGACTGCGAAAAGGTTATGAAACTTATTGATGAACTGAAGAAAGAGGATAAGTAATTATGAGCATGAGAGTCAATGCGTATGCCACCGTTTGGGAAACCCGTGAGCACAACGGATTTATTGAGGCGCGTATGTCCACCAGGCGCAAGGTTAAGGATTCCGATGATTATGTACAGGATTGGAGCGATTGGGTAACACTGGCCGGAGACGCCAGGCGTATCGCTGAACTACCTGCCCGCTCACGCATCAAAGTCGGTGACTTTGCCGTGACCAATAAATATGATAAGGAAAAGGGCAAGCTGTACACCAATTACACCATGTACTCTTTCGAGGAAACCGCTCCTCGCAACGCCGCGTCGAAGCCTGCTGCTCCCGCCGCTGGTGTACATGAAGACGAGCTGCCGTTCTAAACATGAACAAGGCCGATAAGGATTTTCTCCTTGACGGCATGACGTGGAGCTTTTCGCGGGTGAATGCTTACAGCACTTGCCCGCGGATGTTTTATCTGGAGTATTTGCAGCAGGCAGATAAGGATAGCAATGCGTTTGCCGAGTGGGGGAGCTTGTGCCATTCACTGTTTGAGCGGTATTACACACATAAGTTGGAGTTTTATGAGTTGAGCGCAGCTTATGAATCTGAATATGATGAGGCTGTGCCAACACCGTTTCCATTCGCCAAGATGGGCGCAGGCTATTACAAGAACGGCAAAGAGTTCTTTGATATGTTCGATGGCGACTACGCGGATTATGAAGTCGTTGGTGCAGAAATAAAAGTTACGTTGGAAATCCAAGGACGTCCATTCATCGGGTTCATCGACTTGTTGCTGCGTGACAAGGATGGGCACTTTAAGGTCGTTGACTTTAAGAGCAAAGGGTCTTTTAAGAGCGATGAAGAGAAAAAGCATTACGCCCTCCAGCTTTACCTTTACGCTCGTTGGGTATTCGACAATTATGGGGAGTACCCAATCGAGATGGAGTTCAATATGTTCCGAGCACGCCAGCATGAGGTAATTAAGTTCGATCTGCATGAGATGCAGGCCGCTGAACAGTGGTTCATTGATACGATTAATGCGATGTACGCCGACGAACAATTCTTAGATAAAGTTGAACTGGCAGGAGAAGATCACGGCGACTTCTTCTGCGATACGCTGTGTTCTGTGGGTAATTTGTGCCCGCGCAGTAAGAAGGGAGAAGCGCCGGATGCTGGTCGAAAAGGAGCTTATACAAAAGGCCAAAGAAAAACTTGGGGATCAAAACTTCCTGTTTATCACAAAGTTCCTAAACGTTGAAGAGATCGATGAAACGCGCATGAAATGCAAATGTCCCGTACATCACGAAGATACTGCGTCATTTATCTACGATACCAAGAGACATAGATGCAAGTGCTTCGGGTGTGGGGCATCTTTTGACTTTATTGAGGCGGCGATGCGCGGGCAGAACATCTCGTTCCTGGATGCTGTGCAGGAACTGTTTAAGGCGGCGGACGTCCCTTATGTATTCGGGGAGCAAGGAGTGCCGTCGAAGCGGGATTACAAATATCCGCATGAAGAGCCTCTAAACAACAAAGAGAATGTTTATGGTTATATGAAGACCCGCGGTATTAGTCAGAGCACGGTAGATTATGCCGACGTGCGGGAAGACGCTCACGGGAATTGTGTGTTTAATTACTATGACCTGAACGACGTCTTGACGAACGTAAAGTACCGGCCGTCCCACAAGATCAACAAGGCGGCAGGCGAATCAAAGATGTGGGCACAAAGAGGAGCGGACACAACCCCGCTCCTTTTTAATATGAATCGCGTCAATACCGATTCTCCGCTACTGTGCTGCGAAGGCGAGATGGACACGCTTGCGGCTATTGAAGCCGGTTATCACAACGCAGTAAGCGTTCCGTTTGGGGCGAACAACTTCACATGGATCGAAGAGAATTGGGATTTCCTTGAGCAGTTCGACAGTATTATCGTGGCTGGCGATAATGACGAGCCGGGGCAAAAGATGAATAAGGAAGTAGTCAACCGACTTGGATCGTGGCGCACGAAGTATGTGCAAATTCCGTCGGAGATGACCAACAAAGAAACAGGTGAGGTAGTCAAAGTCAAAGATCTGAATGAAGTGCTGTATTACGGCGGCAAAGACGCCTTGCTGTCCGCAATCCTGAACGCCAAGGATACGCCGGTTGCAAGTGTAACCGACCTCTCAGACATCGATGACGTAGACCTAGACCAGATTGACGGCGTGCAGTTCGGCATTGAAGCGATCGATAAAGAACTCATGAGGTTGTTTTACGGGACGCTCACGATTGTGTCCGGTATGCCCGGCGCCGGTAAGACGAGCTTCCTTTATCAGACCGTGTGTAACGCCATGGATACAGGCCATAACTGCTGGCTGTTCAGTCGAGAACTGCCGGGCTGGATGAGTAAAAATTGGTTCAGCTATATCCTCGCTGGTCCGCGTCATCTGACAGAACACTATGATAGTAACGGCGCACACTACTTCAAGGTTGACCCCGGCGTTAAGCATGATATTAATGATTACTACCGCGGCCAGTGGTACGTCTATAACGACAACGATAGCAACAAGCTGGATGATCTGATCGGCAGTATGACCGATGTGGTGCGCAAGTACGGAGTCAAGCTACTCATCCTCGACAATCTGATGACGATCGACATTGGTGCGGGCGCGAATGACGAACTGAAAAAGCAGACAGAAGCGATCAGTAAGCTTATCCAGTTTGCGATGAAATACGACGTTGCGGTTATCCTGGTGGCACACCCACGCAAGATGATGGCCGGGACTGAGGTCGGCCTATATGACCTAGCTGGCAGCAGTAATATCATTAACCTTGCGCACCGCACCATCTCACTGCGGCGCGTCACGAAACAGGAAAAAGAAGGCAAATACAATATGAAGGGGCAGATGATCGCCCCGCCAGACCCGTCTGATGTGAAGATTACGGTGCTCAAGGATAGATTGCGTGGTCGCGCTGGCTTCTCCTGCGGCATGTTCTACGATGTACCGTCCCGGCGGTTCTTTACAACCCCCGCTGAGTACGGGCGCCAGTATAGATGGGATAAAGGAGAGTATAAATCACCACTGGCATATCCAATCCCCGACCCATTAGACGAAGTATTTGGAGGTGATAAAGCTGAGTAACTACGTTGCTTACCATGTACACTCGGATTACAGTTTGCTGGACTCCTGCACACATTTCGAGGATTATGTTGACCGCGCGGTTGAGCTTGGTCAAAAGGCGATTGGCTCAACCGAGCATGGCCGCCCGATCGGCTGGATGCGTAAACAGATGTACTGTGAGAGCAAAGGCATCAAGTTTCTGTGGGGCGTCGAAGCATATTTGACTGAGAAGATCGGAGAAGAGAAAATCCGTGATAATTATCACACAGTATTGATTGCCCGTAACAAGCAAGGGCGAGAAGAGATCAATAAACTGATTATGGCCTCGACGGACGCAGATCACTTCTATTACAAGAACCGCATCACGTTCGATGAATTCCTTGGCATCTCGGACAATGTTATTAAGATTAGTGCCTGCCTTGCATCACCGCTCAATAAATACGAAGGCGACGATAAGGTATATGAGAAACTGGCGCGGCATTACGACTTTTACGAGATCCAGCCGCACAACAACATCGACCAGATCAAATACAACCAGCGCTTGCTTTTTATGAGCGAACAGTACGGGAAGCCACTGATTGCGGGCACAGACACACACTCACTGAATCAGTACAAAGCCGAGTGCCGCAAAATCTTGTTAGCCAGCAAGAAGATCGAGTTTGCGCAGGAGGACGAGTTTGATCTCACCTATAAATCATATGATGAACTAGCTGAGATGTTCCGCGTGCAGGACGCCATTCCGGAAAACAAGTGGCGCGAAGCGATTGAGAATACCAATAGGCTGGCTGATATGGTAGAGGATGTGCCGATTGATCCGAGCATCAAATACCCGATTCTTTATGGCAGCGCCGAAGCTGACAGAGAACGATGGTTCGCGCGCATCGACGATATGCTGGCGCAGAAGGTTGTCACCGGTATTATTCCACCGGAGAGGTTATGTCAGGTGCGAGCGAATATCGAGGACGAAAAGAAGGTGTTCACTAAGATCGGCATGTGCGGGTTTATGCTCATCATGAGTGAGCTGATCTGCTGGTGCCGCGACAATGGTATTCCTGTTGGGCCAGGTCGTGGCTCGGTGTGCGGTTCTACTATTGCCTATATCACGGACATTACAGATGTTGATCCTACGATATGGAAAACAGTCGCTTCTCGATTTGCAAACGAAGATCGCGTGGAGATTGGCGATATTGATATTGACGTTATTGATACCGACCGACCGCGCATCTTCGAATACATCATCAATAGATTCGGCGAAGCATACACAGCACGCGTACCGTCTTACGGCACTATTGCAGACAAGGCTGCGATTGATGATATTGGCCGCGCCTTAGCCTCCAAATGGCAGAAGGCACATCCAGACACTAATCCGCAGGAGTGTCCGTATTCGCTGAAAAAGGTTGACGATATCAAGAAGCAGTATAGTGCCGATCCGGACGGGACGAAGAAAAAGTATAAAGACCTCTTCTATTATTATGATGGCTTAGTTGGCACAAAGGTATCGCAATCTGTTCATCCGGCGGGTATTGTTATCTCGCCCATAACGCTTACGGATAACTTCGGCACGTTCTACAAAGACGATATGTCATGTCTGGAGATCGACATGGATGAGATCCATGACGGAGCGGGTCTTGCGAAGTTTGACTTCCTGATCTTGCGTAATGTGGCGATTATAGCGGATACTTGCAAGTTAGTAGGTATTCCATATCCGAGAGCACACGAGATTAATTGGGATGAGCCGGAGGTTTGGGAGGATATGCGACGGAACACCACGGCTATCTTCCAAATGGAGTCTCCGTATGCGGGCGACAGCTTGCGAAAGTTTAAGCCGCACAATATCTTCGGCATGTCACTGGTGACAGCGTGTATTCGCCCGTCCGGCGCGTCATACCGAGACGAATTGCTTGGACATAAGCAGCATCATAACCCGTCAAAACTGATCGACGATCTCCTAGCGGACAACAATGGTTATCTTGTATATCAGGAGGACGTCATTAAATTCCTGACTGAGATTTGCGGATTCAGTGGGAGCGAAGCCGACACTGTGCGGCGCGGCATTGCCCGCAAAAAGCCAGAGATCCTGGAGAGAGCAATGCCCAAGATACTCGACGGGTATTGTGCCAAGTCGGACAAGTCGCGCGAGGAAGCGGAAGCCGAAGCAAAAGAATTCATTAAGATTATTGAAGATGCATCGAGTTACATGTTTGGGTGGAGTTGCGCCCGTACCCTTTGAAAACGGTCAACTAGGTCGTAAGGCCAAGGTGGTAAGAGAGCCTAAAACCTTCGGGTCATGGTAATACCGTGCCAAGCCGGGCAACCGGAAGGTGTAACGACTATCGAAAAGCAGCACAAGCTGAACTGAGTAGAGTAGGCAATAAGCCGAAGTGGAGGGGCCTGCGAAGGCAAGATATAGTCTAAGCCGTGATGAAAGTCATGGGAGAACTGACAACCACTCGATTGCGTATTGTATGGTAGGTTACTTATGCGCCTATCTGCGTTATCATTATCCGCTGGAATTTATCACCGCGCTGCTGAACAACGCTGCCAATGATGACGACGTGGCGAACGGCGCCGCTCTCGCTGGGGCATACAAGATACCAATTCTGCCGCCGCGCTGGGGGCATTCCAAGAGCGATTATTTCATGGACGTTGAGGCGCGCACTATCACTAAGGGCGTAGCATCCGTCAAGAGTTTGAATGCGACTGTGCCTAACGAACTGTACGAGCTTGCGCATAGCCGCCCGCATTGGGACACGTTCACGGACGTGATGTTGGCCTGCACCAAAGAAACCAGCTTGCGGTCAGATCAGCGTGCCGCACTCATCGACATTGACTTTTTTGCGGAGTTCGGCCCAATTACATTGCTTAATAACATTGTTGACTGCTTGGACTTCTTCAAATGGGGCGACGCAAAGAGTGTTGCAAAAGCCAAGGCGGGCATTTATGAAGAATTTATCCGCCCGCACGCAAATGATAAGACCAAGGCGGGCAAAGAAGCCAAATCTTATGCTATAATAGACCTACCGGCAATCCTATACGAATACGAAGCGCATCAACGCACGCTTGACATCCGCGACTTGTCACTAGAGCAAAAGGCGTCCCTACAAAAGGAACGTCTCGGCTACGTCGATCTGGTCACTGGGCAAAAAGCAGACCGCGGCAAGCTCATCATCACGTCGAAGCCAATCGGCTTAACAAGTCGTAAGACAGGCAGCGTGTGGTGTTACCGCGTGGACTGCAAATCGCTCGGCAGCGGTAAGACAGCGCGTGTGAGCATTCGCCCCGGCACATTTGAGCAATTTCCATTCAAAGAAGGAGACTTTATCGAGGTTGGAAGCGGCGATATGCGTCAGGACAAGAGCGGGTATTGGTGGATAACCGGATATCAATACATTTTTTAGGAGGAATCAAAGTGACTTTTGAACAGTGGCACGAAAAACACAAGGACGAAGTTGTCAGGCTGTGGACAGATAAAACCGATCCAGATGCAGTCTGCGAGTTTGTGTATATCACCGAAATTGTAGATACTGGCGAAGGCATTATGATCGGCGTACAAACCGCAGACGATAGATATGACGATGATAGATACCCCATGATTGACTACCTGATGCTGCGAGATGTGACCTTGGCGATCTCAGCTCAGGATCAGGAGGTGGCGGTTTGATGATTAAACCACTATCATACCAAACCCTCATCACGATGGGGCACATGTGCGGGCTATGTAATCCTGTGTACGTTATGGACATTCGCAGCGGCAAAATTTATGCCGGAGCGTATCTTGACGTCGATCCCGTCTCCGAGCATGTTTTTGCATACACCGAAGACGGCGCATTTTGGTCATTCGAGTACGGCGAAACTTGGTGGGCTTATTCCGATGCAGAAAGAGATATCCCAACTTGGGATATCTAACAAAGGGTGACATTATGGCAGAACTAAGAGAGACAGCGTGGAATCATTTAGCCGGAGAGAAGATTGGAACGTTCTACACAGCCGAACCGAAATGGATTAAGCGAGTCGTCGTGTGGGCGCAAAAATACCCGGACGATGTAAAGATTATCGCCCATAACAAAGACGGAAGCGTTCTTGCACACGTCCCAATCAAATGGCTGAAGATCAGCCCACCTCGACAGGTATCTGAAGAAGTGAGGCAAGCAGCCGCGGAACGCATGAGGAAGATGCGGGCAGATGACTGATGAAGAAGTATTGGAGCTGATGGTGCGCCGACGCCGCCAGCTCCTGATTCATTCTTACATTTATTACGGGCGCGGCACATCACTAATCAGTGATGGTCAGTGGGATCGTTGGGCGCGTGAACTTGAGCGATTGAACGCGGAGTATCCGGTACTGGCCGGAACGGGCGATTTTGCCGGGGCGTTTCATAAATTCACGTCGGCGTCCGGTTACTACCTCCCATATCAAAGCGGTTGGGTTGTGCGCGCAGCGGAGCACTTATTGATGATTGCAAAGGAGTATGAAGATGAATACTGCACAAATGGTGATTGAGGCCGATAAGAAAAACGAAACTTACAGGCTATCAGAGAAAGATCTTTTTTATGTGCCAGGCAAGGGATTTATTTTTTCCAACGGTGAGCCGTATGAAATGACATTGGCGATCATGAAACTTTTGCATCTGGACGGTTGGGTGCCATATTCTGTGCGGCGCATAACCCGCAAAGAACTCATCGAAAAACTTGGGTATGATGTAGAAATTATTGACTAGCCGCCCCCACACGCCAGAAATTTGTGGTATAATAATTACATCAAAAGAAACAAACCGGGTTGCGAAAGCAGCCCGCATAGAGGTGTCGTTCAACGGCAGGACAACAGACTTTGACTCTGTTAATGTCGGTTCGATCCCGGCCACCTCTGCCACATGGACTCTTAGCTCAGTTGGTTAGAGTACCCGCCTCATAAGCGGTCGCGCCTGGGTTCAAGTCCCAGAGAGTCCACCAGTAGACCCAGTGAGTTATGCTCTTTATGAGAAACTCGTCGGTGCGCAACGATGTTCTTCGGACGCTGGGTTGTGCCTCCATAATTCAACGGTAGAATGGCTGTTTCGTAATCAGTCAGTGAGGGTTCGATTCCTTCTGGAGGCTCCACGCTGGGTTAGCTTAATTGGTAAAGCTACGGTTTTGTACTCCGTAGACTAGGAGTTCAAGTCTCCTACCCAGCTCCAATTCCTAACTCCTTATTGCGCAAATGGCAAAAGCTGAGATGCTGATGTCTAGAGGAGAAGGGGCGCTCGTACTGCCAGAGTGAGGTGAGTGGGGCAGGCCACAAGAAACGAGGGAAGGCTTAGTTACGCACGCAATAGCGGGTGTACGCGAGTGACTTCTTACCTGCCTTTTATTATGTCATTGGAGGGATTTATTTGAGAAACAAGATTCATCTGGAAACTGTAGAGGACGCAAAAAACTTTTCTGAGATCGCATCACACATCCATGGTGATGTGAGGATCGTTGATGCGGTCGGGCATTGCGTGAATGCCAAGTCTCTGCTCGGCGCGATCTACTCGCTGGAATTTGAAGACCTGTGGGTGGAAAGTGACCGTGATATTTATTCAAAGATTGAGCGGTACATTTGTTGACAAGAAAGGCGACGCCAAAGCGCCGCCCCCTCAGAGTTATTCAACAAACACGTCGATGATGTCAAAAACAGCGCGAATTATAATCGCGACAGTTTTAAGAATCTTCGTCATCATTTGTCACCGCCTGATCTATATGGGTCGATGGGTACGGAGGACGTACACAAATGTCCTCGCTTCCTCGGTCAAGAACAATAGTGTACAGATTCGTACTCATTGATCCTAGCATAGATCAACGACGTAATAACTCTTAAAATAAGATTAACATAATATGCTGAATTTGTAAAGATAAAAAATGACCTACCAGTTATGTATTGTACCATAAAAAGAAAAACGGCGCTGCGGCATCGCTCTCTGGAATTAATCCAAAACAGATAGGATAGTCGTCACAATAGCAACGATTGCCTGAAGCGTTTTAATCATCATTTGTCGCCGCCTGTTCTGTGAGGTCGATAAGTGCGAGGACGTACACGAATATCCTCGACTCCGTAACAAGAATATCGTGCTTGTCTATACTTACGGTACAACACATAACTGGTAGGTCATAATACTACCACTTTGTAAAGGAGAAGAATGAGTAGCAAGTATAAGCGCGGCGTGCGTCTCATGTCGGTGGACGATTTTCTCCGGTATGAGTTCGTAATCGTCAATGGTAAGGTTTACCACCAGGGTTGGACATGCAGTTGGCCTACCCGCCTTGCCTGGCACTATATCTCCCGCGGTGTTGCATACGCCGCAGTCCCCGCAAAGTAATCGGCGGGCATAAAAAAGCGCCGCGAGGGGCACCTCCCATCTACGCGGCGCGGGTTGGCGCAAGCGGCTACTGTACCTAATATCTCATATTTTTAATATAAGTATACTAAGCACCAAACGGCTTAGAAATCTGTTCTATAATTTTGAGGAGTTTACTCAAAACAAGAGTAAAACCGATCGTGCAGGTGGACTGCATAATCAATGCAATTACTAGCAGATATTCCATTCTATCACCTCTCTTAATATTGAATTTCTGCTAAGAGCGAGTGAGAATCTTGTGTAACTCACCTTGCTCTTGCAGAGAAAATGAGGCACAAGTAGCCGCTGTCGCCCTCTCCTAAACGAGGACACATAGTTTACCACTCCGTAACATTACGGTCAATAAAAAACATGAAACAAAGATACTTCGACTTAGCGCGCAACGTATCTACACTTTCTGACTTTCAACGCATCCACATCGGGTGCGTTGTTTTGTATAAAGGAAAGGTGATTGGCTCCGGGTATAACTGTTGCAAGTCTCATCCATTGCAACGGCGGTACAACCGGGAACGATTTTCTGAAGACAGCACACCGCACTCCATGCACGCCGAACTACATGCTCTCTGTGGGCTGCGGGGCGCCAGCGTAGATTGGAACAAGGTTATACTCTATGTTTACAGACAACGCAGGGATGGCTCTTTGGGGTGCGCGCGACCATGCAAAAGTTGTCTCAAGCTCATAAAGGATATGGGCATTCATCATATTTGTTATACAACAGACGACGGGTATGCAGAGGAGGTGATATGATGAAACTAAAAGAGGCATGCGAAATCGCTTATAAGGCTGGCCTGGATACTGTTGGTGAGGCAATTCTGACGGCAGAACTTTATGCCGACACGCTATTCAGTTACGGGTCGGAAGCCGCGGAGTACGAAGAGCTGCTGGCGGACGTGCATAAGCTGCTGTGCCGCATTGACATCCTAGATATGTACCCCGAATTATATACGCAAACGGCGGAAGAACTCGCCGCGCTGGAAGATATAGCAAATACATTTGACAAAGACATCGGTGATTATGAATTTAAGGAGGACAACAAGCTTGGAAAATAATTCGTCTCGTCGCTCCGGGTGCAGCTTTCTTATGACGCTTCAGGCGCTTTTTATTGCCTTCAAGGTTGCAGGGTTCCTGGATTGGAATTGGTGGCAAGTCCTTATTCCGGGATTCATCGATCTTGGATTGGCTATCTTACTTATCCTTCTTTTGGCAGGAGGATCAAGTAAGTGAGGGTAGTCAAGAATGGTCGGATGCTTGAATTCTGGCGAGATGATGGCCGCGTCGTGAAGTACGACTTGGCAGAGCAACAGTGTATTGGACTGCGCGGCAAGTCCGTCACGTCACTTGACAGCCAGCTTGATGGGTGGTACGCGCCACAGGTCTTCGCCACGTTTGAGGATCAGCGCTACGCCAGCTACCTTCGGTGGATTTGGACGTATAAATGCGAACACAACACGAAAAAGCTCAGCACGGTGCTAAGAATTGCGGCCAAAGACAAGCTGCATGAGCAATATTTTGCGGCTGGTATCACAAAGTTTGATCCCCATTTCAGTGCTCAAATTACTGATATTCCCAAGCCGTTACTTCGACATGCACGCCACGGTTTAACGCTAACTAATAAGCTACTGGCAGCATATAAAGAAGATCCCGACGCTATGCAAACCATCCTTTCTTATCACTCCATCGGCAAAGAGTTGTCGAGTTATAAAGAAAAAATGATGGCGGTCTTCCAAGGTGATCATTGGAGGTGGAACACTAGCATATGGGAACTTATTAAAGATGGTACTCTGCGTGCGCTTGATTATATTACCTATATCGACCGCATTTGTACGTTCGAGGCACAAACCGCTGTGTCGGCAGCTCAACACTATATTGACTACATAAATATGGCAAAGAGAGTGAGCGTCAAGTTCGATCGCTACCCACGCTGCCTAGTGACCACGCACGATATCATGCGGCGTAACTATGAGCGGGCAAGAACGCAATTCGATGAAGCTGCGTTTCAGAAACAGCGCCGCCCGGAGTACGAATGCCGCATCGGTGATTACATCTTTATTTATCCGCAGAGCACCGCCGACATTAAAGACGAAGCCGCCCAGCAACATAATTGCGTCGTGTCATATATTCAGCGTGTCATTGACGGCAAGTGTCATGTTATGTTTATGCGCAGAGCGGACGAACCGGACAAATCTTTAGTAACGCTCGAAATTCGTAATAACCATATTGTGCAGGCATTGCAAACTTATAACGCGCCGCTCACAGTACAACAAGCCGCAATAGTTGAAAAATGGAATCAGAACATGGAGGAGAAAGTCGCATGATTATGACCGGATCGAAAATTGCACTCATCAAGGATGTCCCCGGCCTGAAAAAGGGTACTGTATTTACAGTGACTCATGTTGATAGTGATGGCACCATTACATTTACGAACCATCAGGGAACTGGCATCGTATCGTCTAATGAGTTCCGCACTTTGTTTGAGGAACAGCTTCAGCCCGCCTCTCGCCGCGTATGGTCTGCTTGGGAAACTTACTACAACAACTTCGGCGAATATCGCACTCGTAACAACGGGCATGTAACCCAAGTTGAACTGTGGAATGGCATCCGCGGGGAAGCATCGTGTAGTCCCGAAGACGAGTTTGACAAGCGGATTGGCATTGACGTGGCAATGAAGCGCGCCATTCGGAGGTTCAAGGTTAAATTTGACCTTGCCTTTATTGATAAGTACGGTGATGACTTTGTTACTCTGTGATGATTGTCTGCACGGCCTAGCGGACGTGGCAGATCAGTCGGTGCAATTAGTGCTGGCTGACCCACCATATAACACCACGACATGCAAATGGGACAAAGCCCTGCCTCTGGATGAATTATGGGCGCACCTGCGCCGCGTTATTAAACCCGACGGTGCCATCGTCATGTTTTGCCAGCAGCCATTCACATCTGATCTTGTGCAGAGCAACAAGGAATGGTTCAAATACATGTGGTACTGGCGTAAGAGTAGGCCATCGGGGCACACGAACGCGAAACTCAAACCTCTAAAAGATATTGAAGAGATTGCGGTATTCAGCCCGGCCTCGACAGCAAATGGTGCAAAAATCAATATGAAGTACCGGCCACAAGGTCTAGTGCGCGTGGATCAAGAGTGGAGCCGCCCGCAAAGGTACGGAGATGGGAAGGGGGTAAACCCGACCCGTCCTAGCCATAAGCTGGACAGAGTGATTGAGTACGCCGGGTATCCTCGGCAGGTGCTTGATTATCCAAATATCAATAAAGGCTTGCTGCATCCAACACAGAAACCTGTCGAGTTGTGCGAGTATCTAGTGCGCACTTACACGGACGAGGGTGATCTTGTGCTTGACCCGTGCGCTGGCAGTGGTACGACCTGTGTAGCAGCCATCAATGCCGGACGCAAATTTATAGCTTTTGAAAAGGATAAAGATTTTTACGAGGCTGCCCGCAACCGTATCGAATCATGTTATAATACAGGAGCAGACAACAATGCGAATTAAACACTGTGCCGTGTGGCTTTTGATTGCGGCTCTTACCTTTACGCCTGTAACAACACTCGCCGCGGATTCTATCAGCGAAAGTGATATGCACCGCATCGCCCGCACCCTCTATGGTGAATGCCGAGCCGATGACGTGCCAATCGCTGAGAAGGCCGCCGTTGTGTGGTGTATCTTGAACCGGCTGGATTCTGACGACTTCCCTGACACAATCGGGGAGGTCGTCATTTATTCTCAGTTCCACGGTTACAAGGCACATTACCCAGTGACGGATGAGCTGATGGATATTACGCGAGATGTTGTGCGGCGGTGGGAGTTGGAAAAGCAAGGCTACGTCGGCGTAGGTCGCACGTTGCCCGCGGATTATTATTTTTTCAAGGCTAGAGGGCACGGAAACGTGTTCAGAAAGGAGTACAAAAGTGACGGAGAATGGGATTGGAGCTTGCCAGACCCCTATGAGTTCGGATTCATCGACGCCGAACGAGCAGAGTGATCGTGAGAAATTCCTTGGCATCTTTACGCAGTACATTAAACGCGAAGGCGCGGATAAGTTGCTGGCATGGCTGGAAAAATCTGATTTCTTTGCCGCCCCGGCTAGCACAATCTATCATCTGAGTTGCGAAGGTGGGTTGTGTAAGCATAGCCTGCACGTCTACGAGAGATTGCGGCGCCTGTATCAAGGTGAGTATGGGGAGCTGACCGCAGAACAGGAAGAAACGGTAGCGCTGACCGCGCTATTGCACGATCTGTGCAAGGTGAATTTTTACAAGCCCGGCGTGCGCAATGTTAAAGACGAGCATGGCAAGTGGCAGCAAGTACCGAGTTACAGCATAGAAGATGAGTGCCCGTTTGGTCACGGCGAAAAGAGTGTCTATATTATTCAAGCCTTTATGAGACTAACCCGCGAGGAAGCGATGATGGTTCGCTGGCATATGGGTGGCTTCGACGAAGCGGCGCGCGGTGGAAGTAGAGCGCTTACACAGGCTATGGAGAAATACCCCGGTGTGGCACTGATCCACACGGCGGATATGCTAGCCTCTTACTTGGACGAGGTGCGCGGCTGATGTGTAATGTTTGTTGGCAGACACCATGCGACCCTAGGTGTCCAAACGCGCCAGACCGTATACTTGGGGAATGCGCAGAGTGTGGCGAGGTTATGTGCGAATATGACGACGAGGTGTGGGAAGACGACGAAGGTCATCTCTTCTGCTCTCACGCATGTGCAAGTGCTTACCATGGAATCTTTAGAAAGTGGTGAAGGAATGAACGAAGTAAGTCTTGAGGTGTGCGACGGTTGTGTGTGTGGACAGCACATGGAAGACCAGGCCGGTGAGTTTATTGCATGCGGCGCAGGTAAGACCCCATATCAATGTAAGGGAGAACAGCGTGCAGTTAAGCTCTCCTGCAAACTGATCGCCTACACTCAGCCCGTAGGCGAAAGTCATGACCCGCTTGATGTGGTTGAGCAAGCCGCTGCGATGTGCTATGACAGTAAGCCGACGGCAACGCACAAACTCGCAAGAGGTTGCTACCGGACAGGACACACCAGTGTATTCGAGCATGTCAGTTTTTCTTTTGAGGTTGCCGGGGTGAGTCGCGCTCTGCTGGCGCAGTTGACGCGGCACCGTAACACAGCGTTTAGCGTGCGCAGCCAGCGTTATTGTGCCGAAGACGGGTTTCGCTATATCGAGCCGCCGGGAGTAAATAGTGAAGAATTCCAGGATGCGATGGGACATGCAACAATTGCCTATAACGCACTAAAGAGACTGGGCGCGGCTAATGAGGATGCACGGGCTGTGTTGCCAAATGCTTGCGAGACTAAGCTGGCGGTCAGTATGAACGCCCGTGAGCTGATGCACTTTTGCCATCTGCGGCTGTGTACCCGCGCGCAGAAGGAAATCCGCGATCTGGCATATGCAATGCGCGATGAGGTGAGAAAAGTGTCACCTGACTTAGCCGCATACCTTGTGCCCCAATGCGAGGCACATGAACCGTACAACTTTTGTACAGAGCACAAGTCCTGCGGGCGCCATCCAACGTTGAAGGAGGTCTATAATGAAAAATATCTATTTGATCGTGGGTGAGAGCGGTGCGGGCAAAACTACGGTGTGCGAAGAGCTAAATAAGCGATATGGGTTGACGTCGGTTGAGAGTTATACCAATCGTCTGCCGAGGTATGAAGGAGAGCACGGACATATCTTTCTTAGCCCAATCCAGTACCCATCCTTTAAGGAAATCAATGAGGACTTTGACGTAGTTGCCCGCACGGTGTTCGATGGACATTGCTACTTCGCCACACAAAAACAGGTTGATGCCGCTTGTGTTTATGTAATTGACCCGGCTGGCATTGATTATTTCCGGGCGCATTACCACGGAGAGCGCGGCATCAGGGTTATTTATATCACTGTACCCGGTGATGTACGTATTCAACGCATGCAGAAGCGCGGCGCGAGCACAGGAGAAATCGCCCGCAGAGTATACAACGATAAAGTTGAGTTCGAGTCCATAGCGCGTAAAGCTGATTGTACCATTAAAAACATTCTGCTCGACAAATGCGTCGAGACAGTTTATTCGTATATTAAAATGGAGGAAGATTATGAAGGTTAAGATTTATTCAACAGGTTGCCCGCGTTGCCGTGTGCTGGAGTCCAAACTCAACAAGGCCCATATCGAATATGAAGAGTGCGACGACATTGACGTAATGCGTAGTATGGGTATTACGGAGGTGCCAGTCATTGATATTGGAGACGGAGAACTCATGAACTTTGTAGATGCCTGCCGCTGGATCAATGCGCAGGACGATGACTTTGTGTGCCCGACTTGTAAACTCTAAGAGGTGTATGGCATGAAGATTGACATCAGGCTCCTGAAGGACTTCACAACCGCATATAATCAGATGCAGGACAAATATGGATCCGATATGGCCGCGCTTAATGGCTTCGGAGATGAGCAGTTGAGCTATACTGACTTCATTGACAACTTTGTAGACAAGCAGACGGTCGCAGATGCGAGTATTGACGGCAACGCAAACGTCGGGCATAAGGATATTGTTTCTCTCGAAAATGAGATGAGTAAGCCACATTCTAAGCTGCTGGCGTTCAACAAAATCTACTACGAACTCAATAAGAAGTATGGACGTAAAGTTGCGAGGGAATGGCTAGAGAACGAATGGAACGGACATTTTTATCTGCACGATGCGTATAACGCAACGGAGAAGTCTTATTGTTTTGCTTATGATATCGCGAATATTGTTGAGCGTGGGCTATTTTTTATTAATAACTTCAACGCTACACCGCCACAGCATCTCACAACGTTCACAGATTTTATCGGAGAGTTCGTGAGTTGGACGTGTAATCGTTCTTCCGGTGCGGTTGGTCTACCAAGCTTCCTGATTTACTCGTTCTACTTCTGGCACAAAGATTGCGCGGAGAATTACGTCCTTCGTGACCCAGAGTATTATCGAGATCAGCACTTCCAAGAATTCATCTATCGCTTAAACCAGCCATTCCTGCGCGGCGGTATCCAGTCAGCCTTCACAAACATTTCGATCTTTGACCGCCCGTACCTTGAGGCGTTGTTCGGAGGCAAAGAGTATCCAGACGGCACGTTTATCATTGACTATATTGATGAGATACTGGAATACCAGAAGGCGTTTATGCGTGTGGTAAGTAAGATTCGAATGGAGAACATGATGACATTCCCCGTACTTACATATGCGCTTCTTCGCAAAGATGGCAAGTTTGTTGATGAGGGCTTTGCTAAATGGTGCTGCGAACACAATATGCAGTGGGGTGACAGCAACTTCTTTATTAGCGACGACGTTACAAGCCTCAGCAACTGCTGCCGCTTGGTTTCAGACGTAAAGAACCTCGGTTACTTCAATAGCATCGGTGGCACAGCTCTTGAGGTGGGTAGTGTGAAGGTTAATACGATCAACCTTGCCAGACTCGCGTATGAATGTGATACCACCGAAGAATATATGGAAGCCCTGAGCGAGAAGGCGTTGTTGTGTATGCAGGCTCTTGATTGCGTAAGGCATATTATTGAGCGCAATGTGGAGAAGGGTTTGTTGCCAAACTATTCTTTGGGAATCATGCACATGGATAAACAGTATAATACAATCGGTATTATTGGGCTGTACGAAGCCCTTCAGAAGTATGGGTTTACCATCACCGATGAGTTTGGTAACACGACGTACACAGATGCGGGGTTGGAATTTGCAACGGATGTTATGTCTGTGCTCAACGAGGCCAAGGCTGCATTCACTTCAGATAAGTCTTATATGGTTAACATCGAGCAGATCCCCGGTGAGCGCGCGGCAGCGGTACTTATGCAGAAGGACAAACTCCTATTCCCAAATGAAGCATACGAGCTGCCTTTGTATGGTAATCAGTGGATTCCACTTGGTGTAAAGACAACACTATATGAAAAGATTCGACTGAGTGCGATTCTTGACAAAGCGTGTAATGGTGGTTCGATCATGCACGTAAACATTGACGCACCGTTCAAGGACTTTGACACTGCGTGGAAGATGTTAAATTATGTCGCCGATGCTGGCGTACAGTATTTCGCCTTTAACCTCAGAATCAGCGCTTGCAAGCATAATCACGGATTTTATGGTAAGACATGCCCTGTGTGTGGTGAACCAATGGAAACGACTTACCAGCGTATCGTAGGATTCCTCGTTCCTACAAAAACATATTCCAAAGAGCGCAAAGCGGAATTCGCGATGCGAGACTGGTTTGACGTTGTTGGAGATGACCTCAAATGAGGGTGAGCGGCATTGTAGTTGAGGATTTTGTCAACTATAAGAAGCCAAGTTTGTTCATCGGTTCTGTATCATGTGACTTTAAGTGTTGTAAGGAGGGCGGGTTTCCGCCCTCTGTTTGTCAGAACCATGACCTGTTCGGCAGCGCTTATAACATTGATGACAAAAGACTCTATCAACTCTATCAAAGCAACGACATCACAGAAGCTGTCGTGATCGGCGGCCTCGAACCGATGTTGCAGATAGACGAGGTGCTCGCACTATTGCGCACGTTCCGGGACAATGGGTGTATGGACACCTTTATTATTTATACGGGCTATTACGAGTATGAAGTGAATGACCAAGTGCGGCGCCTGTCACAGTACCCAAACGTGATCATAAAGTTTGGGCGATATATACCAACGATGTGTCCTCGGTTTGACGACACACTTGGCGTAGACCTAGCGTCCGGCAATCAATATGCAAAAAAAATCTCATAAATACAGGAGATAATGTTATGACAGAGACAATGATCTTGATCCTCGATATTATCACAAGTGTACTCGTAATCTATATCATGCTTAGACGCATCCTCCCGCGCAAAATCAAACTCAAATACACCGTTGAGGGTGTCAGTTCGGTTGCCAAGATCCGTGAGGGTGACTGGATTGATCTCTATGCCGCGGACAGCGTGCGTATTCAGGCGGGCGATTTTAAGCTCATCCCACTTGGCGTGGCGATGAAGCTGCCGACCGGTTATGAGGCTCACGTTGTGCCGCGCAGTTCCACCTATATGAAGTACCATGTGATTCAGGCTAACTCCATGGGCGTGATTGATAATGCTTACTGCGGCGATCTGGATGAGTGGAAGTTCCCGGCCTACGCCACCGAGGATACGTTCATTCCGGCCGGTGATCGCATCTGCCAGTTCCGCATTGTACGCAAACAGCCGAGTATAAAGTTTGCTATAGTGAGCACGCTAGGAGGGAAGAACCGTGGCGGATTCGGTAGCACTGGGCGCAGATAAGATGGTACTAAGCGTTAAAGATATTAAGGATTACCTCGGTATTGGAATTAACCAAGCATATGCGTTAGCAAAGTCGAATCAGTTCAAAGTAGTATACTCCGGTAAGCGGATCATCATCCCGCGCAAGGCATTTGAGGACTGGCTAAATTCATAAATATACAGCGCACCTTCGGGTGCGCTTTTTTGTGCCTCAACGAGTGAGCATAGGTGACGTAGTGTACAAGGGGTGATGTTGGTAGCAATGTTGGTAGCAATCATGGGAGTGAAACGAGGTGATGTGTGACATATACGAGTGATGCAAGCCATCAACAAAGCCCATTATAAGTGGATAAAAGTGAACAGTGATGGTTTGTGGTGTTGGCATAGATGACCGTTCGACTCCCCTCACCTCCACCAAATAAAGCACCACATTACACAAGATGTGGTGCTTTTTCTATGTTTACTACACTATATATGGTGTATGTGCGCATGGCAGTAATTTCTGGTAGCAATTTTGGTAGCAATTTTGGAGCTAACGTGCTACACTGAACGTGTTGGTAGCAATGGTAGAAGGAGGTAGCACAAATGGCTAGAGAAAAAATTGCCGAAGGAATCTCGTATGACATCGACCGAAAACTGTATTATGTTGCATTTACATACGGTCGAGACGGCAATGGGAAATTTATCCGCAAGTACAAAACCTACTCAACGTTAAAGGAGGCCAGAGCGGCCAAGCGTGAATTTGACGCTAATAAGGATCACGGGGATACTTTGTCGCCGCGTAGGATTACTCTAGGAGATGTCATTCAGGAGTGGCTAAAAACAGTGGCCCAACCAAAGATAGCGCACACGACTTATTATGGATATGAACAGATCGTGCGCAATCATCTGCTCAAAGATAAAATTGGGAAGCTCCCTATACAAGACATCAAGGCGCGGGACATCCAACAATACTATGCGCGGGCGTTGGAGAAGCTTAGTCCTAATACGGTTATTAAGCACTACAACCTGCTTAGTTCTATATTTGACTACGCGGTGATGATGAAGTATGCTTACCGCAATTATGTGAAGGAGACGATGCCACCTAAAAAAATTGTGAGCGAACCAGACATCTATACAGCCGAGCAGTTGCAAACGCTTTTCAGAGCGGTTAAGGGCACGTGGATGGAGCCAGTTGTTTTTATTGCAGGATATCTAGGGCTACGCCGCGAAGAAATATCTGGCCTGAGATGGAGTTCGATAGACTTCACAAACAATACCATCTTAATATGTGACGCGCGCACGTCGGCCGGTAGTACCATCATAGAAAAGGAGACTAAAACTAGCTCGTCGTACAGAAAGCTTCAAATGCCTAGCACGCTGCGGGAAGTTTTGCTTGGAGAAAGACAACGCCAGGAAGAGTGGAAGGGCATTTATGGAGCGCAATACCACAACGGCGGGTACGTTATACAGCACGATGACGGAAGACCAAGACGCCCCAATTATCTATCTGCCAAGCTTCAGCAGATTGTGAGCAAATACAATCTTCCGCATATTACGCTGCACGGATTGCGGCACACATTTGCGTCGCTTGCGAATCAGAGCGGAGTGACCCTTTTTGATACCAGCAAAGCTCTCGGCCATAGTTCGCCGGACATCACCGGACGTATTTACACACACCTCCTAACGAACGTGCAATCAACTAGTGTGGCGGGCGTATCACAACAACTTGATAATCGTAAAAAAGGGGCGCAGTAAGCGCCCCTTTTATTCGTAAAAAAAAAGCACCCGAAGGTGCTCTACTAAAGTGATGTGTCAGCCGTTCCAAGCTTTTCTAGATAGGTGTCAAGACTAATACGCATACTAATCGGCGAATCATACTGACGTGTCATCGGCTGGATTAAGTTCTGTACGAAACCCATCGCAGTGTAGTAAGACAGGCGGTGTGCATAGCAATCTAGCGTAATGAAGAAAATCCCGGCGTGCTCTCGTATGAGCTGAGCTTGATACACCGCGAACTGAACTAAGAATTGTCCTAGCCCACGGTGTGTTGCCGTAACGTCTACGGCAAGACGAGCGATCTTGAGTGCAGGCGCCGAGCTATAAACAATGCCAGAGTCGGTTCTTTCTTGGAGTTCCAATCCAATAGCATCGCTACATAGCGAAATATAACCCAACATCTTTGAGTCAGCGTCATCAAGCAGAATAAACGTGGTGTTCAAGCCTAATGCCTGGTCATGATATGCTTCATGTAGAATAAAACGATCCATATCTTTAGAATGATTGCGAACTCTGCGACGCTTGTCTGCATTAAGATGCTGTAAGTCTTCGTCTCGTTCTACGCATGTAAAACTTGTTAAAAGTGAAAGATGCTTCTCGGCCAGTCGTTCGAGGTGCATTATCTCACCAACTTGCTAAACTTAGACGCTAGAATCTTTGCCCCGCGTTTTGCAGCCGGAGTGGGCTTGCGTTTCATCTCATCCTGGATTTCTTTGGCTATCTGACCTTTAACCATCGGTGTGGGCGCAATTTGAGTTGCCATGTGAACTGTTCCCTCCAATCATCGTGTATACTAACCCATTTAATTTTACATCATAACGCTGCATCTTGTCAACAACTAGCCGAGATGCCCATTATTACGCCAGAATGGTAAGGCATGGATCTGCAACCGCAGAGTCTAACTGCCATACAGGTTCCGTGTGATCTGACACATATAACTGCGAGTTATCGTGATGCCCAACGACTGGAAGATATGGATCTAGGCGCTCTGCCTGCATCGGTGCGAGGCCGCACTTTTTGTACAGTTCTTCAATATCTTCAAGAGTGACTTGAACACGATGTAATTGGGCGGAATTATTCTTTGAGATAGACATATATGACGACACCTCCTATCACTATTATATGCAAAACAGCTCTGTACGATAATGAAATTTTTGTGCATCACGAGGGGCGCTCATCGCGCCCCTCTTTTTTGTCCAGCGGGTGTGCCATATCCCGCATCTCTTTTGCCCGCAACGGGGTGTAGAAGCACATCTCTACCTCGGACGATTTATTTTACTAGTGCCTCATTAAGCTTGCGAACCTCATCCTCGACCATAGCCTCTAGCAGATCATAATCAATATTTAGGTTCTGAGCGGCCAGCAAATTCATGACGTATTCCTTACGCTTGGCGCCAAGCTTCTCGCCAGTCTGAGACTGGTAAAGCTGCTCCGCGGCGTTGACGGCCACCTTGACAAGATTCATAATATTCTCGCGGTCTGCTTTAGTGGTTCGGGCGTCCAGCCATGTCTTGACGCGCGGCAGCACAACAACCGCAATGATAGAAATAATAAGGGAGAGCAAAGCCTCCGCAATCGGTGTAATATCAACCTGCATACATATCCTCCTCATTGTCATCAGGACGGGCTTTATACCCGTACTTCTGAATGTTCTCACATTTTGCTTTCCATGTGTACCAACTGATCACCGCAACGGCGGGCGCGGAGAATACACCGGCAAGCCCGGCTGCGTCAGTGCGATCCCACACCAACCAGCCGAGCAGCACGGTGATCTCCAGCGCGCAACACACGCACAGCACAGACACCAGCACCACCTTGGAAGTCTCTGGTTTTCTTCTTCTCCTTTTCTTCTGAGCGGCCGCCATTACGACTGGCGCGGCGGTTGCTGTTGTAGAGAGCCTACCTCATGCTCTAGAACCATAATGCGCGCCTCGTGGTTGTTAATGGTGTTATACTGGGCTTTCTGGTCGATGCGAATTTCATCCACGCCACGCTTAATGCTGTCGATATCGGCCTGCATCGTTCCTTGATCCAGCCCGTTCTTTTTGGCGTCAGACCTTTGATTACGGCTATATACTAGCCATGATAGAGCAAATCCACCAACCCCGCATACGATAGAAATCACCACTGTGAGTTCAACTGTCATCGTCATCCCCCTTACCAGGGCAACGCACCCAACTTCGCGTTGGTAGCCTTGCCGTAAATCCCATCGGGCTTCAACCCAACGCTCTCCTGAAACTTGCGTACAGCATTAAGAGTCTTAACGCCGTATATACCATCAGCCGTGCCGGGGTCGTACCCCAGCTCTTTAAGTTTGCGCTGCACAAGAACGATGCCCGCGCTCTTGTAGCCATGCTTATACACACACGGAGTACCGCCCTGACCGGGGCAACCAGCAGACTTGTAGCTGGCATACCAGTGGACGTTTACGCCGCGCACGTCAACATGGATATAATCATCATCGGCGTGGTACATGCCAACACCGCCCTTGTAGCCATGGTCGGCCATGAACTTTTCGGTATACACAGCAAGGTCGGCCGCATTCACTTTTTTGCCGCCATACACCACGCGGAAGTCCGCTGCCCGCCCGTAGCGATGCTGAGAGCCAGCAGCTCCACCAACCGCCGCGTTTAGTTCGGTTGGGCGATACCCACCGTGCGGTGTAAGAACGATGGTGGCGCCGGGATAAGTCTTGCGCAAATCCTCGCGCATTGCCTCTAACAGATCAAGCAGCTTTTTCTCGACGAGCACCTTGCCGTTCAGCGCCTGCTCGGCCTCAGAGTAGGTGTACGGGCGCTTAGTGCGCTTGTTGGTTACATTTGTGTAGTTTGCGGGATCAAAAAATTCTTTGCGTTTGAAGTGTGGGGACAGATGTTCTTCATAGTCAAAAGACACACGATTCAACTCCTCTCTTTTGATTAGTCGGGTTCCCGGATAGTAATACGCTAGTATCTCCTTGTAGTTCTTACCCGCTCTCGCCATTGCCCGCGCACCAGTCTGCGACATACCAACGCCGTGGCCGCTGACCTCCGTGGTCGTATCATAGGGATCGTCAAAGCCGCGGTAGTAGGGGAGGTCGGTACCCCAGCGTTCGAGAGAGCTACGCACACGACCGCCATTTGAGTTTGTGTATTTACAGTCAATCGTGGTATTATTGTATGCCAGCACCCAGCCAGCGGTTTCGGCTACTGCCTGATCGCTGCGTGGATGACGCGGGCGGGATTTATACGCTTGGTCGCGGCCGGATGAGTCCGTTACATCATAGCTGAGGTAGCGGTTTTTGTGCGCACGGTACATCGCGTAAGTGCGGGCAGCTACTGCCTGCGCCTTGAGTGCTTCCATGTGATCGTACCCTGCGCGCACCTCACTAGGCACGACGTCGCGCAAATATTCCTCTAAATCTAAGTTCAGGACTTTACCATAGTCCGGGTTATCTTGACGACTAATTTTTACTCTGATAATCATAACTATTCCTTTCGTACTTGATTGATCGGTTACGCGGTGGCTTCAGTCCACTGAGACACACCAGGCTCCCATACATTCCCCGCCACGTCAGAGATCCAATGCTTGCCATTGTGTGAAACCTTGGCGCCCTGGGCATAAGCGTTGTGTGCGCCGGTCGGCTGAATCCATGCAGGCCATTCTTCGGTAGGATCAGAAATTTCCGTCCAGAGGGAAGCGGCGGCGCTGGGTGTCCATGTGGATTGAGAGGTGTGGGGCTGCACGCAGCGGTAGAGCTTACCACCAAAGCGGCGAATATCGTCCTTAATGTAAGCAACGCTGTCGGCGCTCCATTCGTCAAAAATAGCAAGAGGCTGCTTAAAAGCAACCTCATCAGGTACATATCGGTTGGCGAGCTGCATGGCTGCGCGGATAGCTTTGGCCTGTTCTACAAGGTCAGTTCTCATACTGGATATCTCCTTTCGGATGTGATAAGATAAAAGGGGGTGATGAAATGAAGCAAATTGAGCAAGAGATTATTCAGAAATATCAGGTGCAAAGATCTATTCAAGCCACATGGAAATCGCTACGGGGCGCCGTATCCGAATCGTTCGTCCGCAAGGTGCTCATTTCGCACGGCCTGTATAGCTGTGAAACTAGTGATAATATCCAAGAGCTTTACGGTCGCGGATACACGCCACGGGAAATTGCCAAGCAACTCAATATTTCAAGAGCATGGGTAAATGCTAATTTGCCGTATACAAAATGCGTCTATAAATTTGAACCCAGCACTAACGCGCAAACGGTGCGTCGGTGCCGGGCAAAGAAATCGAATGAAAATGATGAGAGGCCGTGCTTATGACACGACCTCTTTTGCTTTTGTCTCGACACCAAGCGTTTCAAGTGCGCCTAATGTCTCGTTCTCATTTTTGATATACGCCGCGAAGGCGTCCACATCAGCCACCAATCCCTGAAGGTCGGTCGCCCAGAGCAGGACACCGATCGCCGGAGTGGCACGGATGCCGGGTAGAATGTTGCGCACCGCATACGGCGTAATAACCGTCTGCGGAATTTGCGGATTATTGCTGAGCTGCGCAATAGTCTCGCGTGACTCAGCGTTATTCACATCCGCAATAATAACCATGCGAAGATCTCTTTCTTCCATAAATTCTCCTTAATTCATCAAATCGGCAAAAGACGAAATAAAAACGGTGCCGATAGAACCATCAGCGCCGTTTGTTGTATTTACGGTGTATGGGCCGTATGTCCCGCGAGTACCACCATGCCCACCGTTGGCATGAACTGAACCGTTGTTGGTATATGTACCACCATAGACAATAGCAATTATACCGCCACCACCTCCACCGCCTCCGCCGGAGGCGTACACATTATTCGCGTAGGCGCTTACCCCGTTAGCGCCATTGCCTCCGTCCGCTGTGATAGCACCAGTTTCGCCAATGATAATGTTCCCCTTAACAAATAAATAAAAAGCGCCGCCTCCATAAGCGTCGCCCGTTTGGCCGTTAGAGACTACATAGATACCATTAGGATCATCGTCACTATGTTTCCAATTAATTGCTCCACCGGAGCCACCGGGGCCAGCGCCACCTTGGCAATGCCTTCCTGAATGAGAACAAGACCCGCCAACTCCATACATAACTACCTGATTGCTGGTGGTCGGAGCGGGGTACGGCATTGTTGTTCCGGCAGGAGGACGAGGCTCACCGCTACCTCCGTTGTAACCGTAATAATAGTATGACGATGACCCTTGCCCGCTGCCAGCAGCACTACCTCCACCGTATCCGCCGCCAAATGTGAATCCGTTGCCGCCAGTGCCAGGAAGCAGACTGGCAGTTGTGCCGTTACCGCCAGCGCCACCTTTACCTCCGATTAGCTCTCCACATAAAGAGATGTACTTGGATTGAGCGTGTAAGGATTCGTTGGCATTTAGCAGTGGGGCGCATTTGTCAACAGAAATCGTGCCATTCAGTATAAGGTCGCCTTGGACTGTAATAATTAATCCGTTGCATCGATGTGACGGTCTGAGCACTGCGCCTACTGGAATGGTTAGCGATTTATATTGCTTAAAAATTTGTCCTTCATCAGACGTAACATCGAGTGCAAGTGTTTGATTTTCGGATAATGCTAAATCTCCGTCAGAGGCATCTCCATACCAAGTGCGCAGATTTGATCCGCCGAGAGATGCACCTATGATCCTAGATTGACCTGCTGTTCGTACTGTTCCTGATCGAGTCACGTTTTATCACCTCTTTATAAGTCGAGCAGGTCAGATATGGATTTTACAAGGATGACGCCGACAGCACCATCTTCGCCCTTCGTGGAGCCAAATGGGGCGGCGATATTAGCCCCACCACTCCCACCTTCGGCACGCAATGACCCAAGGTTTGAGATGCCACCGCTATATACCAGGGCAATGATTCCTCCGCCGCCACCACCGCCAGACCCGGTGTATGCCGTACTACCTCCGGTATACCCGGTTCCGCTATGAGAGGGAGTGGCATGGACTCCAGCAGCGCCATTCCCACCACAAGCCGAAATTATACCCGTTGCACCGATCGTTACCTGCCCCATGACAAAAATCCAGATCGCACCACCGCCAATCGCGTCGCCAGCGTTACCGTTGCATCCATATTGGTTATAAATGCCAACGGCGCCAGATCCACCCGGACCAGCGCCGCCTACATAAAAATATGGATGATCTGATGCCGTGCTGTTATAACTCGAACCTCCAGTGCCGCAAAACACAACACCACGCCCAGATGGATAAGGGATTGTTGTGCCGATTGGGGGGCGCGGTTCGCAACTTCCACCAGCATCAGAATCGCCACCGCCTCCGCCGCCATACCCGCCGCCCAGTCGGAACCCTTGTCCGCCAACGCCAGCCTTAGAACTATCCCAACTGCGCCAAACTACTGCTGATTCTGATGATGTTTGACTTGCACTGCCACCAGCATTTCCGTTTCCGCCTTTACCACCATTCAGTGTCCCGCACAGCGCAACATGCAGTTCTTGTGTCGCCGCTGCCTCGTTATCGTTCAGTAGAGGCGCACGCTTGTCCATGTTAATCGTGCCGTCAAGAATGAAATCTCCGCTTACGAGCCAGACCATGCCGTTGCATCGGCCAGAAGTCTTCACTGTCGCTCCCGCCGCGATATTCACACTGCTGTAGTTTTTGATGATTTGCGTGTCCTCAGACGGCACATCAATAGTAAAGGTCTGACCAGCCGCCACATTTAGCGCGCCGTCAGACCCATTACCGAAATATCCATCATTGGCAGCACCAGCCGCCGTTCCTTTTACATATGTGCGCCCAACTCTAGTCAATTTTTCTCACCTCGGTCACGATAAGCCGGAGGGTAAGAGGCTGGGTTGGTGCCGCGCCAGCAAACAGTGTTACGCCGCCCGCGGCAGGATCAAGGGCATTGAGTGCGTACTTACCCTTGTCGGCGTCAGCTAACACGAGTTCCACATCTGTATCCGTGCGAATTGCCGTGTTGGTGATCGTAGCGGTATAACGCATATTCACCGCGTCCTCAGTCCAGCTTGCGGCCGGGATTGTCACAGTTGTGTTCAGCACCTCGCATCGCACACCGATTGTGCCAGCAAACAGGGCATCAGTGTTCGCTTCTTCCTGTGTCAAACGCTCGTTGAGTCCGTCTGCATCAACAAGCGAATTAATGATGCCGTCCTGTATCGCATTCAGATGCTCCGCGGAGATGGAAGGGGAGACGCCTTCCACGAACGCGGGATCATTTTTATTGACGAAGTTAACCTTCGTGTATTGATCCTTAAAAGCCACTATATCACGCTCCTTCCGTGTCTACGCCAAGCGTTCGCAGCGCTTGTTTCATTTGCGATTCTTCGGGTTGATCTGCACCAGACTCTTCCGGTAAGGAAAGAGTCATCCCAGTTAGTTGGGAATACTCTGCAACTTGGAGCGCGTCAATCTCAATCAAGTTGATACGTTCTCCGTTTGAATTGCTTACAATATATACAGCCATATCCTTACCTCACATTGCAATACGAATGACCAATGCACCCGGGTGCGCGTTCACCAGCGCGTTGCCGTAGCCGCCGTAGTCGCCCCCAGCCCCATAGCCTTCGCCGTCGCCGCTGTCATACCCACATCGCCAGTGCAGCCAGCCGCCTTCGCCGTGCGCATATCCGTTGTCCGCGCCGTCCGTGCCCGCTTCACCTGCTTTGTCTTCATCCTCGAAACGGTACATTTTGCTGGTGCTCGATACGTTCATTACGCCTCCATTGGCGGTGAACACGCTTCCAACAGTCGTATTGCCGCCGTTGCCGCGCGCGTTCTTCGTCGCCCCTGCCCCGATCGTTACGGCTTGCTGTCCGACGGCAAATTGCACACCGAGCACCTTGGCAGAAGATGCGCGGCACATAACGCCGCTGTAGTCAAAGGGTCCTCCGCCAACGCCCCAGAGGTCTGCGGTATAGGCGTTGGAAAAATTAAGCGTGCCAGAAGTATAGAAAACCGCCTCCCAATAAGGCGTGCCTCCATAGAACTCAATATGCCACCCTGTCCATTTGCCTGTATAAGTAACAGATGGCTTTGCGTCTGCGCTGGCTCCGCCGACGACGGCAGTACCAACTAGTCGTTGACCATTTTTTGTGTATACGATGACGTCCTTGGCGACATCCTGTGCCGTGCCCGTTGCATCAGACATATCAATAATGGCGGCTGTCTTTTTTCCAACCGCCATAGCATTAGTCGTTCCTACCATTCATTCACCTCCAAAGGATGATTGTTGGAATTATTATCGCCGAGGTTGGTTTCTCTCTCGCGTAGATTTTTACCCCGTCGTCCGAGGACTCTGCAACCGGCGCAAAGTTGCCGCCCGTGGCGTCGTCCATGTTAAAAATGACCTCAGGCACCAGAGATGCCGTGATGCCGGTAACGGGCACAATCGCAGCTGCGGTATACATCTCCGTCGTTGAGTCATCCGCCCATAGCGATGCGGGTACATTGACATTGCTGACAATGACGCGCCCATACGGATCGCCGTCGTTGGTGGTGAGGTATTGAGCATTCTCATCAATGCCGCCGGACTGCACGAGCGCGTCGTAAACGGACTGCGGCAAGGTATATATTTTATAATTAGGCACCTGTGTTTCTGTGAACGCCATGCAATCCCTCCTTAAATGCGTTCATAATAAAAGCCATCACTCGCCATTTCCCCATCAGGGTAGGCACGAGGTGACGGCGAAGTAACATAACCAACAATATTAATCGCTGTGTAAGGCGTGGCTGGAGCTGTGAAAGATGACGTCCAGCGCGCGACATCTGAAATGCGGAACTCGTCAATATATCCCTTGTAGTATTTTATTCCGTTGGCGTAACGCCCGATGGTACCAAGCGTAGCCGTACTCAAGATGCTTTTAGTTGACGTCCATGTAGCCTGCTGTGCGCCGTCACGGAAGGTGTAGTAAGTGTTGCCGGAGCGCACAACCGCCCGATGCACCCACTGCCCGGTGGTCAACGCGCCCATGGTTTTACTGTCCGCGATTGTCCAGCCGCTGGCGTCGTCAGTGAGATACGTGTATTCATTATTCGATGATGATTGATAGCCCAGCAATATGCCGCGGTCATTGTTGTATGTGCCGTTCGTCTGGTTATAGATACAAGCTGCCTGAACCATCGTCTCAATATATTCCCACCAGTCGATTGTCCAGTCGGCATTTGGATTGAACACAGATTTAACAGTAAAATCAATCCATGCGGTGCTACCGTTAAAATAACCACTCTTCCCGCCGAACTTCGACTGTGCGTCGGATGTGGTGACTCCTTGTGATACCAATGCCACATCATTTCCGCTCACGTCAGTTACGCCATCGTCAAATTTCAAGAGGAGTTTTGTGTTGGCGTCACGCGTACACTTGCGCCACACATATTCCACGTTGTTGGGCGACATTGTTGTAATAGCAGAGGCTAACGTTGCCCGAATAACATCCGCGCTAGACTCTATAATGCTTGTCCAACCAGACGTATTTTGATTGGTGCATACATCACGTACACGCTTCCAACCCGCAGAAGTTCGCAGGTAGATAGCTGGCGGCACATTTAGCACGGTGACGCGAATATACCCAGCGTGACCGAATTGGCTTGCGCACGCAGTATCGCCGTTGATTTCCGGGATGGCTTCAGAGCCAGCCTTTGTTATGCCGTCCACGAGATAATGCGCGCTGTTGAGCAGACAGCCAGACGGATAATTCTGCGCCGAGGCTTGTGCATACACATAACCAGAGCCACCGCCCGCCTGCTTGGGTAGCGATGTGTCGCTGTCACTATATGTCGAAGTTGCGCCGCCGCCGTACCAGCCACCACCAGCGCCCGTACCTGAGTGCTTGTAGTTTGTTGAACTCGGAGAAGAGGATGCGCCAACGCCGAAGGCTCCATGTGTGCCAGCGGCAGTCGCTTTGCCAGCAAAGGAAGTGTTATACCCGCCGCCGGACTCGCCTCCGCCAACGTACCCCACGTTGCCGTTAGTAGCACCGCTGCCACCGCCTGCGACGATAACACGCGCGTAAAGGCTATCTGCACCAATGCGGATGTCTGTGCCACCACCACCGCCGGAAGGAATTGTGGTCGTACCGCTGTAGTAAACAACCTTGGCCGAACCACCGCCGTTGAAGCCGCCAGCGTACACGTTGCCAGCAGATGAGCGTTTGTAGTTCTCAAAGTCCTCGCCCATACCACCAGCATATAAATAGAGTTTGGTCGTGTCTTGTAATGTCAGTGTACCGCACGAATAACCGCCGCGGCCGCCAGACGTATTTTGGTAATAGCCGCCAGAGGCACCCCAGCATTCGAGCTTGTATGCGCCACGTGGGAGAGTGATCGGAATTGCAGCGCCGGAGTAATTGCATTCCAGGACCGTATTAGGGGAGGCTGATAGTTGTTCAGGGGCGCCGTTTGTAATATCATATTTCTGCGCAGTGCCCAGCCCGTAATCAGCAAGGTTGTTGGGTACAGCAAAGTTTCCAGTCCAGCGCGCGCCGCAGCATACCCGAAGATGCGCAACATACCCCGAATAGTACCCGCTCGTAAACGCACACTTTCCGACCGACAACAGCGTCGGCCACATGTAGTTTGACGTGGCGTAAGTGACAGCGTGCTGAACACCATTGATGTAGAAGTAGCAGGTGCCACCGCGCTTGACAATCGCGTAATGGTTCCAACTGTTGCCGCCGATACCATGGTAACTAGTTGGGCCACTTGCATACCCACTGCTGCTTGTAGCAACGCTCGGTGCCGAACAAATGCTCCTGCCCTGTGTCATAATATGGCAGTAATACCCACGCCCTGATGTTAGGTCAGATCTCCATTCTAAGACGGTATTCCAATTGTTGTAATTGCTCACAGAGTTTGGCTTACACCACCAGTCGATGGTAAAGTCGGCGGCCTTGCCGCAGTAAAGCGCAGTGGTGAGCACAGATGATGTGCCATTAAAAAACAGCGTATTCTGCCCAAGAAATGTTGCATCCCCACTTGTGGAGATGTCAGTTTTCGTGAGATTGTGCCCGTAACGATCTGTCACGGTGTTACCTACAAGCTCAAAGAGTTCGACTGGGGCGGAGGTAACATCTTCGTACTGCGCCGGGGTCATAGGCGGGGCGAACGGGGCAGTGTATTTCGCGCCTCTCAGGATACACACACCAGCGAGATAACCGTAAAATTGATACGAAGCAGCTCTGCCGTTCCATTGCTGGCCGTATCTGATAGAGGCCGGTATGGAAAGTGCGACGTTCATCGTCCAGGTTTCGAGAGCATCACCGTTTACGTAATAGGTTACAGTGCCGCCGCGCCGCACGAAGGCAATGTGATACCATGTTGACGCAGCAAATGCGTATGAGGCACAGTTATGTGATGTGGATGTTGTGCCAAGATCAAAACGCAGCTTATTCGCCGTGTCAAGATATATAAATAAGTTGTTATTCCTGGCGCCATTGATGACGGTTTGCCTAACTCCTGTTTTTTTGAGTTGCATCCAGAACTCAACAGTAAAGTCCTCGTCAGCAGCTATCGTCGTGGCCGGATTGCCATCTTCGAGATAAGACCATATTGATGATGATGTGAGATCAGAGTCAGTATTCAAGCTGTAGTACGCTGGTATGGCGGCATTTATCGACGCTGTGATCGATGTATATCTGTTTGCCACATCATACATAGTATCTAGTGTGGGGAAGTCGTTGTCTTGAGCGACCAACCTCCCGACGTATGTGATAGGAGTGACCGCCATTACTCGCCCTCCTCGATGATAATATACAGATCGCCGGGCACACCAAGATTGTCAGATGGTGCCCCGGCGGTATGCGCAACGTAGAGATGATTTTGTTTTAGTGTGCCGGTGACGAGCTGCCCACCGACGCCAGCGGTCTTTCCTTCAATTATGTCGGCTGCTGTGGCCGTAGCGTCAGATGTGTTGATTTCTGTCGTAGCGTATTCGGTCAGCACGCCTGAGATGCGCTTTGAGCCGAGATAATAGGCCATGCGGCCACCTCCTTATTATTCAGTGTAACGGTATATGGTGATCGTTGCTGCGGCGCTTAGACCCGTGATGTCTGACGCCGTGTGTGTATGCGTCTTGCTCGCGAACTTCTCTTTTATCAACGCCCACAATGTTCCCAGCCCTGTGTTGCTCAAGTAAAAGTAGCGCGGGTCTGGAGGAGAAGGCATCCTGAGCGGACCTGATTGTGCCATAAGCTCACCTCACTCACACACAGATGGACTTGATTTCAGCCTCTGTTATCTCCCGCAGCTCGGACGTTTGCACATACGCAGACAGGTCAACCGTGCCCGCTAGTACGTCCCATGTAGTGCCATTCCAGGCTACGTTGTCACCGGCGTTCACATGATATCCAGGCATACTCTCTTCGATATTCCACACATCGCCAACAACGTTGCCAGTCTTGGGCAGATCAGAGTAGCTCGTCTTTGTGCCCTTATAATGAAGGACGGACGAAACCATGGAGTTAATCTCAGTCTTTGTGTACGCGTCCGTGATCCCGTAGCCAGCAAGAGACGTGGCGGGGGACTGCTTCGCCGCAATCTTCGCGCTCAGATCTGTGTTAACGTCATAGAGGGCGCCAGCCGTGGCCGCTTTCGTATCATCGTCTGTGGCGGCGACAGCAAGTTGGACAACACCCTTTGCGCTTGCGGAAGCATCGTCAACAGAGATGGTCGCGCCAACCACCTTCACGTTGTTGCCGATCTTAACGCCGCCCTTTACGGTCGCAGTTGCGTCGGGCAACGTATATGTCTCCGGCACCTCACTCGCAGTGATGAAGCCGGTATCATTTGTCAAGTCACTAACCTTGGTTGGCACAACGATGTTGGCCTTGCGCGTCGTAGTGTTGACCGAAACATCCGTCCCGTTTTTCTGGATGCCGACGATCACATTCTTCTCGGCATTGGAAGGTGCGTGCGGGGCGACGCTGTGCGTGTACGCTGCGTCATAGTTACCCTTCAGCACATTGGTCAGATCATTCGTGGACAAACCCTTGCCGGTTTCCTTGTCCACCTTCGTAGTGTCAGAAGGGTGGACGTGATCGCCACGCGCGAAGGCAAGTTCCGTACCGGTCGTCGCCGTGCCGTCCATTTTAGGCGTAGTGGTCGAGGCAGCAGCGCCTTCGGGGATGTCCGCGGTAGTAATAAAGCCAGCATCATTTTCGAGCTGGCTTAATTTCGTGATAGCGTTAATTAGCTTACCGGTATCGTCAATGGAAAGACCAGCGCCGATGATGACGCCGCCGAGTAGGCTTGCTGTTGCGGCCGGTAGCGCGTACACCGTCTCGTCTTTTCCATTAATGGTGATAGCACCGTTCTTGGCGGAGTTTGCCACGGCAGTAGCGCCGGTCTGAATACCGGTCAGCTTGGTCAGAAGGTCATTGGTAAAGTCGTTGGTCGAAAGCCCTTTGCCCTCAACCTTGGCGACAAAGGCGTTCTTAATCAACTGCCACACCAAGGCAAGCTGGTCTTTGCCTAAATATACTTTTTCATCAGCCATATGCTCATCCTCATTTCATGATCGTAAGAATTTCTGCACTTGTCATTGGTCGAGACTCCACGTCTGTAAGACGCGACGCCAATCCTGTAATTGCTCCGATTGGGTGCTGGTCTGGGGCGTCCCGATTAGTAAGGTTCCTATGATCTCTCGACCCGCCAATTGCCTGCTCGGCCGCCTTGCGTGCGTCGGCTTCATACTGCTTGGCCTGTGCCTCACTCCTGGCTGCCGCGTCAGCACTGGCCTTCGCCTGCTCCGCGTTGCTACGGGACTGGTCAGCATTGACCGCGCTGCGCTGTGCGGCGTCAGCGGCAGAGGTGGCAGCCTGCGCAGCGTCGGATGCTGCCAACGTAGCCTGTACGCCAGACTGCTGTGCGGATTGCGCGGCGTCAGCAGAAGATTGCGCACTTGCGGTCGCGTTGTCGGCGGACTGTTTTGCGCGCTCCGCATTGCTACGGGACTCTGCGGCAAGTTCGTCAACGCTCGTCTTGATGCCCTGAACATCGCTCAGTGTTGCTGAGGCTGCGTCGGCTGCCTCCTTGGCGGCTTGCTGAGATTTACCGGCATCCTGTGCGGCGGTTTGCGATACCTGTGAAGCGTCCTGGGCTTCTTTCGCATTAGCTGCAACGTCCGCAGCAGTCTTTGTCACATCCTCCTGCGCAGTCTTGATCTCCGCAAGAGCCTTCAGAGCGTCCTCAAATGCCGATGGGTACGCGTCCTCAATGGCTGGCCCATCGTCGCGCACATCGCCCACGATCATCTTGAACTCGTCTGAATGCCAAACAATGTCTTCGTCGCCAACGATGGTGATATAGCCGCGGATGGTGCCCGCCTGTTGCGTGTGCTTGCGCTGCACGGTATAAACGCCGTCTGAGGAGAGGTTGACCACATCGGAGTAATCGCCAATTGTCAGGTGGAGAGTTGCGTTCATGCCAGCATAGCGCGGGATGTGGAACTCGACCTTCTCCCACTTGTTGTCACCGAGGTTGCACAGCTTAAATGTGTCCGGGGTCGGTGTTTGCCCGTTAAATCTGATTACCCGCATAACTCACCTCCTTTGTGCCGTGGCACGTTACACCACTTCTGTGGCGGATAGTTGGCCATTATCGTCTATCGTAATCTTGAACTTTTTGGTGGAATTGGCGGTAGAGGAGGCAAGGATGATTTCTTTTGCCCCGCTTGCGCCTGGCAGTATGAAATCAATGTGTTTATGCCCGTCAACATCAGAAACGACTGCGCCAGCAGTCTCTCCGTCCTTCACGTCTACTGTTAGCCCACCGATAGCATTTGCTGCATCCTGTGCGCTCTTGCTTGCCTGCTGTTCAGAGGCGGCGCTTTGCTCGGCATACCCTGCCGCATCACGAGCGCTTGCAGCCGCAGTGTCCACCAGTCGCGCCGTTGTGTAGCGATCCGACGCCGTACCCTTAGCGTAAGTTTCGGCAGACGCCATAGACTGTGCAGCATCCTTGGCAGATTGTGCGGCATTAGCGGATGCCCGTTCCGCGACACTAGCTCCGTTCTGTGCTTCGATCATGCTAGCCGCAGCGTCAGCAGCATATTGCCCCGCCTTCGACGCACTTTGCTCCGCCTGTTCGGCAAATTTCTCTGCTTCGGCAATTTTAGCGGCAGATTGTGCGGCGGCATCAGCGGATTGCGCAGCGTTCTGGGCTGAGGTACTGGCTGCGCGCGCTGCGTCGTCAGCAAGATCCACGCAGCTTGCAGCCCGCACGGCGGAATCACTAGCTTCGGATGCACTTTTTGCGGCGTTAGCCTCGGAGTCCGCGGCGTTTGCGGCAAGCAGAGTGGTGCGTTCCGCGTCCGCTTTAGCCTGTGCAGCAGAGCCTTCGACATCGGTCTTAATGCCGCTAAACTTCAGCAGGTACTCTTCCAGCAGATCAAGCTGCCCGTCCGGCAGATAGTCCGCCACAATCTGGTGATCCACGACGGTGTACTTTGTCTCCGCTGTCTTTAGGATAACCTCCTGCTCCGCGTTCGCAAATTCCAGCCAAATATCTACGTCGCCGTCTTTATAGGTGTCCTCGGTGCGCAGCGTGTACGAGCAGAAGAGATGTTCCGGGAAGTCTTCATTGTTGATGTAGTCCAACGCGTGAACATTGCCCGCGCAGTCCATGTTGATCGTGTGCAAGGTGCAGGCACAAGCCGCCAAATCAATACCGTCAATGGTAGTCGGTATCACGAATTGCAGTGTGCCTGCCCCAGTCTCGCGCTCATAAATAACGGAGGACTGGGTGCGAATCAATTGTTTTCGCTCATTTACGAGATATATACTCATGTCCATTCTCCTTAACGATAGGCGCGCACCGCGTTGATGCTCATCGAACCCGTTTGACCAACTGGCATAGAGTAGCCCGTAACAAGATAAGTGTCAACCGCCGAGGAAATCTCCGGGCGCTCCAGTGTCACGAGACAATTTACATCCATGTGATATATAGGCACCGAATCAATCGTCGTGGTTGTCAGCAGCGAGGATTTTTGTTGCAGCAGGTAGTCCGCCATCTCCTGGCACTGCAAGTTGGTGTAATACGAGCTTTGCTCCTCGGCATAACTCTTGATACCGATACGGGCAACACTGGTGCCACTGCGGGCGTCTGTGTTCTGCGCAAACCCTTTGGCCTGCAAGCCATTGAGGGTAGCTCCCGTTACGGTGACAGAGTTAAACACATCCGAAAGCGGGAACTGGTACGATACACTCAGCAATGAGTTTTCGGTCGTTCGGTAATGCCAAAGCACCGGACGGTCTGAGTTATGGATGTCTGTGTTGTTGGGTTCAATGCAAAGCCGACCCGCCGCGTCATATCCAACGTTCGCGACAAGCATCTTCGCGATTTCCAATACAACGTCAGCAAAAGTACCCGTGGCCTCGATGCGCGAGGTATATGGGCATTCCGTTACGGGGATGTCGCGGTACTCAAGTTCTGTGGTCGTATATTCAGTGCCCGTAGCATCAAAGCTCGTGATGAGCTTAGTGTACGCGGCGGTTGTCGTGCGTCCTTGGTAGTAACTGCTGAGGATGGGAGGCATGGAGTCATATGGGATTCCATTGCCGCGATCCTTTAAGAGTAATTCCCGCAGCGCCACAAATAAATCGTCACCTATGTTGAGCTGATAAATGCCGTCCAAATTGCCGAAAAGACTGCCGTCCAGATATCCCCATTTATCCACCAAGGATAGGTGCGTGGTGCGCTGAGTAGGGGAGTAGACCTGATCGGGATTGCTCACATAATACACGCCTTTGGGCACGTAGAAGGGTGTGCCATCGTCTAGGTACAACCCTTTGCTGATCTTAATCTGCTGCCCGAACCATATTTTGTCAGCGTTAACGTCGAAAGTTTGCGCCCAATTGTCCAGGGTGATGTCGGCGGTGCTGCGAATGCCGTTTTGGTACTGCACGTTGATGGTGCCGGATTGGATAGAATCCTCGGTAATATCAAAGGCAACCGAGCCGTCAGGGTTCAGCCACTCAATTTTCGTAGCCGCGATGTGCGGGCGTGTGATCTTGTCTAGGTATTCTGCATACCGCGCATAGTATGTATTCACACCGTCTTCACCACCCTTATATCGCTCGCGTCACCGACTTCAACCCATTGCAGTGTAGCCGCGTATGGCTCTTTGGCAAGCCGAGGCTCGATTGAGAAGACAATGCCGCCGGACAGCTCGACCTCCCACACATGCCCCTTGAGGTCTTTGAGGATTTTGCGGCGAGTGTCTGTTGTCAACGCCTGTATCGCATCAGCCATAGCCACAGTTTCGACATACCGACAGCGGTCGTCCATGATGCCGACCAGTCCCTTGAGCTGTCCGCTCATATGGTTGGCGGCAGAACGCTGAATGATTGGGTAGCGTCCAAATGTCTCCATCTGGTTAAAGCCCGTATTGTTTGTCATATCACCCAGCTCAAGATTGTAGTCGAAACAGAAGATCTCATGCGGCACGAACAGCGTAGGGTCGTCAGTCGGGTCGAGAGTAGTCAGAATCCACCCGTTCCAGTTCGGCATGAGCGTGTTGCTCCGCTTATCCTCAGACATGTCACTCTCGGTGCGGGCAAATGAATGATAAATGTACTGCGTATTGTTGGCGGCGGCATAGTCGAAGCAGGTGGCTTCCGTACCCTCCGCCGTAATGACATACTGCATGGCTTCCTTGCCGACCTCTTGACGATAAATCGCCCAGCTCGTCGGCGGTGTGCCGTCAGCCTTTAGGTTGCCGGTACGCAGCGTGTTGTCGAACTTCGCCAGGAACTTGCTCTGCTTGTTCCACACAGGCTCGTAATTTAAGTCCTCGGTTTCCGCACCAGGCTGCGCCGTTGTAATCGTGATCCAGTCGCACCAGACGTGCGGCCCAAGAGTCAATGTTCCTTTTGCCATTAGGTCGCACCTCCAGTGTGCGCATATGCGGTTATGCTAGTTGTGGTTAAATAAAGCGTATACCAGTTGTAACCGTAGTTCGGGGTTGGAATGATGGCGATCTCTTTGCCGTTTACGGTATAGACAAATTCACCAAACTTTGTCGGGTCGGGGTATAAGTCGGTCGCCGGGTATAGGTCAGTGTTCGGCAGCAAGCCGTCTACCAGCCCTCGGTGCGTCAGAGTAAAGGATAGGGAGCCGTCATCCGCCTCGAAAGACAATAGGGTGCCGTCGTACTTGGAATGCAGGCGCACCATCAATGTGTCGCCGTCTGCAAAATCCATGTCGGCATCCTCTGTGCTGACAAAGCTAATGCTCGCCCCGCCCTCCGTGCTCACACTATTGTGATCGGCGACAGGGGTGTTCGCCAGATATGAGAAGCCGTCACTGCTGGGCACGCCTGTGATATACTTCATGTTGCGGCACTGCACGTAAACGGAACCATCGCGTTGCGGTGTCGCCTTGACGATACCGTTCGAATCCAGCGTTGTGTAGTTCACCGAGAACGGCAACGATGTGCTGACCTCAACACCGTCCTGCGTGGCGCAGGTGAGCTTCAGCACGTAATTTGTGCCCGCGATCAGTCCGTCATAAGAGTATGCCAACGCGCTATTGCCGTACTGCATACCCGTGTCGCGCACAACATCTCCCGCGATGAGGAGTTGCCATCGGTTCCACATTAATGGAATGTCCTTGCCGTGGCTGTATACCCCAGTCCATTGTGCGGAGCGTGCCGCCACCACAGAGGGCCCTGTAATACTAACCGTAGGGGTGTCCTTGCAATCGAAGCACGACTCAAACGACTCGATGGCCTGAGCATCCGGGTCGCCAGCATCGTATCCATTCCAAATCTTGAGTGTCCACTTATACCCGTTTGCGTAACCGTTCACCATATGGTTTGTTACGGGCGAGGACGTGTCCTGCGCATCACTGGAAGACGCCGCAGGGGCTGTTGCTTCCGGCACAACGAGGGTCGCGGATAAAATCTCCGCATTTTTCACATCGCCAGATTTGATGGAGTCGGCGGGGATCTTAATAATATTGCTGGAACCGGTGAGGGGAGAGATGAACTCGATGCGCATGTTGTAGACAGCGGCCTTAGTGTATTTCTGCGCCTCGTTCGTAAAACCTACCGCAACAATAGGATTTGCGGTCGTGCCAGTCCATGTCACGCCACCGTCCGTTGAAAGCTGGATGGCGGACGCAAGCTCGGCAAGCGTGCTCTTAGCATTCTGCGTCTCTTTATTCATAGTTAAAGACACAACGCTGGCCGTATCATCCAGTGCGTATGCGGTGCAGGTAATGCCATTGCGGGCAATGACATTTACGGTCGCGGTGACAGTTTTCGTCGTTCCGGTCAGCGCGTTATCCGTATAGCTAAAAACATACTGACCAGCCGTGATGCTCCCGCCGACATAGAAATAAATCGACTTGTCTAAAATGGTATACGAGATGCGGTTATCTGCCTGTGTACGAGACGCGAGTTCGTCCGTTGATTCGGCTTTTTTGATAGAGATCACAGCGTTGCGGCTGACTGCATAGGTCGGCTTATTGCCGGTTACAGTTGCAGTCATTGAGCTACCGGCTGCGATGGTGCCGGTAGACGGATTGAGTGATACGAGCGATTCTTCTAAAAACCCAGTAAATTTGCCGGTAACAATATCTTCGCTCGACGATTGAAAGTACCCGTTCAGCGGTTTGATCGTGCCCGCCGCAATCTTCACGACGTTCTCCTTGCCAGCTACCGCAGAGGTGAACGTGATCTTGAGTTCGTCGTCTTTGATGACGGCTGCCGTCACAGGATTGCCTGCCGTGCCAGTCCATGTAGCGCCGCCATCAGTAGACAAGCTAACGCCCGCTTTGATGTCGCCGGTTGTTTGTTTGGCTATGGGCATATTAAATCGCACCCACACCGTCTTGTTCGCGTCACCGATGTTGACGGACTCGTATTGCAGGGGCGCGACAGAGGAGGGAATAGGGATAGTTAATGGCACATAGTTGCCCGCCGGATCAGTTGGGTAAAAACGTTCGTCAAGTAACTTGACTCCGGTGTTGTATACTATTTCATTCAGCGCGGTGTTGCGGCGGATAATAACTTGGTAAGCGTCGATCCACGAAGAGGCATTGAGTTGCGCCACAAACGTGGATTCTTGCGTAGCATCTATGATTCCGCCAGATCCGCCTGCCACGCTGGACGGAAGCATATATGAGGGACGATATAGGATGATGCTCACCTCCAAGGTATTGCGATAAAAACAGTTAGCGTGTATAATACTCTCAGCGGGAGGGGTATTAAATGAAAAATAATGTAGATCAGATGTATGCGCCGTTGTTACTCTTGAAAAAGATAACAGCTCGATACCCCAATTGTTGGGAATTGGTTGAAAAGCTTAGAATACACGACGATGCGAGTAGTAGTTATCCCGTGTGGGAACCATGGTGTTATATACCGATAGGCGGTACACTGGCAATCACACAAATGTACAACTTTAGTAACAGAAGCCAAGCCGTTGATGATGCCTGTGCCATGGCCGCCCTAGCCCCGTGGCGTCACGACAAAGAAGTTTTTGTTATGGACGAAGACACAGAGAATCTGCTTCTCGAACAGGACGATACAGAGATACCGAGCGAAGTGCTACTCCATCTGCCGTATATGTGTTTCTATATTCAATTTGCCACAATCACTGAAGCACATGGAGTGTTTGTCCACCTGGAAGACGATGTAAAAATGGTGATAGGGAATTGCGCTTAGTGTTTGTAAGAAACGACGGAGAAGTCGGCACATATATGTTGCATATCGACGCACAAAACATTTCACATAGCATTGAGATGACTAAGGCGCAAGCTCGTAAAGTCGAACTGCGACACGCATTGCACTCGCACGGATATGTAAATATCACGTATCAATTACTGCAAGACGTTTTACAGCTTGTGTTGTATGTGTGCGCGAATAACGCCGATGTCCAACCAAACCCAGAGCAACAGTCAACAACTACGAACAGTAGAGTCATTAAAGACAGGTATGTTGAGATACGGAAGTGGGACGTCGGGGTACGCATTGGCGACGCCATCCGCGCTATGACGTCCGCTCAGCCCGTAAATCATCAAGAGAAGAAGCCGGGCACGCACGCCTCGCCTCGCCCGCATATGCGGCGCGGGCACTGGCATTATTTCTGGACGGGTTCAAAGTCAGAGCCGAGTGAGCGTAAACTCGTATTGCGCTGGGTTGCACCTATGCCTATTGGTATTACCGGAGGAGATACACCCATTGTGTTGCACAGAGTCACCTGATGGTTTCGTCAAATACGTTACGCATAGAGATCACAGCATTAAAAGATGGGCTGCCCCACATGTCTACCCACACGGTTTCTCCAACTTCCAAGTCAGAACCAGTAGCATTTGGCAACAGCATATTCTGGTCGTCACGCTCAGGGGACGTGCCCAGCCGCACTGTTGCGGTGCGGCGGGCATTGTCCACAGAAATGACGACAGCAGATTCGCGGCGTACCATGTTCTTGGTACGCTCTTTTATTAGCTCTGAGATGGGCTTCTTCAGAGCGTTAATGATGGTCTGCAAATCGTTTGTCATAAAACTCCTTTACTTCAAAAACGGGGCGGCTGCGGAAAGCTGGGTGGCGAACTGTCGCAGTGTCAAGTTGCCGGATTCGTCGCCTAGCTTGAGGCCGTTAATGATATACTGGATAGGCTGGAGCGCTTCGGGCACAGCGTTTGCCATACTTGCAGCAGCGTTGTGTACCTGAGCCTTTATCTGATCCGCCATAGCGGCGACGGGATTACCGTTGTGGATGATGTCATAGAGCTTCGCGGCGTCGGTTGCGTTAAAAACGACTTCCGGGGCGCGAGTTGAACCATGCACCATGGCGTGGCCAGTCTGTGAGACAACACCGCCGTCAGCAAATGTCATTAGAGCGTTAGTACGGTGTGCGCCGCCCGCACCGCCACTATTTCCGCCGCCCTTTTGTTTACGCACCGCGTCGACTATGCTAGATACCATTTTCTTTCCTAGATCCTTCACATTCTTTTCAAAAGCAGTTTTCTTACCGGGGTCAGTGACGTCTCCGCCGCCACCTCCGCCGCCCCCGCCAGCAGAGGAAATGGCCGCCGCCGCACTTGCCGCAGCACTTGCGATGGCATTACCCGCGCCCTCGATCTTACCAGCTACGTCATACAGGTTCTCAATGGTTTCGTCGAACGCGAACTCCATCTCTTCAAGCGCTTCTATGAGCTTGTCGATATGCTCGACAAAATCTTCGTATGCCTTCTGCGCGGCTTCTTTTTCCAGTTCCAAACTGGCCTTGAAGCCTTCCATTTCGTTCAGCTTTTCCTGCTGGATATAGTCGCTCTGCGCGTCAGCACGCTCCTGCTCGGCGTCATATATCTTTTCAACAGCGTCCTGGATGGCTTGCGGATCAGCGCTCCACGTCCATTTGCCGTTGACGATCATGGCGATATTGCGGTTCTGCTGGGCGTTTTCCAGAGCGATGCGGGCGCGCGCCACGGCGAGATCCTGCACAGCGATGGCATACTTTTTGTTCATCAGCTCGTACTGAGCTTCGTACTGCTGGGTGATGTAGTCCAGCTTATACGCCTCGTCTGTGTTGACAGATTTGATCTGCTCGGTGTACTCGTTATAGGCAATGATTGCTTCGCGCTGGATGTCATCAAGAACACCCATAAGCTGGGCGTAATCCTCATCGGAGAATAGAGACTTGCGCTCTTCTTCGGATAGACCAATGTATGACTTCGAGGATGCAAGCTGTTTTGCAAGGTCGGTGCGTTGGTCGCGGAGGTTATTTGTCAGGTCGTATTGCTTTTCGAGCAAACCGATGAGCGCTTCCTGGCGATCAATCTCGCCTTCGAGCCGTTCCTTTTCGGCCTCCCAAGCCTCCTTGGCGGCGTCCTTCTGCTTCTTGAGCACTTTGATCTGCGCGTCTTGCTGAGACTTCCATGCCTCTTCCTGAAGGGAGTACATCTGCTTCTTGACTTTTGCCAAGTCGCTCTCAAGTTGCATGAGTTCTTCGGACTCGCTGTCATAGCCGAGCTTGCGCAAGCGCTCCATCTCGGCCTGGATCATCGCAGCGTACTCGCGGTAGATGTCGTACTGCTTCTGCTGTTCGGCACGCCATTCGTCGGTGTCTTCCTGCATTAAGTCCTGCGCGGATTTAGACATTTCGACGCGGTGCTCAAGGATCTTCTTCTGATTCTTGTAGTCCTCCAGAACATCCTTTTTGCTGCTACCACCGCCACCGCCACCTCGCCTGGAACCACCGCCGCCCAGACCTTTTTTACCGAGATTATCAAGCAACTTTTCAATAGCATTTATATTTCCTTGGGCTGTCGCCATGGCGGATGTAACTGCAACCTTGAGGTTCGCCGTCGCTGCGTCATTTGCAACCTGTTCGACTCTTGCTAGTTCACTACAGAGATTGCTGTAATCAGCTTGTGCGGCGGCTAACGCAGCTTGCAATATGGCTTCTGCTGCGTCGATATTGCCGTCTGCCGCTAAAAGTGCTGCCTGTCCAACATCCGTTAATGCGCCATTTTCATCATAGAGCAAGTCAGAGACGCCAGGCACAACAGACTCAAGATTCTCCAGTGTCTCTTGAACCTGATAGCTATCTGCGCCGTATTTTTCAACAGCAGAGTTCACAGCATCGAGAGCTTCCAGGAAATCATCCCAGGCAGATGCGTCAGCCGCGTCCTGCATTTCTTCGATGAGGTCTTTTGCGTCCATAGTGCCGTCGGCAAAAGCCTCGATCTCGTCGGCAAGGTCGGGAAAGGCGTCGAGTAGCGTCTCGACGAACTCGCTGTCCCATTCCTCGAATGTGCCGTCATTCAAGTCGTTGATGGCCTGGGCGAGAATATCGGAGTCGGAGTTAATAGAGGAGAGGGCGGTGGCAATCTCATCGCGCCAGTTCGCGCGGAGGTTGTCCAGCGCGGTCTGGTATGTGTCGATCTCGTTCTGGATGCCATCGCGATCCGTTGCATAAGTTTCACTCGTGGGATTTAGCTGTGCAAGCTCTTGTTGCTTCTGAGCGATAAGGAGACGGTAAAGCTCTGCCGTTGCGCCTTTAATATTATCAGTGTATCCGAGGATAGATTGCCCAGCGGCAGTCCACTTGCCGCTTTGATCGAGCAGTAGATTAGCGACCCCAGGCATTACCTTTTCCAGATCTTTAAGAGTATCTTTTGCGACAACTCCATCGGTGTTATACTCTTGTATCACTTTCGATAGTGCGTCATTAACATCGTTTGTGTTTCTGGTTGTATACGCCTCTATGGGGCTAACAAGTTCAACGGATTGTTCACCCGCCGTATCGACGCCAGCAAGTTGGTTAAACAGGTCAATAATGTATTGAATCGTCGCACCGAGATTACGAAGTGTATTGGTCAACCCAGAGTATTCTTCGGAGTTTAAGACATCCTCGGTCAGCTCGCCTTGAGTAGCAAGTTTCTTCAGATCGTCAACGACTTTGACGTATACATCACTGTCGATGATAGCCTGAATGGCAGTATCGTCGCGACCGGAGCCGCCCAATAGCTGCAAGGCAATATCTCGCCATTGTTGTACCTTTAACAGACTATCCCTCAATGGTTTATCTGATACATTGTTAATGCCGCCGTATGCGTTGATGATTTGCGTATATGATGTACTTAACTCGTCCGCGATAGAGCTGATATAACCCTCTTGTGTCTTTATCTGCCCACGAGTTTTAGATATATCTTGCGCTATCTTGTTTTGTGCGTCTTCGTCATTTTCCACAATAGCGTCGGTGTACTGTTGATTCAAATCGCTCAACTTGGTCTTGAGGATTTCCAGGCTCTGTTGACGAATTGATATAATTTCGTCGTATGACATGCCTGAACTAGAAAGCGATTCATTTGTTGCCGAGACATCGCCGAGTGACCCTCTGTCAGTAGTTCCGTCTAAGTTTGTTCGTTCCCACAGTATCCCCGTTCCGCTTGGTGACAAAGAATAGGAGTCAACCATTCGGCTTCTTTTTTGTCGCTCGTTGATACTGGCTATAAATTCTTGCTCAAGATCACCCTGTTCGTTTTGGGCAATGAGTTGTTTGAGCTTTAATTGCTTCTCAAGTTCCTCATTTTCAGTCCTGAGGTTTTGTATCTTTTCCGCGTCAACGCTATTATTGCCATCTAGGTCGTCGATCTCACTTGTGTTCTGCGCTATCGCTTGTTGAAGGGACTCAATATCACCCTTGGCGGTAGCATAAGCGTCGGAGGCTTCACTAAGCACCTCGTTTTGCTTTTCGAGCGCCGATGTGTAATTGTTTATCCAATTTACGAGCATTGGAATCGCCACCAACGCTACCGAAATCCACGTCATTGGGTCCTGCGCCAGCATCAATGCACGCGCCGCGACATTCTTCAAGATGCTGCTGGTTTCGTTGTCGATCTGCGCTTTGCTGAGGATCAGGTTAGCTATTTCCTGTTTTTTTTGCGCATCAAGACTAGTGCCAGCCAAAGCGGCCTCCACAACAGCATTGACGTTCTCTTTGAGAGCAAGAGTATCGCTTTGCAGTCCGCCACTGTGTTGCATTGCAGATTGAAGTCCTGCGATCTGCTCTGTGGTCAGCCCCTTTTGTTTAAGCGCCGCTTCGGCCATCGTTATATTAAAGGTTTTCCCTTGTTTGATTAACGCGACCATTGAAACAAGCTCTTTTCGATGCGACGCATCCAAGGCAATCGCGCCTTGATTTAGGCGGCTATACCACATATACGCACGCTGCTGCTGGTTAGTAAGTTGCATATACGACTGTGCCAACTGACCAACATCACCGGCTTCACCAGAAATCCCAACACCTTGTAACACAGATAGCAGATCACTGTTTTTCCCGGCAACATTCTTAACGATAGATGTAATACCAGCACCTGTGCCGATGATACCTAATGTCCCAGCTTTTTTTGCGACACTATCCAGGAATCCAAGAATGCCAGTTCCTGTATCCAATGTACCCTTAACTAGTTCACTATTTACCACATCGGCAGAAAGTTGCTGGAAAGTTGCCTTAAAAGACTCCGTTTTAGCATCGATGCTATCTAGGTAAGCATTGTATTTTTCAGACGCATTACCAGCGCTATTCGCTGCAACATTCATATACTCCATAGCAGAGTCATAATTCTCGATCAAAGCGAGCAATTTTTCCTGACCGCGAGTGCCACCAAGAGCCGTAGCAATCGCGCGCTGCTGGACACTAGAGAAGGTGTCCCATTTTCTGTCCACCTCATCCAGCACGGCGCCAAAGTTGCGGAACTCTGCGTTAGAATTGCGCAGCTTGATCCCTAGACCGCTTAATGTGGCCTCTACGTTAGAAAGATCCTCGCCAGTCTCCGGGTCGGAAAGATAACCGGCCTTAATATTGGACATACGAGCAAGGGTAGATTTGAAGAAGTTACCTGTTTCTTCGTCACCCTGTATTGTTCAACGATGTTCGCTACACATCGCCAGCCATACGGCATCTTCGTATTACTACGAAGCACAGACTATATCATCACCCGGTGAACCGGGGCCTACCGCTTCGACTCCGCTTGGAGCCTACTTCCTTTCGGAATAGTCGTTGAACCTTCCCATTGAGGGCTTGGCTGCTGATTGTCCCATTGGGAGTTCCCAGCAATTCGATAGGTTTTGTCATACACATTACTATGTAAGAGAGCTATATTACTAACTCTGTGTGATTTCCTTGATCGTAGTTAGATAACCGATTAATCTGTCCATGCTGATACCAGCCATATCAGCACTGGTAGCCGTCTCAGCCATAGCCTTTGCAATACCACCGGCACTAGCGGCGGCTTCCATATCGACGGCGGTCAGTTTGTCAACGATCAACTCCGCTTGATCGGCGCCCATCTTATAGCCCTTCATCGCGGAAGTCAGCGCAGTCGATGATTCATCGGTGCCAATCTGACCAAGCTTGGACAGCATCAAAGTGTCTTTAATAAGCTTTGCTGTGTTGGCTTCGTTTTCGCCTTGTCTCAAGAACGTGTCCGCAGCCGTTGCAACATCAACCGCCGTGGCGCCAAGTTCCTCACCCATGTCAGCGTACTCGTTCACCATAGCACGCACTTCGCTTCGAGCTTTGCCGGATGCGATCTGTAGGTCTGTCACTTTAGCGTCAAGCTCAACGGCCGCCTGGTACATGTCCTTCATGCCTTTAACAGCGTAACCAACTAGTGATGCGACAGACAAGAACGATCCAAACCGGCCGAGCGCAGACTTGAGCTTACCACCAAATGACTGTGTATCCGCGCCAGCCGCAATAACCTCCGAACGGAACGCAGCGACATCCGCTTGCAGAGCTTTGAACTGAGCTTGCGTCATCTCGGTATCAAATTTACCGAGGATGTCTGTATACCGGGCAGATAGGCTGCTGTTGCTGAACAGCTTGCTCCATGTCTTACCCAATGACTCGAAGTCAGCCTTTGCCTTGCTGACATCAGACGCGGAGGCCAGGGTGGGCTTAACGGTAGATAGTTCGCTGATGAGGATTTTAACGGCAGAGTCTAGCTCCTGAATCGCAGAGGTATATTGCTCTACATATGCTTGATTTTGTGCCTCGAACGGCTTCTGCATTACCCCTTGAAGCTGCGTATAAGCTCGGCGCACGTTGTCAACATTGACGCCAGCTATCTCATTTTTATCCGCCTTACCAAGAGCCGCCGTGGCTCGACCAGAGACAGCAGAAGCTAGATGCTTTAGATCATCAACAAACTTCTGCGGTAGAGAAAATGTCTGGAAATCAGACTGAAGCTCTTGTGCTTGAACGTCTAAACCTTGTATATACCGATTAATCTCACTCCAGCGACTCAGCCAGTCATCTGACGTCGTGGTTGTGGAGGACTTAATCATGTACTGCACCGCGCTCGATGCGTCCCTATACGCACCTGCCAGAGACTTAACACGCGCTTCAATCTCAGCCACTTCATGCTTGACGGTAGTTAGCCCATCACCGGTGTTAATCTGATTAACTTTGTCAATGATAGACTGAAGCTCATCACCAAGAACTGTGTTTGTGCCGCCGCTTTGCAGTACACTTTGATATTTCCGCTGGAAATCCTCTAGCTGTGTGAGCATCTTCGCTTGGTCAAGCGTTTGCTCATAAGACAGACCGCCGGAGTTGTTGCCACCGCTGTTGCTCGTCCCGCCGCTCTGTTTTACATTCAAATTGATCTGCGGCGTAACCGAAATTGTGCCAAGCGCCTGCACGATCTTGGATTGGATGCTCTGTATCTGCGAGTTAAGCGTACTCTGATTAATATCAAGAGTGACGGGGAGCTTGAATAGCTGCCCCTTTGCCGCTTCCTGTAACGTTTTGTTGATGTGGATTGGCTTAATCGACGCTTCAATAGCGATCGGCGATGAACCATTACTAGAGAGCTTCGCAACCGCCGCATTCAGGTCGCTGCGCAGCGTTGACACAATAGGCTTGATTGGGAGTCGCAGTGATACCTTGCTAGAGAATGTATCAACGGCTTTCTGTAGGCCGTCAGCAGGCTCAACGGGAGAAATTGCTACACGTAATTGCGACGCGTTATTCTTGCTTGTTTTATTGTACGCGCGTATTCCCGCATCGATAGATGATGTATCCGGCTCGATGCCAACCTTAATTGTTTCCTTACTTTTATGTTTTCCTATTTGACTATCAAATTCTGTAAAGTCTGGTACGATTTTTAGCCCAAACTCCAAATTATCGGCCATACTATACCCCCTTCTTCATGGCGTCCAGGATAACAGCTCCGACCTCGCCGCTCTGCGCGTCGAGTATGTCTTGCGCGACAGAGTAGAACGGACGACCGCGGATGCCCCAATTAAGTTCGTTAGAGTGCCAACCCTGTGTAACCGTGGCATCCAGGTCATCGGAGTAATCAGCTCCGTCAAATCCGCCAAGCGCATTATCACGCATCGTAATACTGAGATCCGCGGGATCAACCTCTGCGTCGTAGTTCATAATATCGAGCAAACCGCCATCGTCCCCGCGACGCTCATAAACCTTTGGGGTGTAGGCGTTATACACGTTAGCCTGAATACTTTCGTGTAAAACATTGGTCATGATGTCTGTACACTGAGTGAGGGCGTAAACTGCGCGACGTTGAATCTCACGTTCTAATGCCGCGCGGGATGTGATTATAGGCATGTGTTTCACCTCTGAAATAAACAAAGGCCGACACAAGCCCGTGTACAGCCTTACAGTAAAATTTGAGTCCCTTTGTTGACGCAGATGGCGCGCCCCGTTCTATTCCGCTTCTGCATCTCGGCTTCGAGGTCTGCCGCAAACTGAATCTTCGCGTCAGCGTCTCCGTGAACGAGTGCGATGCGGGGCGTATCAACATCAGCGTAATAATTGATTAAGTCATTGCGACCCATATGGCCGGAGAATGATCGCAGCTCAGTGATACTGCAACGATTGCGCCGCAGCTTTCCTTCAATGGAGATATACTTGCGATCCGAACCATGTCTGATCTGCCCGGCTAGCGAGGATTCCGTGGCAAACCCGCAGAAGAGAATGTGAGCGTTGGCCTGCGGGAGCAACGAAGCTGCCCAGCGACGGCTGCGCCCAGCAGTCAACATACCGGCGGAGGATAGGATGACGCACGGTTGACTGGATTCCATCCATTGGCGTGATTGCTCAGACTCTTCTATGAGCACCAGATTTTTCCATGCCATAACCTTCTCAAGGTAAGCTGCATCCTCTGGATTGGCGTGCTCAAGCATATAGCGGAAAAGTTTCACGGTAAGCGGGGAATCGACCAGGACGGGGATGTCAAACGATTCATCTTCGTTGAATAGGTCATAAATAAAGGACGCAATATTCTGCGCCCTATCAAGACTGAACACCGGGATGAGCACTCTGCTGTGATTCTCGACACATGTTGTTTCGATAATACTCTTAATCTTTAGCATGTCGTTGCGGCGGTCGCGCGGCGTAACCGGTCGTGTTTCTCGCGCGTATGTACACTCGCCAATTAATAACGCGCAGTTGTCAATCGGCTCGAAGTGGTTAATGTACCGACGGAAGAGCGTGGAACCAAGATCGGAAGTGTAGCCGATTTTTACGTAGTGCTGCTGCGCCGGTACCCATAACATAATCTGCGCGGCGTTAATGATGTGGCCGGACGGAATAAACTTGAAGCGCAAACCGCCGGGTAATTCAACCATTTCGTCGAAGTCATACTCCTCGAAATATTCCATGGCCGTATCTACATCATCCGCGGTGTAGAACGGGTCAAAGTATTTGCCGAACGCCTGTTGAAGCTGTTGCGCGTCCTTAGAGATGATATAGGCAGAGTCATGCGCCATAATATCGAATAGAGCCTTGGTGCCGCGCGGCGCGATAATCTTCGCGGTGCAATGCTCTTTATAAAGTTTCGGAATCAGTAGCATGTGATCGGCGTGCCCGTGACCTATAAAGATATAATCAATCGTGTTCGGGCGAAATGGGAAGTGGCGGGAGT